>Ga0299912_10002962_pt1 | contig 13937 bp, 9 predicted proteins | sample RVTome_2_FD_207667 | JGI IMG/M metagenome (GOLD analysis project Ga0299912, IMG submission 207667) | Soil microbial communities from uranium-contaminated site in the Upper Colorado River Basin, Wyoming, United States - RVT95D214 (version 2) ...
TATTTCAAAGCAGACCTTTGCGGCATTGCCGCCCATCCGTTTTCCCTGCCCGGCGGCCAAGACCACCACAACCGTCTGTTCTACGATGTCCCGGTATTCTCTCATCTTTGCTATCTCAAGCGCTTATTGTACTTGCGGGGAAAAGGCGATGCAAGAGAGCTGCTTACTGCTGGCTGTAGATAGCAATGACAAAACAGATTGCAAGATAACATAAGAGAACAGCAAAGAATATAAAGCTCTCAAAACTCAAGGTAAGCGCCAATGCGGTGATCGCCGTCATTATGGAGATGCCCAGGCGGGTGCCTGCCGCGCCAACGAGTGTCGCCAGAAGACCTACGTCAAGGGAAGCCGCGCTGACCATGCCGGCGGCTGATGCACCCTTTGTAGGAGTAGTGATCACGCCGAAGAATCCCAAAGCAATCAGCAGCAGAGCCTTGCTGAACCCTCCGCGAGCTAATTGCTGTTTGAGTGAATGTTTTGCCCGGAAGAAGAGCACTCTGGCCCCCAGCTCTTTACAGTCCATAAGGCTGGCGATCTCAGCATACGAAAGCTGCTCAAAACACCGCAAAACCAGGACGTTTCTATAGGCGAACTTCAATCGCGCCATTGCTTGACATATCGTTTCTGAGAGTTCCCTGCGCATCACGCTGTTTAGCCCATCGTCATAGGTCTGCGACGCATACTCTGCTAATCGCTCCTTATCAACGGCTGCGAGGTGTATCATCTGTTGTTGTTTCTTGTCCCTAAAGTAGTGCTGGACTTTGCCCATCGCCGTCCTGTACAACCACAGCCAGAACTGCTCCGCTTGCTTCAACTCTTTCAGAGATTCCACCATACGTAGTAGTGTCTCCTGCGAAAGGTCCTGAGCCAGGTCATAGTTCAGAGTAAGGCGATAAATGTAGGCAAAGAGCCTGCCCTGCACCAATTGGGCGAGCTTATTCATACTTTGCTGATCGCCAAGCTGAGCGTGCCTAATTAGTTCGGCATAGCCGGTGTTCTCATCCATATCTTTCACTCAGTATACAGTCCAGAATCAGCCGATTCGTTACGTTTTCTGCGCCTCCGGCGGGATGTATACAGAAAGAGTATAGCCCCTATAAGACTTTGTATAGCGGTTTTTCCTTTTCTTTTTTCGCGCGAAAACCACATTTTGCTGAGAAAATCTGTAACGTTAATAGCACGCTCTGGTCTTTATTTATAGGGGGGCAGGAGATAGAAATGGAAAGGCAACCAATCTATCCGTTAATCCTGGTGGCAGTCTTTGTAAGTGCACTGTTAGTCTGTGCTGGTGCGCCTACGGCTGCCAAACAGCCCCGCAATGCTTATGGCCAATCTGGCGGACCGCCGGGTACGAGTGCTGTTACACGAATTATCTACGTGGATGCCCGCTCCCCTGGCGCCACCGATGGCTCATCCTGGGCGAATGCTTACAACTATCTTCAGGACGCTCTGGCCGATGCCAACACCGCGCAAAAGCCGATCGAAATTCGCGCGGCTCAAGGCATCTATAAGCCCGACCAGGGAGCAAATCAGACTCCCGGAGATCGCAAGGCCACATTCCAGCTTATCAATGGTGTGGCCGTCAAAGGCGGCTACGCCGGCTTGGGCGAGCCAGACCCCGATGCCAGAGACATCACGCTCTACGTAACAACCTTAAGCGGTGACCTTGCAGGTGATGACGTAGATGTGAACGATCCTGCGGACCTGGAAGATAAGCCCAGCCGGGCCGACAACAGCTATCACGTGGTCACGGGAAGTGGAACAGATGAGACAGCCGTTCTTGATGGTTTTTCAATTGTTGCTGGTAATTCCAAAGGTGGAGATTTTGCTGGCGCTGGGATGTGCAATGTCCTGGGCAGCCCAACCGCTGTGAACTGCACGTTCCACGGTAATACCGCCCACTTTGGCGGAGGGGTGTATAATCTTGATAGCAATCCGAAGGTGACAGACTGCAATTTAGTGAAGAACTATGGCGGCGGGATGTACAACGATAATAGCAGCCCCAAAATCGTTAGCTGTGCCTTCACCAATAATGTCGCTTCGGGGATGCTTGGCGGCGGCGCTTCCAACACCTGGTACAGCAGCCCGACATTCACCAATTGTGTTTTCAGCCAGAACCAGGCCGGCGACGGCGGGGCAGTGTACAATTCTACCGACAGCAAGCCCACACTAATCAACTGTACCTTTACCAGCAACACGGCCACCTTCCGCGACGGCGGCGCAATATACAATAACGGTTCCAGCACGACACTGATCGGCTGCACCTTCACAGCGAACTCCACCAGTGACAGGATGGGTAGAGGAGGTGCGATATGCAACGATTGGTGGAGCAATCTGACGGTGAATGACTGCACATTCCGTGCGAACCAAGCCAGCAAAGACGGCGGCGCGATATACAACAACCTGAGTGACCTGACCCTATCGAATTGCACACTCACCCAGAACTGTATTTCACCTGCAGGTGCGCCAATTGCATTTGCCTGGGGGGGTGCGATCTGTAATGGATCAGATTCTCGATCCGTACTAACCGATTGCATCTTCGTCGAGAACATGGCTGGTTCTGGCGGAGGCATGTGTAACTATCCGGGGGGTACCTTGACGTTAAGAGGCTGCTCGTTTCTTCGCAATTCCGGCAACTCCGGTGGCGCCTTGGATATTAGCCACTGTTATGCAACGCTGGTCGGCTGCACGTTCAGCGGCAACTCGGCAGCCCAATCCGGCGGCGCGATAGTCAGCAGCGGGCCAAAAAATAGGCTGGAGATAGTCAGTTGCCTATTCTGCGGCAACAAAGCAATAGAGGGCGGCGCACTATATATGTACTATCCGACAAACACCACTTTTGCTAATTGTACGTTCACTTCAAATCTGGCAACCAGAGGTAATGTCTTCGCGTGTGAGGGCGCCACTTCATTAGAGCTGACCAACTGCATCTTGAGGGACGGGCCGGATCCCATCTGGAAATATGGGGATGTTAGCAACGGTCCCGGTCCGCCTCGGCCTCCTGTCGAATCAAATATATCAGTTACCTACAGCACCGTTCAAGGAGGCTGGCCCGGTGAGGGGAACATCGATGTTGACCCATACTTCTCTGATCCTGGCCATTGGGCCGACGCTGGCGACCCAAATGTCATCGTCGAGCCAGATGACCCAGACGCTGTCTGGGTGGACGGCGATTACCATCTGAAGTCTCAGGCGGGCCGGTGGGACCCAACCAGCGCAAGCTGGGCAAGAGACGCCGTCACCAGCCCCTGCATTGATGCTGGTCATCTGAATAGCCCAATTGGCTTTGAGCCATTTCCCAATGGCGGGCGAATCAATATGGGCGCCTACGGTGGAACTGCTCAGGCAAGTAAATCTTACTTTGGCGAGCCGGTCTGCGAAACCGTCGTGGCCGGTGACATAAACGGCGACTGTAGAGTCGATATCTCGGACTTTGCAATTATATCCTCCCACTGGTTGCAGCGTGGGACAGATTTTGTCAACACGCCTCCCATAGTAATTATCGTCCAACCAGCCAATAGGGCCGTAATTGGTATCTACGATCCTGACACGCCCATCATCATCCGGGCTGATGCCAGCGACGCAGATGGTTCTGTGGTTAAGGTTCAGTTCGTCATCAAACACACCTCGCGTCATCGCATCCGCAGAACAGCGAGGACGGAACAGAACGGGACAGATGGATGGCAACTGGAGTGGTTCTGGTGGGACGAACAAGACCCATATCCCGAGGGCGATTTTACCATTACAGCAATTGCTATGGACGATGAAGGTGCTGTAACCGTTTCACCCCAGATCGTAATCACAGTTCACGGCCCCAAATAAAGCCGATATTTACTCTCCTGCCGTGGCACGGGCTTCCAGCCCGTGAAAACACGGCCAAGATGGCCGTGCCACATTTATTTGAAAAATGCCCTCTCTTTTTAATTGTCAACCGCAAACTGACACTCTTGGGGGCTTGACTGTCGAGAAATTTTAGGTAAATTTATGAAATTCTCGATTCGCGTTTAAGCATCGAGTATCGAGTTTTTGGAGATTAGTATGATACAGGTCAAGGAGCTTCGGCGTAGTTTCGGCCCGGTCGTGGCGGTCGACGGTATATCATTCGAGGCGAAAAAGGGCGAGGTCCTTGGGCTGCTCGGGCCTAATGGGGCCGGCAAAACCACCGCTATGAGGATGCTGGCCTGCTTCATCACGCCCGACAGCGGCACGGCCTCGGTCTGCGGACACGACATCCTGCGCAACCCGGTCGAAGTCAGACGCTGCCTGGGATACCTGGCGGAGAATTCGCCTGCCTACGGCGAGATGACGGTGGGAGGGTTTCTGAACTTTGTCTGCGATGCCCGGCAGATTAACAGCGGCAAGCGCAAACAGGCGCTCGATAGAATTGTGCCGATGTGCTCTATTGACTCGGTGTATCATCAGACGATAGAAACGCTATCAAAGGGATACAGACGCCGAGTCGGCCTGGCTCAGGCATTGATTCACGACCCGGATGTGCTTATCCTCGATGAGCCTACCGATGGGCTTGACCCCAATCAGAAACACGAGGTCAGGGGCCTCATAAATAAAATGGCCAGAGATAAATGTATTATCGTATCCACGCATATTCTCGAAGAGGTGGAAGCTGTCTGCTCACGCACTATGATTATTGCCCAGGGGCGCGTGCTGGTGGATGCCACGCCGCAGCAGTTGAAGCAGAAGTATCAATGCAGCCTGGACGAGGTCTTTCGCAAGATTACCAAAGGCAGAAGAACCCTTGGTTGCGCATTGCGTTAAACGGTTACGCTGCTCGTTACGGTTGCGTTTATCGTCGGACGATAGACGAAACGAGTTGCGCAACCGCAACCCTTTAAGCGCAAGGATAAGGCAGGAGTATAAAGATGCATAGTTTTTGGGCCGTTTTCAAAAGGGAGCTGAAAAGCTATTTTACCACGCCTCTTGCGTATGTGTTTCTGGTCATATTTCTATTTTTCTCAGGATACTTGACGTTCAAGCAGGGTTTTTTGGACATGCGGCAGGCAGATATGCGGACGTTCTTTATGAATCTGCCGCTATTGTTTATCTTTATGGTGCCTGCGACTGCGATGCGTCTGTGGGCGGAAGAACGCAAGAGCGGCTCAATTGAACTTTTGCTGACGCTGCCGATTACGGTCGTTCAAGCGGTCTTGGGCAAGTTCTTTGCAGCCTGGGTTTTTCTGGCCATCGCTCTGGCGTTTTCCTTTCCGATGGTAATCACGGTCTGTTATCTTGGGCAGCCCGACATCGGCCCCATCATCACCGGCTACCTGGGAAGCTGGCTGATGGCGGGGGGATTTCTGGCGATCGGCTGTTTCTTTTCGACCGTCAGCAAGAATCAGGTAATAGCCTTTGTTTTATCGGTGGTAGCCTGCGCAATACTTGTTTTTGCGGGCATGCCTACGACGCTGAATTATCTTTCGACATTTTTGCCGGCCGGCCTGGTCGCAGCGATAGAGAATATGAGTTTTCAGGCACATTTTGAATCGACCCAGCGGGGAGTTCTGGAGTTTACAGACCTTGCTTACTTTGTGCTGCTGATTGCCGGATGGATTGCCGCCAGCACAATTGTGTTGGAGGAAAGGAAGGCCAGTTGATGAACGACAAGACGCTTTTCGTTTATCGGTTGCGCTGCTCGTTTCGTACTACGTCTGACGGTTACGTCATAAATAACGCTTCACGTTTGACGCAACCGTGACGAGCCGCGCAACCGTTTAACGCACTGACGTACGCTATTAAGGAGCTTCATAGTATGGCACAAAAGCGGCGTATTTGGGTTCCCGCCCAGCGGGGTCCCTCTAACGGGGCGAACCGAACCATACGAGCAATTATCGGTGCAATTTTGGTGCTGGTGATTACCTTCTCCGCCGTGAGTATCTGCCAGACCATCGGCGGTTCTCTAAAAGCCGATATTACCGGCCAAAAGATTTATACGCTTTCTGATGGGACCCGAGCAATCCTGGCCAAGCTCAATCAGCCGATCAACGTCAAGCTTTACTACGCAAAGACCGCTGCGCTGGAAGCGCCGGATCAAATTCGGTACTTCAATAATTACTATGAGTTTGTCAAAGCCTTATTGCAGGGGTATGTTGCCGATTCTAAAGGCATGGTCAAGCTCCAGATTATCGACCCCAGGCCTTTTTCCGAAGAGGAGGTCGAGGCTTTGCGGTATGGCTTGAGACGATTTGCGATAACCGAAGAGGAGAACTTTTTCTTTGGCCTGGTTGTACAAACACAGTTTGGCGTGGAGAAGGTCATACCATTTTTTTCGCCCGACCGACAAAGCTTCGTTGAGTACGACATAAGTCAGCTCATAGACACGGCCATCACTCGTCAGAAGACCAGGATAGGCGTAATGAGCTCGCTGCCGGTGATGGGCGAGGACGTGAGCGGCTATATGGCCCAGATGATGCGGCTGCAGGGCCAGCAGCCACAGCCTCCGTGGATCGTCGTGGAGCAGTTGCGCAGCAAATACCAACTGACAGAAGTCCCGACAGACGCCAATGACATCAATGATGTTGACGTCCTGCTGGTTATCCACCCCAAAGACCTGCCGGAAAAAGCTCAATTCGCCATAGATCAGTTTGTGCTCAAAGGCGGCAGAACCATCGTCTGCATTGATCCGCATTGTTGGATTGATAGGCCCGACCGAATGCAAATGCAGATGGGAAGGGTACCATCGCAAAGTTCGAACCTCCCGAAGCTGCTGCGGACATGGGGCCTGGAGATGCCGGAAAATACATTCGCCGGCGATAGAGCGTTGGCGCAGAAGGCCCCTCTCAGTCGCGACCAAAGGCCGGAAACCATCATCGGCTTTCTTGGGCTCGTTCGGGAGCTTCTACCGGAGCTTCAACCTGAGCGTTGGCGGGGATGTTTCAATGCCGATAATGTGATTACCACACAGCTTAACGATGTCAGGGTTTTCTTTGCCGGTGTGCTCAGAGAGGTGGTGGACTCCAATGAGCCGCGGCAGAAAGATAAATTAGAAGGTGCCGCCCAGATTAAGCGCACGCCGCTGCTGAAGACTACTAAAAACGGTAATAGCTGGAAGGTTACGGGCCCCTACGAGCTGATGTTCCCGGATCCGTCAACGCTTATGGCTAAGTTCATTGACGGCACAGAGCCAGTGGTGATGGGCTACCTGCTGACGGGCCGCTTCAAAAGTACTTTCCCGCAGGGCATCGAGATTGAGGTTGAATCAACCGGCGATGAATCTAAAGAATCTTCAGCCAAAGCAGAAGATCCAAATAAGCCAAAGAAGACCAAAAAGCGGATTGAGGGACTGAAGGAGGCAACGCAAGATTGTGCGGTGGTGGTTTTTTCAGATGTCGATTTTATAAGCGACATGCTGGCCTATCAAAGGACATTCTTCGGCAACGTTATCGTGGGCGACAACAGTGCTCTACTACTCAACGCGATCGACGATTTGACCGGCTCAAGCGATTTGATCTCAATCAGGTCAAGGGGTAACTTCCAGCGGCCATTTGAGGTGGTTGACGAAATTGAAAGGCAGGCTGAAAAGGAGACCGCCCAAGAGGTGGCCAAGCTCAACGCTGAAATCACAGGCTTTACGAATGAGCTACAGTCTATTCTGGCCTCGGCCAAAGAAAAAGAGGCCGACGTGGTCGGCAGCTCCATCGTGAATAAGCAGCGAGAGATCGAATTAAAAAAGCGCGAAGCTCAGCGGCAGTTGCGCGAGGTCAGGATGATCCGACGCGAGCGGATTGAGCATCTTGGCAACCGGCTGCGCAACTTTAACATGCTTTTCTGCCCGACCGTTATATTGGCTGTTGCCGTGGTTCTGGGTGTTCGCCGCAGTGTAAGAAAGAGACACTATATTAGTCACGCAAGCGACGCCTAAGCAAAAGCACGAAATCCTAAATCCGAAACAATATCTAAATTCAAATGTTCCAGTTTTCAAAACATATTGTTTGGGTGATTTGAATTTTGGTCATTCGGATTTGTTTAGAATTTAGAGATTAGAATTTCGGATTTCAAAAGATATACAGGAGTTTATAGATGACCAATAGGAAGCTTACTATATTGGGTATTGTTGCGGTTTGTATGGTGATACTGGCTGTGGTTCTGTCGGGAGTGTCAGGCAGGCCAAAGCCGGCGCCGGACACGCCGACTTATCTTATTCAAGGACTTGATACCGCCGACATAGGCAGTATCGTGGTAGGCACAGGCCAGGAAACAGCCCAATTGAAGCGTCAGGGCAGAGGTTTTGTGCTGGCCAATAAAGACGATTATCCCGCCCAGACCAAAGAGATAAACGACTTGATTACAAAGTGCCTGGACATTCAGACCTCGCAATTTGTCACCGATAACCCAGCCAACCATAAAGACCTTGAGGTGACGGAGGAAAAAGCCCGCACTGCGGTCAAATTTTTTAAGCTCGATTCGTCGCTCCTGACAGGTGTGATTATAGGAAAGAACACAGAACAGGGGCAGAGCTCTTACATTAGGCAGGCTAACAGCGACAAGGTTTACATAGCCCTTGAGGTGCCCTGGCTGCGAAGCCGGGCCCTGGATTATGCCGACCAAAATCTTATCTTAGCCAAGCGCGAGGATATTGAATCGGTAACGGTCATTTCTCCAGGTGGCCAAGCCTACTCCGCCGAAGCGGCTGCGAAGGCTGGATATACTCTCAAGCCCAAGCAGGATGGCCAGGGCGCTGTGCTGGAGAATATCCCGCCGGGCAAAAAACTCAAGGATAGCGACAGCAATCGAGTCCTAATTGCTTTGACGGACCTGAGACTTACCGACGTCAAGAGGAAATCCGCCGATATTAGCCCCCCCCTCTCAGCGGGGGAACCCCGGCCAGTGGCCGGGGCTAAAGAGTTCGACAGACAATATGTCTGTCGGCTGAAGGATTCAACTGTATATACGATAAACATTGCCAAGAAAGATGATAAGACATACATAACCTGCCAGGCGGATTTTGCGGGCGAAAGGCCTACCACGATAAGCAAAACTGAGTCCGAACAGGAGCTGAAAGAAAAGGAAGCAAAACTGCTCGCTGACGACAAGGCAAAAGAATTCACAGCCAAACATCAGGCGTGGATTTACGAAATCGCCGACTGGAAGGCCAAAGACCTGACGAAGGAGCTGTCAGAATTGCTTGAGGATCTAAAGCAAGAAAAGGCTGAAGAAATAAAACCGGGCGAGAAAAAGCCCGAAGAATCGATAGAAAAGCAGCAGAGCGAGCAAACAGAAAAAGATGGCAGACCTGATAGCGAAAAGGCCGAACAGTGAATTGCTCGTAGCGCTGGCGTTCGGCAATTACTTCTTGCGCCCTTCCCATCCAAAAATTCTCAGGAGGCACGAGGTCGTCATGCGAAAGTATTGTGTATTTATTGTGTTTGTGTTGGTGGGCGTATCCGCAGCTTTTTCCAGTGATTGGCCACACTGGCGTGGTCCTTACTTCAACGGCTCCACCGACGAGGAGAACCTGCCCTCGAGCTGGAGCCAAACCGAAGGGATTGCCTGGAGCGTCGATTTACCGGGCTGCTCTGCGGCTACGCCGATTATCTGGGGAGAAATGGTCTTTCTATCGGGTGTCGATACTGGCAGGGACATGCTGCTGGCGATGTGCTTCGACCGCGCCAACGGAAAACTTCTCTGGCAGGACGATATAGCAAAAGGGATTAGCCGTGACAGGCGGAGCACCTATGCGGCCGGCTCGCCGGTTACCGACGGTAAGCTCGTGGTCTTTTTCTACGGCAATGGTGACTTGGCATGCTTCGACGTGAGGGGCCGTCGCAAGTGGGCACGCAACATTCAGGACGACTACGGGCCTTTTGCATTCCTGTGGACCTTCGGCAGCAGCGCCACGCTGTTTGAGGGCAAACTCTACGTGCAGGTATTGCAGCGGGACGTGCCCGTGAGTGGTCGTGGTCTGAAAGACCAGAAGAACGAATCGTACCTTTTGGCCATGGATCCGGATACGGGCAAGACCCTGTGGCGTCAGATTCGTCCAAGCGAAGCACGCGAAGAATCACGCGAGGCTTATAGCACGCCGATTCCATTTTCTTTCAGCGGCAATCAGCAGTTGTTAATCGCCGGAGGTGATGCGCTGACCGGGCATGACCTTGAAACAGGTAAGGAATTGTGGCGATGGGGTACCTGGAACCCCAGGCGCATCTCGCATTGGCGGCTGGTTCCGTCTCCCGTTGCCGGCGAAGACATCGTTCTTGTCTGCGCACCCAAGAATGCTCCTGTCTACGCCATACAGCCCAGAGAAACCGGTGTGCTCGACGACAGTGCCATCGCCTGGGTTAGCCAAGACGTTCGGGAAGTCTCCTCCGATGTCCCCACACCGGCCTTCTTTGATGGCGACTTCTTCGTGTTGAGCGACCTGCGGAGATGTCTGTCGCGTGTGGAGCTGCGGACAGGTAAGGTCAAGTGGACAATCCAGACGCCCGGCGATTCCAAGTACGAAGCTTCGCCGCTTGCTGCGGACGGGAAAGTCTACCTAATCAACCACAGCGGAGACGTAGCCGTAATCGACGCGACAAATGGTGACGTCCTCAAGGTAATCCCTATGGACAAACCCAGCGGTGGAGAAGTCATTCGGGCGTCAATCAGCGCCGCACATGGTCAGTTGTTCATACGTACAACTCGCCGATTATATTGCGTGGGCAAAGGGCGCTGATTCCGCGGGAACCCTTTCTCGACAAGCTCGATCATACGTCACATAGGCGAACCGCCTCGGTGAGACCTTGTAGCGGGTCGCGGGTCGGAATAAACTCCTGGCCGACGTAGCCCTTGTATCCGGTCCGGGCGATTTCTTCCATAACGGGCTTGTAGTTGATCTCCTGGCTGTCGTCCAGCTCGTTGCGACCGGGGCTGCCGGCCGTGTGGTAGTGGCCAATATAGTCCTTGTACTGGCGGATTCGAGCAATAATGTCACCATCCATTATCTGCACATGATAGATATCAAACAGCAGCTTCATTCTCGGCGAGCCAACCTGCCTGACGATTTCCATGCAGTAGTCTGTGTGGTCGCCTTGATAACCAGGATGGCCTTTCATCTCGATATCGACCCGGCTGTTAAGAATCTCCAGACAGAGGTTCACGTTCTTTTTCTCGGCGTAGCCGGCGATTTTTTTATAGCCGTCCACGCAGTTCTCGATGCCTACATCGTCTGGAATGTTCTCGCGGAAGCCGGTGAACGTAATGACACTGGGGAAGTTATGCTCGGCACAGGCGTCGATGGCGTCACGCAGTTTTCCCAAACACATATCGTGATAGGCGGGATTATTCATGCCCTTGTCAAACCCGTGACTATTAGCAATGGCACAAACCAGCCCATGCTCTTTTAGGATCGGCCAGTCCTTAGGTTCGACCAGTTCCACGCTCTTGCAGCCGAGCTGGCTGGCGATTCGGCAAGTCGTCGGCAGGTCCCAGTACTTCTGGAAGCACCAATAGCAGATAGACTGGTTAATCCGGCCCTTGATAACAGCCCGTGGCGTACGTTTTTCTGTCACACTGCAAGAGGGAAGAGCCAGAGCGATGGCACTGCCGGCGCTTATTTGGGCGGCAACTCTGAGAACACTGCGCCGGCTGATGCGGTCCTGGCGATGACTGTTTGACCGATAAATGGAACTCATTTCAGCCTCCTTTCTGCCCGATAAAATGCAGTCTGCACAAGCGAATGAACATTATAGGTCATCAGGCGCCAAAGCCAAAGAGAAAACCCGCATTCCTTGCAGGAGTTTTGGGGGGATATAAGTGGGACTGATAAAACTAATAGCATCAGCGATTTTCTCTTGACATATTCCCACCAAATAAGGTACAATTTTTATGTTTCAGGCAAGGAAGATAGGCCTCGATTTTTCGCGTGTCAATTGCTGGTGGAGGTGCAGGGTGAAATATATACCGCTGATGCTAACGGCTGCTGTCTTGATGCTGACTCCGCAACAACTATACGCTTCGCTGCTAAATCTCGGTCCGCAGGAGCTCGTTCAGGCGAAAGGTTCCGACATCCAGGTGCCCGGTTATTCCGTGCCCTGCCTTGCGGGTTGGAACAACGACGGCCTGGCAGACCTGATCGTCGGCGAAGGAGGTTCCGGCAGCTCGGGTAAGGTCCGCATCTACCTTAATACAGGAACCGCCTCCAGCCCAAAGTTTTCGGACTACTTTTATGCCCAATCTGACGGCGCCGATTTAACAGTGCCTGCTGCCGGCTGTCTGGGCTGCTTCCCGCGAGTGGTTGACTGGAATGCGGATGAGCGTAAAGACCTGCTGGTGGGACTGGGCGACGGAACCGTCAGAATCTACCTGAACACCGGCACCGATGAAAATCCTACCTTCGATTCCGGCGCTAATATCCTGGTCAATGTCCCAGGTGCGTCTCTGAACGTGGGAGCACGGGCGGCCCCTGCGTTTGTGGATTGGAATAGTGACGGCATGAATGACTTAGTCGTTGGGGGTTTGGACGGCAAGATACACATATATCTTAACTGCGGCTGCGCCTGGCCTGTCCCGGCATTTTATTACTCAGTGCCTCTGGGAGAGTTCGCCAAGGAGAATGACCAGGACCTGGTCGTGCAGTCGGCGCGTTCCAGCCCCATCGTGCTTGACCTGGACGGCGACGGCAAGAAAGACCTGCTTACGGGTAACACCGAGGGCGAATTGCTGCTATACATCAACATCGGAACCGACGCCGAGCCGAAATTCTCGCTCCTACACTTACGCGTTGAGTCAGATGGCGTCCCCATCAACCTCGCCGGCACGCCGCGTTCAAGACCGTTTGTATGCGACTGGACGGGCGACGGCTACCCCGATGTGCTGATCGGAGCAGGCGATGGGAAAGTGCATCTTTATCAAAGTAAAGGCCAGGTTGGTGACATCGACAAGGACTACGACGTGGACTTTATGGATTTTGCCTGGCTGGGCATTTTCTGGCAAAAAACCTCCTGCGGGAAATGCGCCGGCGCCGACCTTACCGGCGACGGCAAGGTCGATATCCAGGATGTTGCCGAACTTGCTGGCAAATGGCTGATGACCGCCAAATAACTGCTTACCCTGCAATTTCAACGTCCAGGAAACTTCGCTGCAAGGAGCGAAAATTGCGCTCAAATCTCTTGTCTGATGCTGAGCTGTTGCGGTAGAATCACAAGAGACGCATTCAGCGCGCCAATGGATCATCTCTCGATGCAAAACGTCGGTTAGGCAACTCCTTTTATGGAGAAAAGCCGACCATGTGGAAAAAAGGTTTTACGTTAATCGAGCTTCTGGTAGTGATTGCCATTATCGCGCTACTAATGGCGATTCTGGTGCCGACGCTATCGCGGGTCAGAAAGCAGGCAAAGGCGGTCGGCTGTCAGTCCAACCTGAAACAATGGGGCCTCATCTTCTCGATGTACGCAAATGAGAATGATACGAGATTCCCAGGTTGGGTTGAATCAGTTGAGCCCTGGCCGCAGGTGCTCAAGGCACTCTGGCCCTATCACCGAGACACCAACGATTTGTTCTTGTGCCCGATGGCCATGAAGCCACGCAGTGAGCGCCTCAATTCGAGCGATTGGCGCCTGGGCAGCACATTTTCAGCCTGGTCCCTACGAAGTACAGCCAGCCGTTTACGACTGGACTGTAGCTACGGTCTGAATATCTGGGCTCAGTACGTGCGAGGGTCCGAGGCCGGAGGATCACACGACCCACGATACTGGCAGACCGTTCCCGCCAAAGGTGCGGCAAACGTACCGCTGTTGCTGGATAGCGTTCTCTGGTGGTCATGCCGATCGACCGAAACCAAGCCTCCTGCATACGAAGATGTCTGGGCCGATAGTTCGCTGCCCTGCTGCATGAATCGCCATGAAGGATTCGTGTGCGGGATCTTCATGGATTGGTCAATCCGAAAAGTAGGCCTCAAGGAATTATGGTCTTTGAAGTGGCATCGCCAGTATAACACCGCG
>Ga0299912_10002963_pt1 | contig 13937 bp, 10 predicted proteins | sample RVTome_2_FD_207667 | JGI IMG/M metagenome (GOLD analysis project Ga0299912, IMG submission 207667) | Soil microbial communities from uranium-contaminated site in the Upper Colorado River Basin, Wyoming, United States - RVT95D214 (version 2) ...
AGATAGGCGAAGGGGCCGAAGAAGAAGGCGAGGGTGGCCGCCAGGAAGGGTCGCTTGGGCACGCGGGTCGCGTGCAGGCGCAAGGCGCGCGGCCAGTAGCTATGGGCCCGACCCTCCACCGCTTCGCTCTCGGGCATGGGCTCGGCGCTCAGCGTATCCGCCTCGCCGCGGGCGCGCTGGAGTTCTGCCTCGCTGGGCAGCGCGCTCAGATCGAGACCGCAGGTCGGGCAGAAGCTGGCCTCCGCGGGCGTCGGCTGAGTGCAGCGCGGGCAGTCCATCGTGGCTCCTTTCCGGTAGCGGAGGTCCTGATCGTCGCAGCGCGAGTCGCAGCCACGGCAGTCTAGGAGCCCCCTTGCGATGACGCAAGCATCATTCCGGCCGGAAGCCTTGCTGCTGACCCGCATCCGGCCCTATGCTCAGGCCATGTGGCGCCACCTCATCCTGCCCACCCTCGCCCTCATGCTGGCACTCGGCTGCTCCGATGAGGAGCGCCCGCAGGCCGGCGACGATCGCTCCGCGGCCATCCTGAGCGCCGCCGAGCAGGTGAGTCCCTATCGCCTCTACGCCCACGTGGCCGAGCTGAGTGCGATCCATTCGCGCTGGATGTACTACGACCCCGGCACGGCCGCCACGATCAACTGGTTACTGGCGACCCTGGCCGCCCAAGGAACGGCGGCCAGGACCGACAGTTTCACTTACCATCGCCTCCGTGACATCCACACCGCGAACGTGGTGGTGGATTTCCCGGGCCACGGGCGCCCCGAAGAATTCGTCCTCGTCGGCGCGCACTGGGACACCCAGTCCTATCCCGAGAGCTGGTGGGACTCCACCGCGCGCGCGCCCGGGGCCATCGACAACGCCAGCGGCGTGGCCGCCCTTGTCGAGCTGGCCCGCGTCCTCGCGAGCCGGCCCCTCGAGCGCAGCGTGCAGATCGTCTTCTTCGCGGGCGAGGAGATCGGCTTCTGGGGCAGCACCCGAGTGCGCGACTACTGGGAACACGAAACCGGACCCGACAGCCTCGTCTGCTTGATCAACGTCGACATGCTCGGCTCCGACCCCGACCAGCCGGACGCGAACATGATTTGCGACACGCTCAGCGCTCCGCTGGCGGCGGCGGCGCTGCCCTGGGCCCAGCTCGCCGGCGACGGCATGGCACTCGACACGATGTTGCGCACGGCGGGGAATCCCGGCGGCAGCAGCGACCACCTGCCGTTCTGGTATCACGGCTTGCCCGCGATCTTCCTGCACGAAGGGCCCGAGGACGCCTCTCCCTTCGCCAATCACATGGGCGACAGCCTGCCCGAACTGCAGCTCGAGTTCCTCGACTCGGGTGCGCGCGCGCTGGTGGGAGCCGTGATGCACCTGGCCGAGCCGGTGCTACCCTGAACCGCCAGTCGCCTCCGGTCGCCGGCCGCGGCGCAGGGCCTCAAGCCGAGCTTCGAGGAGATCCCGCCGCAGCACGCCGCGGATGCGCCCCTCGGCCTGGACGGGCCAGGCCTCGCGCCCGCTCCCGCGCAAGCGCTGCAGCGCTTCGCCGAGCGGCAGGGCGGCCGGCAGCGCCATCAGCCCCTCCTCCACGAGTTGCGCGAGCGGCAGGCGCACCGGCATGACCAGGCAGGCGGACAGCAGCGCGCGCCGCGACAGCAGGCCGTAGCGCCCACCTTCGAGATCCACCACGACCCAGGCCAGGCCCTCCCGCGCCGCCATGGCGGACTGCAGCTCGCCGACCGCGGTGTCGCGGGTCGCCGGCAGCCAGGGCGAGGGATCGAGGAATTCGCCCGCCCGCCGGTGGCGCAGGAGATCGTCCACGCGCACGCCGCGCAGCTCGCGCCCGCCCGCGACAAAGAGGAAGACGCCGATCAGCCCGAGCAGCAGGTACTGCGGTCCCAGGAGGGGCAGCAGGATCATCAAGCCGGCGATGATGCGGCCGAGCAGCACGGCGCGTTCGGTGGCGCGCAGGTAGGGCAGCCGCAGGGCGAGCGCCGCGCGCAGGACGCGCCCGCCGTCGAGCGGAAAGGCCGGCACCAGGTTGAAGAGGGCGAGGGCCAGATTCGCGTAGAGGAAGCGGGCGGGCAGGCTGTCGCCCAGCAGCACGGCGAGATCCAGCGGACCCTTCGCCAGCGCGAAGGCCAGCAGCACGGGCGCGGCGAGGACGAGGTTCACCGCCGGCCCGGCCAGCGCGATCAACATCTCGTCGCGAGGCCGCCGCGGCAGCGCATCCATGAGCGCCAGCCCCCCCAGGGGCATGAGCGTGATGGAGCGGATCTTCACGCCCAGGCGCTGGGCGACCAGGCTGTGTCCGAGTTCGTGGAGCAGCACGAGGGCGAACAGGAGCAGGAGGCTGAGCAGGGTGATCGCCGCCTCGCGCCAGCCGCCGCCGAGGCCGTAAATGATGGCCAGGAGTAGCAGGAACGGGGGGAAGCTGCCATGCAGGGCCACGTCGATCCCCGCGATCCGACCGATGCGCAGCCGTCCGCTACCGAACATCTCCCCTCGCCTTCCTTGGCGGCTGCTCCCGGCGCCATCCGCCCCCGGGCGCGCCCACCTGATTGACCTTAAGCGAATTCCTCTGATATAATCAGGTTCATCGTGCGTCGCATCACAACCCCTCGTAGGACTGCCGCATGACCCCTGGCCAGATCCGGCGCCTCCTGGGCCGCTTCATTCGCTTCGCCGGGTGCCTTGCCCTCGCGGTGGCGCTGGGTGGGCCCGCCGCGGCTGCGCTCCAGATCGACTTCGAGCAGCCCTATTTCGTCGAGAACCTCGGCGTGCAGTGCAAGGACCACGCCCTGGTCAAGGTCGACGGGGTCTATCACGTCTTCTACATCCAGAGCTTCCCGCCCGAGCCGGGCGACTACCTGCGCAGCGAGCGCTGGCTGGGCCATCTCACGAGCACGGACCTGCGCCACTGGGCGCGGCAGGACAGCATCCTGCCCGTGAGCGAGACGCCCCCCTCGGGCTGGGAGGGCAAGTTCATCTGGGCGCCCAAGCTGTTCCTGGATGTCGACACCGGCGCCTGGTTCCTCTACTACACAGGCGTCAGCCCGACCGTCACCCAGCAGACGGGCCTCGCCTACGGCTGGGACCTCTATGACTGGACGCGCTGGCCGCTGAATCCCATCTACCGCCCCGGCGCCTGGTCCAATTGGACGGCCGGCACCTGGGCCAATTGCCGTGACCCCGAGCTCTTCCACGAGACCGGGGACCCCTACTACTACCTGCTCAACACCGCGAGCACGGCCGCGGGGCTGGGCGCGATCAGCCTCGCTCGCAGCCAGAATCTCGCCAGTTGGACCGACCAGTCGCCGCTGTTCGTGAACACCAGCGTCGCGGTGCTGGAGAGCCCCCAACTGGTCACGGTGGACGGGCTCTATCACCTCTTCTTCACCGAGGAGGGGGTGCAGGGCACCAGCCACATGACGGCGCCCACCCTGACCGGCGCCTGGACCAAGGACAACCTCGCGATCATCGACGCCGGCAACGCGCCCGAGGTCTCCGATCTCGGGGATGAAGTCGTCTTCAGCCGCCACAACGCGGTGTTTTCGCCTGACGGCCCCATCTTCTACTACCGCTTCGACCACATCGCGCTCGACGGCCCCGGCGGCGCCGCCCAGATCAGCCCGCTCGGGCCCGCGCTGCCCGGCTGGAGCATCGTCTTCGGCTCGGCCTTCGACAACCAGCCCACCTGGGGCGACAATCCCTACCAGCGCGGCGACGGTCACAGCGGCCTCGAGGGCAACAGCTACCTGGCCACCTACGAGGACTTCCCGGCCCCCGTCGAGGGCAGCGAGGGTGACAGCCAGGGCGTCCTGCCGGTCGGCCTCCTGCGCGGTGACCCCTTCACGATCGCGGAAAACCGCATCCGCCTGCTGGTCGCCGGCGGCAGCAGCATCGAGCGGCTGTTCGTGGGTCTCGTGCGGGCGAGCGATGGTACCCTGCTCTTGCGTGCGACCGGCCACGACAGCCACGCGCTCAATCTACGCCTCTGGGACTCCAGCACCCTGATCGGCGAGGAGGTCTACCTCGTCGTCGCCGACCTCTCGTACGCCACCTGGGGCTGCATCAGCGTCGACGACATCCGCGAGTACCACGAAGCCGGCGAGGATCCCTTCCCGCCCGCGCAACCCAACCCGGCCGGCCCCCTGCTCGAGGAAGTGCTCGCGGCCGCTGGCTACGGGCAGACGGGCGTCGCCGAGTCGGCACCGACCGCTACCGCCGCGCGCTTGCTCGCACCCTTCCCCAATCCCTTCAATCCGAGTACGCGCCTGCGCTACGAGCTGAGCCGACCGGGGCGGGTGGAGATCGCCATCCTCGATGCCGCCGGCCGACGGCTGTGCGGCTTGCTCGCGGCCAGCCTTCCTGCGGGTCCGGGCTTCGTGACCTGGGACGGTCGCGACGACGCCGGCCGCAGCCTCCCCAGCGGCGTCTACCTGGCGCGCTTGAGCTGGGACGGCGCCCCCGCCGCCACCCAGAAGCTGCACCTCATCCGCTAGTACCGGGCGCTAGTTCGGGGCCAGCAGGCTGACGTCCTGCCGCGCGGGCATGTGGTAGAGGATGCGCAGCAGCTTCACCTCGTCAACCGCGGGGCGGTCCACGATGTTCGTGGTTGCCAGCACGTGCTGGATCTCGCCGCTGTGCCGCTGCGGCCCGAGCGCGTGACCCAGCTCGTGCAGGATGACTCGCTGCAGGCTCGTCTCGGTGCCCGGCTGGCCGTTCGCCACCCAGCGGATCTCGCTGCGCACCGGCACCCCGGTCTCGGGCTCCCAGGCCGTGTAGCTGTGGCTGCTGTAGCCCTCCGGGGTGTAGATGATCTCCACCGCGCTCTCTGCCGGCGTGGCCACCTCGGTGAAGAGATCCAGCGCACTGTCCTCCTCCCAGATGGCCAGGGCGTTGCGCGCCAGCTCATGGTAGGCGATGCCGTTCGCGGTCAAGGGCGGCAGGTAGATCGGGATCGGGTAGCGCGGATGGACGAGCACGCCCTCCCCTAGGCCATTGAGGCCGCCGGTCAGACCCATGTTGAGCAGGTAGTCAAGGAATTCGGGATAGATACCGGTCACCGTCGGGCCGCCGCCGAAGGTGCCGTGCTCATAGTAGAGGGAGTCGTCGATCGCCCGCGTGTCGACGATGTCGTACCACTCGCCGACTCCGGTCTCCAACTCGTCGAAGATCATGCCCGGTGGGTTGCTCTCGCTCGCGGTCTTGGCCGGCACGTGGGAGCAGTAGAAGCGACCGTCCGCGTCGGTCTGGACATGCACCTCGTCCTGCACCCGGCCGCGCCCATAGTGCACGTCGAGGCTGGGGATGCCCTGGCCCGATTCCCAGTCCAGCACTCGTCCGCTCACGGAGAAGCCCGCGACCTTGCCGGAGGCCGCCTCGCTCCAGGCGGATTGGTTGCCGCAGTGGTCCTCGGCACGCACCCGCACGAAGAACAGCCGGCCTGGCGCCAGGTTGGGAATCGTGAAGCGCTCCTCCTCGACGCCGGGGCTGGCCGGGAGCAGCCCGATCAGGTAGGCCGTATGCCAGAGCTCGACGGGTAGAAGGCTGTCCCAGAAGCGGATCTCGTAGCGGGCAAGCTCGCCCGCTGGGGGGTCCACGGCGGCGGCGAATCGAATGACGAGGTCGCCGGGCGCTGGGCCGGGGCCGATGTGCAGGTCGCTGACAGTGGTCGGCGGTTCCTGGTCGTCACAGGGGGACACCTCCACTTGCCAGTAGTGGAACAGATCGATGCTCGTGCCCGGCACCCAGGCGTGGCCTTCCACGAGCACTGTGCCCTCCCCCTGGGGGACAAAGGTCAGCTCGGGCCCCACCCCCACGTGGGTGCCGTCGATCCGCCAGCGGAATTCCACCTGGTTTGGGGCATTGGCGACGCTCATGCTGAAGTGAAGGGTGTCGCTGACCATGGCGGCGAACTGGGGATCCGGCGGCTCGACGGTGAACTCGATGCCCGGGGTGACGCTCACGAGCAGGGGCCAGCTTCGGCCCAGGGTGACCCCGGCATCCTCGACTTCCAGCCGAACGGTGATCAGGCTGTCCTGGCGAATGAGCGGCCAGACCAGGCCGAAATCGGCAGGACTGAACAGAAACTCGCCCCCGGCCAGGGGGAGCGTGCTGTCGGGCAGCAGCGCCCGGTAGGACGCCGCGCTGCTCGCCTGAGCGGTGAGAATGAACCGCTCGGTGCCCTGCTCGTCCAGGACGAGGGTATCCACGCCGCTGGGCGCGAAGTAGACTAGGCGCGGCGGCAGGGCCGCCGGCGGCACGCTACGGCCGCAGGAACCCAGGCCGAGCGCTGCGCCGAGTCCCAGCAGGAGGGAGAAATGGGTGCTGAAGTGCCGGGGTCGCATGCTATCCATCGCCGTCACCGCTATGGGCAGGGGGCCGAGTGCATCCCCGGCTGCCCGGAATATGCGGGGGGCGGCGGCCGGAAGCAACGCGAACCGCGAGGGGCCGGACTTGATGCGGTTTCAAGGCTCCTGTATATTGCCCCTGCTTCGAACCGGATTCCCCAATTCTGACGAGGGTTGACATGAACGCTGTGCTTCGCTTCGCCACCACCTTGCTCTGCCTCTCGCTCGCCGCCAGCAGCGGGCGCGCCCAGACGAGCGAGGTCGACCAGCTCGTCGCCAGCGGCGAGGAGTACTACCGCAACGGCATGTACCGGCAGGCCATCGCCAGCTTCCGGCAGGCCTTCACCCAGGACGGCAGCAACTTGCAGGCCGCCCAGGGCCTGGGCAACGCCGCCGTGCAGCTTCAGGATTGGCGGAACGCCAAGACCGGTCTCGAGGCCGCCCACACCCTGTCGCCCGAGGACTGCAGCGTCACCAACAGCCTGGCCTACGTCTATCTCGCCCTGAAGATCGAGGAGCGGGCCAAGGCGACCTACGAGGAGATCGTGGGCAAGCCGGGCAGTCCGGGCTGCGATCCCGGCAACAACTTCGCGAAGGTGAACCTGGCCAACCTCTACATGCGATCCCGGAACGACGAGGAGAAGAGCCGCGCGTTGCAGGTCCTCAACCAGGTCGTGAACGCGGAGACCCAGGATACCTCGCTGCTGGCCCGCGCCCACTTCGCCCTGGGCACGCTCTACCGGCAGAACAAGAACTACGATCTGGCCATCACCCACCTGGAGAAGACCTACGAGTACGATCCGGCGAAGCAGGAGGGACGCTACAACCTCGGCCTGCTGTATTTCAACAAGCAGCAGTACGACAAGGCACTCGTCCACCTGGAGAAGGCCTACGCCGAGCAGGAGAACGACTACAACACCAACCTGATGCTCGGCCTCGTGCACAACGAGATGCCCGGTGGCCAGGAGAAGGCGCAGGGCTATCTCCAGCGGGCCGTCGATCTCATCGCTGCGCTCGAGCCCGGCGCGCGGCCGGACAAGAACCTGCCCCACCGTTATCTGGGGAACATCTACAACGACATGGGCGAGCCGGCCAAGGCGATCGAGGTCGTCGAAGCGGGGCTCCCGCTCATCAAGGATCCCACCGAGCGGGCGGGCCTGCTGTGCACGAAGGCCAAGGCCATGGAGAAGCTGGGTCGCTACGAGGAGGCGCTGAGCCTCTTCGAAACCATCATCGACGACCCGCAGTGGGGCAGCTACGCGCTGACCGAGATCAAGCGGCAGGAGAACCTGATCGCGCGCAGCCAGGCGCAGCAGGGGAACTAGTCGCCGCGCGGAGGACATGCGCCTCACCTGGTTTCTCGCCCTCAGGCAGCTCGGCAGCCCCCGTCGCGGCCGCGCCGTCACGATGACGGCCCTGGTCGCCATGGGGGGCATCGCCGTCGGCGTCCTCGCGCTGACGGTGATCCTGTCCGTGATGAACGGCCTCGAAGCGGAGCTGCGGCGGCTCATCAACGACGGCGAAGCCCACGTCGAGCTGCGCCCGCCCGGCAGCGGGGCGATCAGCGCGCCCGCGCGCATCCTGGACGCGCTCGCGCCGCGGGCAGAAGTCGCGGCGGCGGCGCCCTTCGTCCGTTCCGAGGTGCTCGCCGTCGCGGCCGACGCTGCCGGCCACGAGCGCATGGAGACGGCCACCCTGACCGGCATCGACCCCGCGCGCGAAGCCGCCGTGACGGGCGTGCTGGCCATGAGCTACCCGGACTTCACCGACTTCGCCCCCCACCCTGGCTGGATTCTGCCCGGCGGCGACGGCGGCGAGCCGGGCATCCTGCTCGGCGAGGAGCTGGCGCGCAACCTCCAGCTCGGCCTCGGCGAGCGGCTGCGGCTCGTGGTTCCCGACGCCAGCACCGCAACCACCAGCGATCTGGATTCCCTGCGCGGCCGCGAGGCCTGGTTCCGGCTCGTGGGCTTCGTGGATGCGGGGCTCTACGAGTTCAACGCCACGCGCGCCTTCGCCGACATCGCCGTCTGCGCCGATTTCCTGCAGGTGACCGGCGCCGCGCAGGGCATCGGCGTGCGCTGCCGGCGACCGGAGCGGGCGGGCGCCGTGGCGGATAGCCTGCTCGCGCTGCCCGCCCTCGCCGGCTTCCGGGCGGAGACCTGGCAGCAGCGCAACCAGGTGCTCTTCGACGCGATGCGCCGCGAGAAGGTGATGATGTACCTCTTCCTCCTGCTCACGGTGTCCGTAGCCAGCCTGGGCATTGTCAGCGCGCTGACGCTGATGGTCAGCGCCAAGCGCGCCGAACTGGGGATCCTGCGTACCCTGGGCATGAGCCGCCGGGGCATCCTGGGGCTCGTGGTCCTCGAAGGCTGGCTGGTCGGCCTGCTCGGCGTGCTGGGCGGCCTGACGGGCGGTTGGTTGCTGGGAGCGCTCCTGCGCAGCCATCCCCTGCGCATCCCTTGGGACCTCTTCGTGCTCGAGACGGTCCCGGTCTTGCTGAATCCCGTTGACTTCCTGCGGGTCGGGTCCATTACGTTGGCGGTCTGCCTGCTGGCCACCCTCTACCCCGGCTGGGAGGCGGCGCGCCTGGATCCCATCGCGGCGATCCGGGCCCTCTGACGCCGCGGGCGAAAGGGACGCGCGATGGGCATCGACTACGTCATCCCCCACCCTTGCCGCAATCGGGAGGAGCTCGGTGAGCCGGGCCTGCGCCGCTGGACCTTCCTCTTCATGATCCACAAGTACTTGCTGGACCATCCCGAGCTCAATCGCCGCGGCCTCGAAGCCAAGGAGTGGCAGATGCCCTCCTACAAGGGCGAGCTCAGCGAGCCGCAGAGCTTCAACATCGAGGACGTGCGCGAAGTGGGCGCGGCGATCGGCGGGCGCCTGCGCGTCTGCCGCGACTGCCAGGCCAACCTGGATCCCAAGGCCGAGGAATTCGGCTGCGTGGGGCGGATCAACTACCCCCTGCTGGCCAGCTTCGAGGAGTTCATCGCCGAGCGGCTGCAGCGCGTCATCGACCGCCGCGGGGTGGAGGAGTGGCCGACCCTGCTCAATCTGATCCTGCGCCGCGACTCGCCCTTCGACGGCGCCCCCGTCGCCCGACTGCGGGCGACCGAGTTGCGGGGCGGCAGCCGTCTGTTGGAGCGCCGGGAGCCGGTGGCCTTCCAAAGGGCCGGCGACGGCATCTCCACCGACCACATCCTCCACGCCCTGCTCGGCCTGGCCTCCCCCACGAGCGCCGAGACCGGCTACGGCCGCGAGATTCCCCGTGAGCTGGTGAGCATCTACATGGACTTCCTGGCCGGCCTGCTCTACGAGCATCTCGGCGAGGAGCGCATCGTCGAGTTCTCGCGCAGCTGCTCGACCTACCTGCAGTTCCGCTGGATGCACCGGGCCCTGCGCCTGGCCTTCAAGCTGGACGCGCCGCTGCTCATCCATTGAGGCGCCGCGGCGGCGCCTAGATCTCGTGGGGCAGGAGTTCCTCGGGGCTGAGGAAGTACTTGTCGGCCGGGTAGTAGAGGAAGTTGCTCACGCGCGACGTGTAGAGGCAGGCGAAGTCGCCCATCTGGTCGCCGAAGCGGCTCAGTTCGTTTTCCACCTTGCAGAGCGGCCCCCAGTAGCGGTTGAAGCGCCGCCGGATGCCGGCCTCGATCTCCTTGATCGCGAGCAGATTCGCCGTGAGCCGCTGGTCCAGCGCCTGCTCCTCGGCACTGAGAACGGCCAGCCGCTCGTCGATGGCCTGCAGGGCCTCGGGCGCCAGCGAACGGTAGCGGGTGAGCTTGGTCTGCCGGGAGGCGTCCAGGGCCTCGCGGACCTCGAGCAGGCGCTCCAGGATGGCCTCGTTCTCCACCTGTAGCCCGTCGATGCGCTCCGTATCCGGGGCACTGGCCTCCATGGCCCGCAACTCGTGCTCCAGTTCCTCGACGACCATCACCGTCCGCCAGCCGCAGCTCTTCTTGGAGCGCAGGATGTCCCCGTAGATGTGGTCGCCGACATAGAGGATCGCATCGCCTGCTGCTCCGAGCTGCTGCTCGAGGAGATGCACGTTGCCCCCGGCGAAGCAGGGGACGCCGTGGCCGTTGCCCGCCACCGGCCGCCAGCTCGCCTTCTCCGAGAAGAAGCTGGGCTTGCGGGAGTCCGTGACGATGAGGTCGAAGTAGGACCACCAGGGCCGCTCGAGCAGGCCGTCGACGAGAACGTGGGCGAGAACGGCATCCGTGTAGTCGAAGTCCGAATTCGTGAGCAGGAAGAGCTTCTTCCCCGAGCGGCGCAGCTTGTCCAGGGCCGCCGGTAGCCGGGGGTCGCGCAGGAAGCACTCGCCCAGGCGCCCGAGGATGAGGGTCTTCAAGGTGCCGTCCCGGTGCACCTGGTCGACGCTCTGGCGGATCTCGTCGAAGAGCCGGCGGTAGTCCAACTCGCCGCCGCCCGTCTCGAGCGCCTCGACAACGCCTGCGTAGAGGGAGATCTCCGGCAGGCCGAAGAGCGTGTCGTTGCTCCAGAAGCGGTCGCCCGACATGCGCAGGCCACCGCTCGTGTAGAGGGCTCTGCGCATCTCCTTGTCCAGGCGCCGGCGGCCGTGCAGGGCGTCGGCCACGTACTGGAACTTGTCCATTTTCAGGATGTTGCCCTTCTCCTTGTCCACGACGAGACCCCGGATGCCGAAGTCCGGGTCGTAGCGCACCTCGCGCAGGAGGGGCGGATGGCCGCAGTCGCGGATCAGAGCTTCCTTGGCCAGGTCGAAAGCCAGGGCCTCGATGAAGTTGCGGTTGTAGCGCGCGAGCGTGTGATCCATGTCGAAGCCCACCCAGCGGATGCTGCCCATGCGCAGGTTGCGATTGACGAAGATCCGGTTGGGCTTCTCGATGAAGCGCTCGAAGCGGTGGGTGGCCACTGCCGTCGGCCGATAGGTGGGTGTTTCCGAGGCCTTGCGCATCTTGGTCCTGAGAATGTGTGGCCGCCAAGCGGTGCTCGGCAAGGCAAGGGCGGCGGATATCCGGAGCTTCCCGTTAATGCATAATCCTTGCCAGAACTTCCGTCATGGATAAAATCATCCTCCGGGGGCTTGACCCGTCCGCACCGGCCTGCCTACACTTGTGCTTCACCCCAGCCCCTGACGGTTCATGAAGACCACCCTCGCACCCATCCTCGCCCTCGCGCTCACCCTGGGCCTGCGACCCGCCGAGCCCTGGCGGCAGCAGACACCCGAGGCGGGCTTGGCGGCGGACTCCCAGTCCGGGCTCCAGTTGGCCTCCCCGACCTGGGCCCTGGTGGACGAGTGGCTGGGTCTCGTCAGCCCCCCGATGTACGCCGTCACGGTGACGGCCTACTCCAGCAGCTCGGGCCAGTGTGACTCCACCCCCCACCAGACGGCAACCGGAACTCCGGTCCGGCGCGGGATCATCGCCCTGAGCCGGGATCTGTTGCGGCAGTTCAACCCCGGGGCGCCTTTCGGCTGGGGCGATCGGGTGCACGTGGAGGGCCTGGGCGAGTTCATCGTGGAGGACACGATGAGCCAGCGCTACGCCCGACGGGCCGACATCTGGTTTCCCGATTCGGTTAGCGCCGCCGCCTGGGGTGTGCGGGAGCTGAAGCTGACGCCCATCCCGGACAACCCGCTGGGCCTCTAGGCTGGCCCCAAACGGGAAACGGGAGCCCGCCAGGACTCCCGCTGCTTCCCAATCCATTCCAAGATGGCGGCTTACATCGCCCCCTCGCCGCGCACGACCACCCGCAGCGTGCGGAGGATGATCTTGAGGTCGTTCACCAGCGAGCACTTTTGGATGTAGTAGCGATCCAGAGTGATCTTGCGGCGGATGTGCTCCAGGTCGGTGTCGTAGCCGTTGCGGATCTGCGCCAGTCCCGTGATGCCCGGCTTGACGCCCAGGCGGTCGGTGTAGCCGGGGATCTGCTCGGCCAGGTAGGCGATGATCTCCGGGCGCTCCGGGCGCGGTCCCACGATGCTCATGTCGCCCTTGAGGACGTTCCAGAACTGGGGCAGCTCGTCGATCCGGGTCCGGCGCATGAGCTTGCCCAGGCGGGTCACGCGAGCGTCATTCTTCTTCGCGAGCTGGATGCCGTTCTTCTCCGCATCGGTCACCATGCTGCGGAACTTGTAGATCTCGAAGGGGCGGCCCGGCACCGGCGCCCGGCGGCGGTCGTTGCGCCGGCGCTCCTCGATGACCCGGATGTTCGTGTTCCGGCGACGGTCGTTGCTGCGCAGGTTCAGCCCCGTGCGTAGCTGCCGGTAGATCACCGGGCCCGGGCTCTCCACCTTGATGAGGGTGGCCAGCATCAGGAAGAGCGGGCTAAGGACGAGCAGGGCCAGGGCTGATGCCGCGATGTCGAAGCCCCGGATCGCGTAGCGCGTCAGCGGGCTCAGGAAGCGCTCATTGGGAATGGGGCCGCGCTTGTCGTAGCGGCTCAACCAGGTCAGCGTGGGATCGGCGTCGGGATCGATGACCGTGCTGAGTTCCGGTCGCCCTTTGCTCCGGAAGGACTCCAGGAAATCGTCGGCAAAGACTGTCTTCTTCATCGTAGACCACGCCTGCTGTTCGTCACATGGGGGTGCTTACGCACTGACGCAATCAGGATACCAAGTCGCGGAACGCCGACATGTAAGGGTTCCCACATTCTGGATGCATTCGGCCGGCTAAAAAAAAGCAGGGCGAATCCGATGCTTCCCCCTGTTCCCTTCGAAGTCCCGCGAGCCCGAGCCATGGCGCTACACTCCGCCGCCGCTCTCACCCGCCGGGTTCATGTCTGCATTCCGGAGTCCATTCCGGACAGCGCTACACGCCAGGGCTCAGTATACAACCCCCCTGCAGAGCGTCGCAAGTGGTCCAGATGCTAAATCACGAAAATATAAGAAGAAGCGCCATCGGTTCTGCCGGTTTAAGACATCAATACCAACTTGCCTACTTCGCCGGTACCCCTAGATCTTGGGCCTGGCCGGCCGGGGCAGCCCCAGATGCTGGGCCTAGGGCGATAGCTGGGCGGAGGCACCCGCCCCGAATCCATCTGTCCAAGGCGAGTGCCGTATACCTCCCCGGGCTGCTCGCGCATCGGGTAAGGAGTAATCCGGGCCCAGCAACCCCCGCGTGAGCCCGCAGGACAGCGGGGCCAACCCGCGGCCTTGCAGTTTGGCGGGATCCAATCGCCATTCCGCAACGAACGCCAGGGACTAGAACCGCGCGCTCAGGCCGAGACCCAGCTCGCCGCTGGGGGCCGAAAGCAGGCTGAGCCTGGGCACGCGCCCGCGCGGTCGCGCACCTTCAGGATGACTGAGCAAGGCATCCATGGTGTTCACCAGCCAGAGCCCGCCGACCAAGGCGGTGAGGAGGTGCAAGTCGTCCTCTGCCTCCTGCAGCCGCGTCTCGAGGAGCTGCAGCCGCCGGGCCTCCGCGGCGTCCAGCCCACCCGCAGCCAGGAATCCGCGCGTCTTCTCGAGGCGGAGCTCGTGGAGGTTCCGGCGACGATAGGTATCCAGGAGCTCCTGGACGAGGAACACCTCACCCGCCAGGTAGACGCTCGAGCGCCGCTGGTGGCGGTAGGCCTGCCCCATGCCGGGCAGGAGCATCGAGGCCAGGACCG
>Ga0299912_10002964_pt1 | contig 13935 bp, 9 predicted proteins | sample RVTome_2_FD_207667 | JGI IMG/M metagenome (GOLD analysis project Ga0299912, IMG submission 207667) | Soil microbial communities from uranium-contaminated site in the Upper Colorado River Basin, Wyoming, United States - RVT95D214 (version 2) ...
TGCCTGAGGAGTAGTATAGGACCCCGGCCTGGGCGAATCCTCCGGGAAGGCTTCATGGCCACACCTTTTGGGGATGGAGCAGGGGGTTCATCAACGGAGGGCGGGACCGTTTTGAGGGGTAAGGCTGGTGACCCTTACCTTCCAATATCTGGCATGATGAAGCCCGGGAGGGGGATTTGCCCAGGCCGGATTCTCCGAGAAAAATGGGGGTGGGCCAGCGAAACGAAACTTCCTGTTGACAATCCTACAGGAGGTTTGTATAAAAGGAAAACAATTCCGATGAAAGGAGGTTTCCTATGCGACGGGTTGCTCTACTTGGAATCATTTTGGTGCTTTTATTTGCCGTCTCTACGGTGTGGGCTCAAAAAACGGCCCGCCTATCAATTGCAACGGGAGGAACAGGAGGCGTCTACTATCCCCTTGGCGGGGGCATGGCAAACATCCTATCGAAGTATGTCCCTTATATAGAGGCTACGGCAGAGGTGACGACGGCCTCTGTGGACAACTGTCTTCTGGTGGGTCAGGGAAAGGGAGACTTAGCCCTGATCATGGCAGATGTGGGATGGGATGCCTATCAAGGGAGGGGTAAATTCAAGGAAAAAATCCCTCTGAGGACTGTAGCGGTTCTCTACCCCAACAATATGCATATTGTAACCCTGGAGGGAAAAGGTATTGAAAAGGTAGCAGACCTCAAGGGTAAAAGGGTTTCAACGGGTGCCCCCGGGAGCGGAACGGAAGTGAAGGCCCTGAGGGTATTGGAGGCTTATGGATTGGATCCTGATAAGGATATGACACGAGATAAATTGGGCGCTTCCGAATCAGCCGGTGCCCTGAAGGATAGGAAGATCGATGCCTACTTCTGGGATGGGGGCCTTCCCACAGCCTCTGTGACCGATCTGGGAGCCACCCCGGGGATCAAGATCAAACTCATTGGTCATGAGGATGCCATCCCTAAAATGAGGGGCAAGTATGGGCCTCTCTATGTGAAAGGGATCATCCCTGCAAAAACCTACCCCGGGCAGGACGTGGATGTCCCAATCGCCGTGGTATGGAATCTCCTTGTCTGTAACGAAAAAATGAATGGAGATGTGGCCTATGATATCGTGAAGACTCTCTTTGACCATAAACCGGAACTGGTGACGGTTCATAGGGAGGCAAGATTCTTGTCTTTGGAACCTCAAGTTGGAGGATCACCTATCCCATTACATCCTGGCGCCATTCGATACTTCACGGAAAAGGGAGTTAAGGTTAGATAATTGGGAAGAAAGAAGTGGCCCCTTCTGATCTTGGTTTGCCTTTTGATCGGGTCAGGAGGGGCTTTTCTTTATTTGAAAAAGTTGACCTTTCTTCGCCTTGAGAATCTGGATCACGGACGGACTATCCGTCTGCGGATTGATCCCTCTGAGCCGTTTTCAATCTTCTATGTCCATTCGATCTATCAGGAGCCTGTCTTTGAAGAATTCCAGGCCGAAGGTGAAACGATTGTCCTGAAAGGGGTGCGGACGAAGAGCCCTGCGGTCATGGAATACTACGGATTTGAGGACATGAGAGAGTTTCATCCAGTGAATAGGAGGCTGAAGGCCATCACCCTGAAGTCGGGAACAGGCGAGGGGCAGGGGCTCATCTTTGGAGAAAGGAAGATTTATTTGAGGGATTACGGTGAGAAGGGGGACCGGATCCGATTGAGCTTGGAATCGATCCCGATGGGGGAATACCTTCGGAAGGAGTTGATGTAGCCGCACCTGCCTGCCGGCAGGCGGGGCCTTCGGAACTGCGCCAAGTGGATCCTCGATATCAGTGACTGACGGAGAGACCGGTGGAAGAGGAGAAAAAAGGGGCATTTCAGGGCGAGGTGATTACTGAAGAGGCCCTCAGAGAAGCGGAGAAGTATATCGAAGAAGAAGAGGGGCCCTCGAGGCGCCTGACAGGAGGGATGGCTGTCTTCATCACTGCCGTCGCAGTAGTGACATCGCTCATCCATCTCTACGCGGCGGTTGGAGTGGTCATGACACAGGTCCTTCGGGGCATCCACGTCATGCTCGTCCTCTTCTTATCCTTCTTAGTCTTTCCATCCTTTCGACGATATAAGGGCCGGATCGTCTGGTACGATTTTGTTCTGGCTGTTCTCGCGATTACAGTGATCGTCTATATGCTCGTCGATTTCGATGATTTTATCTACCGGTCCGTTGTCCCGAATTTGTGGGACAAGGTATGCGGAACGATTTTGATTCTTCTCGTTTTGGAGGCAAGCCGCAGGACAACGGGCTGGATTATGCCGGCGATTGTCATCGCCTTTCTGGCTTACGCCTTCGTCGGGCCGCAACTCCCCAACCCATGGACCCATCGGGGCTACGATATCGACAGGGTGGTGGGTCATATGTATATGACCCTGGAAGGGATCTTCGGGGTCCCGATCGATGTTTCCTCCACTTTCATCATTCTCTTTACGATCTGGGGTGCCTTTTTGGAGTACTCCGGTGCCGGGAAGTTCTTCATCGACTTTTCGTTTGCTGCTATGGGAGGAAAGCCGACGGGAGCCGGCCGTACGGTTACCTTGGCCTCTTTTCTTCTCGGTGGTCCCTCAGGAAGCGGCGTGGCGACGACGGTTACCCTCGGATCAGTCGCTTATCCGATGTTGGCAAAAGCAGGCTATTCCAGGGAGGCCGCGGGAGGGCTCCTCTCAGCCGGAGGCATTGGAGCCATCCTCTCCCCTCCGGTTCTCGGTGCGGCTGCGTTCCTGATTGCTGAATTCCTCAAGATCTCCTACTTGGATGTGATCGTCATGGCCGTCATCCCCACCTGTCTCTACTATTGGTCCATCTTTTTGATGGTCGAGTTGGATGCAAAGAAATTCGGGGTGAAAGCGATCGCCTTTGACAGGACCTATTCTTTGGGCCGGCTCACCTCACTTTATGGGTTCCATTTCGTCTCCCTCATTGCCATTGTCGTGATCATGATTATTGGCTTTACCCCTATCATGGCGGTTTTCTGGGCAACCGTGATCACCTTCGCCGTAAGTTTTATCAGGCGAGATACGGCTCTGACGCCTCGGAAATTGGTCAGGGCCTTGAAAGGGGGATCCATCGGGGTGTTGACGGTCGCCTCGACCTGTGCGGCGGCCGGGATTATCGTCGGAGTGGTAACCCTGACAGGGCTGGGCCTTAAATTCAGTTCCATCATCATCGCCTATGCAGGGGGGAGTGTGTTCCTGACGGCCGTTTATACGGCACTGATCGTTTGGGTCATCGGCCTGGCCGTTCCGGTGACGGCCTCTTACATTATCTCAGCCGTCATTGCGGCGCCGGCACTGATCCAGCTCGGGGTGCCCGATTTTGCCGCCCATATGTTCGTCTTCTATTACGCCATCCTCTCGGAGGTCTCTCCTCCCACGGCTCTCTCGTGCTTTGCCGCTGCCGCCCTGACGAGAGGGAACCCCTACAAGACGACGTTGTATGCCTGGAAGTATACGCTTCCCGCCTTCATCGTCCCCTTCATGTTTACCCTGGATCCCAAGGGAATCGGGATACTGCTGCAGGGTCCGGTGATGAACGTCCTCTGGACGACCGTGACGGCTTTCATCGGAGTTGCGGCTCTGGCCGGGGGGGTCGAGAACTGGTTTTTGAAGAAGACGAAGCTCTACGAGCGCATCATGCTCATCGTCGCCGGGCTCCTGCTCGTCTATCCGATCGCCCGTTACGACCTCATCGGGTTCTGCCTGATGATCGGAGTAATCGTATCGCAAAAGTTGAGAAAGGAGGAAAAGGTCGCCTCTTTGGAATTTGATCAGGGTTGACCTTAACCTTCAATCCGCCGCCTCGTTCAGAACCTGCCGTTTGATTTTGCCGGGTCCATGATTCAAAAAGAGATTTCTGAAAGCCTCGAAATCCTGATTACGGCGATTATGAGCGATACCACAGATTTTAGGTGCGTCAAAAAAATAATCTGTGCAATCAAAAAAGAAATCTGACATGAGAGCGGCGGCCTTCCTTATTCTTGCGCTTCTTTCAATTTTTTCGAGCGGCTGCGCGAATCTGGGGTATCTCTCCAAGCTGGGGTGGCACCAATCCTCCATCCTTTTCCACAGGATTTCCGTGGACGAGTGTTTGGAGGACGAAACGGTGGATGCCGACACGAAAGCCAAGATCCGCCTCATCGGGGACGTGAAGCGCTACGGGGAGGAAACGCTGGGCCTGAGAAGAACCAAGAACTATGAAAAGATCTGCCAGCTCAAAGACCCGGTGCTCTATGTCATCACCGCGTCCGAAAAGGATCGGCTTCAACTCCTTGCCTGGGACTTTCCCATCATCGGGTGGGTCTCCTACAAGAGTTTCTTTACCCAGAAAGATGCACTGGACGAGAAGAGAACCCTCGAGGAGAAGGGATTCGATACCTTCGTCCAAAGGGCGGCTGCCTACAGTACCCTCGGTTGGCTCAAAGATCCCATCTTCTTCCCGATGCTCGAATTCGATGAGGTTACCCTGGCGAACCTGATCCTTCATGAGATGGCCCATGCCACCCTCTACTTCAAAGGGAAGGCCGATTTCAACGAAAGACTGGCTACCTTCATCGGGAACCGGGGAACGATCGACTTCTTCGCAGAAAAATCCGGACCGGGATCGAAGCGGGTTCTCGAAGCCATCCACACCCAGGAAGACGATCTCCTTTTCTCAAAGTGGATCGACGGGGCCTGCCGGCGATTGTCCCGCTACTATGAGAAGGAGATCTCAAAGGAAGAAAAGCTGAAAGGAAGGGAGGAGATTTTTCAGTCCATCCGGGAAGAATTCAGGCAGCTCAAGGCTCGGTTCAAAACCGACGGCTACGCGGATTTCGAAAAACGCGATCTCAACAATGCCGTGCTCCTGGCCTACCGCCGGTATTTCCATGACCTTGAAAAGTTCGAAGCCTTCTATCAGAAGACGGGATCGGATTTGAGGAAGGTCATTGAATTTTTCTTAAAGGTCCAGGCTTCAGAAGATAGGACAGGCCTCAATTCTTTTCTGGAAGGTTTTCTTTAAGTCTTCAATCTGAAATCTGCAATCTGAAATCCTAAATCCCTCTACCGCTCCCGCTTGCCCTCGATGAATTCCTCCACCATGGACTTGGCCTGGCTATCGGGGAATTGGACGATGGGATGTTTCATCGTATAGGCCGAGATGGAAATGAGAGGGCCGCCGATCTTGCGCTCCCTTGCAAGCTGGCAGCACCGGATGGCATCGATGGTCATGCCGCCGCTGTTGGGAGAATCCTCGACGGAGAGCCTCAATTCAAGGTTCAATGGTACTTCCCCGAACCCCCTGCCTTCCATCCGGAGGAAACAGACTTTATTGTCGTTCTGCCACGGGACGTAATCCGAGGGTCCGATGTGAATATTCTCCGGGTCCAGCGGGACGTCGAGCTGGGATTGGATCGCTTCCGTCTTTGAGATCCGTTTGTTCTTCAAGCGGGTTCGGTTGAGCATATTAAGAAAATCGGTATTTCCGCCGGTGTTGATCTGATAGGTCCGGTCCAGTCGAACCCCCCGATCTTCAAAGAGTTTCGCCAGGGCGCGATGAATGATGGTCGCCCCCATCTGGGATTTCACGTCATCTCCGATGACAGGGATTCCCTTCTCTTCGAACCGCCTGGCCCATTGATGGTCGGAGACGATAAAGCTGGGCATGCAGTTGATGAGACTCACTCCCGTGTTCAGGCAGGCTCCTGCATAGAATGCCGTGGCCTGGTCCGAGCCCACTGGAAGATAGTTGAGCAGGACGTCGGCTCCGGAGTCGCGGAGCACTTTTTCCACTTTGCAGGTTTTTTCGTCTGCAACCACAAAGGTCCTTTCCTCGGGGAAATCCTTCATATGTTCTGCGACGCCGTCCAGGATCTCTCCCATGGAAACGATGACCGACGAATCGTTGAGGTGCGGGCTGAGCACACGGGTACAGTTCGGTTTCGCAAAAACCGCCTCTTTGAGTGTTCTTCCAACCTTTCTCTTGTCGATGTCGAATGCGACTGCCACCTCGATGTCCCAAGGCTTGTAGCCGCCGATATCCACGTGCATCAATCCGAGCGCTTCATGTTCCGAGTTTGAGCTTTCCCTGTAGAAATCGATTCCTTGAATAAGGGCACTGGCGCAGTTTCCCACACCTACAATGGCAATTCGTATTGGACGTTTTCCCATATAACTTCGACCTTTCCAAGAATATCCGTAGAATCCTTAGTTTTCTAAATATCGCATTCTACTGAAATTGTCAAGGAGTTTGGGTGGTGGAACCTGGCGGTTCCGGTGGAACCATTTTGCTTGACTTCTTCACTGGTTTTTGTTAGTTACACTACCCATGACCAGACGAGCTAAATCGCAATTTCTCCGGAAGCCCATCCGGCATTTGGATCTCAGAAGGACGAGTTCGATCTTCGATCTGGTCAAGGGCTTCGAGCATACCTCCTTTCAAAGCCGAAACCTCTTCAAGTGCTTTGATGTTTTTCGAAGGATGCTCCGGGATCCCCGGTGCGTTATCTTTCTTGGATTATCGGGAGCCATGATCCCGGGGGGGATGCGAAGGGTCATCCACGACATGATCGAGATGAATTTGATCGATGTCCTTGTCTCGACCGGCGCCAATATCTTCCACGATCTCTTTGAGAATTTTGGATATCGGCACTATGTCGGAGCCGAGCAGGGCGATGATGATCTTCTTCGGAGGCACCGCATCGTCCGGGTATACGATGCCCTGATGGATGATCAAGAGATCGATCAGGTGATCCAGCTTCTCTCCAAGGTTCCTGAGAAACTGGAAGGGCGGGCGGTTTCATCCAGGAGGTATTTGCAGGTTCTCGGGAGCCATCTCCGCGACAGGGAATCCATTCTCAAGACTGCATCCGATCGGGGAGTCCCCATCTTCGTTCCCGCTTTGAGCGACAGCTCCATTGGAATCGGCCTGACCTTTCTCCATGCCCGAAAAAAGGAGCCCTTCGAAGGCCTCATCATCGACCAGATCCGCGACAGTTACGAGATCGCCCAGGTGAAGAAGATGGCCCCGTTCACCGGAGCGATCTATATCGGGGGCGGGGTCCCGAAGAACTATATCCAGCAATTGGGACCCGTAAGCGAGCTCCTTTTCAAGCAGGAGCAAGGCCACCGATATGCGCTTCAAATTACCACCGACGATCCGAAGTGGGGAGGCCTTTCAGGATGTACGTTTGAAGAGGCGAAATCCTGGGGAAAGATCGAGAGAAGCTCGGCTTATGCCGTCGTCTACATGGATGCCACCGTTGGGTTGCCACTGTTGGTTGGCGCAGTCCTCCAGGAGGGAAAGGCCTTCCGGAAAAGAAAGAGACGGCGCTTCGTCTGGTCGGGAGACAAATTGGAAGCGATTGAGTTCGTTTAGCATTCCGCCCCCCTGTCAGAACCCTCCCCCTTCCCTCCTCCCGAATCCTCTTGGGACTCAAATCCCTCAGGGAGCCTGAAGGTTGGAAAAAATTGGTTTCGTCAACCTTTTCCCCGAAAGGGCGAGTGGGGGAATGGACACTGGCCCCTAGCGGAAAAACATTGAAAAAAGATAGAAAAGTGATTATATTCTCAGAGAATTCAAGGGAAAAGGAGTATTCTTTCATGGAAGATTCGGAGTTCAAGCTTCCGGACCAGAAAGAACTGGAGAAGGAACTAAATGAATACTTGGGGAAAAAATACGGCGATCGAATCCGGCTGGTCGTACCGATGCTCTTTCCCAAAACCCAGACCGATGAGGATATGAAGGAGGAGAAGGAGAGCGGGGAGGGTAAGAAAATAAAGATCAATTTCAACCTTAAGCCCGAGGAGTTAGAGGCTTTCCTGAACGACTATATCATCCGTCAGGATTCGGCAAAGGAGACCCTGGCGACAAAGGCCTGTACCCACTTCAACCGAATCAAATTCACAGAGATGACCCAGGGAAGGAACCGGTATGAAGGGGTGGGGTACATTAAGAATAACATCCTGATGATCGGTCCGACAGGCGTGGGGAAGACCTACCTGATCAAGCTCATCGCAAAAAAACTGGGCGTCCCGTTCGTGAAAGGGGACGCGACAAAATTCAGTGAAACCGGTTACGTCGGCGGGGATGTCGAGGATCTCGTCCGTGACCTCGTTTATGAGGCGAACGGCGATATTGCTTTGGCACAATACGGCATTATCTACGTCGACGAGATCGACAAGATCGCTTCCTCGAACAACTTGATCGGCCCGGATGTATCCAGAACAGGCGTTCAGCGAGCCCTCCTCAAACCGATGGAAGAGACGGAAATCGATCTGAAGGTCGCCCATGACCCCATCTCCCAGCTGGAAGCCATCGAGCAGTACCGGAAAACGGGCAAGAGAGAAAAAAGGACAATCAATACCAAGCACATCCTCTTCATCATGAGCGGGGCATTCAACGGCCTGGAAGAGATCATCAAAAAGCGGATAAATCGAGAGGGGATCGGCTTCGGCGCGGAGATCCGCTCCAAGGATGAACAGGCGGCATACCTCAACGATGCGAAGGCCGAAGACCTTGTGAGCTACGGATTTGAATCCGAATTCATCGGGAGGCTTCCCGTGACGGTCGTGTTTGAAAAGCTGGACGTTCAGGATCTCTACGCGATATTGAAGAACCCGAACAATCCGATCATCCTCGGGAAGAAGAAGGATTTCAAGTCCTACGGGATCGATGTCCAATTTGAAGACGAAGCCCTCTATGCCTTAGCGGTGAAGGCATACGAAGAGAAAACGGGAGCAAGAGGGCTGGTCAGTGCCATCGAAAAAGTCCTGCTTAAATTTGAGAAAAGACTTCCCTCCACGCGGATCCGGGAGTTTGTCGTGACCCCGGTCGTCGTGGAGAATCCGAGAGAGGAATTGGAGCGGCTGCTTCGGGATCCCTCAAACCCGGGAATGCATGCCAGATTCGAAAAGCTTCTTTGCGGAGAGAAGCTGGCTCTCAAGCAGTCCATTTTGGGCAGAGAAGAGGAGTTCCGGAGGCGTTACGGCCTCGTCTTGCCGGAAAGCAGAATTGACCTCATCGTCAATCGCATGATTGAGAAGGGGCATGATGTGAATACGGTCTTTGAAGAGGTCGTCGAGATCCAGCGAATGGCCGAAGAGTTTGAAAAGGATTTTCAACGGCGAAACGGAATCTCCCTTCGGTTCAATGAAGAGGCGATTGACCGGATCGTCGAGATCGCGCTGGGGGAAGATGGGAGGGGATGTTCCGTCTGCTCAAGACTTTCGAAGGACTATGAGCATGGGTTTAGATTGATCCGCGACAGGATCGGCCAGAATGAATTCATCCTGAACAGGGAAGCCATTGATAACCCCGAGGGGTACATCAACCGGCTCATTCGTGAGACTTTCAGCACGGCAGCGGAGCAGAAGATCGAGGGATAAGGACCATGGCAAAAGATTATTACGAGACCCTGGGGGTGGGTAAGAATGCCGGTGGCGAAGAGATAAAGAAGGCCTATCGTAAGCTGGCAATGAAATACCATCCCGATCGAAATCCGAATAAGAAAGAGGCGGAGGAACGCTTTAAGGAGCTCAATGAGGCCTATGCCGTGCTGAGCGATAAGGAAAAGCGGAAGCAGTACGACGCCTTCGGTGCCGAAGGATTCCGCCAGCGATTCACGCAGGAAGATATCTTCAAGGGGTTTGATTTTGACGAGATACTTTCCGGCCTCTTCGGAGGAAGAGGAAGACGAGAGACCCGTTTCGGCAGGGGGGGGGGCGAGTTTGGTGACTTCTTCGGCGGGGGCGCCTATCAGGAGTCGAGCCGGATGCCTCAAAAAGGGCAGGACATCCTCTATGAGTTGACGATCTCTCTGGAAGAGGCTGCCTTCGGAGGAGAGAAAAGGATGTCCTTTCGGAAGAACGGAAAGGCAGAAGAGGTATCGGTTAAGATTCCGCGGGGCATTCCTTCCGGCAAGAAATTGAGGCTGGGAGGAAAAGGGGGGGAGGGCCGGAACGGAGGACCGCCGGGCGACCTCTACCTCCAGGTAAATATCAGGGAACATCCTTTCCTCGTCCGGGAAGGCGACGATCTTGTGCTGGAGAAGGAGATCAATTTCTCGGAGGCAGTGCTCGGGACGACCGTTGAAGTGCCTACCCTCGAAGGAACGAAGAAGGTGAAGGTTCCCGCAGGAACACAGAATAATACAAAACTTCGCCTCAAGGGGCTTGGCATCCCTCATTTTCAGGGAGACGGGAGGGGGAACCAATACGTGAAGGTGGTCGTGAAGGTCCCCAAGAAATTGACGGAGAAAAGCCGGAGGCTGATCGAGGAGCTCGCCGAAGAAGGCATCTAAAGGAACAAGCCCAAAGTTCAAATTTCAAAGTTCAAAGAAACCGACCAAATCACTCAAGAAGCAAACACTCACCGTCCAAATGCATCTTCCTCCTTAAGTCTGTTCAACGTTCAACGTTCAAAGTCTGAATTGAAGTCTTACAGGGATGTTCCTAACTCGTATTAAACGTTGAACGTAGAACATTGAACATATATATTGTCTTTCTGAAACGCGAGGAAGTCTTCCGTAGGGCAGGCCACCGTGCCTGCCATCTGGGCTGGTTGTTCCGCTTTCCTACCACGTCGAATGACAACACAGCCCCCCTGGTTATATCACGGAAAAGGAGATGCTTACTTAGGGAAGTTCAAAGGGTTGACTTTTCACCTGGTCTGGTAGAAAATGACCTTTAGGGAAAATTTCACTTTTCGGAGGAGGAAGTCATGGTAAAGGCTGTGGAGAGGATCTTTGAAGAGGTTGCGCCGGAACGGTTAAGGTGGAGATGCGATCCGATTCTTTTGCCTTTCGAGACAACGGAGGCGGTGCAGCGCTGTGATGAAATCATCGGCCAGGAGAGGGCCTCGGAGGCTATCCGGATCGGTCTGGACATCCACAGCGTGGGATACAACATCTTTGTAACAGGATTGACGGGAACGGGCCGTTCGACCACGGTCAAGTGCATCCTTGAAGAGGTCGATGTGAAAGGAAAGATCCCGAACGATCTCTGCTACGTCAACAACTTCAAGAACCCGGATATGCCTCACATGATCAGCCTCCCTGCAGGTTTGGGAGGCGCCTTCCGAAGAGAGATGGAAAACCTGGTCGAGACGCTGAAGAAGAAGATCCCCCTCCTCTTTGAGAATGAGACGTATCTGAATAAGAAGAAAGAGGTCGTCGAGAAATACCGAAACAAGCAGGCAGAGATGTTTCGGGAGTTCGAGAAGAAAGTGAGCAAGGAGAATTTCACCCTCGTGCAGATCCAGATGGGTCCTTATTCCAGACCTGGCATCTTCCCCTTGATCGAAGGAAACCCGGCCAATCTGGAGCAACTCGAGAAGATGGTGGAAGAAGGCAAATTGCCGCGCGAGGAACTGGAGAAGGTCAAGGAAAAACAGAACGAGTTGGTGAACGAGTTGGAGAGTATTTTTAAGGAGATCCGGAAGTCTGAGAGGGATGTCAAGGAAGAGCTTTCGTCCTTGGATCACGAAGTCATCTCCCCTGCGGTGAGAGATTCAATTTCGGACATCCAGGAGAAGTTCGAAAACGAGAAGATCCATCGTTACCTGAACGAGGTTCAGGAGGACATCTTATCCAATCTGGGCCGTTTTCGAGAGAAGGAAGAGATGCCTTCTCCCATTCCGGGGCTGGCCCTTCCGCAGCCTGCGGAAACGTTCACGGAATATCAGGTGAACGTATTGGTGGACAACTCGGAGGCCAAAGGTGCACCGATCATTGTGGAGACGACACCCAACTACCGGAACCTCTTCGGCACCATCGAGCGTGCGGTCGACCGTTCCGGGATCTGGAAGACCGACTTCCTCCATATCAAAGCGGGCTCTTTTCTGAGGGCGAACGGAGGATATCTCATCTTCAACGCCCTGGAGGCGCTTCTGGAACCCTGGGTTTGGCCTGCGTTGAAGCGGACCCTCAAGAATCAGGTCGTCGAGATGCAGACTTTCGATCCACTCTATTTCTTCTCTCCCTCGGCGCTGAAACCCGGGCCCATCGAGTGCAATGTCAAAGTGGTATTGATCGGGGACAGCCAACTTTACTATCTTCTCTATAACATGGACGACGATTTCAAGAAGATCTTCAAGATCAAGGCGGACTTCGATCCCGTGATGAATCGGGACGGAGAGAAGGTCAACCAGTATGCCTCGTTTATCCGAAAGATCTGCGATGAGGAGGGGCTCAAGCCCCTGGACAAAGCGGCCGTCGGTGCCGTCGTTGAATACGGGGTGAGACTGACGGGCAGGCAGAAGAAACTTTCGACGCGGTTCTACCTGATCGCCGATCTCTTGCGGGAGGCGAACTATTGGGCCGTCAAGGAGGGATCGGAGATCGTCGGCGAGCGACATGTGGATAAAGCCATCGAGAAGAAGGTGTACCGGGTAAACCTCATCGAGGAGAAAATCCAGGAGATGATCGAGGACGGTACCATTCTGATCGATTCGGACGGTATGGTCGTCGGCCAGGTCAATGGTCTCTCCGTCTACAATTTGGGTGATCATATGTTCGGCAAGCCCTCCCGGATCACAGCCAAGACCTCGCTCGGGAAGTTGGGGATCATCAATATCGAGAGAGAATCGGAATTGAGCGGTCCCGTCCACAATAAAGGGGTCTATATCCTGGCCGGATACCTGCGAGGAAAATATGCTCAAGACAAACCCATTACCATGAGCGCGAGCCTCTGTTTTGAACAGTCTTACAGCGGGGTTGACGGTGACAGCGCTTCGTCCACGGAGATCTATGGATTGCTTTCAAGTCTCTCGGAGCTCCCCCTGCGACAGGACATTGCCGTCACCGGCTCGGTGAATCAAAAAGGCGAGGTCCAGCCCATCGGCGGTGTGAATGAGAAGATTGAAGGCTTTTTTGATGTCTGCAGGGCAAAAGGACTGACCGGGAGGCAGGGGGTGATGATCCCTTGTCTCAATCTGGGTGACTTGATGCTGAGGAAGGATGTGGTGGAGACTGTGAGGGAAGGGAAATTCCATATCTATCCTGTGCGGGAGATCGACGAGGGGATTGAAATCCTTACGGGCGTGAAGGCCGGGGAGAGGATAGACGGCGGAGGATTTGAAGAGGGAACCGTCAACGGTCTTGTGGACAAAAAACTGCGCGAGCTCGGAAAGACGATCAAAGAGTTCGAAGGCGGGGCGGAGCCGGCAAAAGAGGAGAAGAAAAAGAAAAAGGGGAAGTAGTCGTCTGGCCTTATGAAGCCTGGGAGGGGGATTTGCCCAGGCCGGATTCTCAGGAGAGAACCGGGAGTGGGCAAGGAAAGAATTGGACTTGACCGAAAGGTTGAGATCGGCAAAGAAGCTCGGATCGAAGGGCCTCCTCTGGAGGCCCTTCGTTTTCAGGGGGGCCGCTCGGGCAGCATCGTTACGGTCACGGACTCGGAGGGGAATGACTTCAGAGGAAGGGTTTTGAGGGTCTCCGAGGCGGAGGCTTTTATCCTCGTCTTCGAGGCCTTTCCGTCTCCCACGGAGTCCTCACTGGAGATCGTCCTCCTCCAGGCCCTTCCCGAGAAGGAGCGAATGGAGTGGATTATTCAGAAGGCCACGGAACTGGGCGTTTCAAGAATCATCCCTCTCAAATCGGAGAAATCGATCTCTTTGGAAGAAAGGGAGATCAAACAGAAGAAGGCCCATCGATGGCATCAGATTGCCCTGAAAGCCGTCCGGCAGTCCCGAAGAGCGAAGGTCCCCCGGGTTGAAGACTATCGGTCTTTCCTTGGGGCTCTGGAGGCTTGCAGGGGAGACGGCTTGAAGATCCTCTTGTGGGAGAGGGGAGGAGAATCCCTGAAAAGCATCCTGAAGGCGTACCCCGGTCAAAAGGTCTATGCGATGGTGGGACCGGAAGGCGGCTTCACGCAAGAAGAAGTGGATTCCGCGAGGGAGGAAGGATTCATCCCGGTCAAACTAGGCCAGAGAATCCTGAGGACGG
>Ga0299912_10002965_pt1 | contig 13931 bp, 12 predicted proteins | sample RVTome_2_FD_207667 | JGI IMG/M metagenome (GOLD analysis project Ga0299912, IMG submission 207667) | Soil microbial communities from uranium-contaminated site in the Upper Colorado River Basin, Wyoming, United States - RVT95D214 (version 2) ...
CTACGCCATGTCGCGCGATCCGGTGGCCTGGCGGCCGTCGATCACCGGCGGCGCGGCGGCGGCGGTGCTGGGGCTGTTCGCTTCCTGGTTCTGCGCCATCTATGTCGACCAGGTGGTGCATCTGGGCGCCACCTATGGCTCGGTGGCCACCGTGGTGGTGTTCCTCATCTGGCTGTCCTGGAACGTCAACGCGCTATTCTTCGGCGGCGCGCTGGCGACGGAGATGGAGATCGTCCTGCAGACCCGCAGGATCAAGCCGGTCTTGCTACGACGAAAACCAGGCCCCCGTCCGCCTCGCCGCTCTCGATGAGGGCGTAGCCGGCCTGGGCGGCGAAGTGCGGCACGTCGATCCTGGCCATCGGATCATCGGCCAGCAGCCGCACCCGCCCGCCGGGCCCGGCCGCTTCCAGCGCCCGGCGCAGGCGCAGGGTCGGCACCGGGCAGCGGTGCCCGCGGGCGTCGACGGTGGTCGGTTCGGTCATGGTCGCTGCTTCCTACACGCCCTCGCCAGCCGCCGCGACCCTTCGCGGCCCGCTTCACCCCACGTCCCCCTTCGCGGCGGCGGAGTCGGCGTGCCATAAGCCTCGCCGGACAATTCAAACCTCAAACGGAGAGACCTCATGCTGGGTTACGTCACCATCGGCGCCAACGATCTGGACCGCGCGCTGGCCTTCTTCGACGCGGTGTTCGCGCCGCTCGGCGGCAAGCGCCTGATGACCATGGATCGCGGCGTCATCTTCGGCTCGGACCGGCCCGGCGTCATGGTCTGCAAGCCCTATGACGGCCAGCCGGCGACCGCCGGCAACGGCGTGATGGTCGCCCTGGCCGCCGGCTCGCGGGCCGTGGTCGACGCGGTGCACGCCAAGGCCCTGGAGCTGGGCGGCGCCGACGAGGGCGCGCCGGGCGTGCGGGGCGACAACCCCAACGGCTTCTACGGCGCCTATTTCCGCGACCTCGACGGCAACAAGTTCTGCGCCTTCCGCATGGGGCCGCCCGACGCCGCGTGATCGAGACGGGGGAGGGCGGAACCAGCCGCGCTCCCCCCGCCTGTCGGCCTGAGCTCTAGGCGCTCATCCCGCCGTCGACCACGAGCATGCTGCCGGTGGTGAAGCTGCTGTCATCGGAGGCGAGGAACAGCACGGTGCGGGCGATCTCGTCGGGCGAGGCATGGCGGCCCAGCGGGATGAGCTCGTCGAAGAACTGGCCGGCGTCGCGGCCGATGACCTTGCCGAGGTGGTCCTCGACGCTGGCCTGAAAGCTGTTCTGGGTCGGGCCGGGGTGGACGGTGTTGACCCGGATCCGCCGGCCGGCGACCTCCTTCGCGACGCAGCGCATCAGGCCGACCTGCGCGTGCTTGGCGGTGATGTAGCCATAGGGCCCGGGATCGCCGCGCAGGCCCGCCACGCTCGAGGTGATGATGATGCTGCCGCCGTCGTTCATCTGTGGAACGCCGTACTTGCAGGCCAGGAACGCCCCTTTGACATGCACCCGGAGGACATCGTCGAAGCCGTCTTCGGGATAGTCGGCCAGAGGCCCGATGGGCCCCACGTTGCCGGCGTTGCTGAACAGCACGTCTATCCTGCCCCAGGCCTTCACCGTCGCGGCGATGTAGGCCGGGGTGTCCCTGGCGCCGCCGACGGCGGCGACCTTGCAGGCGACCCGGGGGGAGGCCAGCTGGCCGACGGCGTCACGCAATTCCCCTTCACGCCGGTCGACCAGCATGACGTGGGCGCCCTCGGCGATGAAACGCCTGGCGCTGGCCAGCCCGATGCTGCCGGCGCCGCCGGTGACGACACAGACCTTTCCGTCCAGCCGCCCAACCCGCGAGGGCGCGGGATCTTCAGCCACCGCCATGCTCCGCCTCTTGTCCGGTTTCCGCCAGAAGGCCAATTCGCTTCGCCCCTGTCAGAATGGATAGTGAACGGATTCTGTGTCGATGGTGATCCAGCGCAGGTCGGTGAATTCGGCGACACCGGCCTGACCGCCGAACCGGCCGTAACCCGAGGCCTTCATGCCGCCGAAGGGCATCTGCGCCTCGTCGTGCACGGTCGGACCATTGATGTGGCACATCCCGGCGTCGATGCGCCTGGCCATCTTCAAGGCTCTGCGGATGTTCTCGCTGAACACCGCCGAGGTCAGGCCGTATTCGGTGTCGTTGGCGATCCTGACGGCTTCGGCGTCGTCCTTGACCCGGATGATGCAGACCACGGGCCCGAAGGATTCCTCGCCGTAGATCCGCATGCCCTTGGTCACCCTGTCGAGCACGGTGGCGGACATGATCGTGCCGCGCGCCTCGCCGGCCACGGCCAGTCTGGCGCCCTTGGCCAGGGCGTCGGCGGTCATTTCCTTGACCCTGGCGACGACCTCGGGGCCGACGACCGAACCGAGGACGACGTCGCCTGAGCGGGGATCGCCGGCCGGCAGGGACGCCGCTTTCCGGGTGAATTTCTGCACGAAGGCGTCGGCGATCGCGTCCTGGACGATGATCCGTTCCGTCGACATGCAGATCTGTCCCTGGTTCATGAAGGAACCGAAGATGGCCGCGTTGACGGCCTCGTCGAGATCGGCGTCGTCCAGGACGATCAGCGGGGCCTTGCCGCCCAGTTCGAGCAGCACGGGCTTGAGCTGCCGCGCCGCGGCCTCGGCGATGATCCGTCCCACCTTCGTCGAGCCGGTGAAGTTGATGCGGCGCACGGCGGGGTGGTCGATCAGGGCGCCGACGACGGCCCCGGCGTCGCTTGGCGCGTTGGTGATGACGTTGACCACCCCGGCGGGCAGGCCCGCCTCGGCCATCACCGTACCGATCAGGCGGTGCGTGGCGGGGCACATCTCGGACGCCTTCAGAATCACCGTGTTGCCGCAGGCCAGGGGCGTGGCGATCGCCCGCACGCCCAGGATGACCGGCGCGTTCCAGGGGGCGATGCCGAGCACGACCCCGGCCGGCTGGCGCACGGAAAGCGCCACGCAGCCAGGCCGGTCGGACGGGATCACCTCGCCGGAGACCTGGGAGGTGAGCGAAGCGGCCTCGCGCAGCATGCTCGAGGCCAGCATGACATTGAACCCCGCCCAGCCGGCGGTGGCGCCGATCTCGCTCATCATCGCGTCGGTGAACTCGGCGGTGTGCGCCTGCAGGATGTCGGCCGCGCGCAGGAGCAGGCCCCGGCGTTCTCCCGGACCGATCTCCGACCAGGCGGGGAAGGCGGCCCGCGCCGCGTCCGCCGCCGCCGCCGCGTCGGCGACGGTCGCCGCGGCGGCGCGGGTGGCGACCTGACCGGTGACGGGGTTGCGCCGCTCGAACGTCGCCCCGCCCCGGGCGGCGAGGTCCTTTCCGCCAATCAGAAGGGTGACGGTCGCCGGGGTGGTCCCGGACGGCGGCGTGGCGACGCCGACGACCCGCGGGCTGTCTCCGGTCGCCCGGGACGCGGTCTTCGCCGCCTTGCTCGGGGCCTTGCGGGAGAACAGAGGCTTCAGCCAGTTAAACGCCATCGACCACCACCTCCACCAGGATTGGGCCCGAGGACTGGAAGGCGCTCTTCAGCGCCTCATCGAGGTCCTCCGGCCGATCGACGCGGACGGCGTGCAACCCCTGGGCCTGCGCGAGTCCGCGGAAATCCAGGTTCGGCAGGCTGGTTCCGACGGGCCGTGGAAGCCCGAAATGGCGCGCGAAGTCCTGAAGCGCCTCGTAGCCTCCGTTGTTGATGATCACGAAGGTGATGGGCAGCCCCAGCTGCGCCGCCGACCACAGGCCCTGGATGGCGTACATGGCCGAGCCGTCGCCCAGAACGGCGATGACCCTTTCGCCGGGCCGCGCCAGGGACACGCCGACAGCCGCCGGAAGACCGTGGCCCAGACCGCCGCTGGCGCAGGTGTGGAAGCCGTTCTCCGCGGTGATCGGCAGGTAGTCGTGCATCGGGCCGCGGCTGCTGGGCGCTTCCTCGACGATGATGCTGCCGGCGGGCCGCAACGCCGAGATCCGGTGCAACAGGTATTTGTCGGTCAGGCGGTCGCTGGCCAGGCGTGGCGCGGGCGCGGCCGGCGCCGGGGCGGGGCGGGGCGGGGGCTCGGCCCCGGCCAGCAACGCGCCGACGCCCAGCTTCAACCCGGTGACGATGGCGGAGCCGACCGGCGTCCAGGCCGCCACCGCCGGGTCGTCGACCAGCTGCACCAGGGTCGCTCCCTCGGGGATGAAGGGGCCGAACCCCTCGACGTGGTAGGTGAAGGCCGGGGCGCCCAGGACCAGGATGACGTCATGGCCCGCGAGGCTGCTGACGATCCTGGCCCGGTCCGCCGCGAGAAAGCCGGCGAACAGCCGGTGGTTCTCGGGAAAGGCGTTGCGGCCCGACATCGGGCTGACCCACACCGGCGCCTGATGGCGCTCGGCCAGGGCGATGGTCTCCGCCCAGGCATCGTCCCGCGCGACCGATGCGCCGACGACGATCACTGGTCGCCTGGCCCTGTTCATCGCCTCGGCGGCGTCCGCCAGCAGCGCGGGGTCGCCCTGGACCGTCCGGCTGACGGTTCTCGGCGCCAGGGGTTCGCAGGGCCGATCCCAGTCATCGACCGGGATCGAGACGAAGGTCGGTCCGCGCGGCGCCTGCATCGCCACATAGTAGGCGCGGGCGAGCGCGGCGGGCACGTCCTCGGCCCGCGCCGGCTGGCAGCTCCACTTCACATAGGGTTTGGGGAAGCTCGCCGCGTCCTCGGCGAAGAGGAAGGGTTCGTAGGGCAGGATCGAACGCGCCTGCTGGCCGGCGGTGATGACCAGGGGGGTCTGGTTCCTGTAGGCCGTGAAGATATTGCCCAGCGCATGGCCCACGCCGGCCGCCGAATGGAGATTGACCAGCGCCGCGTTCCCGGTGGCCTGCGCATAGCCGTCGGCCATGCCAACGACGATGGATTCCTGCAGTCCGAGCACGTAGCGAAAATCGTCGGGAAAATCCCGGAACATCGGCAGTTCCGTCGAGCCGGGATTTCCGAAAATCGTCCGCAAGCCGAAGGCCCGGAACAGTCCGAACGCGGCCTGGCGCACGGTGATCGTCCCCGCCGGTCCGACTTCCGGGGCGTTGGCAGGCAAGGGCGATAGTATTGGATCAAGCATTACCCAAATTCCCTGGCGAACCGGATGTGTCCGTCATCGCCCCAATCTCTCCCAAACGACCTTGGGCGGCTATTGCCGATGCAGGCGCAAGCCATAGGCTTTCCGCATGTATCCCGGCCCGCGATGGCGTTCGGCCGGCGGCCAGCGTCACTGACGAAGGTGGGATCCACGGGGCGACGCCGACCCCACCTTTCCCGCTCGCGCCGAGCCGTCATTTGGTCCCTGTTCGGCGGAACGGCCAGAAGCCCAGGAAGTCGGCCATGAAGACGATCAGCGGGAAGGTCACGGCCAGCATGGACGAGGCCAGCCAGAGTTCCAGCTGGTAGGCGGGCGCGCCGGAGGCCAGGGCCTCTCCGGTAAGCACCGGCGCGGCCTTGAGATAGAGCCAGTGCATCGCCAGGCCCGCCGCCGCGGCCGCCAGACTCGACAACAGCCCGCCCAGCGGTTGGGGCAGGCGGGCGAAGGGGAATTTCTGCAGCAGGCAGAGGACGATGAAGAAGCCGAAGATGAACGGCACCGGCGCCAGCACCATGAACTTCACGAGATCCATGCCGAGAACGACGGTCCCGACGTAGAAGACGCCCGCGGTCAGCGCCAGAACATAGGCGGACGCGAGCAGCGAGAAGCCGGGGCCGCCTGGCTTCCTGAGCAGGGAAACCGGCCAGAAATCCCACAGGGCCGCGAAGGTGATGACCGAGACGGAGGTCACGCCGAACACCAGGGGCTTCCAGGCGATGAACAGACCATGCGGATCGATGGCGGCGGAATAGAAGGGCGCGCCTTCGAGGAACGAAAAGTCGAACAGGAGCCTGAACAGCCCGTAGGCGACGAGGTAGCAGAAGGCGACGCCGAGCAGCCCCGACACCGTCGGCGGCACGGGGAGGCGCGAAATCGGCCAGGCGCCCCAGACGACGACGAACCAGAAGGTCACCACGATGCTCAGGATCACGAACATGATCAGCGGCGGTGTCGGCGGGGCGATCCCTCCGCCGATGAACCGAAACGACAGGGCGGACACGATGGCGCCCACCACCGCGCAGAACAGCAGAAAGGCGAGGCCCCTGACGGGTTGCGGAAGCCGGGCGATCGGCGCCGGGTGTTCACAGTGCCAGACAAGGCCGCAGACGATCTGCGTGGGAATGATCGTCATCGCCAGGAACGCGACCCAGGTGTTCAGCATGTCGGCGCTGAAGATGGCGAAAACGCCAAACGACACGGCCAGGATCGCGGCCAGGGCCGCCAGGCCCAGCAGGGGCTGGCCCAGGCCGGGCGAGCGGGCGGAGGGCGGATTGTCGGTCATGGCTTGATCCTCATCCATGGGCGTTTTGTCGTTTCAGCGCGCCCAGGCGGCGCGGGGCCGTTTCCCGGAGTCCGAGCGCCAGCAGACCCGCCAGCAGCGGCAGGACGGTCATGATCCACAGGGGCGCCTGCAGTCCGAAATGGTCGGCGGCGGCGCCGGCGAGGGTGGGGGAGAGCACCCCGCCCACCCCTTCGCCCACGCCCATGATCAGGCCCAGGACGGTGGCGGTGTGTCGCGGATCGATGGTCTCGGAAGGGATGGTCGCCATGAACAGCGGGAAGGTCCCGATCGCCGTCCAGGCGGCGAAGAAGATGGCCGCCAGGCCCCAGGGAGAGCCCTGGAAATACAGGGCGCCGAGGGGCGCCAGCACGCCGAGGAGCGGCGCGACCACCATGGCCGGCTTGCGCCCGATCCAGTCCGAAATCCCGGGCACGACGAATCCGGCGACCCCGGCCGAGACGCCGAGGGTTCCGATCAGCCAGCCCATCATCCCCGGATCCATCTGGCGGACCTGGATCAGGTACAGCGGCATGAAGGCGAAGCAGAGGACGAGCAGCGACACCATCAGGATCGAGATCAGCACGCAGATGAAGACATTGCGCTGGGCCAGGGCTTCGCGAAGCGACAGCCGCTGCGCCGGCAGGCCCGGCGCCGTCGCCTCGCGGGCCGGCTCGCGCACGAAGCGCCACATCAGCAGGGCGCTCAACACGCCCGGGATGGCGGCGAGATAGAAGGCGTTGCGCCAGCCGAAGCGGGTGGCGACGGCGACGAGGATCAGCGAGGCCGCGGTCGACCCCAGGACGTTCGATCCGAAGTTCTGCATGAATCCCATGGCGAACCCCCGGCGGCCGGGAGCCACCTCGAGCACGGTCAGGGACTGGCTGATCGGCAGGACGCCGCCCTCCATGACCCCCATCAGCAGGCGCGTGACGAACAGCATGGTGAAGGACGCGGCGAGGCCGGAAAACACCGAGCAGATCGCGAAGCCGAAGGTGGCGACGATGAGGATCGGCTTCCTCATGCCGGTCCGGTCCGACAGGTTTCCGATCACCAGGCCGGCGATCGCCCAGGTGAGGGAAAACACCGAGGCGATCAGCCCGATCTGGGTGTTCGAGAGCCGCAGATCGGGCTGCACGAACGGCATCAGGAAGTTGAGCGCGTTGCGGTCGAAGAACAGGATGCCGAAATTCAGGCTGAGCAGCCCGATCAGCAGGGCTTCATAGTGACGTCCGCGCTGCTTGGGCATGGAGCCGAATCCTTGACAGGCCCGGCCGACAACCTCGGCCGTCGGGGGCGATGAGGCCCGGTCCGGGCGCCGGGGCGGGACCCCGGGCCCTTTCCATTCCAGAGGAGTCCAGCCGGGACGGAAAGGCTCCGGCCCGGTGGGCAGGAGGCCTGGGCGGCGGCGCCGCCCAGGCGCCTGGGTCAGAACTCGACCTTGCCCTGCACGCCCCACTCCATCTGACCGTCATTCGGCACGCAGTAGTAGGAGCCGGAGACGCCGCGGAGATCCTGCAGTTCCGTGCAGTACTTCTCTTCTGTCAGGTTGTTGAAGTAGGCGGAGAATTCGTACTGAGCCTCGTCACCGAACACATAGGCGGCGTGGGCGTTGATCTCGAAGCGCGAGTTGTATTCATCGATCGGATGTTGCGGGCTGAACTTCGCCTTCGACGCGCTCTGGTAGCGGAAGTCCGTTCCCAGGGTCAGGCGATTGTCTCCGATATAGAAGGCGCGCGACACCGAACCGTTGAGCGACGTTTTCGGCGACAGCGGCAACTCATGACCTTCCTGGAAGTCGCCCTGATGCAGCGCGAAGTCCATTCCGGTCACGTCGGTGAGTTCGGTGTTCAGAAGGCCCACGCCGCCGTTGACCAGCCAGTGCTCGGCCGGAATCCAGGTCACCTCGAATTCGGCGCCGTAGATGCGCGACTCCGGCAGGTTGTTGAATTCCGGGCCGTTGACGCCGACGTTGAAGACCTGCTGGTTCTTCCAGATGTCGTAGAAGACCGCGGCGTTGAACACCAGCGAACGGTCGAGCAGCGTGGACTTGAAGCCCAGCTCGAAGGCGTCGAGCGTTTCCGGGCTCAGGGACCGCTGCGGGAAGGGCGTGTCGTTGGTGTGCAGGAACTCGAGATCGAACTTCCCGGACTTGAAGCCGCGCGAATAGCTTCCGTAGCCCATGATGTCGGGCGTGAAGTGATACTGCAGCCCGATCTTGCCGCCCCATTGCCCTTCGGTGAGGGCCTCGCGGTCGTCGATGTCGTCCGTGCAGTTGCTCTGGAAGGGCGCTCCCAGGCCCGCCCCGAACGGACAGGGGGAGTTGACGGCGTGCGCCAGCAGGAAGGCCTTGTCGTAGTAGGTCGACGGGGCGATTCCGGTCTTGTCGAAGGCGCCGGCCAGGAAGTGCGGATTGGTCTTGTCGTCATAGGTATACCGCAGGCCCACCGTGGCGCTCAGCCGGTCGGTGATCTTGTAGTCGATCTGGCCGTAGGCCGAGGTGCTGCGATCATGCAGTTCGGAGATGCTGAAGGACGCCGTGTTGCCATAGGGGTTCGGGATGACGTCGAACAGGCCCGGCGGCGTGATGCCGTTGGCCGAGGGGTGGGCGCCCGGAAAACCATTGGCGCCGAAGCGAATGGCCTGCGCCAGATCCGAGTTCTCGTTCAGGAAGTAGAGGCCGGCGATCCAGCGCAGCCGCGCGTCGTCGTCGATGGAGGCGATGCGCAGTTCCTGGGTGAACTGCTGGTAGAACTGGTCCATGTCGATGACCAGGACGTCGTGATTGATCCCGGCCGGCCCGTTGATCGTGCCCGTGTTGTCTTCTTCATACCGGGCGTGGGTTTCGTCGTACGAGGTGATCGAGGTCAGCGAAACGGCGCTGAAATCACGCCGGATCTTCAGATAGGCGCCGCCGACCTTGAGCTTCTGGACCTGTCCGCCGCCCGAATAGACGTCGTTCCAGTTGAAGGTCGTGTGATTGATGCCCTCGACGTTGACCAGGCTCGCGGTCAGGGTCGGGTGCTCCCAGTTGATGTCGCGCGTGAAGGGCGCCGTGTCGTTCATCCGCAGCGGCGGATTGTCGAACATCGAGCCGGTGACCTTCTGCGGCTGCGCCTCGCTGTCGTCGTTGGCGTAGTGGGCGCTGAAGGTGACGCTCGTCTCGGAGTCGGGCTCCCAGATCAGCGTCCCGCGCAGGGAGTAGCGGTCCTCGTCGCCATAGTGGTGGTCGCCGTCGGCGAGATTGTTCCAGATGCCGTCCCGATGGTGGATCTTGCCGGAGACGCGCGCGGCGACCTGCTCGCCGAGCGGGACCGAAACGCCGCCCTCGGCTTCCAGCAGGTTGTCGCGGCCGTAGGTGGTGGTGAAATAGCCCTCGAGCGGGCCGCCGACCTTGGGCGCCCTGGAGATGTAGTTGACCGCGCCGCCCGTCGTGTTGCGGCCGAACAGGCTGTTCTGCGGGCCGCGCAGGACTTCCACCCGTTCCATGTCGAACAGGCTGAGCGTGCTCATGTAGGACGAGTTCAGCGTCACTTCGTCCATGTAGACGCCCACGGACGACGGCGCGTTGCCGAAGAATTCGTTGGTGCCGATGCCGCGAATGACGATGTGCTGGCTCAGGGAGTTCTGCTCGACCAGGTTCAGGTTCGGCGCGAGCCGCATGACATCCGTCAGCTTCGAGACCCCGGCGTTCTGGAGCTGCTGGGCGGTGTAGGCCTGAACGGCGATCGGCACCTGCTGCAGGTTTTCCGAGCGCTTCTCGGCCGTGACGATGATTTCCTCGACCTGGGTCGAGCTGCGTGGCGCGGGGGCGTCCTGCGCGCTGGCCGGCGCGGACGCCAGGATGCCGATCCCCGAAAGGACCAGCGTGGAAGCTCTGGCGAACAGCAGAATTCTCTGACGCGACAGCGTATTTGACATGTCTACCTCCCCGTATTGTGGCGTTGCCGGTATTTCGATGCCGATCACGCCGTTTTTATTTATGATTTATACCGACTTGGGCCCCGGCTGGGTCTGGCGAGGTTTCGGGGCTGATGATCGCCCGGCTGGTTCGCGCTCTATCGCGCGCCAGGACCGCCTGGTCTGTTTGCCCGCCCTGTCCGAACTGCTTCGGTGGCCCCCCGGTCGTTTTTGATTACTTGGTCACGAACTTGACGTAATCACGGACAGGCGACAATTGCTGATGCGGACCAAACCCATAAGGAATCGGTATGAGTCTAGATCCCCGGCAACTCAGGGCCTTTCTCGCGGTTGTCGAGGCGGGAAGCCTCGGCCGCGCCGCCGAGGCGCTGCATCTGAGCGAGCCCGCGGTCAGCCGGATCATCAAGCGCCTGGAGGCGCAGCTGCATGTCCAGCTGTTCGAGCGGCGGACGACGGGGATGGAGCTGACCAGCTTCGGCCAGGCCCTCGTCCCGCACGCCAACCTGCTGAGCACCGAGGCCGACGAGGCGGTCGACGAGATCAACGCCCTGCGTGGCCTCGACCGCGGCATGTTGCGCATCGGCGCCGTCGCCAGCGCCGCGATCATGATCCTGCCGGCCGTCCTGGATCTCCTGCTGGTCCGATGGCCCGGCCTGCGGGTGCAGATCACCGAGGCGGTCGAGGACAAGCTGCTCGCCGCCCTGGCCAGCAACAGCATCGACGTGGCGATCTCCGGCGCCATGTCCGACAGCGGCGACATCGTCAGAATTGGCGAGCACGGGTTTCAGGACCGCTACAGCGTCATCGCCTCGGCCCGCCACCCGCTCGCCGAACGGGCGGATCTGACCATCGACGACTTGCTGGGCCAGGAATGGGTCATGCCCCCCGAGGACGCGGCGCCCCGCAGGCTGTTCAACGGGGTGCTCGATCAACTGGGCGTCACCCCGCCGGTCATTCGCGTGGAGACGCGGTCCCCCGCCGCCATTAAGGCCATGGTCGCCGGAACCCGGTTCCTGGGATGGCTTCCGGAACCGCTGTTCGCCGCCGAGCGCGCCGCGGGCCGGATCAGTCCGCTGTCCATCAAGGAACTGAACGTGCCGCGCCGCTTCTATGTCTATCGCCGGCGGCAGAACTTCGTGGCGCCGCCGGTCTCGCGGTTTCTGGACGAATTGCGCAACCTACAGGCTCCGCCGTGACCTCGGGCCTGGCGGACGGGGTGGGATTCGAACCCACGGTGGGCTTCCACCCACGGCGGTTTTCAAGACCGCTGCCTTAAACCACTCGGCCACCCGTCCAACGCCCGGGGCTTCTAGACCATTTTCCGCCGGCGTGGACACCGGTTCGGCGAAGAAAACGGCTCAGCCAGGGGATCGCCCTGGCGGCGCGGCGCGGGGGCGCTGTTGTTTTCCCGTCGAACCCGGATACAGGGGGGGCGGGACAGGATGAGCGGGACAGCGATGCGTCAGGAAAACCTTGGGCCTCTGGGGCCCGTGAGCCGGCTCACCCTTGGCGGCGGCGGCCTTGGCCAGATCTGGGGCGAAACCAGTCCGGAAGAGGCGATCAGGACGGTGCACGCGGCGCTCGACGCCGGCATCGACCTGCTCGACACCGCGCCGTCCTACCACAACTGCGAAAAGGTCATCGCCGAGGCCCTTGGAGGCGAGCTGCCGTCCGGTGTCCGCATCACGACCAAATGCCTGCTGGGCGAGCCCGCCGCCGGAACCGTCGCCGCCGTCCTGGAGGCGTCGCTCGACGCCAGCCTCCAGGCCATGCGGCTCGACCGCGTGGACGTCTTCTTCCTGCACAGCAACATCTGCGAGGACGATACGGTCTACGCCGTCCATAACGACTATCGCGCCCGGTTCGCCACGCCGTGGAGCCTCTATGTCGATGAAGTCATTCCGGCGTTCGAGGATCTGAAGCGTCGCGGCCGGATCGGAGCCTGGGGCGTCACCGGCGTCGGCCTGCCGGAAACGATCCTGAAGGCCCTGACGCATGACCGGAAGCCGGATGTGGTGCAGGCCATAACCAATCTGCTGGATTCCGCGGGGGGCATTCGCCGCTTCGCCGAACCGGCCCGCCCGCGCGACATCATCGCCACGGCGAAACACCAGGGCGTCGGCGTCATGGGCATCCGCGCCGTACAGGCCGGCGCGCTCACCCTGGCCATCGATCGCCCCCTGAAGGACAGCCATCCCGAGGCGCTGGACTATCGCCGGGCCGCGCCCTTCCGGGCGTTTTGCGCCGGGCTCGGCGTTGATCCGGCGCTGATGGCCCATCGCTACGCCCTCGATATGGAGGGCGTGGACACGGTGGTCCTCGGGGTGAAGAACCGTTCGGAACTGGCGCAATGCCTGGAGGCGGAAACCCTGGGCCCGCTGCCGGCGGACCTGCGATCCCGGCTGGAGGACCTGCGGCTGGAAATGGCCGCCTGACAGGCGCGGCCGCCAGACGGAATTCCACCTCGCCGACCTTTTGACTCGACGCGGTCCCGGGGCGATGCTGGGTCGACTTTCGATCGTCCGATGGTCCTGACCGTCGCCCGGTACCCGGCCTCGATCCCGAGGCGAAGACGTCGTTCCGGCCGACAGCCGGGGCGATCACAGAGGGGGTTTCCCATGTCCATCATCGCCTGGCTCGTCCTGGGTCTCATCTCCGGCTTCATCGCCAGCAAGATCGTCAACAAGACCGGCGAAGGCCTGGTCATGGACATCGTGCTGGGCATCGTCGGGGCCTTCGTCGGCGGCTTCGTGTTCAACAATTTCTTCGGCGCCGCCGGCGTCACCGGCTTCAACCTCTACAGCATGTTCGTGGCCGTGGTCGGCGCGGTGCTGGTGCTGGTGATCTACCACCTGCTGTTCCGGGGTCGTTCGGTCTGAGGCGGGGACAGGGGGCGAAACCGCCCCCTGAACGCTGCTCCACGCGGAAAAAGAGTGAGGGGGCGGATTCGCTCTTCTCCCTCCCCTCTGGGGAGGGACGTCGGCGAAGCCGACAGGGTGGGGGGCGGCCCGGATGGGTCGGTGGGGTTCATGAGACTCCCCCACCCCGGTCGCTGACGCGACCGACCCTCCCCATGAAGGGGAGGGAGGGTGAAGGTTACGGTGACATCGCGTAATTCGGAGTGCATCGCCAGCTGCTCTGCAAGCGGCGGGACGCGCATCGGGCGGGTCGGCCGGGGGCGGGGTGGCTTGTGCGCGCTTGCCGGGCTAACTCCCTCACATGGCGCGAACGAAGCAAAGCCCTGAGTTTGAGATCGAGGTCGGTGGGGAGCCTTATGTCTGGCGGCTCCAACGCCCGCCGCAGTGGTCCAGCGACGCCGGCGCATTCCGCGGCATGGCGATCGCCGTGCGTCACAAGGAGGGGCAGCGCGAAGCCGTGGTGGAGTTTCCAGCGGGCCCGCAGCCCAGGTATGGCGCGCCGCAACTGAAGGCCTCGCAGATCGCTCCGGACCTCGTGGCGAAAGCGATCGCATCCGCCATCGTGGCCGGTTGGGAGCCGCTGTCCCGAGGCAAAACGGTCGCCATCGTCGTCGATGAGACCGGCGCCTGACGCGTCGGGGGGGACAGAACCGGCGATCCACACCCTTTCCCGCCCCCACCAGCCCCTTCATCTCAT
>Ga0299912_10002966_pt1 | contig 13927 bp, 17 predicted proteins | sample RVTome_2_FD_207667 | JGI IMG/M metagenome (GOLD analysis project Ga0299912, IMG submission 207667) | Soil microbial communities from uranium-contaminated site in the Upper Colorado River Basin, Wyoming, United States - RVT95D214 (version 2) ...
GGGGGCTCAAGTTGCTCTTGTTTGTCGTTCCTGTCTATCTCACCGCCTGTGCTTCTGCGCTCCCAACTCCGATCAACGAGCAAACCCCAGCCTCCGAAGATCAGGGCCGGCGCACAGCAACGGCCGATTTGACCTTGTCGGTGACTCCTCCGGCGGAGACACCGGAAGGCGCCCGCCTGGTCGTATTGCTCGTCGACGAAGTCAGCGGCTTGCCTTTCAACTCTCAGGAGCTGCCGTTGGAGATCCAGCCCGACGGCCGGTGGCAAACCCGCCTCCCGCTTCCGCTAAACACGATCGTACATTATCGCTACGCCCTTCGAGGAACGGCGACCGGGGACGAAGTCACAGCAGGTGGGAACAGCCTGCGCTATCGGACGATCTGGATCCCGTCGGCGATCACCGTCGAAGATCAAATTGCGGCGTGGACAGGGGGATCGTACGGCGGTCCAACGGGGCGCATTGTCGGCTCCGTCGTCGACGCCGCTACGGGGCAGCCCCAGGCGGAGATCGTCGTCAGTGCTTCGGGAGTCACCGCTTTTACCGACGGACAGGGCGCCTTTCGCCTCGAAGGTCTTCTCCCCGGACTGCACACGCTCACCGCCATCAGCCCGAATGGTTCGACGGTTCCGTTTCAACAGGGCGCGGTGGTGGCGCCCGACAGCGCGACGTCGGCCCTGCTCGGGCTCCAGGCTGCACGCGCCGTGCAGGTGACGTTTGAGGTCGAGATTCCTCCGACAACCGCCCCCGGAATGCCCGTCCGATTTGCCGGCAACATGCGGGAGTTTGGCGACCGCTTTGGAGATCTTCCGGGAGGCTCAGGGGGCGCGGTCGGCAGAATGCCCACGCTGGTGCAGGTCGATGCCACGCACTTCATCATGATCGCCGAGTTGTTTGCCGGCTCCGATCTACGCTACAAGTACACCTTGGGGGATGGGCTGTGGAACGCGGAGCGCGATCCACAGGGTTTTCTGGTCACACGACAGTTGATCGTCCCTGAGTCGGATCTAGCAGTCTGGGATGTCGTCGCCAATTGGTCGACCCCGGATCGCGGCTCGGTTGCATTCGATATTACCGTGCCGGAGGCCACGCCTCGCAACGATCAAATCACTCTGCAGTTCATGCCATCCGAGGGCTTCGAGCCTTTGCCCATGTGGCGGACCGGAGAGACCACCTGGTCCTATGTCGTCTATGGGCCGCTGGACTTTCCTGGTCCGATCGAATATCGCTATTGCCGAGCCGGCGATTGCTCCGGTTCGTTTGAGTCCGATTCCGCTGGCGACCCGGTCGAGACGCGTCAGATGACACCTTCCCCCGAGGCGCAAACTCTCAACGATGAGGTGGCGGACTGGGCATGGTGGACGCAATACACATCACCCATCAATACCGTTGCGCCGGAAATCGTCGCACGCCCCAGATTCGAGACCGGTGTGGAGTTCCAGCCTGCATTTGACCCGAACTGGAACGGTCTCATGGGCCAGGCATTGGCGGAGGTCGCTCAAGGCGGCGCCAACGCGGTCACTCTGACTCCAGGCTGGCTACTGGGCCAGCCGGGCCACAAACCTCTGATGGCTCTGGATCCGACGCGCGGACCATTCAAGGACGAAGTCCTGGCCGACATGATTGAAGCCGAACGCCTGGGGCTTGAAGTCTTCCTCAGGCCAACCCTCACCGCGCCAGGCGGCGATGTCGCCGGCTGGTGGATGGCCTCACCACGGGACCCGACATGGTGGGCGACATGGTTTGAGGGGTATCGAGCATTCGTCTTGAGCTACGCCCGAATCGCGGCCGAAGGCGGTGCGGACAAACTCATCCTGGGGGGTCCGGAGGCGGCTCCGGCATTTCCTGGTGGAAGGATGACCGATGGATCTCCGTCGAATGCACCTTTGGATGCCGAGGCGCGCTGGCGGGAGATCATCTCCGATGTCCGAGGCGTCTTTCCCGGCCGCGTAGCATTTGAGGTCGAGCTCGGAGACACCCTCCAACCCATTCCGCCTATGATCGACAGCGTGGACGAAATCCATCTCCTCTGGCACGCCCCTCTGGATCCGCAAGGGGTGGGGTCGATAGAAGACATGCGCGCTGCCGCCGGCCGTCAGCTGGATGAAATTGTTCTCTCCAATCCGCGCTTGGCTGGCAAGCCAATCGTTCTCAGCATCGAGTATCTTTCCGTGCAGGGTGGTTCCTCAGGCTGTATCCGGAAACAAGACCAGCAATGCTATCCTGCCTCGGCCTTTGAGATGGGTGCAATCGGCGATCCGTCCCTGGCCGTTGACCTCGAGGGGCAGGCCCTTGCGATCAACGCCGTCGTGACCGAAGCCTACGCCCGCCCGGCGATCACCGGGATTCTCAGCCGAGGCTACAACCCGATGCTGGCCTTGCGCGACAAGTCAGCCTCGGTCCGGGGCAAACCCGCACAAGATGTGTTGTGGTTCTGGTTTCCACGATTGACCGGAGGCGTCGCCCCATGAATCCACAAGTGGCGCGCCGGTGCTTGGGTGCGCGATGAGCGCTGAGTTTGATTTCGGCGGTGAGGTCGTCTGGCGGCCCTCGCCGGAGGTCATCGAGCATGCGAACCTGACGCGCTTCATGCGGCAGAACGGGATCGCCACCTTCGAAACCTTGCTGGAGCGGTCAGGCCGCGACATCGAGTGGTTCACGCAGGCGTTACTCGAGTTCCTTCAGATCCAGTTCCGGGTACCGTACGAGAAGGTCGTCGACCTTTCGGGCGGGATCGCCTGGCCTCGCTGGTGTCCCGGTGCGGTGATGAACATCATCGACAATTGCCTGGACAAACATCTTGCGACGCCGGTGGCAGAGAAACCGGCACTGGTGTGGGAGGGTGAAGAGGGTGGCACGCTCAGCCTGACCTATTCCGAGCTCGCCCGGGAAGTGAACCGGGCAGCGAATGCGTTGAGGTCTCTCGGCCTCGGCAAAGGCGATGCAATCGGATTGTTCATGCCGATGACGCCGGAAGTCGTGATCGCGCTGCTGGCCATAGCCAAGATCGGAGCTGTGATCCTTCCGCTGTTCTCGGGTTACGGCGCCGGCGCGGTCGCCAACCGCCTCGAGGACGCAGGGGCGCGGGCGCTCGTCACCGCCGACGGGTTCTACCGGCGAGGCGCGCTCGTACCCATGAAACCGATCGTTGACACGGCCGCCGCCCGCACTCCCTCTCTCGAGCACATACTCGTTCTTCGACGAACCGAGAGCCAAGTCGAAATGCGGCCGGAGCGCGACCATTGGTGGCATGAACTCGTTGACAGCCAATCGGACGTAGCCGGCACCGAACCCACGGCGGCCGAAGACCTGCTGATGATCATCTACACCTCCGGAACAACCGGGCGCCCCAAGGGGGCGGTCCATACGCATTGCGGCTTTCCGGTCAAGGCCGCTCAGGACATGGCTTTCGGGACCGACGTCCGACCGGGCGACAGAATGTACTGGATGACCGACATGGGATGGATGATGGGCCCGTGGCTGGTCTTTGGGACGTTGCTGCTTGGGGCGACGTTGGTTATCTATGATGGCGCTCCCGATCACCCGGGGCCGGATCGCCTGTGGGCGATGGTTGAACGCCATCGGATCACCGGCCTGGGCATATCGCCGACATTGGTCCGCGGTCTCGTCGCCCACGGCGAAGGCCCGGTGAGGGCCCATGACCTGTCTTCGCTCCGCTTGTTCGCCTCAACCGGAGAGCCGTGGAATCCGCAGCCGTGGATGTGGCTTTTCGACGTCGTTGGCGAGCGTCGACGACCGATCATCAACTACTCTGGAGGGACCGAGGTTTCCGGTGGAATCCTGATGGGCAACCCCATCCTACCGCTGAAGCCGTGTGCCTTCTCCGCACCTTGTCCGGGCATCGCCGCCGATGTATTCGACGAAAACGGTGAATCCGTCCGCGGCCGGGTCGGCGAGTTGGTGATTAAAGCCCCATGGATCGGTATGACGCGCGGATTCTGGAAAGACCCCGAGCGATACGAACAGGCATACTGGTCGCGTTGGCCTGGGGTGTGGGTCCACGGCGATTGGGCCGCAGTCGACGAAGACGGGATGTGGTACATCCTCGGCCGTTCCGACGATACGATCAAAGTCGCCGGAAGAAGGCTCGGCCCGGCCGAGATCGAGTCGGTTCTGGTCGATCACCCGGCCGTCGTAGAGGCGGCGGCGATTGCGATCCCCGACCCGATCCAAGGAGGCGCCCTGGTGTGTTTCTGCGTCCTCACAGCCGGCAGCGAGACAAGCACAGGTCTAGAGGGTGAACTGAAGGCGAGAGTGGTCGGCGAGCTGGGCAAGCCGCTTGGGCCGCGGGCGATTTACTTCGTTCCCGACTTGCCAAAAACCCGGAATGCCAAAGTCATGCGCCGGATGATTCGCTCAGCCTATCTGGGCCAAGACCCGGGGGACACCTCATCACTGCTTAATCCCGAGGCATTGGAGCCGATTCGGCTTGCGGGGCGGGGAGACGCTTAAGGATCGGCCGCGGCACCCCGCGGCAAACCGCGTTAGATGTCAGCCTATTCCGGCGCTCGGGTTGCTTGCAGCCGGCGTCAAGCCCGCATCGAGCGACCGAACCCGGCCTGACTGGGGTATCGATCCCACTCCGGCCCCACGCAGACGTGAGAGGCAACCATGGACTTTGAGCTAAACGAAGAACAGAAGATGTGGCGCCAGGCTGTCCATGATTTCTGTGTTCAGGAGATCCTGCCGGTCGCGGCAGAGATGGACACCTCGGCCGAACTCAAGATGGAATTGCTGGAGAAGATGGCGAGATTGGGCCTTCTGGGCCTCAACATCCCGGAGGCTTATGGAGGCGCCGGGGTGGACGCCGTTAGTGCTGCCATTGCCATCGAGGAGTTGGGCTGGGCCTCGGGTAGTGTCGCCCTCTCGATTTCCGCCCACAATGGCTTGGCCAGCGCCCCGATTTCCCTCTTCGGCACCGAGGAACAGAAAGCTCGCTGGCTGCCGCCGCTGACAAACGGGCGATCAGGTCTCGCCTCGCTGGCACTCACCGAGCCCGGAGGCGGATCTGATCTCGTCGGAGGGGTTCAGACCCACGCCGAACTCGAAGGCGATCAGTGGAGGATCAATGGCAGCAAGGCCTGGATCACGAACGCCAGCCTGGCACCCTTCATCGTCACTTTGTGCCGGACGGATCCCGCCGGCGGTTCCCGATCTTTGAGTCTGATCGTCGTCCCCACGGACGCTCCCGGGCTCCATATCCACCCGGCCGAGAAGAAGATGGGAGTCCGGGCTTCGCCGGCCCACGCCCTGAGTTATGAGCAGGTTCGCGTTCCAGCCGACTACGTCTTGGGGCAGACCGGAAGGGGACTGTATCAGACTCTCGAGGTCCTCGATGGCGGACGGATCGGCATCGGCGCCTTGTCGGTCGGGTTGGGTCAGGCGGCCATGGAGGAGGCGATCCGGTACGCACGCCAACGCGAAGCATTCGGTCAGTCCCTCGCCGGCCACGCCGCGATTCAGGCGATGATCGCCGACGCGGCCACCCAGATCGAGGCCTCTCGCCTGATGGTTTACCGGGCGGCCTGGTTGAAAGAGGCTGGCCGACGTTTCACGCGTGAGGCGGCCATGGGGAAGCTCATGGCGACCGAGGCCGCCGAACGCGTCTGCCGGGACGCCATCCAAATCCTGGGGGCCTACGGCTACAGCACAGAGTACCCCGTCGAACGCTTCTATCGCGATGCGCGGGCGATGACGATCGGGGAGGGAACGAGCGAAGTTCAGAGGCTGGTGATCGCCAGGAGGGTGTTTGATCTGGCCTAGTGGTCGGCCTCACGCCGCAGCTGGGCTTGCTGGCCCTCCCGGATGTGCTAGCAGGCCATCAAGCCCAAGCGAGCGTGAGCGGCTGAAGCGTCAGGAACTGGCGTTCTTGCGGCCAAGCCACCACTTGTATCCGTAATAGCACACCACGCATAGGACGGCGGTGATCCCCCAGATGGGGAACCCGGCTTTGATCGCAACCCACCAATCCCGGTTGGTGAATAAGCCGATGTAGGTCGTGATCGCCGCCCAGACGATCACGAACGTGCCGAACAGCCAGAACCGCATCAGATTTAGCAGTTTCACCTGCGACTCGGACATGCCTCTTCTCCTTGTTCCCCGGGTTTTACATCGAGCGAGGGGGATTCTAGCCACGAATTCCAGCGGCGCAACCGGGACGGGGGCAATCCACGGAATGAGACCTCGCCGGAAGCCATCCTCCGTGCCGATGGGCTCTCCCGCTTAGTTGAATTGGCGTCTCTCGTTATCCCAAAACGAGCTTCTAGTCGGCCCCTGCCTGAGAAAAGATTAAATAGCAGGGAATACGATTGTCCGCAATTCTGAAAGCTCGGATTGGGGCTAAAGCCCACGAAGACTCTCGATGTTCGACTACCCCTTCACCCTCATCGGCAGACCGGCTATCATGAAGAGCACCTCATCGGCCGCTCTGGCCAGGCGCTGGTTGGCGCGGCCCAGCGCATCCCGGTAAGCTCGCCCTAGAGGATTGGGCGGGACCAAGCCCATGCCTACCTCGTTGGAAACCACCAACCACCATGCCCGGCTTGCCCGGTAGACCTCCAGGAGCTCGTCGACTTCCTCCATCAGCAGCGCCTCGGCCGCCGCCTGCCCATGGGAGGAGGACTCCACCTCGGGACCCAACACGTTGTTCGCCAACAGCGTCACGCAATCGAGGAGCACTACCTCCGCCGTCCCCGGCCCCGCGGCAATGGCGCGCCCCACCCGCCGGGGCGCTTCCAGGGTGCGCCATGTCGCGGGCCGCCGCTCCCGGTGGGAAGCGATGCGGTTCGCCATCTCCCCGTCGAGTGCCTCGGCGGTGGCCACATACAGCACGCGTCCCCCATGTTCGCTCGCCAGCGCTTCTGCCTGGCGGCTCTTGCCGCTCCGAGCACCACCCAGAATCAAGGTCAATCGGCGGTCCATGAACCCACGAACTCCTGAATCGCACGGATGGATGTCTCGAAATCCTTCCAGTTGAAGACCTCCAAGGTCAGCACGCCCTCAAAGCCCCCCTGCTCCAGTGCGCTCATCACCGACCGCAGGCCATCCGGTTTCACATGGGCCAAGGACTGATGGTCGCGACTGCCGATTCCATGGAGATGAACCACCCGCGCCCGCTCCAGCGTACGCTGCATGTAAGGCACCGGATCGTGTCCGTCCACCCACAGATGTCCTACATCGATGCACCGGCTCACGGGGACCTGGTCCAACACGGGTTCGTTGAAATCCAGCGGATAGCCTTCCAGATTCTCCACCGCCAGGAGAGCCGGGTCACCAACCCAGCCCTCCGCGATCTCCAAGGCCCGTGCCGCCTGGTCCTTCCACGCGCCGTGGTCGGTCGTCCCCTTCCCGTCCAGGTGCACCACGTACGCCCAGGGGTCCAGCGGCCTGCACCGGTCGATCACCCAGCGGGCCTTCTCCAGCGAACGATGACCGGCTGAACCGCCTTCACCGAGCCGCAGGTCCAGGGGCAGATGCACCGTATAGGTCAGATCATGCCTGTCTGCCAGCCGGCCCAGCTCCCGCACCGCTTCGGAGGAAGGTAGGCTGCTGGTGCCCTCATCCACTTCGAACAGAATCAGCTCAACGTCCTGCACCCGATTGGCCAGGAATCGAACGTTGTGCAGGATGTCGCCGGGGATGATGTAGGAGGTCGTCCCGAACCGGAACCCCGTCACGGCGCCCTCCAGGCGAAGGCCAAGAGCGCCGCGGCTTCGGCCAGCTCACAGGTCGCGCCCAGCACGTCCCCGGTCTGCCCGCCCAGGCGGGCTCGCGCCAGCGCGCCCACACCGAAGGCCGTCAGGTAGGCCAAGATCAGAGCCGCCGCCCCCCGCCCACCGAACCACGCCGCGCCTAACGTCGAAACCGCCAGGGACAGACCAACAACCCAACCGCGGAGCTCGCGTTGCATGGCGGCTCCGAGCCCCTCGGCCCGGGCGGGCCGAAGACGGGCCACAACGAGGGTCGCCGACCGACCCAAAATCGGCACCAGGATCAGTCCTCGGCCATCGGCGAGGCCCGCCACAGCGGCGAACTTCAGTAGAAGCAGCAAGGAGACCCCCACGACACCAAAGGCGCCTCTGCGCGGATCCTGCATAATCGCCAACCGACGTTGGCGGTCGACCGAGCCCAACAACCCGTCACAGCAGTCAGCCAGGCCGTCCAGGTGGAGCCCGCCGGTGAGGACAGCCCATCCGGCCACGACCAGCGCGGCGGTCACCTCCTGAGGCATCCCCACGGACAGGCCATGATAGGCAGCCCAAAGCGCGCTTCCAAGGGACAGCCCAACCAAGGGAAACCAGGCGGCTGCCCGTCCAAGGTCCCCTGGCCGCAGTGCACCCGGCGGGCGCACCGGCAGAGCGGTCAGAAAACCCAGGGCTAGGCGCAAGCCGTTCACGCGCGGTCGCTCACGCCCGCATCTTCGAAGGTCGCCATCTCGGCCAGGATGCGGGTCGCGGCCTCGATGATGTGCATCGCCAGCGCAGCTCCCGTGCCCTCCCCCAACCGCAGCTCCAGCTCCAGCAGCGGCTCCAGCCCCAGCTCGTCGAGAATGACCCGATGGCCGATTTCCACTGACCGGTGCGAGGCGATCAGGTATGGCCGGACATTGGGTTCGAGTCGAGCCGCCACCAGGCTCGCTGCAGCGGTGATGAACCCATCCACCACCACCGGCACCCGGCTCGCGGCCGCGCCCAAGACCACGCCCACCAGACCGGCGATTTCGAATCCCCCGACTTTGGCCAGGGTCCCCATGGGATCCGATGGATCCGGACGGTTGACGGCTAGTGCCCGCTCCACCACCGCCGTCTTCCTGGCCAAACCCCCGTCGTCCACGCCCGTTCCGCGCCCGACCACCGTCGGCACCTTGACGCCTGTCAAGGCAGCCGTCAGCGCCGAGGCGGTGGTGGTGTTGCCGATGCCCATGTCCCCAAGTCCTACCAGGTCAACGCCTTGCCGGGCCAGATCCTTCATCAAATCCTGGCCGACCGCCACGGCCGCCTCCGCCTGTTCCCGGGCCATGGCAGGCCCGCGGGAAATGTTGCCGGTGCCATGCGCGATCTTCCGATCGAGCAGCGCGGGGTGGGATTCCAGCAGCGCTGCGACGCCCATGTCTACCACCACCACCCGGGCGCCAGCCAGGCGAGCCAGGGCATTGATGGCCGCGCCGCCCGCCAGGAAGTTCACGACCATCTGCGCAGTCACCTCGGCGGGGTAGGCGCTCACCGCCTCCGCAGTGACACCGTGGTCGGCGGCCATCACCACCACCGCTTTTTCCCGCAACACCGGCACCGACCGGCGGGTGATCCCGGCCAACTGTACCGAGAGTTCCTCCAACCGCCCCAGGCTGCCAGGTGGCTTGGTGAGCCGCCCTTGCCGTTGGCGAGCGGCCGTCATGGCGGCCTCATCCAGGCCCAGAATTCGATCGCGGGTCATTGTCCGAGGGCCCATGCGTGTCCGCTCCCATCTTCGCAGTGCAACACATTCGGCACGACGCCGATGAGCCGGGCGCGCTGGTCGGGAGCCACCGGGCCCACCCCGGCGTTCAACACCAGGAGCGCCAGCGGCGTGCCGCCCGTCCAGAGCCAGGTGGCAAGTTTCCTCGCCTCCTTGGTTCCATCGATGAACATGGCCGTGCGGTGCACTGTGCCCGCGTCGCTCACCCGTCAAACCGCTCTGGATGAAGGATCCGCGCTACTGCCTCCAGGCCTTCCACCAGTCGGGGACCGGGAAGATCCAGAAGATCGGTGTCCACCGCATACACGCGGTCCTCCCGGACAGCCGAGATGCCGCCCCAGCCCGGGCGGACCTTGAGGGTTTCGACGGTGGTCGGCACGAGAGGCCCGGCGCCAAAGATGATCACCTCTGGATTGCGCATGAGAATCTCCTCCAGGCTTAGCTGTAGCCACCCTTCTAGGTCGGCAGCGATGTTCTCGCCCCCGGCCAGTTCAAAGATGTGCTGCTGGAAGGTGCCGCTCCCCGTGGTCCAGGGCGCGCTAGTATCGCTGGCATCGACTTCATAGAAGAATGGCACAGGCTCGGCGCCCTCGACAGCTTCTGCCACCGCTTCGACGCGCGACCTCAAGTCATCAACAAGGGCGAGCGCCTCGGGTTCATGGCCTGTCAGTATCCCCACGGTCCTCAAGTTCTCGAACAAGCCCTGGAAATCCGTCGGGTTGCCGAGAGTGAACACCGGAACGCCCAGCTTCTCCAGGGATTGGATGTGCTCGGGAGGCGTGATCCCTGCTGCCAGCACCAAGTCTGCTCCCAGGGCTACGATGGCCTCGGTGTTGACCTCGACGTACGTGCTGCCGACGCTGGGAACCTCTTCCACTTCCGGCGGGTAGTCGGAGAACCCGTCCCGCCCCACAAGCAGATCAGCGGCGCCAATGGCGAACAGGATCTCGGTGTTGGAGGCTGCCAGTGAGACTATCCGCTCGGCCGGCCGGTCCAGCGAAATCTCCCGTCCGGTACCGTCGGTCAGGACGATGGGGGTCGGAGAGGGAGCCGCCTTGGCGACGGGTGACGCGGTGGGCTGCTTCCTGGGCGCGACGGTGCTTGGGACCTCGGTCGGGGTGGAGACCGCCCCGCCGCATGCAGCGAGGAGCAAAGCCACAACCACCAGGATCACAGATGTTCTTTTCATTTTCGTCCCTCGTCGGGATGTCGCTCGTGCTCGCACTCCCCCCGAAAAACAAGCCCCTGCCTCGGGGGCAGGGGACGTCGTTGAAGGTCGCCGTTCCTCACCCCTTGCCTCGAGAGTGATTGGAACGCAGACCGGGCGGTCGTCCTGGCTTTCCGCTGTCGCGGATTACAGTTGCGGGTCAGCGCCGGACTTCGACCCTATGGATCGTCACCGGCTTCGCCTTTATGCCCCCCCATCCGGGGGAAAGGGCACCCAGCCTGCATGTCTATTCGCTTTATGTGGCCACATCATACATGGATTGGACTCGAAACTCAAGTGACTTCACTGGTTCGGGTTGAGGTTCGGCAGCCCTCGATCGTGAGGTCCTACCTCCTCCGGAGGCGAGTGTGGGGGCCGGATCGCGCTAGGGAATTGCATTGGGCCATCACAGAGCCACCAGGGAAACGAGTGGTAGCAATAGCGCAGGCAACCGACGGAGCTTCGGAGAACTACTTGCATTAACGCTTCGCTCCAAGCGCGGCGGGCTTTTCCGGACTGCTCCGGCAACCCAGCACTCCATTTGCAGCAGCCGCTGAAGCAGGAGAAGTGGCGAGTGCTCGTAGCAGACCAGCACACAGACCACCCGGTTTCGCTACTGGGAGGCCCAAGGAGCGATGTTCCAACCCATCTGGCTGAGGAAAGAGGGTCTTGCCGACGTTTTGTTTGCCCACGACCAGGACCAGGTCCTCGGCGGGGAAGCCCCCGCCCGTGTTAGCGCAAAGTTGGGGAGCCCAGTGGGGATCGGCCGGGGAACCGCCGTATCCAGTCCCAGAAGTGTCTGTTCAAAGGCCTCGGCCGTCGACCGGAGCGTAACCGGCGGCCCGGTGCCCCCCGGGAGATAGGCGATGGTCTCGTAGCCGTCGTCAAACCGTGTCACCGATCCCCCTACCCTTTTCGTCCTTCAAAGGAGGCCCGGTCGCTGGCCGCTTGGCGATAGTCCCCCTGGCGAGCAGTTTCGATCCTTGTTGCTACCGCCATTTGCGAGAGCCTACCGCAAGACCCGGGTATACCCTGTCATGCTATCCGATGCCGCGCCTGTACAAATTAGCAGCTATTTAGTTGCACTATTCCATGTGATGCGGAATCAGCCCGGATCATGAGAAACCGCACCGCCCCAGTTGGGCCCGCCTCGGTCGGCGCTGACCGCCTCAAGCCTCCTGGCAGCAAACGCAAGCCCGCGATTACGGAGAGCTGGTTGAAAGCAAAGGCCTCCTCGATCTCTGGCTCAGTCCCCCGCTCCATCATGAACGCAAGACTCTGGCTGCGCAGGGGGGCGGGCTCCACCATGGGCACGATGGCAATGGCGAGGTGGATGTCGTGGGCACTCCTCCGGATCCGCAAGGCGAAACATGGGCCCGCCCCTGGGGATCGCTACCTGACTGGCTACCCTCAAGTCCAGGCACGAGTCCCCCGGGGGATTGATCGTGTCGGCGCAATGAAGAGCAGAACAAGCACTGCAACACCCATGCCAGTGCAGGCGACACGCGCCTCAGAGAGCCTTCTCGAAAACGAGCTGGCTTTTCGACGGGCGATAGCCTAGCGCCCCGTAGAAGGCGTGTGCGTCCTGGCGCTTGCTGTTGCTCCTGATACGTACCGTTGTGCAGCCCTCTTGCACAGCCCAGGCCTCCGCCGCGGCCATCAGGTTCGCTCCGACGCCTCTTCTCCTCTCTGCTTTGTCGACAACGACCCCGCCGAGTTCCGCGAATGGGGCGGCGAAGATCCGATGGGACTTAAACACGTGGATCCAGCCCCGGAGCTCCAGCCTTCGGCCTTCCACGACAAGGACGCCATGGTTCGGGTCAGCCAGAAGCTCATTGAGGTTCGCCACAACTTGATCGCGCGATGTTGGGTAGTCTAATTGGGCGGAAAGCCGGGCGATCTCGTCCCCATCAGACAGCAGAGCTTGCCTTAAAGATGTCTCCATAGATATCCCCGTGTGCGACAACGCCGAAACCGCTGGGTAGTGACCAGGGCTCAAGCCACTCAGAGGCTCGCAATAGACGTACTCCTCTTCTGCATTCTGTCAGGCAGAACACGCTCTCCCGATGGGGATCATAAGATTGCCCCATTCAATGCCTTGAACTGGTTGCACCACTAAGCTAGCACGCTGGATCGCATCCCAAGTTCTACCACCTCAAAACCAAGCTCCTCAAACAAAGTCCTGGCCGGGTTGCATGCCAAGGTGCTCAGTTCAGCCTCCAAACACCGTCGCCTCTTTCCCCACTCCAAGGCGGAACGCATGAGCGCCTGTCCAACTCCCCTCATTCGGTGCTCGGGGACGACATAGAGCGAGTGGATATGCAAGACTCTACAAATGCTATAGATCCGAGGGGGATATAGGACCCTCGCCTCAACCACGCCAATAGCGGCTGGAGGCGTGTCGGCCGTTTCGGCGATCCGGAATAGATGGTCCCTCATCCCCAGGCCTCGCCTAATCCGTTCCTGGAAGACAGCCCAGGCCCCCGGATCGGCCGATAGAGCGTCGCCACGGATCTGAGAAAGGTCAAGGAGTATAGGCGAACCAGGTGGACCGTATGAGCGAGGTCGGCCGGAGTGGCGTCCCGCAAACGGAATTCAAGCATGTAAGCTGCTCCGAGTATGTGCGGAGGAATCCGGGCTAAGACAGATGCCAGGGCCTCCCATGAAAGCAGGGTTCTGGGCCGCCGCGGAAGTTCCCCACTCTACCACTATTGAAGCTGGGAGTGGAGCACCAGGTCTGTCAGTTCCATGTGCGTCGCCGGGTAGGCCGGAGCCTGCGCGAGCTGCGGGAAACGGTGGCGCAAGAATGGCTGTGGGTTCTCGATGAAGTGAAACGCTTGCTAGAGGAACTGCCGCCAGAACGAAGTCGTCGCTTGTACGAGCATTGGAAACAGATCCCCGAACGGAGAGGCGGACAGGGCCAGCCGCTCTCGCTCCTCAGCAAGTTGCTGGATCTGTTCATCCGTCTGAGCGAACATTGGCACAGCTACCGGGTGTTTGACTGGCACAAGGACGTGCCTTGGAGGAATAATGGAACCGAGCAGGCCATCGGGCGCATGAAGATGCGCAGCCGAACAGTGCGTGGCTCCAAATTCTGGCGAGGAATGGGGGCTGCATTCATGCTGACCGGTTTGGGTGTGGCCTGGTAGTACGAAGTATCGACTGGATAACATTGCGTCCGGACGAGTTCTCCAATGTCGCCAACTGCATATGCGACAAAGACGATCAAGAAATACGATCAAGAAAACA
>Ga0299912_10002967_pt1 | contig 13925 bp, 8 predicted proteins | sample RVTome_2_FD_207667 | JGI IMG/M metagenome (GOLD analysis project Ga0299912, IMG submission 207667) | Soil microbial communities from uranium-contaminated site in the Upper Colorado River Basin, Wyoming, United States - RVT95D214 (version 2) ...
GGCGAGGGCAGGAGACAGAACGCGTATCTTCTCACGCCAAAGGGCTGGCAGAGGGCGAAGGAGATCAAAGAGAGGATCATACACGATGAGGTCGAAATCGACAAGGACGGCGAGGTTCAGAGGCTCCGAATCGAGGAAGTGCTGAAGACCACCAAATTGACCCTCGCATCTATCATCAACCAGCTCGAACACGGTGGTCCGCTGAGCGATGAGACGACCCTTGTCACGAAGCCTGGTCGACAGCTCATCCCAGTCTTCTGTCCTACCTGCATGCGGTCATTCGAAGTCGAGAACATCTACGGGAACGAAGAGGTCGGCTTCGACTGCCCTGGGTGCGGCCGACCGTACAGAGTTGTCCCCGTGCAGAGAGATATCCCGGAGGAGAAGCAGGTCCCGAGCGTTCCGGCCACCAGGGCCCAGCTCGCATCTGTGATCCTGACGCTCATCCTTGCTATGATCGTCGTGGAAATCAGCCTCTTCGCACCAGGTCTTCTCTCCAGCGTCCTGTTCGTGTCTCTCTTCATCGCGATCGCAGTCATTCTTTTCCTGGGATACTTCGTGACTTGGAAGAGACCGAGGAAGGCAAAGAGGAAATCGATAGTCGCCGGCGGAGTCATCACCACGATGGTGCTCTTGGGACTGGTGCTCGTGCTGTTGTGGAACTACTTGATCATCAGTGTCGATTACGAGCGGGAGCTCGTGGTATTCCTGGTTCTCTCCGCAGCGATATCACTTGGCTATCTCGGCATTCCAGCGTCACCGATCCAGACCCGCGGGGAATACCTCCTCACGGCTGGTGTGATCATGGTTATGATCGCACTCACTCTGCCTTTCCTGAGGGATATCGAAGGGCTCACGATGGCCTCCGTCCCCTTCCTGGGAATCGTGGGAATATCCGCCATGATCCTCTCATCGTTCCATTACGTGGACCGCGAGAGTCAGCTCCTGGACTTGATGCTCGCGGGAGGAGTGATCATCATATTTGTGTCAGCTGTCGAACTGTTCCCGGAACGAACGGACACATTGGACTATCTCATCCTCGCCTCGCTAATTCTGCTTGGATTGTTCATGGCATCACTGAGGTTCTTGCAGATGAAGGCCTCCGTGAGCGTCGGAGAGCAGTTCGTTGCGTCCGTGGCGCTCTCCACCGGGATCCTTTTCGCCGGCCTCGGGGCTTTCATGATCTGGGGTGATTCCCCAGTTGCTGGACTGGCTGAGATAGCCCTGATATCGCCGTTCATCTACTATGGGATCAGGAAGGTGTTCAGCGGCGAGTGGATGTACAGGATTCCGATAGTCGCATACTTGGGCTTCGTGGAAGCGCTGGTCATCATAGACGCGTTCCTGACCTGAGCACAACTATTAGCTAGAAACGCGATACTCGACCTCGATACGAAATGCGCGTCGCAGCACTCTTCTCAGGTGGCAAAGACTCCACGTACGCCCTCTATCTTCTCCAGCAGCAGGGCTGGGAAGTGACCAGTCTGCTGACCGTCGTACCGAAGGCTTCGGACTCCTACATGTTCCATTATCCCAACATCAAGTGGACGAAGCTCCAGGCGGAATCCATGGGAATCCCGATCAAATACAAGGAAAGCGAGGGGCTCAAGGAGAAGGAGCTCGAGGACGTGGAGGCGCTCATGCGCGCGGAGAACGTCGACGGATACGTGTGCGGAGCGATAGCGTCCGATTATCAATGGTCGAGGCTGAACGAGATCTGTCACCGGCTGGAGAAACCCCTGTTCGCGCCGCTCTGGCGGAAGGACCAGGTGATACTCCTCGAGGACATGGTCCATGCAGGCTTCAAATTCATAATAGCTGGAGTCTACGCGCAAGGTTTCGACGAGGGCTGGCTTGGAAAGGTCATAACCACTCACTCGATCAAGGAACTCGAAAGGCTCCGGGACAGACACAGGATCAGCCCCTCCGGGGAGGGGGGCGAGATCGAAACCTTCGTTGTGGACGCACCAAATTTCTCGAAGAAGATCAACATAGAAGAGGCCGAGGTCCGCTGGGAGAGGTATTCTGGGAACTACATCATCAAACAAGCTTCGCTCGAGCAGAAAGAGAAGAAGTAAGCGGTTTGAATGGTTTGGGGATATCAGAACTCGTGGCACTTACCACTGGGCTTCTTGATGGCCTTTCTCCGCGCTTCCCTCGCGGATCCTTCAGGTACGAGACACATCTTCTTCCCGGAAAGCACCGCGGCCACGCCCTCGTTCGATTCGAGATACTTGTTGTCCTCACAAATCTTGCACGAGCCCGGGCACTTGCTGAGCCTGTCGCCCTCTACTTCGGGGAACTGGAACACGCCGCCCTCGTAGTTCCTCAGGATGAACCTCTTGTCTGACATCGATATCAGGTAGTTCGGACCGACAGGTATCTTGCCCCCACCCATCGGAACGTCGATTATGAACTCGGGCACGGCGAACCCAGAGGTATGGCCTCTGAGGTTCTCGATTATCTCGATGCCTTTCGCGAGAGATGTCCTGAAGTGCTCCAGACCCTTCGCGATATCGCACTGGTAAATGTAGTACGGCCTGCACCTGATCCAAGTGAGGTCCTGGCAGAGCTTCTTCATGATCTCGGGGCAGTCGTTCACGCCCTTGAGGAGCACGGTCTGGTTCCCTACGGGGATTCCGCCATCGACGAGCATCTCGACGGCGCGCTTCGAGGCCGGCGTGATCTCCTTCGGGTGGTTGAAGTGCGTGTTTAGCCAGATCGGATGGTACTTCCTGAGCATCTTGACAAGACCAGGCGTTATCCTGTAAGGCAGCACGACCGGGGTCCTCGACCCCAACCTCACGATCTGCACATGCTTGATCTTCCTGATCTCGCGGATGACCTTCTCCAGGAACTCATCCGAGACCAGCAGGCAGTCACCGCCGGACAGAAGCACATCCCTGACCTGGGGAGTGTCCCTGATGTAGTCTATGCCCGCCTTGATCTCTTCCCAGGACCTCTGGTGATCTGTTTGACCGACGATCCTTCTTCGGCAGCAATGCCTGCAGTACATGCTGCACTGGTCTGTCAGCAGCAGCAGAACTCTGTCCGGGTACCGGTGAGTCAAACCTTCGTGCGGTGAGTCGACCGTCTCGAAGACGGTGTCCTCCATCTCGTCCTTCGTGACATGCAGCTCGTTGGAGGTAGGCACCGCCTGCTTCCTTACGGGGTCCTCGGGATCATCCGGGTCCATGAGGCTTGCATAATATGGAGTGATCGCCATCCTGAGATACTTCATCGAATGCGCGATCTCGTCCTTCTCCTTCTGGGTGAGATTGATTACCTGAGCGAGGGTGTCGACATCGGTTATCCTGTTTCTCACTTGCCATTTCCAGTCGGTCCATTGCTTCGGGCTGACGTCTTTCCAAAGAGGAATGTCCTTGTATCTTCTCATGTCAAAGGCCCCCAAATGGCCTCTCTTGAAAATGAGTATATGCTCCTCCTATATAGAGTGAACGCGAGAGGAGTCAATTCCCTATCTCTTCTTGTCTGGTCCTTTTAGCCAGCCTGCGAGGCCCATCTCACTTACGACGATATCGACCCTATCCGCCGTGCGATCCTTGTGCACGCCGGTCTCGTCCCCGTAGAAGAGATGGGGCGCGAGCTGATATGTGCCTTTGGAGGTGGGCTTCAGGACAAGCTTCACGATCTCGGTCCTCAGAGCATCGATGTTCCTGTTCTTCAGCGTGAGGTGGTCGTGCTCGACTCGACAGCCTTCGGGCATCTCCATGACCTCGAAACTCTTCGGGACGATTCCTTCGATTCTAGCCAACTTGGCTACACCCTTGCCTGCGTTCGTCATCTCCACTTCGACATCGAGTTCCTGACCGACGTGCAGATGCTTCGGATGCACAATCAGAGTCAACTGGATATCTGCGTGTTCGAACTTCTCGAGGCCCGTCGTCGTTTCGTGAGATGGGGTTATAGTAGGGAACGCCGTTGTGCTCGAGAACACGTCCGGTGCCCGAATCACATTGGTCAATGAAAGGGCGAGGTCTTTCTCCTCCCTGACCTTCTCCAACAGCCTCAATACCTGGTTCTTCTTGCTAGGCTGCTGCGCTTTGCCGTAGGCCTCGGCAGAGCTGTGCAACACCTTCTCCGCCATCATGTATAGTTTGGCTTTCTTCTCCTGGTCGTCTTCCCTGCTAGCCTTCCCCATGTGAACGTATCCATCGAACAGCAGTTTGCTCGCCTTGGCAAAATCGGACTCCTTCTGGTGCCCAGCTTTCATATAGAAATCGGCCGCACTTTCTATGTGCCTCGTGGCCTCTGCGTGGAGAGAAACGTTTCCAGTCTCTACGAATTTCGCCCCCATTGCCAGCGCCTTGCAGAATCGGCTGTGTCCTGCGACAAGTAGTTTCGCTTTCTCACCCGTGCTCAGGACCCTCGCTTTCTCGAAGAGTTCCGAAGCCGCCTCGTAGTAATCAGGGGAGGTCTCCGATTCCGCCTTGGCCATCGCCTGCCAGGCTTTCGACAGATTCGTCATCAGCTGGAGTTCTTTTCGGTCCTGTTCTGATTCCAGTTCTGGCAGCATCTTCTCGAACAATTCCGAGGCCTCTCCATACTTGTCCGAACTCGCGGAGACGTCGCCCTCCCTGTCATAGGCTCTGGCCTTCTCAAGAATGATCCTGGCCCTGCAATACTCACGCCTGAGATTTGCAGCTCGCTCTAGATTCCTCGCCAACTGCTTCTCATCGGAATCTTCTATCCTAGCGACTTGATCGTGAATTGCGTTTTTTGATTCCTGAAACAGGCGAGAGGCGCTTTCAAATGCCTTCATCGCTTCTTCTAGCTTCTCGCTCCTGCTCAAATCCTCAGCGTGTTCAATCTCGGCCCAGGCGGAGTAGTTGGTGGACAGATAGCTCCATCGCCGAGACGATTTGTGCATAGCTGACGCGTTTTCGTAGTGCTCCTTCGCATCACCAGGTTCCTGCCTCAGATGATGGTAGTTCGCCTGTTCGATCTCGCTCCAGGCGCGCATGTAGATAGAATGGTCGGCGAAGAACTCCTTCAGTCGAGGGACGCTCTCAGCGGCCTTGCCATAATCCTCAGCTGCCAACTCGAACCTCTCAGAAGCTTTTCGATACTCTCCCAGTTCATCGAACGCTTCCGCTGCTTCCCAGTTGCATTCCGCACTCTGACTGTGAAGACTCGCCTTTGTGTACCACTCGACCGCCTTCTCAAAGCATTTCGCCACCTTAGGTAGACAGCTCATGTCACCGGTGATGACACAGAACTCCCTCGCCCAATCACCTGTAGTGTGATATCCTGTCGCAATCTCGCCACTTAGATCCGGGTTGTAGGCTTGAGTGCAAGTCAATTCCTTCTCGCAGACATCCAACGCTTCCTCTTTGCGCAGAATTGCCTCCTCAAGTATCTTCTTCTTCGAGTCTACGTTTATGGTTATTCTCGCAAGCTCGTAATGTGCCTCTGCAAGGCTCAGAAGGTCAAGACCCTGCGGGTAGTACTGAGTTGGATGGATGCGTTTGTCACCCTCTATAGCCAATTTCAAATGTTCAATGGCGTTTCCGAGGTAGGATCTCTTCATGTCCATTCCAGATTCGAACTTGCCCATTTCCTTGAGAACCGATCCGAGGTGAAAATGAGCGGCGCATTCGACGTCCGGGTATCCAGATCCCTTCGCGAGTCCGAGTTGCGCCCTGCACGGCTCAAGAGCCTTGTACAGAAGCTCTCGTTTTGCCTCCAAGTCGTCTACCTCGGATGCGAAGTAGAAGTAGTATCCGGCCTCAGGCACTGGCACCCAAACGAATGACACGTTGGGGGAAACGAAACGCACCTTGGCAAGTTCTTCTCGAGCATTCTTTGCCAACTCGAACCCTTCTTTTGACAGGCGCTGAATATCGTCATTATCTTCCGTGGACATCGCCACGTTGAACTTACGCTGCGCCAGACCATCAAGCACACATCCCATCACGAAGTGGTCGCCCGCCTTCTCAAGAGTCTCCTTCCCTTTAGAGTATATGACGGATCTCTCCTCAGTACTGCAGGCCGCTGGCCAAGACTGGAGCACAATCATATAGGGAATCTCCTCCAAGGCGGTCTCATCGGAGGCCGCCCTTGCCTTGAGCCAATGATCCCACGCATCCAAATCAACCCTGTCTTTGTCGGCGAAAGAAGCGAAGTCTCTTTCTATCGCAACCAACAGTCCCGTGGCCTTTGCATGTGCTTTGGCGAGATTTGTGCGATCATCTAGCGCAGAAACGTACCTTATGGACTTCTCAGCATAGCTGAGAGCCTCCTTGAGTATCTTCTCGCGGCTTTCCGCGCAATCATCGTAGTTGTATGAGAAGGCGGCTGAATATGACAGTTGGTTGAACGTCGTCGCGAAATCAATGCATTCACCAACAGCCTCGAAGGAGGTCAAGGAATCCCTTGCCTTAGCCCAAGCTTCGTTGATGAATCTTTTCTTCTCTGTAGAATCGTCAGCAATCCAGAACTTGAGATATCGAATCATCGCTTCGCAACGACATGTTGTGCCAGGAGTCCAAGCCTCCGACGTCGAATCATATGCCTTGACAGCTCTCTCGTAGCATGCAATTGCCTCTCGTGTTCGGGATTCGAAATCACTCGTCGCTTCGGATTGCAGCGCAGCTCTGTGAAGGGCATATGCCTTCCGCTCCAAGAGATGTCCAATTCTCTTGTGATCACTATCCGGTATCCGCCCAAGAGCCTTTTCGAAGGACTCCGCAGCTCGCAACCAGTTGTGTTGCTTTTCAAATTCGATAGCGGGATCCGTTGAGCATCTCTTGGTCGTCGATTCTTCTGGCATTTCCTCCGCGCAAAAAGCTAATCGACCTCAGCGGCTATGGTCTTTTCTGATGTCGCTGCCCGCAATGAGGGAAAAGGACTTATATGTAGAACCGGTCCTTTCCACTGGCCGAGAAATCGGGTGAGTTCGACGGGGGAGCGTCGCTGAGAGGAACAGCGTACGTAAGTCAGTCGTAGGTCTAAGTGCTCAGAAGAATCTTCGTCCTCCAATCCTGCTCCGCATAGTAGCGAATTCCCGAAATCATCTGGCCAGAGATAGTGGGGGAATTGGTGTGGAGAGAAGAGTGAGGAAGGTTGCAGAGTTGCCAAGACGAAGTTCTTTGCGGATTGTGAAAGTGTTCTTGGTCTGTGCGACGATGTTGGGAGCGACCCTGGTTCTTGCTGGCCAGGGCACATCAGCTCTCGTCGTAATGGACCTGGGAACTCTGAACGGACGTTTCACGGAAGCGACTGAAATCAATGATGCAGGGCAAGTTGCAGGATGGGCAGGAACAGAAAGCTCGCCTAGGGGTTTCTATTGGGATGAAGATTCCGGGATTATCGATTTGGGGGTCTTGTCCGGACTTGACTACACGACCGTAAGCGACATGAACTTCAAAGGACAAATCGTCGGGACCTGTTACAATTCCACTCAAAAGAAGGCGTATCTCTGGAATGCATCTGACCGCGAGATGATGAATATTGGATTCCTTGGTGGGAGGTCTACTGAGGCCACGGGCATAAACGATTTTGGACAAATCGTGGGATACAGCACTGTTAGCAATGGCGACAAGCGCGCCTTCCTGTACAATTCCGCAGACCCTGTTCCCCAAATGCGTGAACTATACACGCCACCCATGAGCCATCTAGTGATGAACTATGACTGGAACACTTACGTGTGGCCACAGGACTTCCCAGAGGGAATGACGGCGAAATTCATAGTCACCACTTACCCGATATGGATCATAGCGTACGACACATCACAGGTCGGGGGGACTGGCTGGACAAGCTATGTGAGGCCTCCTCCCGACGTAGGCAACTTCGTGTTGCTCAGGGGGATAGAGTACTGGTTCTGGGGAGAACAGAGTTTCACGCTCGACCTCACCACTGCAAGAGGCAACAGCTCAGCAAATGCCATTAACGTCCTCGGCCAAGTCGCGGGCTCATACCAAGGCTCTTCGACAGGGAATAACCCGCGTGCATGTATGTGGAATGACACTGGTAACGGTGCGGAGTCATTCTTCGACATCGGAGCAGTCCTTCTCTCGGACTACGGAATCATCCAGAGTGAGGCGACACTCATCAACGACATTGGCATGGTCGTGGGTTGGGGATATAAACCTGTAACGTATGGATGGTTCACATTTCTCTATGACCCCACGGACTCTAGCATTACTGTGTTCCGAGTGTGGGGGCAATACACGGAACCCTTAGACCTCAACGATAATGGGGAGATTGTTGGATACTATTACACTGGCCACAGAGCAGACAAGGGGTTCTACTGGCACGATGGCATCAACGTCACGCTCGACATTGGTGTCATCGTAAGCCCAAGAGACATCAACAATGCCGGACAGATCGTAGGTATCTCGATGGGCCCTGTTCTCTGGGATCCCGATCCTCTCGTTCCAAACACATACACCAAGGTGAATCTTGATATGCTTGGCGGCAACACCGGCGGGGGGGCCAACTGGGCAAATGCAATCAACGAGTTCGGAAAGGTGGCTGGGGCGAGTAATGCCACTGATTACAGAACGCATGCTGTTCTCTGGAGAGAGGATGCCCCGCCAGTTGCGATGTTCACGCTGACATCCGGTGACATGACTGTGTATGTGAACGCTTCATCGTCATATGACCCGGACGGTGGGATTGTCGACTACGCGTGGGATTTCGGGGATGGAACGTATGATTACGGAATAGGAGTCTATCACACGTATACGGCCCCTGGCACATATGTGATAAGCCTCACCGTCATGGACGGCTTTGGTCTAATCGGCTATGCAGAGAAGACCGTTAACCCAGTGGTACCAGTTCCCGATACACCCGAGAATGCGGTCGCCAATCTCACTGAAACCATCGTCGAATGCGACCTTGATCCGATGGTTGAAGCCAACTTGCTCAGCCATGCATATGTTGCTGCTAAGCTGGTTGAAGGCCGAAAGAGTGGTAGCGGACGCAAGAGTGGCAGCGAGGAGGCCCCTGCAAGCGTCTTGATTGCATTGACCAACCTTGTAGCCAAGTATCTGATAGTCGGCAAGATAGCTGAACACGACGGATGGAAGATAAGCTCTGGTGCCTACCTGGTCATCGCATTGCTGGCCAATCAGAAACTGGTGCTAGGCGTCCCGTGCTACCAGTGGCATCATGGCTGTGGTCCGACGGCGGCTGGAATGATCTTGGGTTATTGGGACAAGAGAGGTTTCGATGACCTCATTCCTGGTGATGCGTCGCTGCAGACGCCCGAAGTGAACGAGAGTATTGCCAGCACACTGCACATCTTGGACTATGCCCTGCCCTACGGAGTGGACGACAGCAGCACCACGGTCTACGACAAGCCAGTCGGTGACAATTCGACACCGGGCAATGTCCATCATTTGAGTGACTGTCTCGCTGATTTCATGGGAACCAGCATGAGCGGGTATCAACTCCGATATGGACAGACCATCCTCGACTTCCTGGATGACGGAATCCGAGAGTATGTCGCCTCGAGATCTCAAACGTACGTGGCTTCTTGCGAAGTCCTGCGTATGTCTAGAGTCTCCATGCCAGATGTCGTCGATGAAATCACTGTGACTCGACCATCTGGTTTGAACTGGGAACAACTCGTCGATGAGGTCAATGTGTCCCAAAGGCCCCTATTGTTCATCATTGACAGCAATGCCGATGGTAAGACCGACCACCTCGTAACGGTGATTGGATACGCTGACGTTGGCTGTGCGAGGCTCTATGCCTTCTACAGTACCTGGGACGATATGATCTATTGGACGAATTTCGACAATATGCGCGCAGGCAACTTCTATGGAGTCTACGGCGCCATCTTGGTGAACATCAGCATGGCCCCGATGTAGAATCTGCGTAGGGAAACCCTTCATCCTTTTCTTACTCCGAAATAGCGTGAGCGCCTTTGAGCAGTCAAGAAGAATCTACCTTCAAGGATCTGGCGTTCGATTGTCAAAGAATCTTCACTTCCTGTCGCGCTCGATCATTCCCATCAACAGCATCGTGGCAAGCAGGGTTCGCCTGTCGAACTGAGGCGGCACACGGCTGCAATCGACCTCCCATATATCGCCGATGATCTTGAACTGCTGCTTGATCTCCGCGACCTCCTGGCCGTAGAACTCGACAATGACTCTCTCAGGCACGAGATTGCCTCCCGGAAGGTACTTCCTGGCGAGGCCCCTGCCCGCGCGCTCCGCCACTCTTCCCACCTGCCTTCCCGTGTTATCGAGGAGCTGATACTGGTCTTTGTAGACGCCCGAGGACAACGCCTCTCTCCGAATCTTCCCCACCAAGGCACCTGTTGCGCTGTCGACAACTGAGAATGTCCCCCACATATCTAGAACCTGGTCCTGCTGTATCCGGAAGATCTCCTGCTTCATGCTATCGTCTGCGAAGACCGGGATCTTCTCTTTGATCCTGATTATCTTCTGCCTCGCGAATCCCAGGACACCTTCTCTCGCATCTTCAATCCAATACTGGTTCGCTATCGCGATGACCTTCTTTCTGATGCGATAGTAGTTCTGGTACCAGAGACCAGACTGAGAGGGTGTTTGCTGAGGGAGAGTCGGCCGGCCGCAGTTGCTGCAGAAGGATGCTCCGTCCACCACTTGTGAGCCACACGAAGGACAGTTCGTCAAGATATCACAGGAAATACGATTCTCGGGCCACAACATAAGACCTTTCATCAGCCTGTCGGGGGAGAATGACGAAAAGGCGTAGTACATCGGTTTCAATAACACATGTACTGGACAGGATTCGATCGAGCCGAATTGAGATTTGGGAGAACGCCCCAAACACTTTTCATCTGTTTCTTCTGCGAGACCGATGACCGTCATACTGACCAGCAAACCGAAAGACCCGTTCTTGCGTTGGGGGGTTCCGTTCTGTCAATCAGAGCCGGGACATGAAAGCTCAGTCCGCCGTCCGTTTGTGATTCAATGTCATCTGTTTCCAAGACATGCGCATATGACAAAGTCTGCCGCTATCGATGAACGTGCCCCCCGGCATAGATGTCGAAACAAGGTCATGACGAAAGCATCAAGGACGGCACGAGGAGGAGGGAGTGACGAAAGTAGTCTCTTGCAGTCTCAAGCACCGGAAAAGGTTCAATACTCCGCACGGCCCTGGCGTTCTGAAGGAAATGGATGATACTGACCGGAAGCTATTGAACGTGATAGCTGGGGAACCCAGGATCCATCTCCGGGAGCTTGCTAAGAGACTTGGAATCTCCAGGCAAGCTGCTCACCATCGAATGCAGGCCCTGACGAAGATGGGAGTACTCAAAGGCACGATTGCGGGCATTTCCATTTCTTACCTTGATGCGGTCCCTGTGACGGTCTTCGGTAGATCCAGGACAGCATCGATCGAGGAAACCTTGGACAGATTGGGGGAAAGCGAATTCTCGCGGCGCGCCGTCGTCGCCGGAGGGGACTTCCTCTATGTCGTCGGGTTCCTGAGAGACATATCCGAACTCGGCAGCTATGTCGAATTCGTGACACGAGCAGCGGAGATGCCGGAGCCCACTGTTGGCATAAACTGTCTCGATGACGGGCTATCGCCTGACTATTCTGTTGATGGCGTGGGGAAGCGGAAGCAGAGCTACAATGAGCTCTCTCCCCTCGACCTCAAGATCATCGCCTCGCTCAAGGACAACGCGCGCAGGCCAATGGCGGAAATCGCTGATATGGTTGGAGTCTCGGCCAAGACAGTCAAGCGACACTTGGAGGATATGATGTCCGAGGGTTCGCTGGATATGAGCGTGCCAGTGGACTCTCAGGCAGGCGGAGATATGTTCTTGATCATGCACGTGAACCTCAGGGCAGGTGCTAACAAAGTGGAAGTCGGCAGGAGGCTGCTTTCGAAGGAGTACTTCCTGGACCAGTATGTCAGAACATTCAGCAACCTCCCAAGTCTCCTCGCGTGGGTCTTCTGGTCGGACAAGATGACTGAGATACGCAAGGTCCTCAGAGCGACCAGTGAGGATGAGGATGTCCAGTCTGCAATGCTCAATTTCGCCTATCTTGAACGCATATATACGACGACCTGGCGAGACAAGTTGCCTGCAGTCCAGACGCGCCCTTCTAAGAAGCCCGGAACGCACAAACCTCGTTCCAGGCCCAGGATACAATGATCCTGGCCAGCAAGCTGAACATTCAATTCTTGCTTTGGCGGTGTCCGTTTTGTCAATTGAAGCCGGAACAGAATGGGCGGTCTGCCGTTCGTTCACAATCTCAATTGCATCTGTTCGCTTTACGCACATCTATGATTGAGGACGCCGTTATTATGACACCTCTTAGGTGGTTCGAGGAGGGGGTGAGACTAGGAGAAACACTGCAATAGCCTTTGCACTTTCGCTTATCGTTGCTGCAATGATGCTCGGTCCGCAGGTCTCCGCAGGCAAGAGCACGGTGACCACGGTTCCGGACAACATTGGAGATCTAGGCAAGTACAACGTCTTGCTGATCGTAGGACCGACGGATGCACCTGTGGTGCCCGACCCTTCCTGGGGAGACGGCGCACCTGTGCTAGAAGCCACTTACATGGACATGGTATCGATGTCGATCGGGATGGTGCATGGCAAGTACGTGTTCAGCATGGAGCTCGCGGGCGATCTGCCTCAGGCAGGGGACCCGTTACCATCGGGTAGCAGGTATGCGGGGTGGCAGTGGTGGATCGAGGATGGCCCATGGGATCCAATGAGCACGAGTATCCCGAAGACGTACTACTGGGTGTGCCTGGAACTCGATGAATCGGGCTACTCGGCGGGCATCTATGATGCGCGCAACGCTTACGCCTACACGCCAGTGCCCTTCACAATTGACGGAGCAACATTCCAGATAGAAATACCGGAGAAACTGCTCGGTGGCTTGGAGAGTTTCTGGTGGAGCGCATGCACGTACTTGGCTAAGCAGAATATATGGGCCTGGCCCTGGTTCACTGACATGAATGACCCTGGTACTGACCAGGGTCAAGTAGGGTATGACTTCCCGTGGCCTCCTGTGTGAGCAGGCGATCGACGCTTGTGAACTCAAACCTCTTCCTTTTCGCTTTTCCTCCCCATGGGCCTTTCTCAGGAGTAGGGCGGCTGGTAGGGATACACCAGTCCCGAAACTTCAATCCGACGAAGTTGAGAATTGGCCAGATATAGTGGCAGTGGGGTGGATTGGTTTTGAAAAACGCCTACTAGCCGAGTGAGGGTTCAAATCCCTCTGCCTCAGCATAACATCCATAGGGAAGGAAAGGCGATTCCAGCTCGGTGGATAGTTGTGGTGGACGTACTGCAGGTGTTGGAAGGGCTAGCGTATGTGGGATTCATCGCAGGCGCGATATTCGCGGTCTATGAGTTGCGAAGCGCGTCAAAAGACAGAAAGACGGATATGATGATGCGCATCAACGAATGGTGGTGCAGGCCGGAGTGGGCTGAAGCCATAACGAAAATGTGGAAGACAGACTTCAGCGACGACAAAGAAGCAGAGAAGCAGATACCCGAATGGTGGCTATTGATGTTTTCCGATTACTTTGACGGGGTGGCTGCTTTGGCGAGATATAGGTTGTTCGACATCAAGTTCATTGAAGACAACTTCGCATTCGAAATGGCGTGGAACAAGCTCAAGCCGTGGGCTGTTCCATTCAGAGAGCGGCAGAATAACCCCATTAGGTTTGGAGATTTCGAGTGGATGGCCAATCGCGAGCGCACATTGAGACTAGCTGCAGAACAAAAAGCGAAAGCGGTTTGAGGCATTCTCCGCGAATCCCAATATCCGCTGATTAGAAAAGCGCCAGTAAGTCGAAGGTGGGGTAGATCGGATTTGAACCGATGACCTCATGCTCCCAAAGCACGTATCATTCCAAGCTAGACCACTACCCCTTTGAAGGCCCGGTCCCGAGACTGGATTATCGTCCTCTGCAATAAAAGGATTATGATGGCGGCAGGA
>Ga0299912_10002969_pt1 | contig 13918 bp, 23 predicted proteins | sample RVTome_2_FD_207667 | JGI IMG/M metagenome (GOLD analysis project Ga0299912, IMG submission 207667) | Soil microbial communities from uranium-contaminated site in the Upper Colorado River Basin, Wyoming, United States - RVT95D214 (version 2) ...
AGCGTAGGCTTACTCAACCCACAACGACTACAATTTCGCTATCAATATCCTCTTCACGAGATTATAGTTTACAGAACAGAGGTCAAAGGAAGCAAATCCGCCATCGTGGTGGGAGTAGTGGTAATAAAAAATACAAAGGAAGGAGGTGAAGAATATGCCAGCATTAGACGGTACAGGCCCACAGGGAGCTGGTCCGATGACTGGGCGCGGCATGGGTTATTGTGGCAGAAACAGCCGAGGTAGATTCTATAATCCAGCCCCAGGTTTTCGAGGTGAATATGGACTCGGATTCAGGGGCAGGGGACGCGGTTGCCGGAATCGATTTTACGGTACTGGCGTCTCGGGATGGGTTCCACCAACACCAGAGCAGGAAATTGTCGACTTAAACACCTGGGCTGACCAACTAAAAACACAACTCGATGCCATCCAAAAGCGCATTGAGGAACTCAAATTGTGATTAATAAGAGAGGAGACACCATGACAGAAAGTGTAGGATGCGCTCGCATAACAGGCGCGGTAATAGGCGATAAGCCCTCTTCAACCACCGAACACCTTATTTTACCTGAACGAAAGGAAACCACGATGACCGCTCGCGTTGGACAGAGAGCCCCCGATTTTACCGCCCCAGCTTACTACAAGGGTGGCTTTGGACCCATCAAGCTATCCGATTTCGCAGGCAAGTGGGTACTATTATGCTTCTACCCCGGCGATTTCACTTTTGTCTGAGCGACGGAGGTGTCGGCGGTCGCCGACAAATATCCGGTGTTGCAGAAGCTAGGTGTTGAAGTCATTTCAGTAAGTGTGGATAGTCACTTTGTGCACAAGATGTGGAACGACCATGAACTAAGCAAGATGGTCAAGGGTGGCGTGCCCTTCCACATGGCCTCCGATCAGGCAGGCAATGTAGGCCGCGCATATGGGGTATGGGATGAGAACCAGGGCATTGAGTTGCGTGGACGCTTTATCATTGACCCGGATTGCATCATCCAGGCAATGGAAGTGCTCACACCACCAGTTGGGCGGTGGTTCGCAGAATCAATACGACAGATTCAGGCGTTTCAGCACGTGCGTGCTTCAGGTGGCAAGGAAGCCACCCCCGCTGGATGGGAACCTGGCAAGCTGACCCTTAAGCCTGGCCCCGACTTGGTGGGCAAAGTCTGGGAGGTTTGGAAACCAGACATGGAATAAATTTCAGGTAGAAACAATGGACAGTTATGATCATGGAATTGCTGTCCCAGTTAATCAATAAGGAGAGATAATGTTTCAACAATTATTTCGTAGCCGATTTGGACGGAAGCGCGATGAAAGTGGCTCCAATTTAAGAGGTGGACGTGGTCAGGGATGTATCGCGAGTCAAGGACAGGGTAGTGGCGGACGCGGTTCAGGGCGCGGTGCTAATGGAGGGGGAGGTGGGCGCGGTGGTGGCAATAAGCCTGGTTCCGGACCAGGTGGCAATTGTGTTTGCCCCAAGTGTGGTCATAAAGTCCCGCATGTTGCCGGCCAACGCTGCGTAGACCAAACCTGTCCTAAATGTGGCACAAGGATGACCCGCGAGTGAAGCCATGAAAATCGTACTGACAACGGTTTCACCCAACCTGGAAACAGATGTTGATCCTCGCTTCGGTCGTGCTGCCTGTCTGCTGGTGGTAGATACTAACACTCTCGAGTGGAAAGCCCAAACCAACCCTGGAGCTAGCGCTTCCGGTGGAGCGGGTATCCAGGCTGCCCAGTTCGTTGCTGACCAGCATGCTCAGGCAGCCATTAGCGGGGATTTTGGTCCCCATGCCTTTGATGCACTACAAGCCGCTGGCATCACCATGTATATTTATGGGGATTGCCAGAATGCACAACAGGCTATTGAGCGTTTCAAAGCTGGCCAACTTCAGCAGGTCGGTTCACCAACCCGTGGCGAATGCGACAGTGGTCATCACGGATAGAGTGAATGATCATTACGATTGCCAGCGGAAAAGGAGGGACGGGCAAAACCACCATTGCAGCTAGTTTAGCCCTCAGCTTGGCGGCGGAGCAGTCCCCTCCGCCGCTTTTTCTGGATTGTGATGTTGAAGCACCCAATGCTCACCTGTTCCTGCACCCCAAGTTAGATGAACAACAGGATGTGGCATTGCTTATCCCTTCTGTAGATGAAGCTAAATGCACTCACTGTGGCAAGTGCGCCGAGGTGTGCCAATTTCATGCGATTGCAGTGATGGGCAAGAAAACTTTGGTGTTTCCGCAGTTCTGTCATGGTTGCGGAAGTTGCACGGCATTATGCCCTGAAAAAGCCATCTCAGAGATTCCAGACCGGATGGGTGTAGTCGAAAGAGGACTGGCAATGGCGGGTATTTCCTTTGCCCGCGGTGTCTTGGATGTGGGCGAGCCAATGGCTGTGCCGGTCATCCGTCAGCTAAAGAAATGGATGACGGCGCAGTCTGGGCAGGTGGTGATCCGTGACGCACCGCCTGGCACGTCTTGCCCGGTGGTCGAGGCCATGCGTGGTAGCGATTTTCTGTTGCTGGTTACCGAACCCACCCCGTTTGGGTTGCACGACATTCGGCTGGCTGTACAAGTCGGTCGGGAGATGGGCATCCCCTTGGGTGTGATCATCAATCGTGAGAATGGCTTTTACCCAGCCTTGGATGAGTTCTGCTTTGATAATGTCCTACCAGTGTTGCTACGCATCCCTTTCGAGCGAGTTATCGCGGAGGGTGTGGCACAGGGGAAAACGCTGGTGGAAATACACCCGGAATATGCTGACCGTTTCATTCGGATGTTCACGCAAATCGCCAGTCTGCTATGAACCAACAATATAACTCCGCCTCCTGTTTTGCCTGCGGCTTAGAAAACCCCTCCGGGCTGCGTCTGCGTTTCTATGATAACAGCAAAGATCAGGTCTTTGCCTACTTCACCATCGAACCCACACACGCTGGCTACCCTGGCATGGCACATGGCGGTATTGTGGCAGCCATTCTTGATGAAGTGGGAGGGCGCACGGTGATGATCAACAATCCCGATCGCTTTTTCGTCACCGCTCGCATGGATGTGCTCTACCGCCATCCGGTGCCGGTGGGAGTGCCGTTAGAGGCAGCTGGTTGGCTACTCACGCGTCGTGCCCACCGTACCAAAGCTCACTCTGAAATCTTGACCGACGGCAAGGGCATCCTGGCTGAGGCCAACATTCTGTTTACCGACCTTCCGCCTAACTTACTTAGTCTCGATGAGGCGAAAAACCGATTTGGATGGAAGCTGTATGTCTAATCAAAGGGTAAACCGCCGAATTAAGAGCAAAGCCTCGCAAACAGCAGGATATACATGTTTTTCACTCGCTTGAGCTACGTGGGAAGAAGATCTCGGTTACGTGGACCGGATTACCTGGCGGAGCTGATCCTCCCACTTGGAGCTAGATTCATACTCAATGTTGTGCATGTACGTAAATTTTTCACGCGTAAGCTATTTCCTCTTGGGATTTACGAGTATGTCATTGCACCCACGAAGGTAATGGATGCGGTTTTCGTCGATGCATTGAAAAACCACGTAATACAAATTGTCCATCTGGGAGTTGATAAGGAATTAGACTATGAATGGAACCAAAGATACCTCTACGGCTATGACACCCAACAAAGCCTTAATAAAAACACTTGCCGGTATTCTGGTAACGAACATTTTTATAGCGGTGTTGTTATTCGTCGGAGCAGGACGGCTAAACTGGAAGTTGGGATGGCTGTTTGTGGTGGTATGGGGACTGCTTAAAGTCGTATTCATCCTTCTTCTGCGCTGGCATGACCCAGTCTTGTTGGTCGAACGTGCAACCCGTCACGACAATACACAAGCGTACGACCGCTGGATTGTTCCGGTGTATTTTATCTTTTCCTTTGGGACTGTGCTGGTCGCCGGGCTCGATGGTGGCCGCTTCCGCTGGTCTGGTGAAATGCCTATAGCGCTGATTATCATTACGTATGTAATCTACTTGTTTGGAAATTTTCTGGCATCCTGGGCGGTTAGCGCCAACCCCTTTTTTTCATCCGAATCGCGCCTCCAGATGGATAGAGACCAGAAAGTAATCCGCTTAGGACCTTATCGCTACGTCCGCCATCCTGCCTACCTGGCAACGGTTATTATATGGCCGATAACAGGTTTGCTGTTGGAGTCGTGGTATGCGGTCATACCCGGACTGTTGGCTGCCCTGATGATGTTCATTCGTACAGTATATGAGGACCGCATGCTTCACAATGAACTGCCCGGCTATGCTGAGTACGCTCAGCAGGTACACTATCGGTTGTTACCAGGCATATGGTAATGATTGAAGAAATGGAAGCGCTAAATCCTTCGGAGATTCTGGCAGAGGAAGAGGTTTGCCTGAAGCAGTATGGAGAAGCTTACCGCGATTATCTGAAGCTTGTGCCACGTTATTTTCTATTCTTTTAACGGGAATTATGGTTTTCAACATTCGATCTTGAGGTAGCATGAAGCAACTTGTAATTCTAAGCGGTAAAGGTGGCACCGGTAAAACTAGCCTGGCTGCAGCTTTCGCACATCTGGCACATGATGGAGGATCCCCCATCCAGGCTGTGCTGGCTGACGCCGATGTGGATGCGGCCAATCTGGAGCTGGTATTACGCCCCGAACGCCTCGAGACGCACGATTTCACCGGTGGATCAGTGGCCATCATTGATCAGGAGCGCTGTAATGGCTGTGGAATCTGTGAGCAGGTATGCCGTTTTGACGCCATCCAAGGCTTGACGGATGGTTATCGAGTGGATCCCATCGCCTGCGACGGCTGTGCCGCCTGTGTGTACCAATGCCCTGAGGAAGCCATTCATATGCAACCCCAGACTGTGGGTCAATGGTATCGCTCTGAGAGCTGCTATGGACCACTCTATCACGCTGATCTTTACCCGGCGCAAGAAAGCTCTGGGAAGTTGGTTACTTTGGTAAAGCAAAATGCCCGGCTGTTGGCGCTAGATACCAACAGCCAGGTTGTGATTGTGGATGGTCCACCTGGCATCGGCTGTCCGGTGATTGCCGCGGCGGCTGGCGCGGATCTGGCACTCGTCGTCACTGAACCTTCTGCTGCTGGAATCCACGACTTGGGGCGCGTCCTGCAAACTACAGCCCACTTCCGTATTCCAACGCTGGTGGTGATCAACAAGGCTGACATCTACCCGGAAGGTACGGCGCAGATTGAAGCAGTATCTGCTGAGTTGGGTGTTGAAGTGATTGGTAGCATTCCTTTTGATCCTGCTGTCACCGAAGCGATGATCAGTGGTGAGCCGGTGACATTTTACCAGCCTGTAGCACCTGCCAGCCTGGCAATTAACCAAATTTGGCTGGAGGTTATTTCCCGTATGAATAACACGGAGCTTAAGTCATGAGTACAGGCGAATCTGACCTCAAGCCTACGGGGCGGGTAGAAGGACAAGAGACTTATGGGGTTGCGGTTGAACACTGGGGATGGGGGTCTATAGGCATCAACCTGATTTTGAGTCTGTTAAACCTGGGGATTGCGGTTGCCTCAGGCAGTTTGGCTGTGACCTCCGAGATGGTACATAACCTAGTAGATTTGATGGCTTCTGTCGTCGTTTTAATTGGCTTGAAAATCTCACAACGCCGAAGTAAATCATTTCCCTATGGTCTATATAAAGTTGAAAACGTGGTTTCTGTTATGTTGGCAGGCCTTATCTTTTTCACTGGATATGAAATCGTCCGTGAAGCCCTCTTCAGCTCCCGTGAGCAGACAATTGTCAATCCATGGATGCTGGTGGGCGTATTGTTTTCGGCTGTCATTCCTCTAATATTCAGCCATTTCGAACTTAGGGCTGGAAGGGCGGCTAATTCCCCAAGCCTGATCGCTTCCGCATTGGAATATCGAACCCATATTTTTTCCTCTGGTATCGTCTTCATCTCTCTCATAAGTTACTCCTTTGGGATAAACCTGGATCGACTAGCAGCGTTGCTGGTTGTATTTTTCATCACCAGGACCGGTTGGGAATTGTTGAAAGATGGGATGCGTGTGTTGTTAGACGCTTCATTGGACTACGAGACCCTAGCGCAGGTGCGGCAGATTATCGAGAACGATCCGGCCATTGTCCAGATCAAGACACTGACAGGGCGCAACTCGGGTCGATACCGCTTTTTAGAAGCAGAGGTAACCCTACGGATAGACGATTTAAAGAGGGCCCATGATGTTAGCCAACGTATCGAGAAAGCGATCCGGGCAGAAGTGCCCCACGTAGAGCGCGTATTAATTCATTACGAACCTACGGTTCCCATATACAGATGTTACGCCTTCCCATTAACCACTCCGGACGGAAGTCTGAGTGAACACTTCGGTGAAGCTCCGTGTTTTGTCCTGATCAGGCTCAGGCTATCTGATCGAGAATTTGAGAAAGAAGAGGTAATTCAAAATCCATATCGGGAGTTATCCAAGGCGAAAGGTCTTCGTGTGGCTGAATGGCTGGTGTCTCAGAAGGTGGATCGGGTCGTCTTAAAGGAGAATCTAAAAGGCAAGGGCCCGGAATATGTCTTCGCCGATGCCGGTGTAGAGATTATATACACCAAAGCGGCTTCGGTGAGTTCGGCGCTGGATGAAATGAGTGAATAAATCTATTCGCGAATAGAAAGGAATTGCATGATAAGTTCTAATAAGGTACGCGAAGCGATCCTTGAAAAGCTTTCGAAGGTCATTGATCCTGAAACTGGTGTAGATGTGGTTCGCATGCGCCTGATCGAAGACTTGACGGTGGATAAGCATGGGCGGGTGTCTTACACCTTCCGTCCGTCATCACCACTTTGCCCAATTGCCGTGCCTCTTGCGAATACGATCCAATTGGCAGTCGCTAAAGTACCAGGGGTTGCCTCACAAGAAGTAAAAGTGACTGGTTTTATTCTTTCAGATGAGCTAATGGAATTGCTCAAACAAGCACTGGAGGATTCATGAAATATGTCTTTGGTCCGTTGCTGCCCCGGCGGTTGGGGCACCGATTGCCGGCGGTTTTATGATTACCCTGTTGGTTCTGTCAAAAACCCTGGCTGAAGCCCAGCAACTTACATCCAATGATTTAATAACCGCGTTGGATGGCCTACTGATGATCATGAACACTGCGCTGCGCTAACGACTAACACGCTGCGTGAAGCTATTAAGAATGCATACGACACTCGAGACATAAAAATGAGATCATCAAGAAATCAATAAAAAAGCAAGACAAAACCCAAGCGATCAGGCCTTACGTTTGAGAAATTGATCAACAAAAAGTGATATGTTACCTGATCAGGAGCGAGAAATGAGCGAGAAAATAAAAATCGGGATTATCATATGCAACCGCTATCGCACCTGCGCTGGTGGGAAATGCCTGCGGGCGATGAGAAATAAAGAAGGTGCATTTGCCCAATACATCAACTCTGATGTTGAGTTGGTGGGCTATACTACCTGTGACGGCTGCCCGGGCAGCAATGTCGAATACACAGGCGAAGAAATGGTCAAGAATGGGGCACAGGTGATCCACCTGGCGACCGGGCTGCTGGTTGGATATCCTCCCTGCCCGTATATCCACACTTTTAAGGCTTTCTTGGAAAAACGCTACGGTGTGAAGGTGGTTGTGGGCACCCATCCCATCCCGAAAAAATATCTAGATCTGCATACAAGCCTGGGAACGTGGGAAGACGTCGTTTGGGACTCGCTTTTAGAAGCATCCATGGCGGATGACGATACTCGAAAGGCTTATGATTGAGGGTATTGATGAAATTCGTTTTTGGGCCGGTTCCTTCACGCCGCTTAGGTCAATCTTTGGGGATTGATCCTGTCCCACTCAAGACATGCAACTGGAATTGCGTCTATTGCCAGCTTGGGCGGACAATCCCATTGAAGAATGAACGAAGTGAGTTCTATCCTCGTGAGGAGATCCTCACCGAAGTGAAACAAGCCCTGGCATCTCACGCGCCGGGTGAAATAGACTGGGTGACATTCATAGGCTCAGGAGAGACGACACTGCACGCCAGCATTGGCTGGATGATCCGGCAGGTAAAGGCACTTACCCGTTCACCTGTGGCGGTCATCACCAATGGGTCTTTGCTATACATACCGGAGATGCGTATTGCTTTGTCTCCGGCTGATGCAGTGCTACCGTCTCTTGACGCGGGCAACGCTAGACTCTATCGCAAGATCAACCGACCCCATCCAGATATTACCTTCGATCTCCTAATGGAGGGATTGATTGCCTTCCGCAATGAATACCAGGGCAAGCTGTGGATCGAGGTCATGCTGGTGAAAGGACTTAATGATACCGAGCCAGCTTTGAAGGAGATTGCCGCCATTTTGACGCGTATACAACCCGATGAGGTGCATATCCTCCAACCGGACCGTCCCCCGGTTGAGACCTGGGTGCAGCCCCCAGATGAGGAAGGGCTGTTACGCGCCTGCGCCATTCTGGGTGATATTGCCAGGGTTCTTCACCCTGCCAGTGGTTCTTTCGATCTCAGCGGGTCTGAATCCTTGGTGGAGGCGGTGATCAGCATCATCACCCGCCACCCTATGCGAGAGGACGAGTTGATCGAAACACTGACTCACTTTTCGCCAGGAGAGGTGTCTGCATCCCTATCAGAGTTAGAAAAAAGTGGTAAGGCGCAGATCGTGGAGCGTTTAGGTGTTCGCTTTTGGAGCGCCTCACCGGCTTACTACCCATGAAGGAAACTAGGATGAAATTGATTCGTGTTTTTCTTTTCGTCATTACGCTTCTATCCCTAGGTGCCTGTTACCCAGCGAGCACCGCGCAGATTATTTCACCAGTGGGAACCGTCCAGGTGACGACAACTGCTCCCGTGACTATCTCTGTTACTCCAATTCCCTTTACAGAGGAGGTCATCACTCCCACGTTTGGCAAAGCCCCAATCAAACCGGCGGTTACATCGGAAGAAGAAAATGAAATCCCGATGTTGATAACGCAATCCTTAACCATAACCATTATCTACGATAACGACCTATATGATCCAAGGCTGAGTTCGGCTTGGGGCTTCTCCGCTCTAGTTGATTATCGTGACTACATCTTGCTATTCGACACCGGTGGGGATGGGCACATGCTGATGGAAAATATGCGAATTTTGGGGATTGATCCAAGCCGGATCGATAGTGTTGTGTTAAGCCATGCCCATGATGACCATACAGGGGGCTTACCCGCCTTGTTGGATACTGGCGTAAAGCCGGTTGTATATCTGCTGACTTCCTTCCCGCTTTCCATCAAACGACAAATTGAAAAGTCCACACAATTTAGCGAGGTATCAGCAGGGCAATCCTTCGTCGAGGGATTATGGACCACTGGAGAAATTAACGGAATTCCCCCCGAGCAAGCTTTAGTTATCCATACTGACCCAGGATTGGTAGTCATCACTGGGTGTGCCCATCCGGGTATTATTAAAATCATAGAACAGGTTAAGAGCCTGTTCGCTGAGCAGGTACACCTGGTTATGGGCGGGTTCCACCTGGACAGTAAAAGTGAAACCGAGATCGATGCAATCTTGCATGATTTTCGGCGTTTAGAAGTTGAGCAAGTCGCCCCGTGTCATTGTACTGGTGAGTACGCCATTACGAGGTTCGCGGAGGAATATGGAACGGATTTTATCCAGGTAGGGGCTGGTAGCGTGATCAGGTTGGAGGCCGTCAATTCGAAATGATCGATCCCGCCAGACCATTAAATCAGACATTCTTGGACATTAAATCACCCCTGGTGCTGCTTAAGATAAGAAGCGATGTTCGGAATAATCCAAAGATAATGACGACTCTCACCACCCTTGGTTTTGTTTCGCTTGAGACATCCCTGCTAAATAGTAAACCCTCTGACTATGATTATTTGCGATACAATGTGCCACGGATTAGTCGGGCAAAATACTTATCAAGCAAAGGTCACTGATGGCTTGGTGCGTCATGCTAATGGAGGATCAATATTAACGAAATTCTGAATGTATTTCTGCTTAGTTTAGTGGCAGGGCTAGGAACTGGTCTGGGCGGTCTACTGGCGGTCATTCGCAAGCCAGGCAAGCGGATGTTCGGCTTTCTCATGGGAATAACCGCAGGTGTGATGATCTCCCTGTCCTTCTTGTCACTGGTGAACGAGGCCTGGCGGCTCAAGGGCTATTTGACGGCCACGATTGGCTTTGCTGCAGGAGCTTTTTTCATGCTGATCATGGATATCACGCTTCCCCATATTCGTTTTGGGGAGCGGGAGGCGTCCAATGACGTATCAACCGTCACACAAGAAGCCAATATCCCCTTCAATCGTGGTAGGCACCAGCATGGACGGTTTCGCAGCCATAGCCTGATTACAAATCGCCCACTATATATGTCAGGTGTCTTGCTTACCCTTGGTATCACCATCCACAACCTGCCAGAAGGGATTGCGGTAGGGGCAGGTTACATGCATACACCCAAGTTTGGTTTATTTATTGCTATGGCAATCTTGCTACACAACATCCCTGAAGGTATCGCCACCGCTCTGCCCTTGTGCACAAGTGGAGTATGTAAATGGGATTCTTTCAGAGCAGCTTTTTTATCGGGTTTGGTTGAACCGATTGGTGCAGTATTAGCTGTTCTATTTTTGAATACATTTGAAGGATTGATTCCCGCAGCTTTGGCGTTCGCTGGTGGTGTGATGATGTTCATTACATTGGATGAGCTCATCCCAATGGCACGTGAGTATGGACATCAACATTACACCGCAATAGGCATTATCTTGGGTTCGATCTTTGTATTCCTGTTATCTGGAATATTTGGAGTTTGATTATTATTTAACCATGAACCTTTTGGATGATTTACTGGCTAACTTGAATATTGATGCACCGATACGCTCAATTCTGGTTGGGGCGCATTGGACGGTCGTATGCAGCCGCCATGGCGGGATGTCAGCTAGCCTGATGGATGATCAACCGCATGGGCATTCCCAGGTGAGAGATGTAGGTCACCTGCATACTAAGACCGCTCGCCAGCTGGCTGAATATGCCCATTCGGATAATCTACTGGAAGCCAGCATCGGTGTGGCGGCGATCAATTCATTGTTGGATGTGGAAGAAAATCAGGCAGTTGAAATAAACGCTGTGGATGTGCTGATCGAGCACGGTCGTGGCAAAAATGTAGCGCTCATTGGTCATTTCCCATTCATCCCCAAATTACGCCCGGTTGTCGGACAGTTGTGGGTGATCGAACAGCACCCAATGGAAGGTGATTATCCTGCCGAGTCTGCTACTGACCTGATCCCGCTGGCGAACGTGGTTGCCATTACCAGCAGCGCATTGATCAACCATACACTGGATGGGTTGCTGGCGCTTTGCCGACCTGATGCGCTGGTCATGATGCTGGGACCAAGCACACCACTCTTGCCAGTGCTGTTCAATCATGGGGTAAGTATCCTTTCAGGTTCAAGAATAGTAGATGAAGCCGCCGTTCTTCGCACCGTTGGGCAGGGAGCGACATTCCAGCAAGTGGAAGGCGTACGATTATTAACCTTTAGGAGAGAAGCATGGAATTTGTGATGAAATCCATTGGCGTCATTCACTCGCCATTCACTGAGAAGGAACAGACCCCCATCCAGCCAACACGTTCAAACGCATCTGGATTTATCGATGTATTCCCCGAATTCGCTGAGGGCTTACAAGATCTGGAAGGATTTTCACACCTTATTCTATTGTATGTTTTCCATCAATCGGATGGTTACTACCTGCTGGTCAAACCATTCCTCGATGACCAGATACGCGGCTTGTTTGCCACGCGTTATCCCTGTCGTCCAAATCCCATTGGCCTGTCGATCGTCCGGTTATTGTCTCGGCGGGAGAATGTTCTTAATATTGAGGGAGTGGACATGTTGGATGGCACGCCTCTGCTAGACATCAAGCCTTATGTCCCAGATTTTGATGTGTTCTCCGACGTCAAAACAGGCTGGTATGCACAAAGAAGCAAGGAGTAGTTATGGCAAGCTTTTCCAAGGGAAATGGATTGGCAACTAGTCTGTCAATCTGCTGATTAAGTTGGGATTTATATGCTGGATGTGACGGAAGCGAAGAAAGAGTTAGAGATGAGCCGGTTGGACGTTAGACGGTGAAGATCCTGGAGGATTGATATGACTGATATAGAATCTTACATACAGAGTTCGATCGTCACCAATCCCCTGGTAGAACCAACCGTCCTCGCAGCGATCCAGGCTCTCCAATTCCCTTTGGGGAGCCGGGGGCTGGATGCGGGTTGTGGCATCGGCTTGCAGGCTTTATTGTTGGCTGAAGCAATAAGGCCTACCGGGCATGTAATCGGACTCGACCTATCCCCCGATTTTTTAGTCCTCGCCAGAAAAAAGGTCGAGGAAGCAGGCTTATCGGACCAGGTTTCCTTTCAGGAAGGGGATGTGAGGGAATTACCATTCGACGATGATAGCTTCGATTGGGTATGGAGCGCGAATTGTGTAGGATATGCGCCTTTGGAACCTCTGCCTATGGTGAAAGAACTAACCCGGGTGGTAAAGCCCGGTGGCGTGGTGGCCATCTTGGCCTGGTCTTCGCAAATGCTGCTGCCTGGATACCCCCTACTGGAGGCTCGTCTTAATGCAACTTCTGCGGGGATTGCACCTTTTTTCAAGGGGACGCGACCGGAGTTGCACTTCCTGCGCGCTCTGGGTTGGTTTCATCAGGTAGGCTTGGAGAATCCCACCACCCATACAATCTGCGGCCAGGCATTTGCCCCGCTGACGGATGATCTTCGTCGTGCTTTGGTCGCTCTCTTTGAGATGCGTTGGCCTGGGGTGGAACCAGAGCTGGTGCAGGAAGAGCAGGAAGAGTACCAGCGTCTGTGCCTGCCAGAGTCACCGGACTTCATTGTAGACCATCCAGATTATTATGCCTTCTTTACCTATTCGATGTTTCATGGCAAGGTAGCTGCGTGAGGATAAATTGTGAATCCCTGGAATGAATTCATGCTGGAGGAGCCAGAGCTGGCAGGGATTGGGAAGAAGCTGCTCTTTCCATCCCGCTCTCATATTGGAGTTGCTTTCCTGATTACATTGCAGAAGGACGGTGCCCCGCGTTTGCACCCAGTTAGCCTGGTTTATCATTATGATCGTCTATATGTGCTCATCCCACCGACTTCGCCAAAGTGCTCTGATTTAAAGTGCGACGGTAGATATGCCTTGCAAGCTTGCCCTCCGCAAAATAACGCGGAGATAGAAGAGTTCTATATCGCAAGGCGCGCTGAATGGATTCAGGATGCAACAATTCGCCAGGCTCTCATCTCCGACACAAAAATCCGTGTAGAGGTGAGTAAGGTGCTCTTTGAGTTATACCTTGAGCGTGTCATGTATACCAGGTTAATAAACCGAGGTACTCCAAGTGAATATCCGCTGCATAGGAAGTTGTGTGTAATGAGTAACTATGGTAAATCTCAATAAAATTCTAACTGATGGTGCGATTCTCTCATTGCTTGCGTCCCTATGGCTGATCCTTGCCTTGTGGGTGAATCCGCGTATTTTCTTGCACGATTATCCGATCAAAATCCAGGAGGCAGTGCCCAAAAAGACCAGGACTGAAAGGCAGCTTACCTATGTCTTTGGAGTGCCTCTGATGTTGCTTCTCATTCTTGTACCATTTTTCTCTACATTTTCAATGAAGCTGCAAGGGGAGGCACAATTTTGGAAGTTATGGCTGAACGCTGCAGGGGTGATGTGGGTTTTTAATATCGTAGATTGGCTGATTTTGGATTGGCTGATGTTCTGTACCCTTACACCCCGTTTTGTGGTCATCCCTGGTAGTGAGGGGATGGCGGAATATAAGGATTATGGTTTCCATTTTCGCGGTTTTCTGAAAGGAACAGTATTTTCGATCCTGGGTGGATTGATCATTGCAGGGATTGTATACATGTTATGAAAGAATGTCCTTTATATGAACTATGCGTAAACTC
>Ga0299912_10002970_pt1 | contig 13914 bp, 10 predicted proteins | sample RVTome_2_FD_207667 | JGI IMG/M metagenome (GOLD analysis project Ga0299912, IMG submission 207667) | Soil microbial communities from uranium-contaminated site in the Upper Colorado River Basin, Wyoming, United States - RVT95D214 (version 2) ...
CCAGTCTTCGAGAGTGGCGGCAGGCTTGGGGTGCTCGCCGCGCTGTGGTCCCAGCAGCACGATCCTTTTCACCGACGGCGTTTCGGCGACCGCATTGATGCTGGCGGTGATGTCGATGTCCTTGCCGGCGTAGCCATAGCCGGGCACGGCAACGAGCAGGCTTGATTCGATCTGGCTCAGCCGGTCGCTGGCGCCAGCGGGTCCGAAGTCGGGCGAGCACGAGCCCCAGATTGCCCCGATCGCCGCCGACGCCAGGTAGAAGGCGACCGATTCGATGTCGTTGGTGACGATGCCGGCGATGCGGTCGCCGGGGCCGACGCCTTCGGCCCGGAGCGCCTGCACCAGCCGCGAGACGAGGTCGTGGAGCTCGCGCCGCGTCAGCGCCCGCCGCGTTCCATCGTCGCGATGCGCAATCATCGCCAGCCGGTCATCGGGACCGGCCAGAAGGTTCTCGGCATAGTTGAGCCGTGCCTCGGGGAAGAATCTGACGTCGAGGATGTCGGCTGCCGGCCGCACGGCCACCGAGCCCTTCTCGCCGATGATGCCGAGGAAGTCCCACAGCCGGCTATGGAAGGCCTCCGGGTCGGCGACCGACCAGGCGTGCAGCGCAGCATGGTCCGCGGGATCGAACCCCGCTTCCCTGGCAAAGCGCGCCAAACTGGTGGCGGCGGCCCGCTCGGGGCTCGGCCGCCACAGGATTTCGCCGATCTCGCCCGTCTCAGACACGTTCCACCGCCATGGCAATCCCCATCCCGCCGCCGATGCACAGCGTCGCCACACCCCGTTGCACGGCACGCCGCCGCATCTCGTGCACCAAAGTCACCAGCACGCGCGCGCCGGAAGCCCCGATCGGATGCCCCAGCGCAATGGCGCCGCCGTTGACGTTGACCCGGGCCGGGTCGAGCCCGAGTTCGGCAACCACGGCAAGGCTCTGGGCGGCGAAGGCCTCGTTGATTTCCCAGAGGTCGACGTCGCCGGTTTCCCAGCCCGCACGCTCCAGCGCCTTGCGGCTGGCCGGGATGGGGCCGAGCCCCATGACCTGCGGATCGACGCCGGCATGGGCCCAGGCCACAATGCGTCCGAGCGGCGCCAGCCCGCGCCGCCGGGCGTTGTCGCCGGACATCAGCACCAGCGCCGCCGCGCCGTCATTGACGCCAGAAGAGTTGCCTGGGGTTACCGTGCCACCCTCCATGAAGGCCGGCTTGAGCTTGGCCAGCGCGTCGGTCGAGGCATCGTGGCGGATGTGTTCGTCGGCTTCGACTGTGACCGGTCCCTTGCGGGAGGCGATCTCGACCGGCACGATCTCGTCGCCGAAACGTCCGGCCCTGGCGGCCGCCGACGCCTTCTGCTGCGAAAGGAGCGCAAATCCGTCCTGCGCCTCGCGGCCGATCTGGTACTGGCGGGCAACGTTCTCGGCGGTCACCCCCATCGGGTAGCCGTAGAAAGCGTCCGAGAGCCCATCGGTCATCACCGTATCGCGCATGGCGAGGTCGCCAAGTTTCTTGCCCTGCCGGATGGCCGCCACATGCGGCGCGTTGGTCATGCTCTCCTGCCCGCCGGTCACCACGATGTCGGCCGAGCCGGTCATGATCTGCTGGGCGGAGAGCGCGATGGCCCTGAGTCCGGAGCCGCACACCTGGCTCACCGACGCCGCCGGGGCGGCATCGGGAAGGCCGGCGTTGCGCGCCGCCTGCCGGGCCGGGTTCATCCCCTGGCCCGCAACCAGCACCTGGCCGAGCAGCGTTTCGCTGACCTCCTCAGGCGCGAGGCGCGCATCGGCGAGCGCGGCCCTGATGGCGATGGCGCCCAGCTCGTGCGCAGCCAATGGCGACAGCACGCCGTTCAGGGATCCGATCGGGGTGCGCCGCGCGCTCACGATCACGATATCGCTCATAGTCGTTTCCTTCGGTCGAGCGCGCACCATGGCGGGTTTCCCCGCCGGGCTGCGCCAATGCCGGCGAACGCTAGGGCTTGTTCCGGTTCCCCGGTTAGTCGTATTTATACGCTATGAATGCATCCGATCCGGCGGACGCCAAGCTGCGCTCCAGCCCCACTCCGGCACACTTCACCCTGGCCGAAATCCCGGTGCCGATGGTCTACGCGACCCATCGCATCATTCGCGACTGCAATTCCGAATTCGCGGCCCTGTTCGGCTACGGGCGCGCAGAACTGATCGACCAGAGCTTTTCCCGGCTCTACCCCAAGCTTGCCGACTTCGTCCGTACCGGCGAGATGTGGCGGTCCCACCTGCCGGGCGGCCAAGTCTACCATGACGAGCGCATCATGGAGGGGGCGGGGGGGCGCCGGTTCTGGTGCCGCGTCAACGGGCGCACGCGCAACCCGGCCGATCCCTTTGCCGAGGCGCTCTATTGCTTCGAGCCGATGAACCGCCCGGTGACCGACGCCACCATGACCCTCACCGGTCGCCAACGGCAGATCCTGACCCTGGTCGCCCAGGGCAAGACCAACGCCGCGATAGCCGCCGAGATCGGCCTCTCAAGACGCACGGTCGAGGCCCATCGGCTGCGCCTCATCCGCGCCACCGGCGTCCGCAACAGCGCCGAGCTTGTCGCCTGGTTCTCGGCGTCGCAATGAGCCGGCAGGAGTGCGCGACCGCCGCCTGGCCCCGCGCCGGGCAAGACGCCCTCAGGCGCTGGCCTCCGCGCTGGCCTCTATGATCGCCGCTTCAATCGCGTCGAGCGCCTCGGCGAAGACGTTGTCCTCGATGGTGATCGGGGAAAGGAAGCGGATGACGTTGCTGTAGACGCCGCAGGTTAGCAGGATGACGCCGCGCTCGAGCGCCTTGAGGCGAACGGCATTGGCGAAGTCAGCGTTCGGCGTCGCCGAGCGCGGCAGGTTGAACTCCACCGCGTTCATGAAGCCGGGCCCGCGCACGTCGGCGATCTGCGGCACCCGCTCGGCCAGTCCGGACAGCCGCTGCTTGAGCCGCGCGCCCAGCGTCTCCGCCCGCTCGCAGAGCTTTTCGTCGGCGATGACATCGAGCACCGCATGGGCGGCGGCGATGCCGATCGGGCTGCCGCCGAAGGTGCCGCCCAGCCCGCCCGGGCCGGGCGCGTCCATGATCTCGGCGCGGCCGACCACTGCGGCGATCGGGAAGCCGCCGCCCAGGCCCTTGGCCATGGTGGTCAGGTCGGCCACGACCTGATGGTGCTCCATGGCGAACATCTTGCCGGTGCGGGCAAAGCCGGTCTGGATCTCGTCGGCGATCAAGAGGATGCCGTGCCTGTCGCAGATCTCGCGCAGCCGGGTCATGAACTCGCGCGGCGCCTCGTAGAAGCCACCCTCCCCCTGCACCGGCTCGACGATGATCGCGGCGACCCGCGACGGATCGACGTCGGCCTTGAAGATCTTGTCGAGGGCCTGGAAGGCCATGTCGACGGAGACCCCGTGCAGCGGCACCGGGAACGGCGCGTGGTAGACCTCGCCCATCATCGCGCCGAAGGCTGTCTTGTAGGGCGCCACCTTGCCGGTCAGCGCCATGGCCATGAAGGTGCGGCCGTGGAAGCCGCCCGAGAAGGCGACGACCGCCGAGCGGCCGGTGGCGGCGCGCGCGATCTTGACCGCATTCTCGGCCGCCTCGGCGCCGGTGGTGACGAACACCGTCTTCTTGGCGAAGTCGCCCGGCACCAGGTCGTTGAGCCGCTCGGCCAGCGCCACATAGTGCTCGTAGGGCACGACCTGATGGCAGGTGTGGCTGAAGCGCTCGAGCTGGCCGCTGACCGCGGCAACCACCCGCGGGTGCAGGTGGCCGGTGTTGACCACCGCGATGCCGGCGGCAAAGTCGATGTAGCGCCGCCCCTCGACGTCCCAGAGCTCGGCGTTGCGCGCCCGATCGACATAGACCTGGGTGGTCACGCCCACGCCGCGGGCGATGGCATCGGTGCGGCGGGCGGAAATGGCGGCGTTGGACATCGTATCCTCGCAGGTGGGCAGCTTCGGGCGGCGCCGAAGCGCCAGACTGGCTCCTACATACCCGGACTTCGGGCCGGCGGGCAAACCCGTCGACCCCAGGCGAGCCGGCCGGTCAGATCGGCAGCACCCTGGAATACTTCACCTGTCCGAGCGAGAAGCTCGACTCGATCGAGCCGACGCCCTCCAGCTGGGTCAGCTTCTCACGCAGGAAGGACTCGTAGGCGGCAAGGTCGGCGCAGACCACGCGCAGCAGGAAATCGAACTTGCCGGTCATCAGGTAGCACTCCATCACCTCGGGCCAGGCCCTGATTGCCGCCGCGAAGCGGTCCAGCTCGGCAGCGCGCTGGCGTTCCAGCTTGATCGAAACAAACACCGACACCGGCAGTCCGACAGCGTTCTGGTCGACGGTCGCGCTATAGGCGGTGATCACTCCGGCCTGCTCCATCTGCCGTATCCGCCGCAGGCACGGCGAGGCCGACAGCCCGACACGGTCGGCGATGGCCTGGATGGTCATCCGCCCGTCTTCCTGGAGGGCCTTGAGAATCTTGCGGTCGACTGCACCAATGTCGAAATTGGCAGATTTCACCATTCTTGTCCCATGGATCTGCGCAACCTTGCGCGGAGTACGCCTCTGAGCGCTACAATAGGTCGAAATCGCCGCCACACCAAGCGCAGTCTGATGGGGCACGGGACAAGGGACGGCGATGCACGGCGGAGTGGCCACCAACAGGGTCGAGGTGATCGAGGCGCTGGCGCGCAAGGCGCTGTGGCTGTCGAGCTGGACGATCCACCACGCCAACCACATCCGTCCCAACGTCGACGGGGTGAAGGTGGGCGGGCACCAGGCGTCCTCGGCGTCGCTGGCCGCAATTATGACTGTGCTCTATTTCGGGGTGCTGCGGCCGGCGGACCGGGTTGCGGTCAAGCCGCATGCGGCGCCGGTGTTCCACGCCATCCAGTACCTGTTCGGCAAGCAGAGCCTCGACAAGCTCAAGGCCTTCCGCGCCTATGGCGGCGCCCAATCCTACCCCTCGCGCACCAAGGACAGCGACGACGTCGACATCTCCACCGGCTCGGTCGGGCTCGGGGTGGCCTTCACCGCCTTCGCCTCGCTGGTGCAGGACTATGTCCGGGCCAAGCCCTGGGCCCGCAAGGACCTGCCGGAGGGCCGCATGATCGCCCTGGCCGGCGACGCCGAGCTCGACGAGGGCAATGTCTACGAATGCCTGCTCGAGGGCTGGAAGCATGGGCTGCGCAACGCCTGGTGGATCATCGACTATAACCGGCAGAGCCTGGACGGGGTGGTGCGGGAGGGACTGAACGAGCGGATCGAGGCGATCTTCCGTGCCTTCGACTGGGACGTGGTGACGCTCAAATACGGCGCGCTGCAGCAGGCCGCCTTCGCCGAGCCGGGCGGCGGGCGGCTCAAGGCCTGGATCGACGCCTGCCCGAACGCGCTCTATTCGGCGCTGATGTTCCGGGGCGGCGCCGCCTGGCGCGAGCGCCTCGACGACGAGATCGGCGACCAGGCCGAGGTTTCGGCGCTGCTGGCCCGCCGCAGCGACGCGCAACTGGCCGAACTGATGGGCAACCTCGGCGGCCACTGTATCCCCACCCTGCTGGAGGAATTCGGCAGGCCGCGCGGCGACCGCCCGACGGTATTCATCGCCTATACGGTCAAGGGCTGGGGCACGCCTCTCGCCGGGCACAAGGACAACCACGCCGGACAGATGACCGGGGCACAGATCGAGAGCCTGCGACAGGCGCTCAACGTGCGCGAGGGGCATGAGTGGGACCGCTTCGAGGGGATGGGGATCGAACCGGCGGCGCTCGAGCAGTTTCTCGCCGCCGTTCCGTTCAACGCCCCGGCCAGCCGGCGCCACGCAGCGCCGCGGGTCGCCGGCATCGGGCCGCAATTCGTCGCCGAAGCGACGATCTCGACGCAGGCCGCCTTCGGCAAGATTCTCGACGCCATCGCCAGAACCGACAGCGAGCTGGCGCGCCGCATCGTCACCACCTCCCCTGACGTCACCGTCTCGACCAACCTCGGGCCATGGGTCAACCGCCGGCATCTGTTCGCGCGCGACGAGATGGCGGACCTGTTCCAGAAAGAGCGCATCCCCAGCGCGCAGAAATGGCGCTTCGCCCCCGAGGGCCAGCACATCGAGCTCGGCATCGCCGAGATGAACCTGTTCCTCTTGCTCGGCGCCGCCGGGCTCAGCCATTCGCTTTTCGGCGAGCGGCTGCTGCCGGTGGGGACGCTCTATGATCCCTTCATCTCGCGCGGGCTCGATGCGCTGAACTATGCCTGCTACCAGGATGCGCGGTTCCTGCTGGTGGCGACCCCGTCGGGGGTGTCGCTGGCCGGCGAAGGCGGCGCGCACCAGTCGATCGCCGCGCCGCTGATCGGGCTCAGCCAGGACGGGCTGGCCGCGTTCGAGCCGGCCTTCGCCGACGAGCTGGCGGTGATCATGGACTGGGGCTTCGACTACATGCAGCGCGACGGCAAGGGGGGCGAAGACACCGCCGCCTGGCCGCGCGAAGCCTCGGGCGGCTCGGTCTATCTGCGGCTTTCGACGCGGCCGCTCGAGCAGCCGCCGCGGCAAATGACGCCGACGCTGAGCCAGGACATCATCCGTGGCGGCTACTGGCTGAAGCCACCCGAACCCTGCTGCGACGTGGTCATCGCCTATCAGGGGGTGCTGGCCAGCGAAGCCATCGCCGCAGCCGGCACAATCGGCTCGGACCGGCGCAACGTCGCGGTGCTGGCGGTGACCTCGGCGGACCGGCTGAACGCCGGCTGGCACGCGGCGCAGCGGGCCCGCCGGCTCGGCGACGCCGGCGCCACCTGCCATCTCGAGGACCTGCTGCGGGCCGTGCCCCGGCATTGCGGCATCGTCACGGCGATCGACGGCCATCCGGCGACGCTGGGCTGGCTGGGGAGCGTGCTGGGGCACCGGGCGATCACCCTGGGCGTCGAGCACTTCGGCCAGGCCGGAACGGTGCGGGATCTGTATCGCCATTTCGGAATCGACGCCGAGGCGATCGCCTCCGCCGCCCGTTTTTTTGTCGGGGGGGCGCAGTGAGGTTAGGCCGAATATGTTCGCGCCCGGCAGGACGCCCGCATTGCGTGCAAGCCCAGGAGTCGCGGGCTGCCTGGGAACATTGTCGCGCCGCACCGGACGACGGGGAGCGCCGCGGTGGGAATCGCATGCAAGTTCGCTTGCAAAGTCTGAAATCAGTTGTCAGACATATGTCATTGGACAGATCGAGAGTGGGAAAGCGGTCTGGACGAGGTGGATGCCGATGGCCGGCCAGGCCACGCGGCGGAAGCGACGCCGAGCCCGTCGCCGGTCCATAGACCGTCGGGGGACGCGGATGCCGATGCAGTCGCACAGACGGCGGAGGCAAAGGGGCAAGGCGCCGGGTCGGCTGCAAAGGCGGCCCGGGAACCGCCGATGCCTAGGAACAACAAGAACTGCTCTGCAACAAGGAGGGAGCACATGAACGTACTGCTCAAATTCGCAGGTGCGCTGACTGTGGCGGCGGCAATGTCCGCCCCCGTGGTCGCGCAAACAACGATAGTGGCGCCAGGTCAGTCCACGACCGGCACCTACATGGACTACATGAAGACGGTCTATGCCCGCGCCACGTTCGCCGAACTGCTGCAACTGCCCCTGACCAGCTTCGACAAGGAGTTCGCGCTCACCGCGCTGGCCGCAGAAAGCTGGTCGCAATCGGAGGACGGCCTCACCTGGACCTTCAAGCTGCGCGACGGCCTGGTGTGGAGCGACGGCGAGCCGCTCACTGCCGAGGACTACGTCTTCGCCCTGCAGCACGCCGCCACCGGCGGCTATGACTTCGCCTGGTACTGGGACTTCGCCGGCGGCATCAAGAACTGGAAGGAAGTGACCGAAGGCAAGGCCGACGTCTCGACGCTGGGCATCAAGGCGGTCGACGACAAGACCATCGAAGTCACCACCGCGGCGCCCAAGCCGTACCTGCCCAGCGTGGTCAGCCTCTGGTACCCGGTGCCGAAGCACCAGTTCGACAAATTCGGCGACGACTGGGCGACCAACGTCGAGACCGTGGTTTCCTCCGGCCCCTTCGTGATCGAGAGCTGGGAGAAGTCGAACAACTCCGTGGTCTTCCTCAAGAACCCGACCTACACCGGGCCGTGGCAGGCGCAGATCGACCGGCTCGAGGTCGACCCGACGCTCGGCGCACCCGAAGTGGGCATGCCGGCTTTCCTCGCCGGCGAAGCCGACTACTCCTACCTCAATGCCGGGCAGATCCCGGTGGTGCAGCAGCGCTTCGCCGACGGCATGCGCACCAATGCGGTGTTTGCCGTGTCCTACATCTCGTTCGACATGGAATCGGCGCCCTTCGACAACGTCGACGTGCGCAAGGCCTTCTACTACGCCGTCAACCGCGACGAACTGACCTCGACCGTGCTCAAGGACATCGCCATCCCGGCCGGCTCGATCCTGGCGCCCGGCTATCCCGGCTACAATTCCGAGACCGTCGCCCAGGCCGTGTTCGATCCGGAGAAGGCCAAGGAGCACCTGGCCAAGGCCGGCTACCCTAACGGCGAAGGCTTCCCGGAAGTCGAGATCTGGTACCGCGAGGAAGGCGGCTACAACGGCGCCATCGTCCCGCCGATGCTGCAGTACCTGCAGGCCCAGCTCAAGCAGATCCTCGGAATCACCATGAACATCAAGGTGATGCCGACCAAGGACTGGATGGCTGGCCTGCTCGAGCGCAAGAACAATTTGTTCCTCGCGCCCTACGAGTACGACTACCTCGATCCTTCGAACTTCTTCGGCATCTTCTACAATGGCGGCCGTCACAGCCACCACATCGCCGCCTACGACGAACTGGTGGCAGCCGCGGACTCCAATCCGAACTGGGAGGAACGCCTCAAGCTGTACGCCCAGGCCGAGCAGGTGCTGATCGACAACGCCTCGATCGTGCCGATGGTGCACCCGATCACCATGGCGGTGATCTCCGACAAGTTGGGCGGCGACTCCGCCACCCCCAACTCGCAGGGCTTCACCCCGCTCGACCGGCTGGGCCACTACTTCTTCACCCACCTCACCAAGCAGTAGGCTCGCAACAGCGCCCCCCGGTCCACGACCGGGGGGTCCACCAGCCTCCCGGAACCAACGCATGACCCTCGTCGACATCAAGGGCCTCAAGGTCAGTTTCGCCCAGCACGGCGGCGTGGTCGATGCCGTCCGCGGCGTCAGCCTGCAAGTGAGCCAGGGGGAAAGCCTCGGCATCGTCGGCGAGTCCGGCTCCGGCAAATCCGTGACCTGCATGGCGCTGCTGCGCCTGCTCGGCGGCAACGCCAGGATCAGCGCCGACACCATGATGCTCGATGGCGTCGACGTGCTCGGCGCCGATGCACGGACCCTCTCGGCCCTGCGTGGCAAGTCCGCAGCGATGATCTTCCAGGATCCGATGACCGCCTTCGACCCGGTGTTCACCATCGGCCACCAGATCGCCGAAACCATCCGCACGCACCGCAGGGCCTCCCGGCGCGAGGCATTGGCCGAGGCCGAGCAACTGCTGCGGCGGGTCGAGATCAAGAACGCCACCGACGTACTGAGCTACTATCCGCACCAGCTTTCCGGCGGCATGCTGCAGCGCGCCATGATCGCCATGGCGCTCTCGTGCCGGCCCCGGCTGCTGATTGCCGACGAGCCGACCACCGCGCTCGACGTCACCATCCAGGCGCAGATCCTGCAGCTCATCAAGCAGTTGCAGGCCGAGTTCGGCATGGCCCTGATCATGATCACCCACGACCTGGGCGTCATTGCCGAGACCGTCGACCGTGTCGTCGTCATGCATGGCGGAGAGGTGAAGGAGGAAGGGCCGGTGCAGCAGATCTTCGACGCCCCCCGGCACAGCTACACCCAGACCCTGCTGGGCAGCCTCGCCGCCGGCGCCGGCAAACCGGCCGAGCCGCCGCGCGGGCCGGTGACCCCGGTGCTCGAGCTGCGCGACCTCTCCAAGGTCTATTCGCTCAAGCGCCGCGGCCGGCTGTTCCATTCCTATGTCGACTTCCACGCCGTGCGCGGAGTGAACCTCACCGTGCCGCGCAACCGCATCGTCGGCCTGGTCGGGGAGTCCGGCTCGGGCAAGACCACCACCGGCATGATGGCGATGCGGCTGACCGAACCCAGCGGCGGGCAGATCGTCGTCGACGGCGCCGACATCAGCGGGCTCTCCCCGGCCGCGCTCAAGGCCTTCCGCCGCCGCATGCAGGTGGTCTTTCAGGACAGCTATTCCGCCCTCGATCCGATGATGACGCTCAGCCAGATCATTGCCGAGCCGCTCCACATCCACGGCGTCGGCGGCGCCCGCCAGCAGACCGAGGCCGCGCTCGGCTGGCTGGAGAAGGTCGGGCTCGACCGCAGCTTCGGCAACCGCTACCCGCACGAGCTTTCCGGCGGCCAGCGCCAGCGCGTGGCCATCGCCCGGGCGCTGATCCTGGGCCCCTCGGTGCTCGTCGCCGACGAGCCTACATCGGCACTCGACGTCACCGTCAAGGCCCAGATCATCGGGCTCCTCAGGCAGCTGCAGCAGGAGATGGGGCTCTCCATGCTGTTCATCAGCCACGATCTGAGCGTCGTGCGCTCGCTGACCGACACGGTGGTGGTGATGTATCGCGGCCGGGTGGTGGAACAGGCCCCCACCGCCACGATCTTCAGCGACGCCCGGCACCCCTACACGCGGGCGCTGCTCGATGCCATCCCGGTGACCAATCCGCGCGACCGCCGACAGCGCACCTTCCTCTCCGCCGAAGACATCGAGCAGGCGACGCCGCGTTACGGCCGCGCCAGCCTCGCGGGCGTGCCCACGCCGGGCGGGGCGCCGCAACTGGTCGGCGTCGCCCCCGGGCACCTGGTCGAAGCCATCGTCACACCATGAGGGAGCAGCACCGATGATCCTCTACATCCTCCGTCGCCTCGTCTCCATCGCGGTGACCTTCTTCGTGGTCTCGGTCATCATCTTCCTGATGATGCATGCGGTTCCCGGCGGGCCCTTCGACGGCAACGACATGCCGGTGTCCGAAGCGGTGCGCGCCAAGCTGATGGCCAAGCTCGGCCTCGATCAGCCGCTCTATGTCCAGTACCTCAACTACATGGCGGGGGTGCTGCAGTTCGATTTCGGCGTGCCCTACCAGAGCCCCGGCGAAACCGTGGTCTCGCTGCTGGCCAAGGCCTGGCCGCCGAGCCTGGTGCTGGGCGGGCTGGGCGTGCTGATCGGAACGCCGCTGGGCATCCTGCTCGGCATGGCCGCCGCGCTCAAGCGCAACACCTGGATCGACTATCTGGCGTCGGGCCTGGCCACGCTCGGCCTCACCGTGCCGGTGTTCGTCATCTCCATGCTGCTGATCCTGGTGTTTGCCGTCTGGCTCAACTGGCTGCCGGCCAGCGGCTGGGGCAAGCCGGAGCGCTGGATCCTGCCGGTCATCGCCTTTGCGGCGATCCCGCTGGCGACCTATGCCCGCTACACCCGCGCGGCCATGCTCGACACCCTCAACCGGCCCTTCGTCACGGCGCTGCGGGCCAAGGGGCTGAGCGAGCGCCGGATCATCTTCCAGCACGTGCTGCGCAACTCGGCCATTCCCATGGTCACGGTGTTCCTGCCCATGTTCATCGGCACCGCCACCGGCTCGATCTTCGTCGAAGCCATGTTCCGCGTACCCGGGCTGGGCTCCTACTTCGTCTCCTCGATCGAGAACCGCGACTATCCCCTCGAGATGGCGCTCGTCCTGATGGTCACGCTGATGTTCTGCTTCGCCTACCTGATCTCCGACATCGCCTACGCCTGGCTCAACCCGCGCATCCGCGTCGGAGGGCGCGAGTGATGAGCACCGAGGTGAACGCCGAAACCGAACTCGCCACCCCGCCGGCCTGGCGCCAGCGCAGCCCGCTCTGGTTCGCCTGGCGCCGCTTCCTCGCCAACAAGGCGGCGGTCGCCGGAGGGATCGTGCTCGTGGTGCTGATGCTGGCGGCGATCTTCGCGCCGCTCATCACCAAGACCGATCCGACGGCGCAGGACTTCCTCACCCAGTCCCTCGCCTTCCCCTCGTGGGAGTTCTGGTTCGGGATCGACGACCTGGGGCGCGACTTCTTCACCCGCATCGTCTTCGGCGCCCGCGTATCGCTGACCATCGGCTTTGCTGCCGCGGCCTTCAGCGTGCTGATCGGCATCCCGCTGGGGGCGCTCGCCGGCTATTTCGGCGGCCGGACCGACTGGATCATCATGCGCATCATCGAGCTGTTCTCGGTGGTGCCGCCGCTGCTCGCCGCCATGCTGCTGGGGGCGCTGACCCGCGGCGGCTTCTTCACCATCGTCTTCATCGCTGCGCTGTTCGGCTGGGTGCAGGTGTGCCTCCTGGTACGGGCGCAGGTCAAAGCCTTCCGCGAGAAGGAGTTCGTGCGGGCGGCCCAGGCCCTGGGCGCCTCGCCCTGGTACATCATCCGCCGCCACCTGGTTCCCAATTCCATCTCGCCGATCATCATCGGTTTCGTGCTCGCCATCCCGCTGGCGATGATGCTGGAGGCAAGCCTGAGCTTCCTCGGCATCGGCGTGCCGCCGCCGACTCCGAGCTGGGGCCAGATGATCAATACCGGCATGAACTTCATGTTCTTCTACTGGCATCTCGCCGTCTTCCCCACCGCTGCGCTGGCCATCACGGTGCTCGCTACCACGCTGTTCGGCGACGGACTTCGCGACGCCCTCGATCCCACCCTGAAAGGGCGCTGAATTGTCGAATAACCTGGCTCAACACTTCCTCCTCCGCGAGGACGTGACCTTCCTCAACCACGGCTCGTTCGGCGCCTGCCCTCGCCCGGTGTTCGCCGTCTACCAGGGCTGGCAGCTCGAACTCGAGCGCCAGCCCGTCGCCTTTCTCGGGCGCGACCTGAGCGAGCGCATGCGCGCGCCGCGCGTGGCCCTCGCGCCGGAGCTGGGCACCCGCGCCGACAACATCGTCGGCCTCACCAACGCCACCGAGGGCCTCAACATCGTCGCCCAGTCGCTCGAGCTTCGGGAAGGCGACGAGATCCTCACCACCGACCACGAGTACTCAGCGCTCGAAAAGACCTGGACCTACGTGGCCCGCCGCAGCGGGGCGAAGATCGTCACCGTCAAGGTGCCGCTGCCGCTGGTGGCCGAGGAAGACTTCGTGGAGGCCATGCTGGCCGGCTTCACCGACCGCACGCGCGTGCTGTTCCTCAGCCACATCACCTCGCCGACCGCGCTGGTCTTCCCGATCGAGAGGCTGATCCAGATCGCGCGCGAGCGCGGCATCGTGACCGTCATCGACGGCGCCCACACGCCGGGGCACATCCCGCTGGCGCTCGACGCCATGGGCGTCGATTTCTACTCCGGCAATTGCCACAAATGGCTGATGACGCCGAAGGGCTCGGCTTTCCTCTATGCGCGGCCGGAGATGCAGCCCCTGCTCAACCCGCTGGTGATCAGCCACGGCTGGACCGCCGACAACAAGGAGCCCGGCTCCAAGGGGCCGTTCGGCAATACCCCGTTCATCGACAGCCTCGAGATGCAAGGCACCCGCGACCCCGCCGCCTGGCTTGCAGTTCCCGCCGCCCTCGACTTCCGCAAGGAGCACGGCTGGGCCGGCGTCGCCGCGGATTGCCGGCGGCTGGCACAGGAGACGGCAGCGCGGGTGGCAGAACTGACCGGCCTCGAGCCGCTCAGCACGCCTGAGTTCTGCGCTCCGCAGATGGTCGCCATGCCGGTGCCGGAGACCGATCCGACCAAGCTGCACGACGACCTGCTGGACCGCTACGGCATCGAGATCCCGGTGTTCAAATGGCTGGACCGCACCATCGTTCGCCTGTCGGTGCAGGGCTACAATTCGCGGGCCCAGATGGACCTGCTGATCGAGGCGCTGGGCACGCTGCTGGCCCTGGGCGGCAAGGCAGCATAGAGGAGAGCTGA
>Ga0299912_10002971_pt1 | contig 13914 bp, 16 predicted proteins | sample RVTome_2_FD_207667 | JGI IMG/M metagenome (GOLD analysis project Ga0299912, IMG submission 207667) | Soil microbial communities from uranium-contaminated site in the Upper Colorado River Basin, Wyoming, United States - RVT95D214 (version 2) ...
GTGCATATCTGCCTCAGCTGGGTTTGAGCATAAATCAGACATGCCGAAACATTTTATGAAATTGGTTTGCCTGACTCATAACAACAAATAAGGAATACGATGAGGATTAGTGCAAAAATACAAAATAGCAATGTAAAACATGTGGTGGTTTTACAAACAAATGGTACAGCACATACCATTTCTATTCCTCCAAAATCTACCGGATTCGGCTCAAAAGCAAACGGAGGAGAGCTGTTGTTTCTGGCACTGGCCACCTGTTACTGTAACGATATTTACCGCGAGGCTTCCCATCGAGCTATGACAGTAGTCACTGTTGAAGTTACTGTTGAGGGTGATTTTGGGGGAGAGAGCGAGCCTGCAAGAAATATAATCTACAGTGCGGGGTGACTGCGAAAGCAACCGAAAGCGAAATCCGGGATTTGATGACATATACCGATCGGTAGCCGAAATTCAGAACACTCTCAGGATCAGAACACCTGTAACATTTAATCGAATTGAGGTAAAGACTGTCGAGTTACCAATGAGATATTGATAAAGCCAAACCAACGACACGCCATTGCAGTGGGGCCTGAGAATAGATCGCTTATACGCCAAAATTAACTGCATTGTTTGTCCACACGTTTTGTGAAATATAAAAAATATCAAATCGGTTTTAAATGATACCAAAAATAATATTTATCACGATTGGAAGTATATTTTTAGGAATTGGTGCGCTTGGGATAGTCATACCCGGATTACCGTCAACACCTTTCTTTATTTTATCAGCTGCTTTTTATCTACGTGGATCTTTACGATTACACAAGTGGATCAGCAATCATCGCATTTTTGGAAAATATATAAAAGTGTACCAGGAAAATAAGGCCATGACCTTGCGATCAAAAATAATTGCGATGACAATGATGTGGACAATGATTTTAATTTCCAGTTTTATATTTATTGAGAATCTGATAATAAGATGGATTATTTTATCAGCGGGAGTAATTGGAACGATCGTTATAATCAATATCAAAACCTATAAAAAAGCCGATCCATAACAGCATCTTATCTTAAGTGACTATAATATGTTGTCTTGAAGCTGAGTGCCGGCTGGCTGACAGAAAATTTTCAGACTTTATTGCTTATTAACAGGTTGGTGCTTCTTATCATGTCTGAAGCATCCTGAAAATCATTATCTGGTATTTTTGTCAATCATAAATTACTCCTTTAAAAAAACATAAAGGAGTATCTACGAAAAATAAGCACATATTCGGCCGTATCCTGGCAATGATGTTCATGGGCACTGTTTCACTTTATTCGCAGGATAAGTTTCCCGTTACACGACTCACATCCGACTCAACGCGGGAAGGATTCCCATCCTGGTCACCTGATGGGAAGACAATCGTCTATTCGTTTTTCAACATCATTGATGGAATACCGGTATTGGGATTACGAAAAATATCGTCCGATGGGGGCACACCGGTGCAGCTCACAGACTTTCCAGCTGAACATCCGCAGTGGTCTCCTGATGGCCACTTTATTGTTTTTGATGCCGACACCGGCACCAGTATCCAAATGATAGAGGCGGAGGGAGGAAGTCCGGTCAGATTTCTTCCCGATTCCATCATTATTTACAATGGCGGTTTGCCTTGCTGGTCACCCACCGGCTCACATATAGCATTCAAGGACAGGCCCCCTTCATCGCTTTGGATCTATGATGTCCAGACAAAACGCGTTGCCAAGATCTTTCACCAGGAGGGCATGATACCGTTTCCGGGCTGCTGGTCACGGGACGGGAAAAGTGTCCTCATCGCACTCATGGACAAAACTTCCAGAATTTCAACGATGTGGAAAATCTCTTCTGATGGCCAAGAGCGACAACAGATCACCGGACACCACGAAGCATTCTACCGGTACCTGGCTCTCTCGCCTGACGGAACTTTACTGGTCTATGGTGCGATGGAAGGGGGAAAAGTTGGCTTCTGGATTATGCCCGCCGGAGGAGGAAAATCACTCCCGCTGGTGGTTTCACTTCAGGATCACAATGAATCACCGGCCTGGTCTCCGAATGGGAAATACCTGGCATTTGCGAGTGGCCGGACGGGAAGAGGCGATATTTACATTATGGAAATGGACATTGATAAATTGAAAACAGAATTGAAGTTGACCAGCCAGTAACAACCTTCGGCGCGTCGTTCTGTCCGGAGATAAAACGACGATGTTGCCGCACACGTTATGTGAAACAGTAGTCTAACAGTTGGCAAGTGCTCTGTCGTTTTATTATATTTGTTCACAAATGATAATGAGTTATGCCTAAATCTAAAAACTTGAAAAATATCTCCAATTGGGTTGGCAGAAAAATGGCCCATGCCGATGTAGATCAGTCTGTCCTAAAGCCAACATGACTATTGCATTCAATTGTTGGAGGTTGAATTGAACTACGAAAGCAAAGTCTTCAAAGAACTGTTTCTCCCAAGTCGAGAAGAGGTAATTCGTATTCTTCTTACCTCTTTGCTTAAACACAATGGGCGCGTGAAATAATTTGGCTCGGGAGATCAAGAATTCGCAAATGAACTCGCTGATTTACTCAACTTGTCTACCAGACAACGTACATTCCAAATGACAACAGTTGTTCGTAAAGAAGGCCGACTCAAGACGTTTCCTGCCTGGAATCGCTTGATGTTTAGGGCTGCAGACTTGGCAGCTAGACAGAAGTTACTAGCCCGCCCAAAAGAAACCTTAAAGCTGACCGGTAAGAGAGAGTGGATGTTGACCGAACAAGGGATAGACAAAGCTCTTCATATTGCGAAAGTTCCTGTTGTCCAAAAAAAGGACCTTCCAGTTATAACTTTTGAAGTCCAGAAAATTATGAATAAGCTTGAGAAAACTGAAAGAATCAAAAATTACAATCCAGTTGATGCCACCAAAAAGTCAAAAACAATAACTACAGAATCACTGCTACGCACTCGCGGATTCAGACAAGCTATAGTGCAAGCGTATGACTACAGTTGTTGCATATGTGGGCTGAAAATTGCATCACCCGATTCTCTTATGTGGGAAGTTGAAGCAGCTCATATTGTTCCTCATCGATTCTACGGAAAAGACGATATATGGAACGGGATAGCCCTCTGCCGTTTTCATCATTGGTCTTTCGATGTAGGATGGTTCACACTTCGACACGACTATACAGTTGAAGTAAATGATGTCATTAAGAGAGTTCCGTCTGATCATGGTTTAATGGGAAGCTTCGACCTTTTACGACACGGAGTAAAGGAGAATCAATTAATCATGTTACCAAAAAGGAGTGCAATTTCCCCACACGAGAATTCAATCTTCTGGCATCGACAAAATATTTTTACTCATAAAAGTTAAACCACAGGTGATTTCCACGAGTGTTCGCAAGCATATCTACTACATTACAATTTCTGACGTTCAGCATGTTGCAGAAGAGAACATTGGGCGAAGTCTCAATGCATACGAGTTAGCTCGAGTAACAGACAAACTCCTCGACAAGATTCAATGGTATGATGTAGTCGAAGAGGTAATTATCTCTGAAACTGAGCATGCACATGAGTGAAATCTGTCTGCCCGTATTGCCATCCTGTTATGGAAAAAGAAAAACAGTAAATAACGGTGAGTATCTTCGCATCTGTGGACAAGAATTCTGGTATTTCATCAGCGGCAACAAAAATCTTTATACTGAAATCATCGAACCGTTAGGTCACAAAGCGAAACAGCACAATCAGCATTATGAAGAAGAACTGGCTGGAGTTATAAACAAATTCACCGCAGAATTTTCAAACGATTTCTGTCGAAATGGGAAAATCGACTGGAACGAACTGGTACGCTTCAATAATGGAAATATAAAATAAGATTAAACTGTTACATATCATACTTCAGTGCCACCATCTTAGCTAACACACCTGACAAGGACGCATACATTATTTAAAGGTAATAATTGTTTTAACTCAATGCCTTTACTCGTATTTTGCTTTGAACCACCAGTTACGAGATAACTTGTCTTTCATGGAGGTGGTCTTCGCAGCATTTAATAATTCGCAAAAACGACGAGCTGTTTTAATAAAATATAATGGTAATTTGAAAGAAAAATATCAACATAAACAAAATCGATCAAACAAATTGGTCAAGAAAAATCCGTAAGACAGCGATATTCATCGCAGTTTTCATTCTATCATGTAAAAACATAAGCAATGAAAAAGAGACTGAAAATTAAACCAGGTGTTGAGTAATTTTCTCAAGTGTGATATAAAAGATTACCAACAATAAGCCACCAAAAATTTGCAAAAATTAATCAAGTAAGGATCATTATGGAATCATATATAACACCTGAAACTCTACCAGCAAGGACGCAATTCTGGCTTGAACAAATCAAGCCCTTTAATCAGCATCAGATGGAACTGAGCAAAGAAAAAGCTGCTCTTCTGGTGGTTGACATGCAGCATTTTTTCCTGGATCCAGCCTCACCAACATTTACTTGCGGGGGACTGGCAATTCTTCCTACGCTGCAGCGACTTATTGCTGCTTTTCGGGAGGAAGGTCGTCCGGTGATTTATACCCGGCATGTTCATCACCCCGACGGTCTGGACGCTGGTATTATGGGATGGTGGTGGGAAGGAATGTGCGTTGAAGGGAGTCCGGAAAGCAAAATACACCGCGATATTGCCCCTTTATCGAATGAAAAAGTGATTAGTAAGCATCGCTATTCGGCATTCTATAATACCGATTTGGAGACCGTATTGCGTTGTCTCAAAATCGAAGATCTTGTAATCTCGGGCATCATGACCAACATGTGCTGTGAATCCACCGCTCGTGATGCATATTACCGGGATTACCGGATATTCTTTCTGGCCGATGGCACTGGAAGCATCAACGAAGAAATGCATCTGGCGAGTTTGCTAAATCTCGCTTTCGGATTTGCATTCATAACCACCGCCAATCTGGTAATACAACAGATGTTAAAGTAAAGGTTCAAATATTTTGAACTAGCACCGGAAAATAATAACTATCACTTGATGCAAATTATATAAACACCCGGGGAGTACAAGTACTGCAAACCAGCTGTTTAATATAAATGAGAAGAGAAAATAAAAATTATCTGACTACCATATGAAAATGCAGATACCCTTAAAGGAATTTGAGCAGTATACAGACGAAATTATTCTACAGCGCGGGTTAGATTATTATGAAAACGGGCAGGTAAATGAACCAGAAGAGCTTAGTCTTGGAGTTTTCAACGCCATTGTAGAAGGCACTTTGGATTATACCGTAGAAGTAAATCTTCATAACGAAAATATCGTTTATTTCAACTGTGACTGCCCTTATGATTTGGGACCGATTTGCAAACACATTGTTGCAGTACTTTATTATTTGCGGGAAGAAATATTTAAAGTAAAAACGAAATCTTCTATCTCTAAAAAATCTGGTAAAAAGAAACCCACTCCCCAGAAAAATTTTACCAATCAGGTTAACGAATTACTCAAAAAAATTTCGCATGAGGAACTAAAACAATTCATTATAGAAAAGGTTGAACACAATCCTCCCTTCAGGAATATCTTTCTGTCAGCTTTTTCATATTTAAATAATCAGGAATCCAAAGAGCTTTATATAAATCAGGTGAAATCCATACTTAGAAACGCTTCTGCTCGCGATGGATTTATCGACTGGTCTGCCGCCCACCAGGTAGACAGTGAAGTCTCGGAGCTATTAGATTCAGCTCAAAATCAATATGAAACTAAAAATTATAAAAGTGCAATTTTTATCTGCACCGCAGTAATGGAGCAAATGACCGAAGCTCTTCAATATGCCGATGACAGCAACGGCGATATTGGCGGGAGTATCGAAAGGGCTTTCGGAATATTGTATAATATGGCCGGGGAAGAATTGACTGAAGAAATTCGAAAACAGTTATTTGAATATTGTCTAGCGGCATATGAATCACAAATCTATTCGGGCTGGGACTGGCATATGGGAATGCTGGAAATTGCTGAAGAAATATTTAAAACTGACAAAGAAGCCCAGCAGATTTTAACACTAACTGAAAAGACCCAGGAATCTGAATACAAACAGGAAATAACTCAAAGCATTAAATATTCTATCCTGAAAAAAATTAAAAAAGAAAGAGAAGCCGAAAGTTTTCTGGAACAGAACGTTTCCAATCCTATATTAAGACGGGAAGCCCTTGCAAATGCCATAAAGAAAAAGGAATATGAAAAAGCCATTTCTATTGCCCATGATGGAATAAATCATGATATGAAGGATAAGCCCGGACTGGCAAAGGAATGGTACGACTGGCTGCTGAAGATTGCCCAGAAGCAAAAAGACACAGAAAAAATTATCGAGTATTCGCGATTTCTATTTATTGACAATTTCAGGCACGAACAGGATTATTACAAACTATTGAAACAGTATGTTCTCCCTGAGAAATGGAACTCCTTCGTCGAAGAAATGATCAAAGAGATTGTCGGCAAGAAAAGGTGGCTCGATTTTGACCTGATCGCCGGAATCTACATTGAAGAACAATGGTGGGGCAGGCTCCTGGAATTGATTAAAAAAAATCCTTCTTTAAATGTTATCGAAAACTATGAAAGATATCTTTCAAAAGATTATCCTAGTGAACTCGTAAAGCTTTATTCTGACGCCATTACTGAATACCTGAAAAACAATATTGGAAGAAAACATTATCAAATCATCTGCAAATTTTTAAGAAGGATCATTAAACTTGGAGCAAGGGAAAAATCGGATGAGTTAATAGCCTGCTTTAGAGCAGAATACCCGAAACGCAGAGCTTTAATGGAAGAATTAGATGGAGTTTAAAATATCTGAATCAATTTTAAAATTTTACAGACATTAAGTGTACTTTCTGTTGGTTTTGGAGAAATTAACAACACTTTGATCTAAAACAGCTTACACTCTGGTTGCGTGTCTTGGACAGCCGGATTTATGAGTTTATTTGAGTAATTGAACGGAAAAAGGAGGGTGGACTATGAATGGATGGCACTATTTTTTTGACGACGGGACAGAATTTAATCCGGATTTATGTCCCAAACCCGGGCTTTGTTTAACCTGTAAAAAAAATGAAGATCCAGAGGATCCAGAGGATGAAATTCTCTGCAATCTGAATAGAATGGATCAACATGGGAAGAAGGTATTCATTTGTTATGCCTATGAAAAAAAATAGTATATACCGGTTTTTACAACATCGTTACCTGATTTCCAGGAATTTTTTCCAAAGGTTGGTGTTAATAGTATAGATTAGCATTAATCTTCACAGCGGATACTGAATGGTATTGACTAATGAATAGATTAATTCCCATCAAATCTAAAAATGATATCCCGGATCAATATCAGGATACCCCTATCGGGTTGTTGCTGGAATACCATAACCTCAACCGGTCATATGAGACGTATTCCAGTGCCCGGCTGTTGATCGGGATGTGCATGGATAACCGGAAACATCTTCACATTCCTGACAACTTTGCTTTTATCATCCGGGCTGGCGGTGCTAATCTGCGCTACAGTGAATTCAAAGTCTCTTATGCCATTGGAGTTGGTGGAGTTCGCTGCCTGGCCCTTATCGGGCACAATCAATGCGGTATGGTCAATCTGATTGCCCGAAAAGAACAGTTTATTGAAGGATTGATGAGCAAAGCAGGATGGGAGCGTCAATCGGCAGAAGAACATTTTAAGCATTATGCTCAAATGTATGAAATCGGTAACGAAATAGATTTCATTCTCAGTGAGGTCCAGCGGCTTCGGCTGCGATACCCGAAAATCCTGGTGGCTCCGCTGCTCTACCTGGTTGAGGATAATCGGCTCTATTTTATCCGGGAAAGTAATCACTTTTAACGTTTTTAATGGAACGCAGATGACGCAGACGGGACTGATGGTCACGGAAATTCTTATAAAAACTCATTGAAGAAATCAGCGTAAATCCTTAATATCCGTGTTATCAGTGTTCTATTATTTATTCATTCTTAACTCATTAAAGGAAATAGTATAAAGAATTTATTCGCAACAATAGCCGTTCTAGCGGTTATAACCTTTTTAAAGTCGGGATGTAGTAATCATTCGACTGATAACGAACCGAACACCGAGAGAAACTATCGGCAAGATATGCGTGATTTTGTCCAAGACATTAGTTCTTACGCGAAGGGAATCAAAAGCAACTTTGTCGTCATTCCCCAGAATGGACAGGAACTGCTTACTGAAAATGGAGAAGAAACCGGGCCGCCTGCGATGGCATATCTGACGGCAATTGATGGAGTTGGTCGGGAGGATCTTTTTTACGGATATATCTTCGACAATACTTCTACTCCGGTATCCGAACGCGATTATATGATCTCCTTCCTGGATATTGCCGAGAATAATGATGTTGGGGTTTTAGTAACTGATTATTGCTCAACTCAGTCATTTATGGATGATTCCTATGTCCAGAATGCCACCAGAGGATACATATCATTTGCGGCAGATCATAGAGAGTTAGATAACGTTCCTGCTTATCCGGCAGGTCCTTACAACGTCAATGCTTCCAATGTCACTTCGTTATCAGAAGCAAAGAATTTTTTGTATATGATTGATCCCGGATCATTTCCCAATAAAGATGCCTTTTTGCAGGCTATTATAGAAACAAACTATGATATGGTCATTATAGATTTATTCTACGATAATATTGCACTAACTACCAGCGAAGTCGCATCTTTAAAGAACAAGACCAATGGAGGCTCTCGCCTGATCATTGCTTATATGAGTATTGGCGAGGCAGAAGACTACCGGTATTATTGGCAGACAAGTTGGGAAACAAATCCACCTGCTTGGCTAGACGATGAAAATCCTGATTGGCCTGGTAATTACAAGGTTCATTATTGGGATAAGGATTGGCAGAACATTATCTATGGGAACGACTCTTCTTATCTGAAGAAAATTCTTGATGGAGGATTTGATGGTATATATCTTGATATTATTGATGCATTCGAGTACTTTGAGGATCAATAAAGCAGCAACAGCAAATAACAGCGGACCAGCAGGCACACCCCAATGTGCACCGCACTCTATGAGGGGATCACGGTGCTGTTTCTTACCAAATGTTTCGGCGTTCAGCTTGACTCGCCGCAGCAGATCTTTGTGGTCATAATTTCGATTGTGGGAGGAATCGGAACAGCAGGTGTGCCAGGGGCCGCTCCCCATTATCGTGCTTATCCTGATGTCCATTGGTGTTCCTGGTGATGGTATTGCGATCATCTATGGGGTGGACAGGCTTCTTGATATGTGTCGAACCGTGTAGAATGTCACTGGCGACCTGACCGCCGCATTATATGTCAGCCGGACCGAATCATCGTTCATCACAAATTCTAATTTAATAGAACGCGGATGACGCGGATCAAACGGATACTCACGGATAAACTTAATAGGATAAATTACCGCACGGTAAGCAAGGTAATTATTAGATGAAACAAGGCGAACAATAATTTGACGGAATTACACTGATTTCTCCATTGAGTTCATAAAGGAAAATCCGTGATCATCCGTCGCATCCGCGTCATCCCTGTCCGGCTGGCCAGACGGGCGTGTTCTATTAGTTATTCATTCCTAACTCATTAAAGGAAATAGTATGACGAATCTCTCTGAAAATCCCTCTTCGGCCCGACCAAAGGGAGTCTCCGCCCTTGCCATCATCAATGGTATTGCCTTCCTCATCACTCTGGTGTTCTGGTTGGTCATCCTTATCAAAAAAGTTGTGCCTTCACCAAACGATCTCACGGTCCTGTCTGAGCGGGCTAATGCCGCAACTACCTACGGATTTGCGATTGGTGATCTCATTTGGTCAACCACCCTCCTGCTGGTTTCCTGCATAGGTCTTTGGCGGATGCATTTCTGGGGTTGGACGGCTGCCCAAATGACCAACGCCCTCTGGATTTATTCCATGACGGTAATATTGATCCGAGATTCCTATACAACTCTATCACCAGGTGGAATACTATTTACACCATTTGCCCTGATAGCAGTGTGGTCAACCTACTATCTCTGGAAACAACGCCAGTTCTTTTGGAATTAGATGAATTTGTTTTGTCTCACACCAAATCATGAAAGTATAAAGGTAACAACCACCATAATTAAGAATAAAGAAGATGAAATCACAGCGAGAAGTCAGGCGGGAATATAAAGAACGGAAAAAGCCGGCTGGTATCTTTCAGGTGAAGAATACTGCGAATGGTAAAATATTGCTGGGAAGCAGTCTGAACCTGGAAGGTCCATTGAACAGCCATAAATTCATGCTCAGCATTGGACTGCATCGCAACCAAACATTGCAGAGGGAATGGAATGAGTATGGTGCAGATAAATTCGTATTTGAAATCCTTGAAGAAGTAAAGGTGAAGGATGACCCAAATTTTAATCTGAGCGATGAATTGATGCTGCTGGAGCAGATCTGGCTCGAGAGGCTTCAGCCTTTCGGTGAGCGGGGTTATAACAAAGATGCCAATATCCGCCAGGCGTAAATAGAACACGCCCGTCTGGCCAGCCGGACAGGGAAAACGCGGATTTAACGGACTTCTGCTGATTACTTCCATGATCCCTTTAAATCTTATCCGTGATCATCCGCAATATCAGTGTCATCCGTGTTCTATTATTCATATTATACGGAGAATCCAATGTCAAACAATGAGAACAAAGAGATCATTCGGCGTTACCTTGAGGAAGTCGTCAATACCGGGAAGGTTGATAAAATAGAAAAGTTCATCTCACCTGATTACGTTGAGGTGTACGAAGGGAAGAGATACCCGCTGGGGATCAAGGGTGCCCGGGAGCATATTCTGGGTGTTCGCCAGACCTATCCCGATCTGAAAGTTACCGTTGAGCAGCAGATTGCCGAAGGCGAGAGGGTTGCCACCTCTATTGTGGCGCAGGGTACCCACCGGGGTGTCTGGATGGGAATAAAACCGACCGGCCAGGTTATCACTTTTACCGGTGTCAACATTGACAGAGTTGTGGGCGGAAAAATCGTTGAGCATGGAGGAGCAGCCAATATGCTGGAACCGTTGCTGGCGGCAGGGGCAATTAGGGTAGTTGGATCAGAGTAAATAAAGAACGGTGATATCTACGACGCACTGGACCTTATAGTATGAATATTCTCCAATTAATATTATGGATGTTAAAGGTTTTAGTCGGAGAGATATCAAACTGATCATAATAAAGTGAAATGGGATGCAGCCATTTCTGGCAGCGGGATTTACTTTTGTCAATTTATAAGTATTAGAATTCCATTTGATACACGGAAATTGATTTTTGTGAAATAGCCAGAAACGCTTTTAAAAATGGAATAAAGGTTAGTATAATTCCATTAAAAAATAAATCAATTTTAAAAAGGTATTTTATTATGGAGGCCCCAATCCTAAACAACAAAAACCAATTCCCCACCGAAGAAATTATTTTCCCCCATTTAGGGAGAACCAAAGGTCTCTGGATTGACCTGTTCAGGTATATTCATGAAATATATCCGGATTTCATGGAAGAATGGCGATATTATAATGACGGGAAGAGCTGGCTGCTGAAAGTAACCAGGAAAAAGAAAACCATCTGCTGGATCTCTATCCTGAAAAATGCCTTTCGCCTGACCTGCTATTTCGGTGACAAAGCCAAGAAGGTAATCAGTGAGAGTGAATTGTCCGAAGAATATAAAAAACAATTCGCGGAAGGTAAAAAATATGGCAAGATCCGGGGGATAACGATTCTCTTCAACAAGAAAGGAGATCTGGAAGCAGCAAAAATATTGCTATCAATTAAAGAGAAAATTAAATAGAAAAAATCCATAATTTTATAGCTGCAGAACTAAGATTTATAAATTTCAATTCTTTCAGAAACAACATGCACGGATGTTTGGCATCTCAAAAAAGGGTAAGGCAGGATCTTCAGGCAATATATTTACCAAATTCAGACTTTAAAGGAATTTGAGAATAATTTATGGAATTAGCAGATCTCGGATTTGACAGTTGGTTCCAACAAAAACAGAAGGAGTTACAGCGACCTGGATTCAGCGTCGCCCGAATCACCCGGGTTGACCGGGGCAGGTATCTGGTGCGGAACAAAGAGGGTGAAGTTCCGGCTGAACTTACCGGACAGCTGCTTTATTCTTCCGGATCGATTCAGGATCTCCCCTGCGTGGGGGATTGGGTCTGGGTGCAATACCACAATGATGGCGAACTGGCCATCATCCATGAACTGTTCCCCCGGAAAACCTTCCTGCGCCGCAAATCGGCCGGTAAAAAAATTGACTACCAGATGATCGCGGCCAATATCGATGTCGCCTTCATCATCCAGTCCTGCGATTCTAACTTCAATCTGCGTCGGCTGGAACGATATCTGGTGATCGCCATTGAAGGTCATATAGAGCCGGTCATCCTGCTCAGCAAGAGCGACCTGGTAAGCGCAGGAAATTTGGAGGAAATGATCGCAGAGATCAGGCAGGCCCATATTACTGCCAGCGTCATTGCCTTCAGTAATGTCACCGAAAATGGACTGGATAATTTGAAAAAGGTATTGGAGAAGGGTAAAAGCTATTGCCTGCTGGGTTCCTCCGGGGTAGGCAAGTCTACCCTTTTAAACCATCTCATCGGGCAGGAACTATTCGAAACCAGGCCGGTGCGTGAAAAGGACCGGCGCGGCAGACACACCACCGCCCGCCGGCAGATGACCATTCTTGAGAACGGGGCACTCCTGATCGATACTCCCGGCATGAGGGAATTGGGAATGATGGCCGTAAGCAGCAGCATCGATGACAGCTTTGCAGATATTCATCAGCTTTCCGGAAGCTGCCGATTCAACGACTGTACTCATACCAGAGAAACCGGCTGCGCCATCCTGCTGGCCATTGAAAGCGGCGAGCTGACCATGGATCGTTACCAGAGTTATCTGAAATTAATGAAAGAATCTGAATTCCATGAACTGTCCTATGTGGAAAGGCGCAAAAAGGACAAACAGTTCGGACGAATGATTAAAACCGCCATGAAGCAGCTGAAAAAGAAGTAAACTTATCCAACAAAAAATCTAATCAGTCGTGTTCAGCTTACAACAGATTTAATAATGAAGTTTCAGGTTTCATCCGGTTTATCGCAAGAAAGGTAAATGCTCAATGAAAATAGAGTGCATTATATTCGGTGCTACCGGCATGGTAGGAGAAGGGGTTCTTCTCTAAGCTCTCAGCAGTGAAAAGGTGGAGTCAATTTTGGTCATTGGCCGAAGATCGTGTATAGTATGTCATGATAAATTGAAAGAGCTGATCCATCACGATTTCTTTGACTATTCCACCATTGAGGAGCAGCTCAAAGGTTATGATGCCTGTTTTTTCTGTCTCGGTGTTTCCTCGCTGGGAATGAAGGAACCAGATTACAGCCGGATCACCTACGATCTTACCATGCAGGCGGCAACCACCTTGTCAAGGCTTAATCCTGCTATGACCTTCTGCTATGTGTCAGGAACCGGAACGGACAGTACCGAAAAAGGTCGGCTCATGTGGGTCAGGGTGAAAGGGAAAACCGAAAATCATCTCCAAAAACTCCCCTTTAAAGCCGTGTATCTGTTCAGGCCGGGATTAATGAAACCGGTAAAAGGACAGCGAAACGTAAAAGCTATTTACCGGCTGATAGGATCTCTTTATCCGCTGTGGAAAATTCTGTCACCTAAAAATGTCTGTACCCTTGAAGAGGTCGGCCTGGCGATGATCCAGGCGGTCGAGGTTGGCTATCATAAAGAGATTTTAGAGAATATGGATATTGCCCTACTTGCCAAAACCTGCGCAAGCAGCAGAATATAATACACCGCACCAGACAACCCAGGCTAATTTTTACCCTTAAATTAGTGAAATAATGGTCTTCAATTTTTTGATGAAGGAATTATATGATGAAGATATTAGGAATAACCATTTTA
>Ga0299912_10002972_pt1 | contig 13913 bp, 12 predicted proteins | sample RVTome_2_FD_207667 | JGI IMG/M metagenome (GOLD analysis project Ga0299912, IMG submission 207667) | Soil microbial communities from uranium-contaminated site in the Upper Colorado River Basin, Wyoming, United States - RVT95D214 (version 2) ...
GCATGCGATACGAAGGGCGAGAGGAAAGCACTCGAAACGACGCTGCCCCCCGCATTGGCCAGGCTCGAGAAGAACCTCGAACTCCCCGCATGACGAACACTGTTTGAGTTACGCTCGTACGCCAAATGCTGAGCGCGAAGAACATCAATCCGTGCGCGAGCGTCGTGGCGGGCGCACGCGTCGAAGGCGGGCACACCGACAGCACTCGCGCGGACAACGGATTCGTCGATGCGGTGCTCGAAATCGTTCGCACGCTCACCGGTGTGGATTTCCGCTGCTATCGGCCCGCGATGCTCGAGCGGCGTATCGCCAATCACCTTGCTTCAGTGGGCGTCGCCAGCAACGACGAATACCTTCGGCTGTTGCGAAGCTCGGCCGCGGAGCCGTTCCGGCTGCTCGAGCGCATCACCATCAAGGTGAGCCGGTTCTATCGTTACGCGACCGCGTTCGATTACATGCAGGACGTGGTGCTGCCCGCGCTCGCGAAGGCGCGCGCCGGTGAGCCGCTGCGCATCCGCAGCGTTGGCTGCGGTGGAGGTGAGGAGCCCTACACATTCGCCATGCTGCTCGAGGCGGCCGGCCTGGAAGGAGTCATCGAGGCCACCGATATCGATTCCACTGCGCTGAACGCGGCACGCGCTGGCATCTACCCCCTGGCAGCTGCCGCCGAGCTTCCGGCGCCGCTCGTCTGCAAGTACCTGGAGCGCGTGGTCGTCGGCGGCCAGCCCCGCTATCGGATTCAAGACAACTTGCGGGCGCGTGTGTGCTTCTCACGCGCCGACATAACGGCCGCCTTCCCGGCGTCCGACAGCGAAAGCTTCGACCTAGTAAGCTGCCGCAATGTGCTCATCTACCTGCAGCGGCCCGCCCAAGTGAGTGCCACACGGCGCCTCCTCGACATACTGCGTGTAAACGGCGTGCTGTGCCTGGGTGAAGCCGAGTGGCCGTTGCCCGAGCTCGCGGAGCAGTTGGAGCCGCTGCCTCACAAGACGCGCCTTTTCAGGCTACGCGCTCCGCAACCCTTCAGCGCGCACCACGAGTTGAACCGCGCAAGGTTCCGGCCCGGCACATGAGCGACGTGGAGGCCATCGACGCCGTGCCTGTCAACCGAGAGATCGACCTCACTGTCGGGCAGCGGCTGGCCATCGGCTTCGGCGCGCTCCTGGTCGTGGTGTTGGGGTTCGCCCTCGCGGTGCTGGTGTGGCATTCGCAAAGTGCCGCCGCCCAACGCGACTACACAGACCACATCGCGCATCTCACGCAGCGGGCAGACGCGTTGGAACGCTCGTTGCTCTACGTGGGCATCACGATGCGCTCCTACCTGCTGGTGCCCGAGCCACAACGCCTCGCGAACTATCGAAGTTACGCGGAGCAATCGCGCCGCGCGCTCGCACAGTTGGCGAGCTCCGCGGCCCTTCCAGAAGGCGCGCCGGATATCCGCGAGCTCGGCGAGGCTGTGCGAGTCTATCTGGAGGAAACCGACAGGCTCGTCGCGAAACGCGGGAACGGCACGCTCGCGCGGGACGAAGAGGCCGCGGTGGTAGTGCTCCGCGAACGCCCCCTCGCCGGCGTGCGTGGGCTCATCGACTTGCAGGCCGCGCAGGCGGAGCAGGCGCTCGAACGGATGTCTGCCGCACGGGGCAAGGTGAGCACAGGCATCGTCCTGCTCACTGGAATAGGCACTCTGCTCTGCCTCGCCATCGCGTGGTTCACCGCGCAGTCCATCCGGCGCCCCACCCATGCACTAATGCGCATAGCCGGAGCGATGGAGCGCGGCGACTGGAAACCGGCGCTGCTCCTGGCGCCTTCCAGTGGGCCGATGCGGCCTGCGCACAGCGAGATGCGCAGGCTCGCACGCGCCATCGGCAGCGCCGCCGCCGCGCTGGAGCATCGCGAGCGCGAGTTACGCGAGAAGAACGAGAAGATCCAGTCTCAGAACGAAGCGCTGCGCCTGCGGTACGAGCAGATCCAGTCGCAGAACGCGGAGCTGAACGCACAGAACCAGGCTATCCAGTCGCAGAGCGAAGAACTGCACGCACAGGCGGAAGAGCTTCAGTCCCAGAGCGAGGAGCTGCATGCCCAGAACGAGGAGCTCGCCCAGCAGAGGCACGAGCTGCTCGCGCAGAGCAACGCGCTCATGGAAGCCAACGAGCGCAAGAACCATTTCCTTGGCGTGCTCGCGCACGAGCTGCGCAATCCGCTCGCGCCCATCAGCAACAGCATCCTCATCCTGAAGCGCGTGCCGGCAGACTCGGAGCAGGCAACTCGCGCGCACGCGGTGATCGAGCGGCAGACGCGGCACATGATCCGCCTCATCGACGATCTGCTCGACATCACGCGCATCTCCCAGGGCAAGATCCGCGTGCAATGCGACGCGCTCGACCTGGTGGGCACCGTTCGCAGCTGCCTCGAGGATCAGAGCTCCATGCTGGAGCAAGGCAACCTGCAGCTATCGCTCGATCTGCCCGCGCGCCCCGTGCTCGTGCGAGGCGACTACACCCGCCTGTGCCAGGTAATCGGCAACCTGCTGAGCAACGCCATCAAGTTCACGAACTCCGGCGGCACTGTCACCGTGAGCCTGCGCCAGGACGAGAAGGCGGACGAAGCCGTGCTGGAGGTGCGGGACACGGGCATCGGCCTCGATCCCGCACTGATGCCGCAGCTGTTCCAGCCGTTCAGCCAGGGCGCGAATGCCTGCACCCGCACGAATGGCGGGCTCGGCCTGGGGCTGGCGTTGGTGAAAGCGCTGGTGGAGCTGCACGGCGGCACCGTGCTGGCGAGCAGCGCGGGCGCGAACCAGGGCTCGCGGTTCACCGTGCGAATGCCGCTCGAAACAGCGAGCGTCGCGACTACGACAACACGCCAGTAGCGAGCCGCTGTTTCTCGATCACCGAAGCCTTGCTGGTCTCGCGCATTAGCGTGAACACGGCGCACCCCACGGCAACGCGCCGGAATATACCCGGTCGGGCCGGTGAAGCCGAAACGAGGGCCGTCAGCGAGCGTCGGGCGGTCGCGGGCCGTCACCCGCGGCGGACACCTTGGTGCCGGTGGGCTCGAGCATAGGCACGCGATAGCTCGTGAGAATGTTGCGGATTTCGTCCCCGTGCGTGGAAATCCACTGATCCAGCGTGTCTTTCCATTCCTTCTCACCGAAGCGCACGCCCATCGACATCTCGTAGTCGAATTTGATGTCGGCCGCCGGCGTGAACGGCACGGAGAGCCACGGCTGGCCGGCCTGGTGCCGGTCGGCGAGGAAGCCCGCGACCGGGCCCCACACGATGGCGAGGTCTATGTTCCCCGCCGCGAGATCGCGCTCGATGATGTTCGCGGGATGCTCGGCAGGGTCGCCGCTCTGCGCGGCATAAATATGCGCCTGGCCGATGAGCCCGTTCTTCAGCAGCCAGTCCGTGGCGGGCGAGCGCGCGAAGATGCCGAAGCGCAGCTTCGAGAGCGTTGCCGGTGGCAACGACAGCAGGTCTTCGGCGCTCGTGAGCTTCCTGAACTCCTCACGCGCGGGCGCGACCAGTGCATAGATGGAGCGCATGTAGGGCTGCGTGGTCGCCGTGAGCTCGTAGCCTTTGGGCACACCGATGATCACGTCGCACTTGAACTGCTTCGTCGTGTCGTCCTGCGCGCGCAGCGTCTGGCGAACGAACCCCATGCGCTGCGGAAAGAACGTGTATGCGAGCTTGCGCTTGAGGTCGCGTGCCAGGGCTTCCGCAATCTTGTTCTCGTAGCCGCCGCCGGCTTCGTCCGACTGCGGCAGGTTGTTCGGGTCTGCGCACACCTTCAGCACACCGTCTGCCGCACCCTGCGAGTGCGCGGCAGGCGCGAGCAGCGCGCACACGAGCACGCTGCACAGTGCATTGAGCGTGCTTCTACTTCTTGGATTCGAGCGCGTAGACGTGGCCCGGCTTGATCTGCCCATCGGATCGCCCCTTCAGATAGGCGTAGAGGCCTTCCCAGTTGTCAGTGACCATCTTGCTGGCGCTGAACGGCGGCATGCCCTTCTCCGGGCGGCCGTCCAGGATGGTCTTGTGGAATTCTTCCTTGGTCAGCTTCTTCATTGACTCCACGAGTGGCGGGCCGACCAGGCCTTCCTGTTCCGCGCCGTGACACCGTTCGCACGCGAGCGCGCGCCACGTGCGCCAACCCATGAGTGTCTTGTTGTCGACCTTGTTGCCGTCCTTCACGACGTACGGAGCGGGCCCTGACGGAGACGCCGCAGCGGTGCGCACAGCCTGCTTCTCGGCAGGAGCTGCCGACTTCTCGGCGGGAACCGCTGGCTTCTCGGCAGGAGCTGCCGGCTTCTCGGCAGGAGCCGCCGTGCTGGCCGTCTGGTTCGGCATCGCGCTCGGTGGCGTGCCTGGCGTCGTGTTTGGCGGCGCGGTCGGCGCAGATGCAGGGGGAGCCTGCTGGCCGCAGGCCACGGTGGCCGCGCACACGGCGAGCACGCAGGGAATCAGTGATCTGCGCAGATTCATCGACACAGGGTTCCTCGCACCCCTCTCAATGTAAAGACGCGGTGTGCCGCCGGGGTTGAGCGGCACACCGCGAGTTTTACAGGCAGTCGCGTTGCCCGATTCAGTTCATCGCCGTCGGCGTGCCGCCGCTCTCCGGCAATGCGAATATGAACAGCGAGCCGCCCAGCGTTGTGTACTTCGCCAGATCCTTATAGCCACCGACTGCGCCCAGGCCCGCAGTGGATTCGGTGAGGCCCGCAGCCATGCCGATGCCGGCCCAGCCGCCGATGCCCGAGTACACGCCCACGTATTGCTTGCCGCCGTACGAATACGAGAACACGTTGCCGATGATTCCGGAGGGCGTCTTGAACTTCCACAGTTCGCGGCCGTCCTTCGGGCTGATCGCCTTCACGTAGCCTTCGAGCGTGCCGTAGAACACGACGTCGCCCGCAGTGGTGAGGGCACCCGACCACACGGAGAAGCGCTCCGGCTTCGACCACACGATCTTGCCGGCCGACGCATCCCACGCGATGAAGTTACCCATGCCGCCATGGCTGCCCGGCGCAGGGAACATCGTGAGCGTGGCGCCGACATACGGCTGGCCCGCGGTGTACTCCACCTGGAACGGCTCGTAAGTCATGCAGACGTGGTTCGTCGGAACCATGAAGAGACCCGACTTGCGGTCGTAGCTCGCCGGCTGCTGGTCTTTCGTACCGAGCGCGGCCGGGCAGATGTCCTTCACGTTCACATCCGGGCCCGTCGTGCCTGGCGAGTACCTCTTGTCGACCACCGGACGACCGGTCTTCATGTCGACGCCCGTGGACCAGTTGACCTTCGGATCGTACTTCTGCGCCACCAGCAGCTCGCCGGTTTCACGGTTCAGCGTATACGCGAAACCGTTGCGGTCGAAGTGCACGAGCGCGGGCACTTTCTTGCCCTTGAAGTCGATGTCGACGAGGGGCACCTCGTTGATGCCGTCAAAGTCCCACTCGTCGTGCGGGGTCATCTGGTAGACCCACTTCACCGTGCCGGTGTCGAGGTCGCGTGCCCAGATGGTCATCGACCACTTGTTGTCACCGGGGCGCTGCGCGGGATTCCACGTGCCCGGGTTTCCGCTGCCGTAGTAGACGAGGTTCAGCTTCGGATCGTAGGAGTACCAGCCCCACGTGGTGCCGCCGCCCAGTTTCCACTGCTCGCCCTGCCACGTCTTGAGCGATGAGTCCTTGCCCACCGGCGCCATCTTGCCGTTGGTCCAGGTCATCGTCTTCGCCGGGTCCATGATGAGGTCGCTGTCCGGGCCGATGCTCCAGCCCGTCCAGGCCTTCTTGCCGTCCTTGATGTTGTAGGCGATGACGCGGCCGCGAACGCCGAACTCACCACCGGAGATGCCGGTGATCACCTTGTCCTTGAAGACGTGGGGCGCGTTCGTGTTCGTCTCGCCGATCTTCGGGTCGCCGTTCTTCACGCTCCACACCACCTTGCCGGTGTTCGCGTCGAGCGCGACGAGCGTAGTGTCGGCCTGCTGCAGGAAGATCTTGCCGTCACCGTATGCGAGACCGCGGTTGACGGTATCGCAGCACATGACCGGCACGACGTTCACGTCCTGCTTCGGCTCGTACTTCCACTTGTAGGTCTGGTCCTTGAGGTTGACCGCGAACACGTTGTTCGGAAACGGCGTGTGCACGTACATGGTGTCGCCGATGACGAGCGGCGAGCCTTCATGGCCGCGAAGCACGCCAGTGGACAACGTCCACGCGACCTGAAGCTTGCCGACGTTGCCGGCGTTGATCTGGTTGAGATCACTGTAGCGGTGATTGGCATAGTCGCCGGCCTGTGAGGCCCAGTTCGACGGATCAGTCATCCGCTTGTCCAGGTCAGGGTCGGCGCTTGCCGTGACGGACAGCGCCGTCGCGGCCAGCGCAGCGACGCCGACCAGTATGGATCGATACTCGTATCTCATATCTCCTCCGGGCATTGTGTTTTCTGCGGGAAATACGCGACCGCCTCCCTGCTCTTCCTCAAGAAGACGAGTAGTCGGAAAGCGAGAACCCCCTCTACCGCGCGACTACACGATTCCAAATGAGTGTGTATGTGCGCCTACATTCGACGGCCTTGTGTACACCCGCCGCGATGGGAGGCGCAACACAATTTGAAGCACGTCGCAGCGCGGGCGTACGATGCGCAGGAAACGCGACAACTCGTCGATGGAGTGCGCAAATGCCGGGAAGATACAACGTCATAAATGACACACTTTGTCCCGGCTATGGCGCAGCTTTAGTTGGGCTGCTGCTGGCAACTGCCGCAAGCGCCCAGGTGCCGCGCAGCGATGCGCCGGCTAACAATTACCCCACGCTTGCACGCGTGGAATACGTGCAGGAATGCATCAACCGTACCGGCGGAAAGCAGACGAACATGTATCAATGCGTCTGCGTCGTCGATCGCATTGCCGAAGTGATGAGCTACGACGAGTTCGTGGAGTCTTCGACGTTCGCGAAGTACTCGACACTGCCGGGAGAGGCCGGCGGCATCTTCCGCGATACCGATGAGGCCAAGCAGAAGGCCAGGCTGTTCCGTGCCACCGAGGCGAACGCGCTACGGGCCTGCAATCTGCCCACGAGCACGACCGCGAGCGCTGCGCCCACCAACTCCGCGCCCGCCGCACCGGCAACTACCGCACCGGCAGCGCCTGCGAAGAACAAATCACATTGAGCCCGCTCGTGCGGGCCACGCTCAGCGGCTGAGCGCGATGCCCCACGGCGACGACCCCACGGGGATCTTCTCGAGCACCTTCAGCGTGGCCGTGTCGACAACGCTCACGTCGTTGGAAGGGCCGTTGGCCGTGTAGAGGCGCGTGCCATCCGCTGAAAGCGCGATGCCCCACGGGCGCGTGCCCACCGCCACTTCCTGCACGAGCTTCGGTGTGCCGGAGACATCCACCACCGCGACTTTTCCGCCGCGACCCGTGCTCACGTAGAGACGGTTGCGCTTCGCGTCGAGCTTCACCGACATCGGCCGCGCGTTCGCGTCGAGCTGCAGGATGCGCTCGACCGGCGCGCCTTCCGGTATGCGAATTCGATACACGGAGCTGTCGAGCTCGCCAGTCACATACGCCGCCTTGCCGTCCGGCGTGAACGCGACATCGCGCGGGCGCTTGCCGACGACGATGTGCTTCACTTCCTTCAGCGTCTTCGTATCGATGACGGAGATGGAGTTGTCCGACTCGTTGGTGACCAGCGTCCAGCGGCCATCGGGCGACACGCGCACGCCCTCGGGTTCCTTGCCCACGGGCACGCGCGCGATGAGCTTGCCCGTCTTCGTGTCGAGCACCGTGGCCGTTGCCGCGTCTTCGTTCGCAACGTACAGGCGGCCATCGCTTGCAAGATCGAACTGCTCCGGATCGGAGCCGGCCTCGAACACCTTCACCACCTGCAGCGTCTGCGTGTCGACCGCGGCGACGCCGTCGGCTTTCACGTCGCGCCCGAGCTTCTCGCACTCCTCGTCCGGAACGCTGGGCGGGCACTTCGGCAGCCCGCTCAAGGCCACATAGAACACTTTCCCGTCGTTACTCACCAGAATACCGCGCGGCCGCTTGCCCACGGGAATGGTGGCGATGACTTCGTTCCTGTCTGTATCGATTACGGTAACGGTGTGCCCGTCTTCGTTGGACACGTACGCGCGCCCGGCCTGGGCGGCGACGGAGACGGTGAGCAGCAACGCGGCACCGGGCGCGAGGCAAGCCAGGCGCGCGCGGTGCGCAAAATCTTTCGAAGTCATGAAAATCATGAGGTCCTCAGCGAAGGGCATCCCTGTGGTGGATAGCGGCCGCAGCATAACGTTCGCGTGCAGCCGCGGCCACGTGTGCGCCCGGCCACGTCGTGGGCGAAACCGACCGCGGTAGCTCGGCCCTCACCGTGCCGGCCGATAATCGGGCCCGCGGGCGGGGAGGCCGGCAAAGATGCAGGATTTTTCGGGAAAAGTAGCCTTCATCACCGGCGGCGCCAGCGGCGTGGGGCTCGGGCAGGCCAGGGTGTTTGCGAAGGCCGGCGCAAGAGTGGTGCTGGCGGACATTCGCGCGGACGCGCTCGAAGCAGCGCTCGAGCATTTCCGTGGCGCCGGCGCGAGAGCACACGGCATTCGCCTCGATGTTACCGACCGCGCGGCGTTCGCGCGCGCGGCGGATGAAACGGAGCGCGTCTTCGGCCCGGTGCAACTGCTGTTCAACACCGCCGGCGTGTCGATGTTCGGGCCGCTGGAGAAATCCACGTACGAAGACTACGACTGGATGATGGGCGTGAATTTCGGCGGCGTGGTGAACGGCATCCAGACGTTCGTACCGCGCATGATCGCCCTTGGCAAGGGTGGGTACGTCGTGAACACGGCGTCCATCGCCGGGCTCGTTGCCGCCGGGCCTTCGGGAATCTACAGCGCATCGAAGTTCGCCGTTGTCGGGTTGTCGCAGGCATTGCGCGGGGCGCTGGACCCGTACGACATCGGCGTCTGCGTCGTCTGCCCCGGCAACGTGAACACCAACATCGCCGAGGCGGGCACCAGGCGCCCCGAGCATCTGAAGAACACGGGCTATCACCTGGATGAGTCGATCGTCGACGCCTTCCGGCACATTCATTCGGACGGCATGGATCCGGTGACGCTCGCCGAGCACGTTCGGGAAGCCATGACGCGCAACCAGCTCTTCGTGATTCCGTACCCCGAGATGCGCAAGCGCGTGGCCGATCACTTCGAATCGGTGCTCAGCGTGTTCCCGCCGCCGGAATCGGACGTGACCGGCGTGGCGAAGCGCCAGGCCGCGATGGTGCGCTTCGTGACGGAGCGCCAGGCCATCGAGGCCCGAAGGAAATAGCGCTATCGCACGCGGTGCCCCCTGGCGTCAGCCGACCTTCACGTCGCTGATCTGGATGACCGGCGGCACGCTCGAATAGTTGGCGATGTCTTTCTGGATGTCGGCGGCGTGCGGGCCGAACGCCGACTGAAACGCCTCCACCGAATCGAAGCGCAGGTGGCACAGCGTGGAATACTCCGCTTTGGTGCCGGGCGCGGCGCCACCCAGCCCCTGCTCCACCACCACGCCCTTCAGCGCGCTGCCCAGCACGCGCTTCACCATCGGGATGTGCGAGGTGAGGTAGTAGTTCATGTCGAACTTCGCGCCGTCCGTGTTCGGGTAAAGCACATTCACCGTGATCATGGCCTCTCCTGCTCGTGTGGGTTGAGTGCGGGTGGGGCGTGAATGCTAGGCGAGGGCGCGAGAAAAGAAAACGCCGGAGCGGCTCGTGGCCACTCCGGCGTGATGAAGACGCCGTGGCGTGCGTGCGGCGGCGACGCGCCGCGCTCCGCTGTCAGCTTCCGGTGATGGGCGTCAGTATGAGCTCGACACGACGGTTCTGCTGGCGCCCGTCCGGTGTGTCGTTGGATGCAACGGGGTGGGCCTTTCCGAAGCCCGTGGTGGCCACGCGCTGGTCCGACACTCCCTTGCCCTTCAGGTAGGTGCCCACTGTGGCGGCACGACGCTCGGACAATGCCTGGTTGGTCTGATCCGAGCCCACGCTGTCCGTGTGGCCGGACACGTCGATGATCGTCTTGTCGTATTCCTTCAGGACCAGCGCCACCGAGTCGAGCACGCTGAAGAAGTTGGCGTTCAGATCCGCGCTACCCGTGCCAAACGTGATGTTGCCAGGCATGTTGAGCACGATGTTGTCGCCCGAGCGCGAGACAGATACGCCTGTGCCCTGCAGCTGCGCGCGCAGCTTGGCCTCCTGGCGATCCATGTAATTTCCGGCGGCACCGCCGGCCAGCGCGCCGACGCCCGCGCCGACGAGAGCGCGCTTGCGGCGCTCCTTGGAATTGTCGCCGGTGAGCGCACCGACTGCGGCACCCGCGAGCGCGCCAATGCCGGCGCCCTTCGTGGTCTTGCTCACCTGCTTTTCGCCCGTATAGGCGTCGGTGGTCATGCAGCCCGACGTAAAGGCCGCCAGCACCGCGACCAATATTCCATTGCGAAACGCGCGGGCACTACGAGGCGAACCGGGATGGGTCATGCCGAAATCTCCTTCCAAACAAGCGGCAGGTGCGCACGCTACGCCAGGATTCGCACGCGTAAAGCACGGTTTCCGGGGCATGTGAATACGCTCACAAATGCCGCAATCGGCGGCCGCGCCGGTATGAGCGCGCCGTCACAAAAACCGTTGCGGGAACCGCGACGGTGTCTGCGTATTGCGTCAAATCGCCGGAGGGTCAGAAGGTGAAAGGGCGGGCGAGAAAGTCGTCCGTGCCGAAGAACATCTCGAACCCGACGCCCACACCCCAGCTCGGGCTGCGCGGCTGCTCCCGCTCCTCCTTCGGCCACGTCAGGCTCGAGCGGATCTCCATCACCAGCCAGTCGCGCGCCACGCTCTGGCGATAGGCGGTCTTGAAGCCAAACTCGTGCATGGGCACTTCGGCATCGGTCGCGCCATCGAAGCCCACCTGGAAAGCGATCGCGCGACGGAGCGCGAGGCTCCGCAACGCGGTGATCGCGGAATAACCGTAGATACCTTCGGACATCTCCGAGATCGACCCGGACGTCGTCCAGCGCAAGAGCCACCGGTTGTCGTCGAAGATCCGCTCGAGATCCATGCGCGTGGTGAAGCCCGACCGTTGGCTGTTCTGCCAGAACGCCGTCTCGCGCAGGCTGAAGAGGCCCTCCTTTGAGCTGCCGCGTTCGTACACGTACGCGGCCTTCACGTACGGGTCGGCCGGCAACCGCACGCGAATGCCCGCACCGAAGTCGAAGCGGCCACCCTGCTTCGGCGGCGTGCGATACACGATGCCGGCGAGCGTCTGTTCTTCGCCGAGCTGGCCATACTGGCGGCGGAAGGCGCCGGAGCTCGGCGTACCCTCGGTGACATACTCATCGCGGTCCACCTTGCCGATGAACGCGTTGAATCGCTCATTGAGCTGCGGTAGTGGCACTTCTACGCGAAAGCGCAACTTCGGCTGGAAGCCATCGAACTCATCCCACAACAGCGCCGGCGCGATGCTGCCGGAAGCGCCCTGGTATGCGCGCGGCGGCTCGCGCGAGCCGAACCAGCGATCCACGCGCATGGCGGAGCGCCAGACCATCTCGTGCACACCGTCCTGCGTGCGGTCGAGCCATTCATCGTCGGACTCGCCGCGCTGGCGCTGGCCTGCAACTTCGGTGGGCGGCGGCGTGGGCACGGACTGCGGCTCCGAGGGAGGCGGCACCTGGGCATGACAGAGGCCCGCCCCGTCCGCCAGCAGCAGCATTCCCAGCGCCTTCGCAGTCCACTTCACGCGCAAGATCTCCCCCTTTCATCATTAGCCTGAGCCGATTTGTCACCTGAAACCGTGCGGCCATATTAAACACAAGAGCGGCCGCGGGGCTCTTGTTCCGCTGGTAAGCCTTGTGGCGCGCGGGGGACGCGTTGCCGACGCCTGGTCAGCCCTATGGGATGCCTTGACGCTCCGGGCAGCCAACTTGAGACTGCCGCTACGAGCACCGGACATGAGGCGCCACGACGGAAGGGGTAGCGAATGATCAGCCGACGCCGGATCCTGCAGAGTGGCCTCGCCGCCACGTCGTTGCCGCTCGTTGCCGGCATTTCACTGGTGCCATGGCAGTCGGCCCACGCACAGGCGCTGGAACACCCGGCGCTTTACAAAGTGCTGTTCGACGGGCGTTTCGCGGCATCACGCGAATTCGGTCGTGAGGCCCAATGGCAGGGGCAGCGCGTGCAGGGCTTCAACGGCGACATCACTAACGTCTGGTATCACGACCTTCACCCGCACTGGCAGAAGGGCCCCGCCGCCATCGCAGGCCTTACGGCGCACGGTGCGCTCTTTTGTCTCGAGCGCCTGGCGTGGGATGTGGGAATGCGCGTTACCCACCGCGCCGAGCAGCGCTACGAAGGGCACGAGCCCCTCTACTCCTGGGTGATTGCGCCTCGCGCCTAGCCAGACGCACGTGGATCAATTCGCGGGCTGCCTGGCTGCTTCGCTGTTCGCCACTCGCGGGCGGCGGAACACGGCGTCTCTAGCGTCTTTCAGGTTGAAGCGATCGAGCGGGCCCGGCTCCATTCGCAGCGGCGCGTGCGCCGGCACCGGGTGATAAAACGCATCCGGCGGCTCGTGATACATCGGCGTGTTCACAGCCTCGATGAACTGCAGCTCCACCGGCGTGTTCGTCTCTTCCGGCGTGAGGAACAGGCCGCGCTCGCGCGCCTTGTGCCCCAGGTCCGCCCGGCTCGTGACCATGGTGAGCGGCACTCCCGCCAGCAGGCCGGCGAGCACAGGGGCCATCCACCAGATAAAGGCCGGCGCGAACGCCAGAATGACGGCGCCCCACACCACGCCGAGGGCGATGTGCCACTTCATGCGTGCGAGGGCTTCCTTGAATTTGATGCCGCGATCGTCGCGCGCTTGCGCGTCCCATCGCACCACGTGGCCCAGAAGTGTCTGCATGACGAAGCCGGAGTGGAACACCATCATGGCCGGCGCCAGCAGCATGCTGAACACTTGCTCAACCAGCAGGCCAGACAGGATGGCACGCGTGCCTCCAAAAGCCTTGCGCTGAGCGCGATCGATGAGCGCGAGCGCGGCTCCGAGCGCTTTCGGGAGCAACAGCACGACGATGGTGATGGCGAGCAGCAGGGCGATCTCACCCGTGCGGTACTCCGGCCAGGCCGGGAAGAGCGAATAGGTGCCGGCCTCGAAATAGTCGTAGCCTTCGAGCGCTTCCTTGCACGTGACGAACGAGCTGAGCAGCAGCACCGCGAACCAGATGGGCGAGGTGGCATAGGCCATCACGCCCGTGATCATGTGAATGCGGCTGACCCAGTGCAGGCCCTTGAGCGGCATCACGCCAAGATGCTGCAGATTGCCCTGCGCCCAGCGACGATCGCGAGCGGCGAAGTCGATGAGGTTGGAAGGCACCTGCTCCCAGGTGCCTTCGAGGTCGGGCACCATCCACACTTCATAGCCTGCCCGGCGCAGCAGCGCGGCTTCGACGAAGTCGTGGCTGAGAATCTCGCCGCCAAACGGCTCCTTCCCCGGAAGGCGCGGCAGCGCGCAGTGATTGGCGAAGGGCTGCACACGCATGATGGCGTTGTGGCCCCAGTAGTTGCTCTCGCTCAGTTGCCACCAGGCAAGCCCGCTCGAGAGCATGGGCGAGTTCAGGCGTGCCGCGAACTGCTGAAGGCGCGCGAACAGCGTCTCCCGGCCGGCCGGCATCGGCAGCGTCTGAATGAGCCCCACCTGCGGGTGCGCGTCGAGCAGGCGCGCGAGCGTGACCACCGTCTTGCCGGCCATCACGCTGTCGGCGTCGAGCACGAGCATGTGGTCGTAGAGGCCGCCCCACTGGCGCACGAAGTCCGCCACGTTGCCGGCCTTGCGGCTCACGTTCTTTTCACGGCGCCGGTAGAAGATGCGACCGCCGGCTTC
>Ga0299912_10002973_pt1 | contig 13907 bp, 13 predicted proteins | sample RVTome_2_FD_207667 | JGI IMG/M metagenome (GOLD analysis project Ga0299912, IMG submission 207667) | Soil microbial communities from uranium-contaminated site in the Upper Colorado River Basin, Wyoming, United States - RVT95D214 (version 2) ...
GGGGAAGAGGTCGGGGTGGCCAACGACTTCGCCGAGATCTTCGCGTGGGACGTGGATTTCACCCGGGGCGTCAAGCCCGGGGACGAGTTCTCGATCCTCTACGAGCGCCTCTTCCTGGTCGGCGAGCGCGGGACCGAGGCCTACGTGCGGCCTGGGCGGATCCTGGCCGGTCAATACAGCAACGGCCTCCAGGAGCACCGAGCCGTCTACTTCGAGCGAGAGGAGGGGAGGGGCGGCTACTACCGACCCGACGGCTCCTCCGTGAAGCGCGAGCTGCTGCGCGCGCCGCTCAACTACCGGCGCATCAGCTCCCGGTTCTCCCACTCCCGTCTCCACCCGATCCTCAAGGTCCGTCGCCCGCACCTGGGCGTCGACTACGCCGCCCCTTACGGCACGCCGGTCTGGGCCGTCGCCGACGGCACGGTGATCTTCCGCGGCGTGGAGGGCGGCCTGGGCAGGCTGGTGAAGGTGAGGCACTCGGACGGCTACGTGTCCTACTACGGGCACCTGTCCCGCTACGCCCAGAGCCTGAGGGTCGGACAGCGGGTGCAGCAGAAGGAGGTGCTCGGCTTCGTCGGATCCACCGGCCTCTCGACGGGTCCGCACCTGCACTTCCAGCTGATGAAGCACGGGAGGCCGGTCGATCCGGGGGTGGTGCACTCGCCCGCCGGCGAGCCGATTCCCTCCGCTTCCCGGCAGTCCTTCGCCCGGGTCCGCGACGAGCTGCTCCGGGAGCTCGAACCCGCCCCGCTCGCGGTGATCACCAACGAGGCCATGTAGAAGCGGGTAGCCGCCCCGCTCGCCGGCTCGCTGCTCGACCTCCCGATCTGTGCCACGATACCGGGATGGCCGCTCCGGTCCCCGACAAGCTTCGCCAGCCACCCGAGCCCCTCGGTCGCGCCCCGGCTGAACGGGAGGCAGTCGCTCCGTGAAGGCGCTTTCCGAGCTTCGCCTGGTGCGCGTCGGGTCCACCAACCCTCCCAAGCTCGAGGGGGTTCGCGCCGCCCTCTGCGCATTTTCCCGCCACGTCACCATCGAGGGGGTCGAGGTGGAGAGCGGCGTGCCCGATCAGCCGCTCGGATTCGAGGAGATCGTCGCGGGAGCCCGCAATCGCGCCGAGAGAGCGCAGCGCGGGGGCGAGTGCGATCTCGGGGTCGGGTACGAAGACGGGCTGGTGGAGATCCCCGGAACCATGGGGACCTGGTTCAACATCGGCTGCGCGGCGGTGAGCGACGGGGTTCGGATCTCGCTCGGCCTCTCCTCGGGGTTCGGCTACCCGCCGGCCTGCTCGGAGCGGGCGGTGGCGGAGCGCCGCCCGATCGGGGCGCTCTTCGATCGCTTCTGGAGGCAGCGCCGGGGCGGGGCCCCGTCCTCCGCGCAGCTCTCCCTCGGGAACGTCGGGAGGCTCACCGGCGGTGCGCTTCCGCGCGCCGAGTACACGCGTCACGCGGTGCTCTGCGCTCTCGCCTTCTTCGTTCACCCGGATCTCTACGTCGAGGGGGGAGGGATGGATTGAGCGTCGAGACCCCGGTCGGATCGGTCCTCGAGCTCGTCGAATACCTGCGCGGCGGCGAGAAGCCCGTGGAGCGTTTCCGGATCGGGACCGAGCACGAGAAGATCGGCCTGCGCGTGGACGATCACGGATCGGTTCCCTACGAGGGCGAGCGCGGTATCGGTGCGATCTTGGAGAAGATCGCGCGGGAGGACGGCTGGACCCCCGTTCTCGAGGCTGGGAACGTGATCGCCCTGGAAAAGGAGGGCGCCGCCATCACGCTGGAGCCCGGCGGGCAGCTCGAGCTCTCGGACGCGCCGGTGCGCACCATCTTCGAGACCTGCGCCGTGTTCAATTCCCATCTGGACCTGATCCGCCGGGTCTCCGAGCCCCTCGGGCTGATCTGGCTGAGCCTGGGCTGCAATCCCCTCCACGGGGTGGCGGACGTCCCCAGGATGCCGAAGGCCCGCTATCGCATCATGCGCGAGTATCTCCCCGCCCGGGGCGCCTTCTCGCTCCACATGATGCACCTGACGGCGACCGTCCAGGCCAATCTCGACTACTCCGACGAGGCCGACATGGTGGCGAAGATGCGCACCGCGATGGGGATCACGCCCGTCGTCTCCGCCATCTTCGCCAACTCCAGCATCTCGGCGGGGAAGCCGAGCGGCTTCATCTCGCAGCGCGTCCACTACTGGCGCCACACGGATCCCGACCGCTGCGGGCTCCTTCCCTTCGTCTTCGACCCGGACTTCGGGTACGCCCGCTACGTGGAGTGGGCGCTCGACGTGCCGATGTTCTTCCTGGTCCGCGACGGGAGCTACCTGCCGGCCAAGGGAACGACCTTCCGGCAGTTCATGAAGACCGGCCTCCAGGGTCACAGGGCCATGCTCGACGACTTCGATCGGCACCTGACCACCCTCTTCCCCGAGGTGCGCCTCAAGCGGGTGCTGGAGCTGCGCGGCGCCGATGCGGTCCCCTCCCCTCTGACCTGCGCACTGCCGGCCCTCTGGAAGGGGATCCTCTACGACGCGGAGGCGCGGTCCGCGGCCTGGGAGCTGGTGGAGGACTGGAGCTTCGAGGAGCGGGAGGCCGCCCTGGAGGCGGTCTCCCGGCGGGGCCTGGCCGCCGAGGTTCCCGGCGGGCCCGTGCTGCCGCTCGCGCGGGAGCTCGTCTCCATCGCTTTCGGGGGGCTCCGGCGGATCGCCCACCCCGGCGAGTCGAGAGACGACGAGCGCGGCTTCCTGGAGCCGCTCTTCGAGCAGCTGGAGACGGGGAAGAGCCCCGGCCAGGTGATCCTGGATCGCTGGGAGGGCGAGTGGGGGGGCTCGTTCGACCGGTTGATCGATTACGCGCGATACTGATAGAGTCCGCCCATTGGAGGAGACGCGATGGCTTCGAAGTCGTTCAAGGTGTCGTTCACGCTGGATGAATCGGATGCCGCCTACTTCCGTAGGCTGTACCGCGCCGCGAAGGAGCGCTCCTCCCCGCAGGACCGGCCCAAGATCCTCAAGGAGGTGGGTGAGCTGATCGGCCGGGTTCGCGCCGCCCAGAAGGCTCCGAGCTTCGTCCTCGAGGCGATCACGGTTCTCGAGGATCTGATCCAGATGCTCGAGGACGGCGACTATGCCGTTCCCCAGCCGGTCGCGGAGAAGGCGCTGGCCGCCCTCGCCTACTTCGCCAATCCCGAGGACGTGATTCCCGACCACATCCCGGGGCTCGGCTTCCTGGACGACGCCATCATGATCAAGTTCGTCGAGGAGGAGTTCAAGCACGAGCTCTGGGCCTACCGCAAGTTCCGGAAGTTCCGCGAGGGTGCGGAGCAGCGTCCCTGGACGGCCGTGGCACGGGAACGCCTCCCCAAGCGCCTCATCGAGTTCCGCAAGGAGCTCCGCGCCAAGGTGAAGGCGAAGAGCACCCATGAGAGGTCGAAGCTCTCCCGGTTGGGCGGCCGCTTCGCCGCCTGGTAGCCCGGCTGGCGACGGGCCGCGGGGTGCGGCGCGCGCGACAACGAGTCATCCTCTGCGCCAGCCATGACCAGCCCTGAACGCAGCCGGATCCTGGTCGTCGACGACGAGGAGGCGATCCTCGAGACGATGACCTACACCTTCGAGGACGAATACCAGGTCCTCACCGCCACCTCCGCCACCCAGGCGCTCGACCTCCTCGAGCGGGAGGGGCCGGTGGCGGTGGTGATCTCGGACCAGCGGATGCCGGAGATGACCGGTGTCGAGTTCCTCTCCAGGGTCTTCGAGATGGAGCCGACCACCACCCGCATCATCCTGACCGGCTTCGCCGACATGGACGCCATCATCCGCGCGATCAACGATGGCCACGTCTACGCCTACATCACCAAGCCCTGGGAGCCCGCGGATCTCAAACAGGTGGTGAAGCGCGCCGTCGACCACCACCAGCTGGCCGTCGAGAACGAACGCCTGCTGCGCGACCTGCACGACGCCAACGTGATCCTCGAGGCGGTGATGGATCAGCTCGACACCGGAGCGGTCGCCGTCGATGCCGGCGGGGTGGTGCGCGCCGCCAACCGTCCCGCCCGCAACTGGCTGGGTCTCAAGGGGGATCCGAGGGGTCGAGCCCTCAAGGACGTGCTCGATACGGCGGGTCTCGAGCGCCTGGCGGATGCGGCGGCTCGCGTCCTCTCCGAGGACGAGGTCACCTACCGGGAGGTCGATCTCGATCGGGCGGCTCGAAAGGTGCGGCTGCGCATCAAGGTCGAGGAGCTGCGCGATCCCCAGGGTCGCGACCTCGGCCGCGTCATCCTCGCCCGCGAGATCTCCCACGAGCCGCTCAGGCGCCGCTTCGACGAGCTGCTCGCCGCCATCGTGGATCGCGAGGGGGAGGTGCGGGGGATCCTGGAGAAGTCGCTGGTGGAGCTGCGCGCGCTGCGGGAGCGGGTGCGCGCCTCGACGATCGAATCCCCGGGGATGGCCGAGCTCGCCGATCGCATCTCGCGCAGCATGACCGCCATCGAGTACTGGCTCGAGGTCGACGACTCGCTGGCGCGGGAAGACTATCCGGAGGCGCAGCTGCTGCTGGATCGGACGCGGATCGCGATGTCGCGCTGGCCGCTGCCGGATCAGTGGCCTGCGCGCGTGCGCGAGCTGGCGCGTCGGGTGGAGTCCTATTACGAGTCCGGAGAGAATTCGAAGCAGCGAACCCTCTGAGGCGCCCGCAGCGGGAGCCGGCGGTCTTCCCCGACTCGAGCTCCGCATCGAGCGGCTCGGGGCCACCTTGCGCTTCACCTACGCGTTTCACGCCAGGGAAGTGCGCTTCGAGCTGGAATCCGGCGGCAGCTTCATCCCGGCCTTCCCGGAGACCTTCTCCTTCCACCTGCACCGCCACGATCCCGCCGAGCTCTATCTCCGCCTCGAGGATCTCTGGTCGAACCCGGCGAGGATCGCGCCCGAGGCGAATCGGCGCGACTGCGAGGAGGCGATGCTGCGCCTGCTGGCGGCGCTTCCCGCATACCTCTGCGGGATCATCGACCGTCTCGAGTCGAGCGGCGCCTCCGCCCCTCTCGCGCGGGTCTGCGAGGACGTGGCGGTCTTCGGACAGATCGTCTGTCGCTTCATCCAGGACAAGGACCTCGAGGATCACCCGCGGCTTCGGATCGCGCGCTTCCACCTGCGCAAGCTGGTGCTCCGGGCCCTGCTGGTGATCCTTCGGGAGCGCGTTCGGACCCGCTTCCTGGAAGGCTACATCGCCGGCGACGCCATCCCCGAGCTCTCCTCGGAGGATCCCAACGGGATCGGCTTCTTCTACGCCATCGCCGGGGGCGAGCCCGACCTGATCGACCGGCAGGTGGTGGCGGCCGCGGAGCGCGCCTACTTCCGCTGGCTCGAGGACATCTGTCTCGACGAGGAGAACCGCGCCTTCGAGACCGACAGCTCGCCCTTCGACGACCGCGAGGTCGAGGTGATGCGCGCGGTCGCCGCCAGCGGTCGGGGCCCCGTGGTCCGCGGCGCCGAGCTCTCTCCCTTTCTGCGCCGTCGCGGAAGCCGCGACTGCCGGCGGCTGCTGAAGAAGCTCGAGACCTGGTTCCTGCGCCAGTACGACGTCCACCACGCAGCTGCGGTGATCCATCACCGCGATCACCTGCTCGGCGGTCGAGACGACGCGGAGAGGGTCCTCTCGCTGCACTCGACCCGCAACTACCTGATGACGCTGCTGCTCCTCGCGCTTCCCTTCCTCGGTGCGACCTTCGCCTATGATCGCGCGCCTCTCTTCTTCGACGCGGTCGCCTCCGCCGAGGTGATCGCGGTATCCGCGGTCGCCCTCTGGTATCTGATCTATCGCTTCCTGTGGAAGAAGGACCTCACCTTCTTCCACGCCTCGGTGCCGCGCATCGGGGCGGGGATCATCGTCGGCTACCTGCCGGTCTTCATGATCGACGAGGTCTGGGACCTGGCCGAGCAGTCGCCCTTCTACCTGGTGGCGGTGGCGGGTCTGCTCGGGCTCGCGACCCTCCTCTACATCTACGTCGAGGTCCAGCGCCGGATCGGCGATCCGCAGGAATCCTTCGCGCGGGCGCAGCGGATCTTCCTGCTCGGCCTGGTCGAGGCGGCCGGCTTCGGCATCGTGGTGACCAGCCTGCTCGGCCCCCTGATGGCGGTTCGCAACTGGGGCCCGCAGGTGGGCCCGGGCTCGATCGAGCTCCTCGGGAGCGCGAGGATCGTCTTCCTCGGGGAGCTTCCCAAGATCATCGGAATCCCGCCCTTCGTGGCGTTTCCGAGCGCGGTCTTGCTGATGAGCTTTCTCGCCTTCTTCATCGGGACCTTCCTGCAGCTCCTCTGGGAGGATATTCCCATCACCGAGCCGCTCTGACCCGCCGCCCCCCGCCTCGCTCGCTCGCGGCGAGTCCACCCTGCGCCTCGCCGATCGCGGGGAGATCGTGTAGCGGCTCCGGCTCCGAAATCGGTACAGTCACCGCCCTGGAAGGTCTGGCTCGATGCCCGCGATCGTGATCTACTCGAAGCCCGCATGTCCCTACTGTGAGATGGCGAAGCGGCTGCTCACCGAGAAGGGGCAGACCTGGATCGAGATCGACGTGGAGGCGGAGCCAGGTCGCCGAGCCGAGATGATCGGGCGCTCGGGGCGGACCACGGTGCCCCAGATCTGGATCGGCGATCGGCACGTGGGCGGCTTCGACGATCTCGCGGATCTCGAACGCCGGGGCGAGCTGGACCCACTCCTGGGCCTTGCGCGCGGCGCCGGCGCCGCCGAGCGCGTCAGGGTCCTGATCGCGGGGAGCGGCCCCGCTGGCTACACGGCGGCGATCTACACCGCCCGGGCGGAGCTCGAGCCGGTGATGCTGGCCGGTCTCCAGTTCGGCGGTCAGCTGATGCTCACCACCGAGGTGGAGAACTACCCCGGCTTCCCCGACGGCGTGGCGGGACCCGCGATGATGGAGATGTTCCAGAAGCAGGCCGAGCGATTCGGGACCCGCGTCCTCACCGAGGACGCCACCCGGATCGATCTCGGCCAGCGCCCCTTCAGCGTCGAGAGCGAGGGACACCGCTTCCGCACCGATGCGCTCATCATCGCCACCGGCGCGACCGCGCGCTGGCTCGGGATCCCCTCGGAGCAGAGGCTCCAGAACCGAGGCGTCTCGGCGTGTGCCACCTGCGACGGCGCCCTCTATCGGGGCAAGGAGATGGCGGTGGTGGGCGGCGGTGACACGGCGATCGAGGAGGCCCTCTTCCTCACCCGCTTCTCCCCCAAGGTCACCGTGATCCACCGCCGCGACCAGCTGCGCGCCTCCAAGATCATGCAGGATCGCGCCTTCCGGAGCGAAAAGATCGCGTTTCTCTGGGACAGCGTGGTGGACGAGGTCCTGGGAGGCGACGGCGTCACCGGCGTCCGGGTGAGGAACCGCAAGACCGGAGCCACCCAGGAGCTTCGCCTGGAGGCCCTCTTCATCGCGATCGGCCACCAGCCCAACACCGAGCTGGTGCGGGGGCAGCTCGCGCTCGACGAGGTCGGCTACGTCGAGGTCGAGCCCGGCTCCTCGCGCACCAGCGTCGCCGGCGTCTTCGCCTGCGGCGACGTCATGGATCCCACCTACCGCCAGGCGATCACCGCCGCGGGGACGGGTTGCATGGCAGCCATCGATGCGGAGCGATGGCTGGCGGAGCAGTCGGCGGGGTAGAACGATGGCGCTTACCCGCGACCGGTTCGAGCAGCTGGTGGCTCGTTCGACCGACATCGTCGTCGCGACCGACGGCGGCGGGACCATCATCTACTACAACGATGGCGCCAAGAGGAGCCTCGGCTACGCCGCGGACGAGGTGCTCGGCACCAGCGTGGTTCGAGTCTACGCGAGCCTCGAAGAGGCCAGGCGGGTGATGAGGGCGATGCGAAGCCCCGAGCACGGGGGAAAGGGGATCGTCGAGACCTTCCGCACCACCTTCCTGTCCAAGAGCGGCGAGCAGATTCCGGTGGCGATCTCAGGGACGATTCTCTACGACGAGCGCGGCCGCGAGGACGGCACCATCGGCTTCGCGAAGGATCTCCGCGAGATCCTGCTCAAGGATCAGCTCGCCACCCTCGGCGAGGTCGCGGTGGGCCTCAGCCACGAGATCAACAACCCTCTCGCCGTGATCCTCAATCAGGTGGAGCTTCTGGAGCGCGACATCGACCGGCTCGCAGGAGAGCGCGATGTGTCGGTGGAGGAGGAGCGGCTCGACGCGGTGCGACGGGAGATCTCGCGGATCTCGGAGATCCTGATTCGTCTCGCCGAGATGGTCCGCGAGGAGAGCTACGAGACCATCGACTACATCGGACCCACCAAGATGATCGACCTTCGCACCGACCGCAGGCGCAAGCGGCTGGCCGGGACGGAGCTCCGCGGGGTGCGGGTGCTGGTGGTGGACGACGACCTGGGGATCTGCCGCAGCCTTCGCGAGATCCTGGAGAGCGACGGCTGTCAGGTGGAGGTCGCATGTGACGGCGTCGCGGCTCTCGCCGCGCTCTCCCGCCTCTCGTTCGACGTGGTGCTGACCGACGTGGTGATGCCCAACATGGACGGCTACGAGCTCTACAAGGCGATCCAGGAGCGGCGCCCGCAGCTTCCGGTCCTGATGATGACCGCCTTCCACTACGACAAGGACCACATCATCAAGCGCAGCCGGATGGCCGGGCTGACGACGGTGATCTTCAAGAAGCCGGTCGATCCGGAACGGCTGCGGCAGGCGTTGATCGACGCGGTGGGCGCGCGGCGGAGCGAGGCCTGAGCCGGCGCCCGAGGACCCGGCGCCCGGCTCGAGATCTGGGCTCGGCGTCAGATCTCGAGATGGGTCTTCGCGATGTTGAAGAGCATGCCGTCTTCGTTCTTGCAGAGGGAGCGCTCTTCCCAGGCTTGCAGGACGGTGACCTCGTCACCCTCCGCGAACGCCACGTCCTCCAGCTCCTCGCCGAGGTTTGCCCGATGCTTGAGGGTCATCGCCTTCTTGATGGTCGCCATGTCGGGGAGATCCTCCTGATGACTGGACGGTTGTAGCCCCTCGAAGCGGCGCTTTCAACGAGTCTCCAGCGTGCGGGCGGCGCACACCGCGACGATCCGGCGCACTCCCGCTCGCCTAAGCGCGCGGGCCGCCTCCCGCAGAGTGCTTCCCGTCGTCACCACGTCGTCCACCAGCCAGACCCGCCCCGGAAGCGCCCGACTGCGCGCGCAGAAGGCTCCCGAGACGTTCCGGGCGCGCTCGAAGCGGGGGAGCTGGGTCTGGCTCGGCGTGTTTCGGATCCGCGCCAGCGCGCCGGGATCCACCGGAAGCCCGCGCTCCCGGCCGAGCGCCGACGCCAGCAGGGCGGCCGGATTGAATCCGCGCTCCCGCAGGCGGATCGGGTGGAGGGGCACCGGCACCACCAGATCCGGCGCCGGTCCGGGGACCCGGTCGCCGGCCTCCCGGATCAGCGCCTCCGCCACCGCCTCCGCCGCGGGATCGAGCCCGAAGAGGCCCGGCTCCGGGTACTTGAAGCGACGCAGCCAGGCGGCGGCCTCGCCCTCGAAGGCGACCGCCGCGACCCAGCTCTCGAGCGGCGCGGGGGCCGCCGTCTCGAATCCCGGCGTCAGGCGCAGCAGCGCGCGTCGGCAGCCGGGGCAGAGCGCGTCCCGGCCGGCGGCCCCGCGGCATCTCGCGCAGGCCCCCGGAAACAAGAGCTCGAGGAGAGCGCGCCACATCTCGGCGAGCCGATCGCCTGTGCCGGACCCCGGGGCTCGCCAGAGCTTACGCGATGGGTGAGCGAGCCGTCAGCGGGCGGTCTCGCGCTCGACGAGGTGCTCCGCCGGCTGCGCCAGCGCGATGGCGGGCGCATCGCCCCAGAGCCGCTCCAGGTCGTAGTACTTGCGCACCTCCTCCTGGAAGACGTGGACCACCACGTCGTTCAGGTCGATCAGGACCCAGCGCCCCTCCTCGTAGCCCTCCACGCCCAGGGGTGTCTTCCCGCTCGCCTGGCTCGCCGCGACGAGCGCGTCCGCCACCGAGCGCACGTGGCGGTCCGAGGTTCCCGTCGCGATCAGGAATGCGTCGGTGAAGGAGGTGAGCTCGTGGACGTCGAGGGCCACCAGGTCCTGAGCCTTCTTCTCGAGCGCCGCCTCTGCCAGCTCTCTCACCCAGGTGGTCTGATCGGGGGCCGACGTCACGCGCGACTCCTCGTCTGGTAGATCCCGCTCTCGATGACCTCGCGGCGCACCGCCTCCGGGATCAGGTAGCGCACCGAGCGTCCCTCCCGGATCCGCCTGCGGATGTCGGTCCCGGAGACGTCCAGGGCCGAGATCCGGATCCGGCGGATCCAGGTCTGCGCGGTGCGGTGTCGGCCGAGCTCGCCGCCCTGGTCGAGATCGAAGTGCGGGGCGAGCCTCGCGGGGAGCTGCTCGGCGAGTCGTCCCCCGCGCCCCGGCGGGCGGGTGATCACCGCGAAGTGGGAGAGGGTGAAGAGAGTCGAAGGCTCCCGCCAGGTTTCGATCTCCGCGAACGCATCCTCTCCGATCACGAAGATCGGCTTCTCCGGCGCCAGCCGTTCGCCGAACCTGCGGAGCGTGTCGACGGAGTAGGACGGCCCCGAGCGCTCGATCTCCATCGGGTCCACCGCGAAGCGGGGGTTGTCCGCGGTCGCTCGGCGGGTCCACTCGCAGCGCAAGCTCGCCGGGGCCAAGAGATCGCGCTCGCCCTCCTTGTGCGGAGGCTCGGCGCTGGGCACGAAGACCATGCGCTCGAGCCCCAGGATCTCGCACACCTCCTCGGCGGCGCGCAGGTGGCCGAGATGGATGGGGTTGAAGGTTCCGCCGAGAACGCCGACTCCGCCGCCCGGGCTCATTCGCGGATCTGACCGTTCCCGTAGAGAACGAACTTGAGGGTGGTGAGGCTCTCGAGGCCCATCGGGCCGAATGCGTGCAGCTTCGAGGTGGAGATGCCGATCTCCGCGCCGAGGCCGAGGCGGTAGCCGTCCGCAAAGGCCGTCGAGCAGTTGATGCCCACCGTTCCCGAGTTGACGCGGCGCAGGAACTCCTGGCCGTTCGCGTAATCGTTGGTGACGATCACCTCGGTGTGATCCGAGCCGTAGCGCTGGATGTGGGCGATCGCCTGGTCGAGGTCGTCCACCACGCGCACCGCCAGGATCATGTCCAGATACTCCTCGCTCCAGTCCGCCTCCACCGCCGGGACCGCCTCGGCGAAGATCTCCCGGGTTCGCGCGCAGCCGCGGATCTCGACCCCTTCCTCGTGGAGCGCCTTGAGCACGGCCGGCATCACCGTGCGCGAGGCGTCCACGTGGACCAGCAGGGTCTCGAGGCCGTTGCACACCGCGACCTGCCGGATCTTGGAGTCGCGCGCGATCGCGATCGCCATCTCGCGGTCCGCGCTGGCGTCGATGAAGGCGTGGCACACTCCTGCGTCGTGCTTGATGATCGGGATCCTGGAGGTCTCGGTGACCTTGCGGATCAGCCCCGGCCCTCCCCGCGGAATCACCAGGTCGATGAACTCGCTGGCGCGGAGCAGCACGTCGATGGCGGCGCGATCGGTCGAGGGGACGATGCCGATGGCGCCCTCGGGGACGCCGGTCTCCCGGGCTGCGGCGCGCAGCTCCTCGGCCAGGGCCAGGTTGGAGCGGATCGCCTCGGATCCCCCGCGCAGGACCACGGCGTTTCCCGCCTTCACGCACAGGGCCGCCGCGTCCACCGTCACGTTGGGCCGGGACTCGTAGATGATCGCGATCACGCCGAGCGGAATGCGCATGCGACCCACGCGAAGGCCGTTGGGACGCACCCTGGTGTCGAGGATCTCGCCGACCGGATCGGGGAGCGCCGCGACCGCGCGCAGGCCGTCGATCATGTCCTCCCACTTGCCCCCGTCGAGGGCGAGCCGCCGCCGCATCGGCGCCGCCACGCCGCTGCTCTCGGCCTCCTCGATGTCCTTGCGGTTCTCGGCGAGGATCCGCTCCCGGGCGGCCTCCAGCCGCTCCGCCGAGCGCGCGAGCCAGGCGTTCTTCGCGCTCCCGCCGAGACCCCCGAGCGAGAGCGAGGCCTGCCTGGCGCGCCTGGCGAGATCGCGGACCTCTGCTTCCAGATTCATCTCGGCTCGACTCTGCCGCCCCGGCTCGTGCACCCCTCTTGCGGCGGGCCGGATCATTCCCGGAGGTCGCCGCCGAGAATCACGAGATCGTCGCGGTGGATCACCTCGTCACCGTTCGAATATCCTAGCAACTGGGCGATCTTCCGCGTCGAGGCGCCCTTGATGCGGTGCACGTCGGCGGCGGCGTAGGCCACCAGGCCCCGGGCGAACTCACGGTGTCGCTGGTCCACGCAGGAGACGGGATCCCCGATCCCGAAGCTCCCCTCGACGCCGACGATGCCCGCGGGGAGCAGGCTCCGGCCCTTCTCCACCAGGGCGCGGACCGCTCCCTGGTCCACGACCAGGCGGCCGCGCGGATGGGCGGTGAAGGCGAGCCAGTGCTTGCGGCTGGCCAGGCGGCTTCCCGAGGCGATCAGCGTTCCCAGCGGCTCTCCGGCCGCCACCCTGGTGATGACGTTCCGGGTCCTTCCGTTGCAGAGCACGGTGGCGGCACCCGACTGGGCCGCGCTCCTGGCCGCGGCGAGCTTGGTGACCATGCCTCCGCGCCCGAAGGCGCTGCTCGAGCCACCGGCGGCTCGCTCGATCTCCGGCGTGATCGACTCGATGACACCGTAGAGAGGAGGCTTGTGCTTCCCCGGCTCCGGGACGCGGGTGTGGAGGCCGTCCACGTCGGTCAGGATCACCAGCAGCTCCGCGGCGACCAGGTTGACCACCGTCGCGGAGAGGCTGTCGTTGTCCCCGAAGCGGATCTCCTCGGTCGCGACCGTGTCGTTCTCGTTCACCACCGGGACCACGCCGAGAGCGAGAAGCGTCGCCAGAGTGCGTCGCGCGTTCAAGAAGCGCTCGCGGTCGTCGAGGCCGCCGCGCGTCACCAGCACCTGGGCGACCTGCCTCCGGTACCGCGTGAAGCGCCTCCGGTAGAGCTCCGAGAGCCCGATCTGCCCGACCGCCGCCGCGGCCTGCTTCTCGGGGATCGAGCGCCCGGGGTGGGACCAGCCGAGGGTCCGGCTCCCCATCGCGATCGATCCCGAGCTGACCAGCACCACCTCCCGCCCCGCATCGCAGAGCTCGGAGACCTGCCGGGCGATCTCCGTGAAGATGCGCCGACGGAGCGCGCCCCGGTCGGTGAGCACGCCGCTTCCGACCTTGACCACGATGCGGCGCGCATCCCTGGCGGCCTTCCGGAGCTCAGCCATCCCGCTCCTTCGCCTCCGCGTCGATCGCCCGGACGATGGCGCGCAGCAGCTCGCCGATTCCCTCGCCGGTCGCGCCGGAGACCCGGATCACCTCCCGGCCCCGGGAGCGGAGCGCCGCCTCCGGCACGTCCAGGGTCTCGCGGTCGGCGATCAGGTCGATCTTGTTCAGGGCCACGATCTCCGCTCGATCCCGGAGCGCCTCGTCGTAGGCCGCGAGCTCGCGCCGGGTCGAATCGTAATCCGCCAGCGGACCCTGACCCTGCTGCGCCGGCGTGCCCACGTCGAGAAGATGCACCAGGACGCGCGTCCTCTGGATGTGTTTGAGGAAACGGTCGCCGAGTCCGACGCCCTGGCTCGCGCCCTCGAGGAGCCCGGGAATGTCGGCGACGACGAAGCGCCTCTCGCCGAGCGCGGCGACTCCGAGCGCGGGGACCAGGGTGGTGAAGGGATAGTCCGCCACCCGCGGCCGGGCGGCCGAGATGCGGCGCAGAAGGGTCGACTTCCCGGCATTCGGCGCGCCCACCAGACCCACGTCGGCCAGCAGCTTGAGCGAGAGGCGCAGCCTGCGCCGCTCGCCGGGCTTGCCCGGAGTGGCGAAGTCGGGAGTCTGGCGCGTCGGGCCCTTGAAGCGCG
>Ga0299912_10002975_pt1 | contig 13900 bp, 8 predicted proteins | sample RVTome_2_FD_207667 | JGI IMG/M metagenome (GOLD analysis project Ga0299912, IMG submission 207667) | Soil microbial communities from uranium-contaminated site in the Upper Colorado River Basin, Wyoming, United States - RVT95D214 (version 2) ...
CGTTATTGTCTGTTGCCTGGCCCCAGAAGACGGTCAAGGGTCTCGGTCCGCCAGGCCACCAAGAATCAGCAGACCCTTATGCGGAATCCGGCCAAAGGCGAGCAAGGGTCTGAATCGCCTAGGTCGGGTCCTGCAAAACCCCTATGCGTGGGGTCCCTGGCCTGAGCGGCCAGGACAGGCAAATCCCACCGTCGCCTTTAAGCAACAGCAGGCAACGACAGGCAACACCTGCCCATTCGTTGCGTGAATCCGCGCCGTTTCTCCTTGCCCGATGTCCAGCATTTCGAGACGCTTGGCTAGCACGATCTTCGCAGCACCGGCCAATGGCAAGTGATAGTGTCTGGGAGCAGGGGATGCTCTCCCGCCGGCCCACTGCGGTAATGCTGGTCTCGCCCCATACCCCTCATTACAGGATGATCCGGACCTTCTCCTCCGCCATGTGCTTCTTGCGCGTGCCCAGGCGGTTCGTCCGAACGGTGGCCTCTACTCACTTCTTCTTCTCGGGCATTCTGCCTCCCGGTCCACTTGCTGGGGCCGAGAAGTGCGCCTTTCCTGATCGCTCCTAGTGTCCGATCTGGCCTGACAACATAAAGTCGCGGCAGTCTTCTTGCGAGTTGCGGCGAACCCCGACCGCGGCCCCCGAGGTTGTCGAGTGGGCGACAGCCTAGTCCATCAGGATCAGCCCCAAGCCGATGATCACCGCCACCAGCCCGGGAATCGGCAAACGTGCCGACCACAGGCGGCGTCCAGCATCCGATTCTCCCATACCACTCGGCCAAGGATCGAACGTGTCGACCAGGGGCGGGCGGCCCCTGCCCCTCTGAAGGACAGCTGTGCAGCCCGGGGTAGTGACCGCCGTTTGTCCGGCGGCCCCGCATGTCGCCGTGTTGACCAGCCGGAGAGGGGTGTGTCGGCGCGCGCTTCGAGGGCGGCGGGGCGCCCCGTGGTATACGCGCCTCCGGGATTCGCGGCAGGGCTTGTACAGCAGATCGTTGTCATGATGCATACTGGGGTCTAAAATAGCAGTGTTCGCGCTGAGCGTGCTGGCGAATCTCGGTTCCCTGCGCGAGGCAATGCTCAGTGCCTATTACCTCGGGGGGTGACCGGTGGCATCCGCCGGCCGTGGTTCATCCATTCCAGCTCTAATCGGTCGCGAGGCCCAACTGCAGGTGATACAGGCCGCGTATGATTCCGCTCGCCGCGGTCGCTTGCGCATCATCCTGTGCACCGGCGACGCCGGGATCGGGAAGAGCCACCTGCTCTCGGCCGCGGCCGACCGGCTGGCCGCCATCGGCGCACGCATCCTACGTGGCGGCGCCTCCGAGGCCGAGGCGATGCCACCCTACCTGCCGTTTCTGGAAGCGCTGGCGCCTCGGATTCGGCAGGCACCCGCGGATGAGCTGGCAGCGGACGTTGGACGGGGGGCGCTAGCCCTTGCGGCCATCTTTCCGGAACTGGCCGACCGCCTGCAAGGTCAGCCCTCCGCCTCCCCCCTGCCGCCCGAGCAGGCGCGGCTGCGCCTCTTTGAGGCGGTCGGTGTCTTCCTGGCCGCGCTGTCCTCCCGCCGGCCTGTCGTGCTCCTGCTCGACGACCTGCAGTGGGCCGACAACGCCAGCCTCGATCTGCTCGCCTACCTGGCCGGGCATCAGGTCGCGGCGCGGCTGCTCATCATCGGCGCCTACCGGGAACATGCCGTCCAGACCCATCCTGCCCTCGAGCGGGCGCTGGTCATGCTGCATCGTACCAACCGGCCGGAGTCGATTCGACTTGGCCCGCTGGACCAGGCGCACACTTCCCAACTGGCAAGCCACCTACTTGGGTCCGATCTGGCGCCGGACAGCGCCCAGGCGTTGCACACGCACAGCGAGGGCAATCCGTTCTTCGCCGAGGAACTGCTGCGCGGTTGGCACCACGCCGGTGCGCTGCACCTCACGCCCCAGGGTTGGGCTCTGAACGCCGAGTCGGCCGGCGCAATCCCGGCAAGCATCCTGTCCGCTGTTCGCCTGAGGATCGGCCGACTTCCCGCCGACGCCGTCGACCACCTGCGCGTGGCGTCGGTAATTGGACGGTCTTTCCCGGTCGGTCTTCTGGCGCGCGTTCTGAGCAGCCCACCCGAATCCGTGGAGGCCCGTCTTCTGGAGGCCGTCACCCATCATCTGGTCGAGGTGGACGACACCGGCGGGTTCCGATTCACCCACGACATCATCCGCGCCTGCCTGTACCGCGAGGTCAGCTCAGCCCGCCGCCAGCGCCTGCACGCGCAGATCGGATCGGCGCTGGAGTCCTCGTCGCCCCCGCTCGGCGCGCAGCAGCTTGCCGAGCTGGCCTTCCACTTCTCGCACAGCGACGATGCCGCGCGCGGCGCGGACTACTCTCAAAGGGCCGCCGAGCGCGCCCTAGCCGCTTGCGCGTTCGAACAGGCCGCTGTCCATTGGCAGGCCGCCCTCCACCAACTCCCGGAGGAGTGCGACGCGCGCGGTGCGGCGATGCTCGGGCTGGGCGAGGCGATGCTGCTGGCTGCCAGGGAGGAGCCGGCGGGTGAGGCCTTCCGCGCCGCCGCCGCGTGGCATGCGTCCCGGAACCTGAACGCGGCGCGCGCGCAGGCTCTGCGCGGATTGGGCTTGGCCTTATGGCGGCAGGACGCGCTGGAGGAGGCGCACACCGTACTCGAGCAGGCTGTCGCGCTGCTCGACCGGTTGCCCGGTCCCACGCCTGAGGGCGTGCGTACCCGCGTGGAGCTAGCGACGCTGCTGGGCAACGTGCTTGCCGAGCCTGCCTCGGCGCTGCGCCACGCCGACGAAGCGCTTCGCCTAGCGCGCGCTCTCGGGGACCCGCGACTGGAGGCCTCGGCCAGCCGGACAGTGGGATTCCTGCTCATCCTCGAGAATCGGCTCGCCGCAGGACTAGCGCTGGTCGAGCGCGCCCTGGGACTGGCCACCGAGAGCGACGACATGGCCGAGGCGGCGGAGTGTGGTTCGGCATTGGCCCAGGCCTATGTGTGGTCGAGTCGCTTCCAGCACGCCGTCTTGATCAGTCGGCAACGCGAAGAACACGCACGTCGCGCCCAGCAGCCCTACCGACTGCACTACGTCTACTCCTGGCTGGCATTCCTTGCAGCCGCGCGCGGCGCCTGGGCCGCGGCCGAGACCCGCCTGGAGCAAGCGCAGGCTTCGCTGGCCAGCGCCGCCTCCGTCCGGCCATCTGCCTTCCTGCATCAGGTCCGAGGCTACCTGGCCTACCAGCGTGCTGAGTTCACACAGGCGGAGGACCATTTCCGCGCTGCATTGGAGGTCTTCCAGCACAAGGATCCGCTTGAACATCAGCTCTGCTTCGGCATGCTCGGTCTGACGCACCTGGCGCGCGGGGACCGTGCGATGGCCGAGCGCAGCCTGTCGGAGCAGGCGGCCTTGCTCGGTCGCCTGCGCGCCGGGTCGTTGCCGAGCGCTTCGGTGGCCAGCACGCTGGCCCTGCTGGCGGCGGGCCTTGGCGACCAGGATCGCATTTCCGCTCTGCTTCCCGGGCTGCAGGCGTGCAGCGGGCAACACCACTGGTTCCTGGTCGACCGCATCCTGGCGGCGGGCGAGATGCTCCTGGGTGAGTGGGACGCCGCCGTGCGTCATCTGGACGCCGCCGAGTCCGTCGCCCGCGCCGAGGGCCTGCTGCCCGAGCTCGAGCGCGTGCTTCGCGCGCGCGCCGCGCTTGTGTCGGCACACGGCGGGCAGGGGGCGGCGCACGCCGCCACTATGCTGCGCGCCGAGGCATCGGATGTCTCGCGCCAACTGTGCCTGGCAGCTCAGCCACCGGCGGACGTCCGGGCCAGACTGATTCCTTCCCCACCCAGCCATGCCCCGCCCGCGTCGGCCGGGCTTTCCCCTCGCGAGGCCGAGGTCCTTCGCCTGGTGGCGGCCGGCTTAAGCAGTCGCCGCATCGCCGAGCAGCTTGCCCTCAGCCAGCACACCGTTGCCAAGCACCTGACCAGCATCTTCGCCAAGCTCGGCGTCGACAATCGCGCCGCAGCCGCAGCCTTCGCCATTCGCCACGGGCTCGCGTAGTCCGCCGTCCTTCGTCTACACCCCTCGGCCCGGGCACGCTCCTTACGCTAGCAAGTTCTTGCTACCCAGCCTGCCATCAGCTCCTTCCCCGTCATCAGCCAATTCGGCACATCCTGGCGATGCGGCAGGCCCGGGGCCAGCCGAGACTAGCGGCATGACAAGTGGGCCTTCCCTAATGCCAGACAGGGAACGAGAGGGTGACCTCCGCACCGCGCGCGCAGCCTCCATGGTCTATGTCACGTTGACCAACGGCCGCGCACGCCCGGGCGAGGAGGATGCTATCGTCGCCCTGCACGAAGACTGGGTCCGTCGCCGTTCCGGTGACGCCGGCCTGCTCTCGAGCGAGATCCTCGTCGACCCGGCCGATCCACGCGCCTTCATCGCCCTCAGTCACTTCGTCGATCAGGCTGCCGCCGAGCGCAGCCTGGGCGATCCAGAGCACAACGCCTGGCGACGCCGGCTGGCGAGTCTGTCGGAGGCCAATCTCATACAGCGCGACATGGTGAGCCTGTGGCGCGCCTCGGCGCTCCCATCGGCTGTGCCCACGCAGCCCTCTCGCAGCGGAGGTAAAGGAAATGCAACCTAAACCGATCGTCCTGCCGTTGCTGACACTGGCCGTCATGGCCATCGCCTGCAACTTCGGCTCCGCCCCGCCGGCCACGAGCGATGACCCGGACGCAGCCACAGCCCAGGTCGCATCACCGGCTCCGGCCGAATCCCTGCCTCCGCCGCGCACCTTCCCAGCCGAACCCGGCGCCCCGCGCCTGTTCTTCACCGACCTCGAATCCGGCCCTGCGAGCGGAGGCGAGGGCGGCCTGGGAGTCTTCGTCACCCTGTACGGCGAAGGCTTCGGTCCCCAACGCGGCGATTCGACCGTCACCCTCGGCCAGCAGGAGGTGGCGGCGTACCTGCAGTGGGGCGAGAACAACGGACCGGCGCGCGGGCTGGACATGATCGTCGTCCAACTCGGCCCCGACAACCCGTCGGGCGATCTGGTGGTGACCGTCGGCGGAGTGCCCAGCAATCCGCTGCCCTTCGAGGTGCGCCCCGGGCGCGTGTTCTTCGTTTCACCCTCAGGGAGCGACGAGGCCGACGGCAGCTTCGCCAGCCCCTGGGTGTCCGTGCCGCACGCGCGATCGTCCGTTGGACCCGGCGATACCGTCTTCTTGATGGACGGGATCGCCCAGACGAGTGAGGACAATGCCAGCGCGGCGCTGGCCCTCGAGGCCGGCGGCGAGCCCGGACAGCCCATCGCCTTCGTCGCCTACCCCGGCGCGCACCCGGTCATCGGCTCGACCGACCTCGAGTTCGGGACGCGCATCCCCAACAACCCGGATACGTACGCCAACCACTGGGTCTTCGCCGGCCTGACGCTGCGCGGGCTCGTCACCGCCCTCGACCTCGGCGGTTCGGGCTCAACCGACTGGCGCATTGTCGGCAATGACATCTCCTGCCCGCGCGGCGACGGCCAGACCGGATGCTTCGCCGCCTCGCTGGCCAGCCATGTCCTCTTCTACGGCAACCAGGTCCACGATATCGGCGTCGAGACCCCACAGCAGCCCAGTAAGCAGTACCACGCCGTGTATTTCACCACCGACACCATCCACGTCGACGCCGGCTGGAATGACCTCCATGACAACCGTACCTGCCGCGCCATTCAGGTGCACTCGTCGCCGCTGTGCTTCCCGGATTGCGGCCCGACTGACACGACCGGCCTCAACCAGTACGACGTCCTGATCCACGACAACTGGATTCACGGCGACGCCTGCGATGGGATTGTCGTGGCGACGGTCGATCCGTCGCAGGGACCGGTGCGGATCTACAACAACATCTTGATCCATGTCGGCGCTGGTCCGCATCCGCCGGACGGCGAGGCGAACTACTCCTGCATCTACATCGCCGGCGGGACGAATACAGGGCCCGACGGGAAGGGTGTCGTCGAGGTTTCGAACAACACCTGCTATGACGTCGGCTCGGTCGACCCGAACTGGGCAGATGCCGGCGCATTTGGCCGGGGTCCGGGATCTCCGGACCTGGTGATGGAGCTGCGCAACAACCTCGTCCTGACCCTTCCCGGGCAACCGTACCTCACGGCCTCGACCGACGCTTCCCTGGTGCGCGGGGAAGCCAACCTGTGGTTCGGCAGCGGACCTGGCCCGGGCTTCCTGACGAGCAACCTCGACGCCGACCCTCGCTTCGTCGACTTGGCCGGGCTCGACTTCCACCTGCTCCCCGACAGCCCGGCGATCGATGCCGGGGTGGAAGCCGGAGCTGCCTACGACTTCGCCGGACTCTTCCGGCCGCTCGGAGAGCGATTCGACGTCGGGGCCTACGAGTTCAACGCGGACAGGTAGGGGTTCAAGGACCAACAACCCCGACGGAGGAAGCCCATGCCATCACCCAGGACACGACGCCTGACCTATGGATGCCTGGCCCTCGGCCTTGTGCTGCTGCTGGCGGCCGGCGTCGGTGTTGGACTCTGGTTCCTGCGCCCGCAGCCGCAGGCCCGGCCAGCGGTGCTGCCGGTCAAGATACGGATCCCTTCGCAGGGCTCACGCCTCACTGCCGATCAAACCCACGGTGTGCTCGTTGAAGCGACGGGGGCGACCGATCTGGCCCGCTTTGAGCTGTGGGTCGATGGGCAACTGGTCGCCTCGCAAGCGGCGGAGGCGGACCCGTTGCCGGCCGCCGTCCAGCTCGCTTGGCGGCCGGCCTCCGCCGGGGCACACACCCTTGTCGCCCGAGCCTTCGACGGCGCGGGGACGACCGGCCGTACGCGTCCGGTCGTCGTCGAGGCGATCGCCCGGGAGGCGGCGGACACGTACCTGCTCCCGGCGACGCTGGAGGAGGGCCAGACGATCGAGGACCTGGCCGCCGCGGCGGGGATCTCGCCACAGGCGATCACCGACGCCAATCCGGAGCTCTCCGGCAATCCGGCGGCTGGATCGGTCATCCTCGTCCCGGTCCCCGCAGACGCGATCCCTGGCGCGGCCTTCGAAGATGGCCCAGATGTGCCTCAGGCCGGCGACCAGCCGATCCCCGAGCCGGAGCCGCCCGCTGGATTCCCTGGCCGGGTGGATCTGCAGGCCGCCGAGGGGCTGGGCTGCGAAGCCCGCCTGACCTGGTCCGGCGGTGAGGGCGCCGATGCCTTCAGCGTGTCCTCCTTCGGTCCCGGGGACAGCGACTTCCGCGTCCTGGCGCAGGTCGACTCCGGCCGCCATGCGTACACCGATATCGTCGCCGTCCCCGCTACCTACACCTACCTGGTGCAGGCATCGAACGAGAGCGGGGTCACCGAGAGCAATCTGGTCGCGCTGGAGATGCGCGGGGAGTGCGAAGCGTTCGTGGTCCCCCCGGATGAAGGCCTGACGACCGCGCAGTTCGAGGCGCTCGAGCTGATCACCGACGCGCAGTTCGACCGGCTGTACTGCTATCTCGGGCTGGGGGCTTCGCGCTACCTGCGCGTCCCGTCGGACGAGGATGACTTCCTGACCTCCCCCGACGGCCTGATCTGGGATGTCGAGCGCCACGCCTCCGGCATCCAGCGCATCCTCTTCCGCCGCGATCCCGCGGACCCGCGCCCCGCCTCGATCGAGTGCTGGGGCTGGCAGGGCGCCTCGCTCAGCATGCTTGGCGCGGCGCAGGCCGGCTGGGACCTCGGGCCGCTGGACCTCAGCGGGCCGGGCTTCAGCCTGCGCGCCGTCATCGACGCCTTCGACGGGAGCCGCCCGCTCGTTCCGGTCGACCTCAGAGATCCTTCCATTCCGCCTCCGTACAACCTGGACCTCCCGGCACATGCCGTCGACTGCCTCAGCCACGTCGTGTGGCGCTCGGGTCGGGAGATCGAGGCCGGAGAGCGCAACTTCTCGCGCTGGATTTGCAGCAATCTCACCGCTGAGGCCCTGCAGTGGGATTGGCAGCCCAACCTCGACACCCCGCTGGCGGACCTGACCGGGTTCCGCGTCTTCGTCAACCGAGACTACGCAAGAGATCCAGCCGAGGATGGCGAGCACCTGGAAGGCTGGGAGCGGCTGGGGCAGATCGGCTCGGCCGTGCGGGTCTACCCGATCCCGCTCCCGCCCTGCGGCACGACCTACGGCTACAAGGCCCAGGCGTTCGTCCAGGCCGATCGCCCCCGGCTCGATCCGGGCGGCTTCGAGGAGCCCCCGCGACTCGTGCTTGAGCCCGAGCGCGTTTCCGAACCGAGCGCCACGTTCACCCTGACCGGCGGCGAGTGCCCCACACCCCGCGTCCTGGTCGAGATCGCGCTGGACTCGGTTACGGTCCACGACACGGTCGACTCCTGTTTCGACATCGACTTCGAATGTGAGGATGTGGATCTGGAGGCCTACGGCGATGGGATCTGGTTGCGGCAGGACGCCGAGGGAACTGTGACCGAAGTGGCCAGGATGTCTTTCTGGAACGAGCGCTCGTCCTGCGGCGGTCTGGGGCACGGCTGCACACTTTCCGAAGACGAGGGTCGCATCCGGGCGCACAACATCACGCTCATGGGATTGGAGCGCATCAGTGTCTGCACGCCGGAAGGCGGCTGCACCGGGTACGGAACGGACCATCACCGCTTCCAGACCTGGGTCGAGGACGACGACACGCTCAGCTTCAACTTCAACTGGTGGGACTACGACGATGTGAGCGGCGACGACATCTGGTGCGGAACGGTGGAGGACGTCGGATGGCTGACGGCCGGCACGTTCGGCGGGGAAGGCATGACCTCGTTCTTCTTCGGTCCTTTCCCCTGGGAGACCTGGGCCGGCTTCGACCACAAGCACGCCGACAATCCGTGGGCCAACACCGACTACTTCCGGCACCAGGATGCCGAGTGCGAGATCGACATCGTCGTCACTGCGCTCGAAGTGGAGGGATTGCCATGAAGACCCGCCTGGCGTTGGCCCTTGCGGCCGGCCTCCTGCTGGCTGCCTGCAACTACGGGCAGGGGGGCGACGGCGGCCAGGCCGCTCCCCAAGCCTGGATCGACCAGCCGCTGGAGGGCAGCCGGTTCCTGCTCGGCGACAGCATTCCGATCCTGTGGCACGCCTCCGGCGAGGACGGACTGCGCCTGGTCGAGGTGCGGGTCAACGGGGAGATCGTGGACACCGCCGATGCCCTGGACGGGGACTTCGACCCTCACGCGCTTCTGGTCGAGGGCCAGGTCGACTGGTCCCCGCCCGAGGCGGGGGAGTATCTGATCCAGGTCCTCCCAACCGGGCCAGACGACGCCGAGGGCGCTGCGGCCGAGAACCGCGTGCAGGTCTTCGCCGAGGGCGGAACCGTCGCCGGCATGGTGGCCAAGGACCTCAACCTCGACGGAGACTCCGATGACGAGGGCGAGGGCCCGCTGGAAGGAGCGACCGTCGTTGTCGTCTACTGCGGGGATAAGCGCAGCATGGTCACGAACGCTGGCGGCACCTTCGAGTTCTCCGACCTGCCTCTCGGCTCCTGTGTCCTGGATGCCTACAAGGACGGGTGGTTCTTCGCCGGCACCTTCCCGGCCGGGCTCGACTTCCCGATCCACTTCTCGCCCGATCCAGAGGCGCCCATCGCCTTCACCGTCCTTCTCTCACAGGAGGCGACCCCCACCCCAGAGCCGACGGCCACCCGGACCCCACGACCTTTCATCCCAACGGTGCCTCCGGTGATCGTCACACCGAAGATCCCGACCAAGCCCGCCCCCGATACGCAGGACCCGCCCATTCCGACCATCATCGGCCCCAAGGACGACGTGATGCTCGCCTGCCTGGATGACGTCATCCTGCGGTGGAACCCGGTCAGCGACGCCAGCGGGATCGACGTGTACCAGGTGGAGCTATATGTCTCACATGACAACGGCGGCTCATGGCAAGGTGCCGGTTCCTGGAGCCTGGACCAGTTCACCAACCTGGACGTGAGCGGCCAGACCGACTGCGGCTTGATGTACCTGTGGAAGGTGCGGGCGCGCGACAACGCCGGCAACATTGGCGGGTGGCAGATGACGACGTTCCGCATCGGGATCGATTGACCCGGCGCAAGAGCGGAAACGGAGCCCATCTTGATCAGCCGGCCTTCGCATCGCACAGTCGCTTCGCACCCATCAAGGAGGATGCATCGGTGTCTACCCGATTCGTCAGCCCGCTCGCTGCCGGCCTGGGCGTCGTGGTCGGACTCAGCCTGGCCATCGCCGCCTGCTCGCCGGCGTCGCCGGCAGTGCCGGCCCAGCCTGCCAGCCCGAGCCTCGCCCCCGGCGACCCGCTCCAGCCCGCCAGCCCGACGGTCGCTGGCGGCGGCCCGGTTCAGGTCGCTCCCCTCGATGGTACGGTCTACTACGTTCGCACCGACGGCGGCGATCCCGATCAATGCACCGGCCTCGTCGATGCCCCATACCCCGGCACGGGCGCGGCACAACCGTGCGCGTGGGATCACCTGTTCCGCGCTCTCCCGCCGGGCGGAGAACCGCGCCTGGCCGGGGGAGAGACCTTGCTCATTGGCCCAGGCTCGTATCGCATGGGATTCGGGGCTCCCGGGTCAGAGAACTGCGAACAGGCTGGATCCTTCGACTGCATCATGCCGCCGATCCCCAGCGGGCCCGACGCCACCCATCCGACGCGAATTCTGGGCGCCGGCTGGGATGGGGCCTGCGCGCAGCCTCCGGAGCTGTGGGGCAGCGGACGTCCGTGGTTCCTGCTCAATCTGACCGACACGAGCAACGTCGACATCGGGTGTTTCGAGGTCACCGACCACTCCGACTGTGTGGAGGCCCACAGCGGCGGGCTCGCCTGCCAGCGGGACAATCCGCCGTACGGTGATTGGGCGTCCGCCGGACTGCAGGCCGAAGACTCCTCCAACGTTCACCTGTGGGACCTGAACATCCACGGCCTCGCCTCCACCGGCATCCATGCCGGCCGACTCAAGGATTGGACCCTCGACAACGTGCGCCTCGCCGGGAATGGCCTGGCCGGCTGGGACGGCGACCTGTGGGACGACCTCGGAGACTCCAACTCCGGGACGATGACGTTCCGGCACTGGACGGTTGAGTGGAATGGCTGCGGGGAAACCTACCCGGGCGGCCAGCCCACCGGATGCTGGGCACAGGAGGCTGGCGGTTACGGAGATGGCATGGGGACCGGCCAGACCGGAGCGGATTGGATCATCGAGGACTCGTCCTTCCTGCACAATACATCCGATGGGCTGGACCTCCTGTATCACGACCTTGGAGGTCGCATTGTTCTGTCGCGGGTGCGCGCCGAAGGCAACGCAGGGAATCAGGTGAAGGTGACGGGTGCGACCGAGATTACGAACGCCGTCGTCGTCGGCAATTGCGCCTTCTTCGAGGGGCAGCCCTTCACGCACCTGGTGGATCAATGCCGCGCCAACGGCAACGCGGTGGCGCTCTTCTTCACCGGAGGCGAACAGATCGCCTTGACCAACGTTTCGGTCTACGGGCAGGGCGACGGCCTGCTCATGGGCGGCGTGCGGGAAGGCTCCAAGTGCACCGGGGATGAACAATTGGTCGTGCGCAACAGCGTGTTCCTCGGCGACACTGATTACTTCGACTCCACCGACATCACCTTCCTGTTCTATCAGGAGGATTGCGGCGGCCTGCGCATGGACTCGGACTTCAACCTGTTCCAGCAGGTTAAGAACGTCGAATGCGGGGTTGCCGGCGACTATGTCACATCTGGGTCGCAGGACCAATGTGAGAAGGTGCAGCTCACCGGCCCGCTCTCGGGGATGACGTACGGGATGACCCTGGCGCCGGAAAGCCCCGGAATCGACAGTGGGGACAACGCTTCTTGCGCGCCCGACGACATCCTGGGCGTGCCTCGGCCGGTCGATGGAAACGGTGACGGGATTGCAGTCTGCGACCGCGGCGCCTACGAGGTTCAACCGTGACCTTCGTCAGCCACCGAGGAACTGCCGCCGACATCCGGGGCACCGCACCTTCCCGCTGGCACGCGACAGCCTACCGGCCGCGCAGGAGTCAGGATCCCCATGCGACTCGACGGAATACGTGGCATCGTCCGCCGCATCGGTTTCCGCCCTCACAGCCTGCAGGCGCGACGCACAAGGAGTCATCATGACGCGGCGTCATGCCTGGGTAGCCAGCGCGTTGGTCCTCTCGAGCATGGCATGCAGCTTGTTCACAACGGGGCTGCTGGGGAACCGCTCGACTGCCTCCACACCCAGAGAGAGCGATGTCGACCGTGACGGGGTGGTGGACGCCCAGGACAACTGCCCGCTCACAGCCAATCCTGGTCAGGATGACGGTGACGGCAATCGCCTGGGAAACCTATGCGACGCTCCTTCTGCCGGCGGCCTCGCCTTCGTCGGTGACGATGGCGTGACCCAGATGATCGCGGACGACCGTCTCCGGCCGACGCAGATCGTGACGCCGTCTGTTCACATCACCCTGGCATGGTCCGACGACGCCAGCCGCGTCGTGTTGACGGTCGACGACGGCGTCGGCTCGGCCTCCTTCCCCCTCGAGATCGATCTGAGTGACGAAGCTCTTCTGGCGGCGCTCGAGGCCGGCGAGAAGGAGACGGGCGAGGATCTCGGATTGCTGCGCGAATGGATCGGACAGAACCCTGGCCGGATTCAGGCGATGGCGCGCGGGGAGGCGCCTTCGCCCACACTTTTCCCTGCGCCGAAATCCCATCGGCCCGGCGGCCACGGTCGGTTGGCCGAGAGTCCGCTTCAAGACGCTACGGTGGACATCGAGGACTATCTTCTCGTCCTGGCCGTCGCGTCGATGAACGCGGAGTACGCATGGGTGACCTTCGAAGAGGCGCATCCGGAATTGGAGCCCGCTATCGCCACTGCCAGCAACGCCCTTCTCGACATCTTTATCGCCGGCAACATTCTTTTCAATGAGCAAGAACGCGCCTGCCATCCCTGTTCTGCCGCGTGCAAGATCCCCTGCGCTCTGGATACGGGGGCTTGTTTCGACGATCCCGCCCGATACGGCAGCCCCTCAGATCCAGGGCCGTGCCATATGACCACGGCACAGGGTTGCGGTTACGGCGTTCATCTCCCTGACGAGCGCTGCCCGAGCGCCTGCTGGCTCACCAACCCGGAGTTTGCCGATCTCCCTGTAAGCGAGCGTTGCGTGATGACCGGCTACGGCACCTGCTGGGAAATCCCGTTGCTCGCCAATGAGCAGCAGCGCGGCGGCAGAGGACTGAATGTCACGACTTTGTTCTGTGACGGCCTAACCTGTGGTGATCCGATGTGCGCGCCTTGAGCGCGAGGTCTCGCAACCCATCCTGGGAGGATCCTTGCCGCACACGCCTCCCTCTTCGCTGACTGCGTGCGCGCGGTGACGGCGCTCTGCACAGCGGCGGGACCCGATGACCAGCGGTTCGGGCGCGCGCCTGGAATGGCGAAACAGGCCCGGCAACACCGGCGGAGGGCAGATGGCGACGTTCAGCATCAGGCTCGACTGAATTGGACGGCCTGAAGACAGCCATGTGCGACCCACAAGTGCGTGATGCGCCCTATCCAGATGCGATGAAGGGGGTGTGCACCAGGACACTCAGAGAGCTAGGCCCACATCGGCGGAGTCGCTTGCGGCTCCCCATGTCCGTGTCCGCCACACCAAAGGGAGGCGGATATGTTCACTCGTAGGACACCGCGAGTTGAGGGGCGGCCTCGTCGTTCTCGCCGCTATGGTTCTCTTGCTCGGGGGCTGTGCGCCCTCGCCCGTTGCGCAACCAGAAGGTTCCACGCCTACGCCACCGGCGCAGGCCGCGCCGGAAGGCAAGTTCGATGGTGGGGACGCGGGCTTCTTCGATGAGTTCGCCGTCCTGATCCGGGACGAAGACGGTGGAGCGCTTGTCTCCCAGGTCCAATCCGAC
>Ga0299912_10002976_pt1 | contig 13900 bp, 17 predicted proteins | sample RVTome_2_FD_207667 | JGI IMG/M metagenome (GOLD analysis project Ga0299912, IMG submission 207667) | Soil microbial communities from uranium-contaminated site in the Upper Colorado River Basin, Wyoming, United States - RVT95D214 (version 2) ...
CGGACACTCCGGAAGCGTGACGGCGTGGCTCTTATGAGAGCGTACGCCCGGGTCAAAGATCCAAGGGTGAGGCAATCCATCGTGACCCTTGTGCAGTCGGTTGCCGGCGAGGAAGCCGAGGGTGAAGTTATCCCCGGCAGCTCGTAACCGTGCCATCATCCGTGGATGAGCAAGGTCCTAGCTTTCTGGAAACACGCCTTCCAGCTAACAGAGGAAGAGTTCGCGGCCTTGAGCCATGACGGGCTAGCCGTAATGGCCGATGCCCTGTCATCAGAGGAGCGGGAAGAGTTGACGCGCTGGTTAATTGTAATTGGCCCACGCACCACCCACTCAACTTGGCGCATTCAATAGGACCTTCTGTGCAGTCTTCCTCGCTCGCCTATCCGCAGTGATCTCCTTACGCGTCATCCGCTTTAGGTTCTCTCGGCGCACGTCACAGCCGTAGCCATTGACGACGCGCACGCATTCCTCGCGGCCCATGATGTGACGTTGGAGCGGTAGACCTCGACGCGTGCCGCCCCGCAGCTCGACCTTGTGACGTGTGCCAGTTTTCGAGGGATACACACGCCAGCGTCGCGCCCGCAGCAAATCGGCATCCTCGGGGGAAGCCAAGACTACGTGATGCGAGATGCGTGGCTCGGGTGGCGCCATTCCCTTACTCTCGGTCAGATCACGGAAGCGGCTTTGCTGATGGCTCTCCCACCGTGCGAGTTCGTCGTTATGGGGGAGCGCCCAAACGTGTGCTCCGCACTCACACTCGTTGATGCACAGACCCTTCGCAGTAGGCAGAGGGTTGTTGTGCCTCGTTATAATCACATGGCTTGCGTTCAATTCATCCTCCAAGATTGCGTCTTGCAAATAATGCCTTGCTAACTGAAGTCCGGGACGCAACTCTAGGAACGTTCCTCAAAGGGATTTTCATGGAGTAATTCTCATGCGCTTGGCTCTTTCGATCAGTCTCGCAGTCCTTCTCTCCGTCGCTGCCGCAGCTCATTCCGGTGGCACCGACGCTAACGGTTGCCATCACGATCACATCCACGGCGGTTATCATTGTCACTGAGTGACCTGCTGTGAACTTCAAGGGCTCGGCGGCAACATGCGCTTGCTATACTCTTTGACCTTCATTCTGTTCGCCCAAGTCGCCGAAGCCCAAGATTTTCGCGGGTACCCGTGCACAGTGGACTGCTCGGGCCATCAAGCAGGATACGACTGGGCTGAGCGAAAGGACATCGACAGCACTTACGACTGTCACGGGAATTCGAACAGCTTCAACGAAGGCTGTGAAGCGTACGTGGAGGAGCAAGAACAGAAGCAAAAAGAGGATGAAGAGCAGGCAGTAGAGGACGGGCAGTCGCCGGAAGAGTGACTAGTGGCTGGGCCAATCCCACACCGTGCCGACTTCCTGTTGAAACGCGTTGATGCCCTGCTGCACTACGGGCACGTTCTGAAAAGGCACCATCGCTCTGGCACGACGGAAGGCACCTGGTGTCAGCTCTCCCTTCGAAGCAAGCTTGGCGGCGTCTGAGAATGCGAGGTGGCCAAGGTCTTCAATCAGATTGATCGTGGGCACGCCTAACGCACCAAACACGGTCATGTCGCGCGGCGCATACTGCTTCACATCTCCGAACGCATACTCCAAGCCACCCGCCAGCGATGGTCCGCCAGCACGGTCTAAGATCGAGCTGCCTTCCGTGATCACACCGAGGATGCTAGACCGATCAAGCGCGCGGTACAAACTTTCACCGGGCTGCTCTTCCCAACGCTGCAAGAACTTGTCGAAATCCGCGTCGTTCGACGACGTGGCGCCCTTGTGTCACTTCTCGCTCAGAGGTAAAGTATTTGGCGGGGGTTTAACTTATTTCATCGTGTTCAGGTATTTCGCCCCCTCGATCAAAAAGGCGAAAATCATGGATAAAAAGCATAAACTCTTTCTGTCTCTCAGTTCGGCTTTGGCCGCGCTTGGCGCTCCAACATCGCAAGCAGCGGTCGAGACGCCGCCTGAAGTCGAGGCGGAGCCGTCGCCTCGCAACGTGGCACGCGTGTCACGGGATCAGGTAAATCGCTTCGTGAATGTTGGCGGCGACCTACTAGGGTTCGTCGTTACGGAAGGAGCCGACGGGGCAGTCGTCGCCGAACACTACTCGCACACGTCTCACTCGTCTCACTCTTCACACCACTCTCATTATTCGAGCCGCTATTAGGTGATGTCTTGGGGTAGCCATTAGTTTTACTCAAAAGTCGCAGACACTCGGTCCACTACAAGAGGCAGCTTACCGGCTGATCGGAACCGCGACCTGTCTCATCGAAGAGAAGGACGGCGAGTTTCATTGCACGCTGGAAGCTCGACCAGGTGTTGATTGCGACGCCGCAGCGTTGCGCGCTCAATTTTGCGATCTCGTCACTGATGAGAACCTCCGAGCGAAGGTCTCGGCAGAGACTGAGGGCGTTCGCAATTTGATCCTTGCTCTCGCGTTCGGGGCTCTAGCTGACACACAAAGTTCTAGCAATACGTGAGAGGGCGGATGAGCCGCTTCGCACCCCCCGAAACATTCTCGCCATCCACAGCTGAACTTGAACTGCTCCCGCTGCGCTTCGAGCGTTTAGCGTCAGGGCGCTACCTCGCTACCAACCATGTGGGAGATTATTTAGTTCTTTCGCGTGACGAGCTCGTACGCGTCACCGACCTTGATGTCGCGCCAGGCGACGGCCTTTATGAAAAGGTCTTTTCGCGCAACCTCATCGGACCAAGGCGAAGTCAAGGCAAGCGCCAGCTTATCGCGCTGCGCATGCGAAGTCGGATGGCGTACCTTCGAGAGCCGACTGCATTGCACTTGTTCGTTGTTACCCTGCGCTGCGAGCATTCTTGCCCCTACTGTCAAGTATCTCGCTGTAGCGCCGACAAGACACGCTACGACATGGATGAGCGAACGGCCATGCGGGCGTTGGACATCGCATTGTCGGCGCCTCCGAAGAAGTTGAAGCTGGAATTCCAGGGCGGCGAGCCGCTGCTGAACTTTGCGCTGATCGAGAAGATCGTACTGGCGGCCGAAGATCTAGCTCCCCGGCGCGGCAAAGCCGTGGAATTCGTGATAACGACAAACCTCGCGCTGTTGACCGAAGAAATCCTTACGTTCTGTAAGCGCCATAGTGTTCTACTCTCCACATCACTCGACGGGCCTCAAGATCTGCACAATAGAAATAGACCTCGACCGGGCGGCAACAGCCATGAGCTTGCCGTAGCAGGTATACGACGTGCCCAAGAAGCGCTCGGCCGCGATAGGGTCGGGGCACTTATGACGACAACTGAAGCAAGCCTCGATCGGCCGGAGGAGATAGTCGATGAGTACCTTCAGCTCGGACTGGATGGCATCTTCTTGCGGCCCCTTTCGCCCTACGGGTTCGCCGTCAAGACAAAGTGGTTTTCTGCATACGACATAGAACGTTGGCTCACATTCTATGAGCGCGGTCTCCGACACATTCTCAATCTAAACAAACAGGGCATCCGCTTCTTCGAGTTTTACGCGGCTATGTTGCTTCAGCGGATATTGACCGACAGGCCCATCGGCTACGTGGATCTGCGCAGCCCGGCCGGCACAGGACTGGGCGCGCTAGTCTACAACTACAACGGCAAGGTGTTTGCATCTGATGAAGGTCGGATGCTCGCAGAGATGGACGATCGCACCTTCGAGCTTGGCGACGTGTACGCCGACGACTACCGGTCCCTTATCCTGTCGGACAAGCTCGTCAACATCATCTCAAAGTCCCTTACCCAGTGCTCTCCGATGTGCTCGACTTGCGCTTACGAACCATGGTGTGGTGCCGACCCGACATATCACCACGCAAGTCAAGGCGACTGCGTGGGCATCAAACCGCTATCTGCATTCTGCCTACGTCAAAAGCGCATGCTAGAACTGCTTCTTGACCTACTCGACAATTCGGCCGAGGACGCTGCCATTCTCAGGGGGTGGGTTCGGCAATGACCCCGCTCGCCCTTTCCAGTACCGCCGACAGCACCACCGGCTTCAGCGAGACAGGCAGGCTTGTCATACGCTTGCGCGATCCCCGGAGTGTGGGAAATCTGGCCTGCACTGACGCGGCGCTCGTACGCACCCCAGATGAACTCAACACCGCTTTGCAGGCTGGCTTCACGTCAGTGTTCGTAATCGGCGATGAGTTGCCGCCTAAGACGCTCCCAGCCTCGCTTCGCACCGCACAGCTGAGCACCCGCTTTTCCTACTTAGCGGACGGTGACATCATCGGCTTTGACCCGAAATCTCGCCGCCTGCGCACTCTCCACCGCCGAAACTCAACTCACAACGCGTTTCTGGTGACTGAGAGGTGCAATCACTTCTGCCTCATGTGCTCCCAGCCGCCGCGCAATATTGATGATGGATGGATCATCGACGAGATCACCGCTTGCGTCCCACTTATCGATCCCAGCACCAAATCTATCGGCTTCACAGGCGGGGAGCCACTACTGGAGTGGGAGCGCTTTATACCGCTCGTTGCTCGATTTCGAGATGCGTTGCCCGATACTAGAATTCACGTTCTGACTAACGGTCGCTTTTTTGCCGATCCACGGGTGGCAAACGCATGGGCTGCATTGATGCACCCCAATCTTTGCGCAGCCATTCCAATCTATTCATCCGTAGACGCAACCCACGACCATATTGTGCAGGCACGTGGTGCGCTTGACGAGACACTACTCGGCATTCTTCGACTCAAGGACAAACGGCAACGCGTAGAAATCAGAATTGTACTCCATGCCCTAACCGTACCTGGGTTGATTGAAACATGTCGATGGCTTGCTCGAAATTTGCCCTTCGTTGATCACATCGCGCTTATGGGCCTTGAGAACACGGGTTTCGTACTCGCGAACCCGGAACTCTGGATCGATCCGGCCGACTATCAAACCGATCTCGCCGAAGCCGTTCAGCGATTAGACGAGGCGGGGATGAACGTATCGATCTATAACCTACCGCGGTGCGTCTTGCTCCCGCAGCTGTGGCGCTACGCGGTCCAATCCATCTCCGACTGGAAGAACGCGTTTTTGGATGAATGCAATGCTTGTTCGGAGAGATCGCACTGCGGAGGTTTTTTCAGTAGCGGAATGCCACGTTTCAGCCGGATGGTTCGAGCATTCACGAGCGAAGCGGCCGATCGGGCGAACGCGGGAATTCGCCGTGCACCATAGCCGTTGAGCCGAACCACTTGGCAGCTGAAGGTGCGGGCCATCGCTGCCCACACCTTCTGAGGTTCTATCAGGCAACCAATCGAAGCATCGTGACGTTCCGATCAGAGCAGCTAGCCCGCGCTGGCTTCCATCTACTTCCCCGCCACGTTCCTTTAGCTGGCCGAGGATCGCGTTCTTCACTCTTTCGCGCTCGTGGGCCGTATCATCGGAAGCCTCGATTTTGCTGCCATGGCCCACGTGAGCCACAGGCTGCGGTTCAATGGTTCCTGTAACGATCTCAGAGCGCCGAATTTGCCCACGGAGCGTCGGGATGGGACTAACGGCCTGTACCAGCACACCGGCCACTGCTGAGCCGACTTCAAGGGCCAGCACCGGTACCAGCGCTAACCACTCCGTCAGAAGCTTGGCCGGGAGCGTGAAGCCCATTGCAGCGAAATACGTAGCCAGGGCAGCGGCGCCAGGATCAGCTTCGCGCACGTCATGAGTTGTAGCTAGCGCCATGACTGGTAGCGGCGTGGCTATGATCATCTCAAGCTCTGCCCGACGCTCAGCCCTCGCCTTCTCCGCCTTTAGCTCAGCCACTTGAGGACAGACCTCGCGCGTCACCTTGCCATTGATCGCAGCGCAGTTGTCAGCGCCGGGCGTCAGCAGCAAACCATCGATCTGCGCCACTAGCTGAGCTGCCGGACGTGCGGCGGGAAGTGTCACCAGCTCTGCCTTTGCGGCTTCGTATCGATCACGCGCACGACGAGCCTCTGTGTCTGCGGTGACCGCTGCCTTGATCGTCGCTTCACGCTGCGCAACCACATCACCGCGAGAGCCGGCCATCAGTGTCAGTTCGGCAGTGAGTGAATAAGCAACGGCAACGGTAGCCAGCAACGCCAACGCACCACCACGAACCACAGCCCACGAGCGGAATGACGTAAACGATGCGGCGACGGCGAGTGGCTTCGCGATTTCCAACGCTATGGCCATGAGCACAAACAGGACGGCTAGGACGATGCCGTGCTGACTTCCGGTGCTCCACGCGTAGACGGCACCAAGCCCTGCCGAAGCGGCCACGAGCGACGACGCAGCGAGGTTTGCGAGGATGGGAGCTAATTGAAAAGATGAGGTCGCGTCAGCTAAGCGCTGGAAGTGACTCGCACGGAAATTTCGCCCTGTACAACTAGGCGCAAACGTAGTGTCGTGGGCCATGGGATTGGTCCTTCTAATCCAAGGATCAGTTCAAGGGTCGGGCAGGTGCTTCAACACCTGTTCGGCCCGCTTCATTTACGCAGATACATTGCAACCCGAACTCTTCACGCGACGTTGACGAGGCTTGCGAGCAGGCTTCTTAGCGACCACGACTTCGCTCTCAGTCTCGTCATCTTCGTCATCCAGCTTGTCCATTCCCTGATTGTGCAGCGCTTCCAAGAGAGCGTTGACCTCGGGTGTCCGAAAGAACCACTCGCCGTAGCCCCGCCCATGCATCGGACAAGGTTCTTCTGATATCGGCGACTTCTAAGACAGTACCGCCACAGAACTCTAAAACGCCGATCTGACCAGACTGTTTGCGCAAACGGGTCAGCAGCCGGGCGTCGCCGCCCACCGCGCGCGGCGCCCAACCAATATAGATGCGCGAGTTCTTGTCCGACTTGTCTGCAGCCAGCGCCATGCAGCCATCTTCGCTAGCCTGATCTTCTGTATTAGGATTGCCATCTCCATGTTTCCTCGATGAAATGTTCAATGCCTAAACGAAGCTCTGCGTCGCGACTCCGGTCAAGAGTCGGTGCGCATCAACGACGCGGCGATATCCTAATTGTCAAAGAGTGGAGTCGCAGAGCAACATGATGCATAGGCGCGTAATTGGTACTTAAGAGCGTTAGTCAGAGGCCGATGCGCTTCAGCCGTGCGCGCAACTTTCCCCAATCGCCGCGCCCGCTATCACGCAATGGCCCGAGCACTTCTCCCACTGGCACACCACGCTTGAGATCCCGCCAAACAGCACGCGGCATTCGACCGAGCAACGTTGACCACCCTCCTAACGTGAGGGTGCGATTTGCGAAGTGTACGAGGAAGCCAATTACGCGGTGAGTTCGGCCGGGCGTCAGATGGGCACGGTATCGGTGTGGATTGCCGTAAGCATCCGGGGACCTCACCACGTCGGAGAGAACTCATACGAATACGCAACCAGGCCGAACGGCAGCATCCAAAACGCTACCGTCATAATGCAGGCTAGTGCGAGCATTTGCGCGGCTTCCTCCGTCTCTTGGTAAGTCGTTCGATGAGTGCAGGTGATGCCTCGCCGGCAAACTTCAACGAGTACATCGACGGGCGGACGCGACCCTCAAATTCGTGAGCGTGAAAGCCTTCGTCGGGCGGGCAGTGAGATGCACGACGGCCCTCAGCGGTGCCATGACGGTGGATGCGACCGCAATAGGGACACGGTACGAGCCACGACGCAGTGAGGAGCGCGAAGCGACGCTTACGGGTGAGTGAAGCTGGAGCGCTGTAGGCAAGCAAAGTTGGAATGGCGTTGGCCACTTGAAAGCTTCCTTCGATGAATGGGACGGGTTGAGAAAAGGAGCAGAGGGTACGCAGACCGAGGGTGGTCATCCCTCGCTGACAGCCATGCAGCACTTCCGTGGATCAGCGGCGTGCGTGCAGACTGAAACTTGGAACGCGTGCGGTGGACCACGAAAAGCGGTGGGCCAGGCTCACTAACGGCGCGAGCGGTGGTCCAGAAAAAACGTAATGTTTACGGGCCTTTCTGCGAGGGTGGCCCACGTGGGCCGGGTGGGCACCCTCACTTCCTGTAGCACCCTGTGGGCCTGCTCCTGGCCCTGTCCTGTGTATCTCTACTCTCTCTAAGAGAAAACGGTGGTCCACCCGGTCCAGGTGCCGAGAAAGCTCTTAGAAACGCAGCAAACATCGGTGTTTCTGCTGGCCCACTGGTCGCACGAAAAGCGGTGGGCCAGCGCCGGCCCATGCAGATACGTCGGCCACCCTCAATCTTTCCGCTCTCGGAACTTGCGCGCGCTGTCGCTGTATTCCCACCAGTCAGACAGTTCTGCCGTTTGGCCATTGAAGTATCCGCGCTGTCGCTTGTCGCTGCCGCAACGTCGCCGCCCGGTGACCCACTCGTTTAAGCGCATGACGCGGGCGATGATCTTCGGGTGTGCATCCTTGCGCTTCGAAGCATCTTGCAGACCGATTGCAGCGTACAGGCACTCAGTCGCGATAAAGCCGTCTGCAATACCCGCGATCAAGTCACTAAGCCGCTCCTCTACCGGATCGACCACCTCGCGCTTCTTCTGCTCGTGAGCGGCCTGATCAAACTCCGCGCGCGTAAGATAAATGCGCTCGCCCAGTGCCTCGTAATGCGCTGCCTCTGCCCACAACTGGTCTCGGTCCTTCGCCAGTGCGTCGAGATCGATCTTGCCGACATCAGCGCACCAGAAGCGTCGGTTACCGGTCTTGCTCATCAAGTAGCGGCTCTCGTTAGTCGTTCCTCCAAGAATGAACTGACGCGGTATGTCTGAGACGACACGCCCGTAAGCAGCGCGGGCACGATCAACCTGCCGTGTAGCAAACGCTTTGACGGCCTCAATGTCGCGCCTTCCTAAGCCCGACAGTTCTTGGCATTCGACGATCCAAGAGCCCGCGGTGTTCTCAATGACCTCGCGCGCATTGTCGCCGAGATTGACGCCATCTGTGAACCAGTCGCCGGCGAGGATCTTGAAGACGCGCGACTTGCCTGCGTATTCCGGTCCTTCAAGTACAAGCACGTTGTCGAACTTGCATCCTGGCTGCCGAACGCGACGCACTCCACCGAGCATCCACTTACGCCCGATGGTGCGGGTGTATGGCTTGTCTTCCACGCCAACGTACTTCGTCAGCCACGTATCTAGGCGCGGCTTGCCGTCCCACTTTGCCTGCTGCTCTTCGAGGTAGTGTCGTGGCGGATGTGCCGTGCGCTTCTGCCCTAGCCAAAGCACCGCGTCGATGAACAGCTCTGGGCTTGCACGGCAACCGGCCTCGTGCATCTGCAGTCGCAGATCGCGAAGCACATCGTCGCTTATGCACTGATCTCGTCCGCCCGCGTTGCGCACGTAGGTCTTGCGATCAAACTCGTTGTACCAAGGTTCTGCACCGATAGTGTCTAGGAAAAATCCAACGTTCTTGGCACTTCCGGGGTCCGGTTTGTCATTGCGTGTGTCGGGCCACGCCGTGACAACGGTGACGACTCCCTTAGGCTCCCAACCCTTTGCCTGCGCCGCGCGGATGATGCTTCCAACTGTCTTCGGTCGCGACACGCCATTGCCCGCTTCCACGTTGAAAGTATCCCAACGCTGCTCGGCATCGGTCTCGTTGAAGAACTCGCTCGTGGCGGACCATTCTAACCAGGCTGCTTTGCCCTGTTCGCCGTAGCTCCTTTTCATTGCCAAGCCGTACTCAACCCACGTTGCCCGATCATCGGCTTCGTCGCTTAGGACGCCGAGAGCTTCGGTAACTTGGGCGACGCTGTATCGCCGCGTCGGCTTCAGCGCGTCGATTGCCGCGCCAATGTTGGTCAGTGTTAGGTCGCGGTTCGCGGTGCTCTTACTGGCGGCACCCTTCTCCGCTTCGCCGAAAGTTTCGACAAGGTGCTTTCCACGGTAGATCGACACCTCCTCCGCATCGCTTTCGACGACTGTGCACAGGTAGGGCTCTTGCGTCTTGCGGTGGTTGGTTCCCGCGAGGCGCATAACGCGGGTGACATCCGTTACTTGTTTGTCACCGCCGTACTCCTTTGCAAGTCCTCCCTGCACAGCCTTGTATTGCTCGGTAGTCAACTCGCCTGACACGGCGAGGAAGTAGTCATGCCGGCCGTGCATTGAACTGAGCACGCTGAACGAGGGCGTCCGCGGGTACGGCTTGGGAGGGTCGCCGTGGTCTAGGTCATTCACGCACGTTCTGATGCCGAGGACATTCTTGGTCTCTCGGTTCCCGCTGTTGTCCATCCTCTGAATGCACACGAAGATGCCGCGACCCTCGCGGTTCTCTTCTTTGGCGCGCTCCCAGCTATCATCGAGTGTCCCGTACCAAGAACGCGCCGGGAGCTTGTCGCCGTTGTGATAAACTTGAGCAGGCTTGACCCGCTTCCGGTCTTTTGGAATGTCCTTCCGATCGTCGGCTGTGAAGAATGTAAACGCCGCTTCTCCGTCGCCATCCTCGTGCAACAGTTCCAAATGCCGCCGCGCCTGTTTCTTGCTGAATGACAGGTCGGGCGCATACCGCTGCCGTCTCATCTCAACAATCGGATTGCAGTCTGTAGTCGTCTTCTCATCACGCACACGCTCTAACGTCGCCGTGTCTTGATCCATCTATCCTCTGTTTCCAAACGTTCGACTTCGACCCGAGGCGTCGTTTCTTTTTACGCCTTCACCGCAGATGCGCGTTTACGCCAACGCTCAACGTCCCGCGCCTTCCACAGCGGCGGGCTCATGTGTACCGGGTTCGGAAACAGTCCTCGGTTGATGAGCGTCGCCACGACTGCGAACGGTACGTCGAACATTTTCTCAAGCTCAGCGGTGCCGGCGAGTTCTTCCTCCCGGCCGCGCGTATCAGTTAGAAGTGCCATCTAGTTTCCTCAGTTGTTTGAACCTTCTCACCTCTCCCTGAAGCCTCGCGATAAGGGCCTCAGTCGTACGCTGTTCCGTCGTCAGCAATGCCGGATCGATCTTGCTCGTGCCACTGACGCGCCCACCCAAAATGTAGACGCCGTGGTTCGCCTCGCCGCGAGATTGATCCGCAGTAAGCGAGGCAAATTCGGCGGTGGCGATAGCAACGGGATCGTATGACCCGTCAGCAAGCGGAATGAGATGCGGAGTTCGTCCGTCGCCCGCTCCGCGCCATCCAAACTGACGACGCTTTCGCTTCAGGTCTTTGCCAAGCTCCCGCCGTGCACGGGCGCGCCGCCTGTCCTCTTCCTTGTTGAGGCTGGGGACCGTGTTGCGGAATGCTCTATCCACTTCACGCTCGATCTTCAGAAGTATCGCCTTGCGCACCACTAGCTCGAATTGCGCCGACCAGTTGCGATCCAGATCATACGAACGGACGATCCGAACCCACCGACGAGCTTCGATGCGGTACCTCCTCCACTCGGCTTGCTGGGCGTTCCGCGATGTGTTGCGGACAGCCTTGACCAAGTCTTCGCGTTTGGCGGGCGCAGAGGACTTGTCGCGTTTGAGCGTTGCAATCGTATCTCTGTCGGCTTCGGTCAGCTCAAACTTGAACTCACGAGCAGCGCGCCGAAGCATCGCAAGGTATGCGGGTGGCTTATCCAGCAACGTGGCAGCCTCGATTGCCGCCATGTTGGGCTCAAGGACGGCCTGCATCTCGGGGCTGAAGTGCGCCCTCTGTTCACTGCCTCCAATACTAAGGGGGGCTTTCCTGCCTCCTCCCTCAGCACGAGTTGCATCAACGGCCATTTTGACTTGCTGGCGCGGAACCTCGGCGGCTTTCAAGCCAGGCAGTGACTTCGGGCTGAGGCCACGCTTTGCGTCGAAGTCCGACGCGTATGGGCGCAGGAAATGCGCCCCGGCTGACCATCGTGGCGAGGGCCTGCCTACTCAACTTCAACCAATCGCAAATGTCTTTTTCAGAAACCAACACCGGTAGTGGCTCGACTGGAGCAAAGCCGTCGATGCGCATTTATTCGCGAAGTACCTCCAAAACAGAAAAGCCCCACGCGGCGGGATTGCCGGGCGAGGACAGAAACACAACTTAACGGAACTTCACGTTACATAGGTGAGGTGGTAACATTCGTCAAGTACGAAGTATAGATGCAAGTACTACGCACCTACGTTCTTTCTCGCAAACGCGCTTGCTGGACTCTGGAAGTGTCCTGCGCGGCCAACTCGTGCGGAGGCTGGATGGGGTGGCGATCGGGGCTCCAATTGGCTTCCTGCGCCAAAATCGGAGCGGGAATGTTAGGCGCCGCTGTTGTCGGGGATGTCGTCTGATCGGACTATGAGTGTCGGCCGATCTTCGTATCTGTCATCTTCGTCCACTCCCTCACGGTCGAACTTGGCGCTGGCGGCTTCTTTGATCCTCTCAGTGTTGCCGTCGAGAAATTCGAAAGCCGAGGGTACGTCTCGCACCTTTGAGAGATTAAATTCCCACAATGCGTGGAGTGTCACCAAGACACGGACATCACCCTGCCGACTTCATCGAGAACACAAGCGCCCTCCTCTCCTCATCCAGCTCGGGCGACATTGTTGTGGCGGTCAACGGCATTCCAGTCCCTCGCATGTCAGCATTCGTGCGCCAATGTACAGGCGTTCGACGCGCTGCATGACCGGAGTTATCCTGGAAGCCTAGCGTACACGCGTGCGCGCGAGACGGCCTGCATTCGCACTGCATTACCGGAATTATCAAGCACGAAACCAGACCTACACGCGTACATGCGCGCGCGAGGGAGCCGCAGCACTGATCAGCACCAACAGACCACGCGGTTACGAGCGCGAGCGGGATGCACACCGGGAACAAACCGCGTGCATTGAACCTGCACCGAACCTGGCTACAAAATCTAAGTCGCTGACCCGGTGTGCATCCTCTGCCAAGACGAACACGTAGCCGACGTGAGGGCCTTCACGGACAGACCGAGAACGGACAGCTCGATAAAATTGCGAGCTAAAACTTAGCTGTCTCTTTCATGCTCTGTGAAATGCAAGGCCCCTTACCGCGAGGGCTGGGCATGTGGCGGTACATTGTTTCGTTTTTTGTTGCGCTCATCGCAGCGGGGCATCTCTTCCCCGTCAAGCACAGCAGCCCCAAGCCACAGTATCTTGACCACAAGGGCGAACCGATAACGGAAGCGCAGTTCAACGCGCTCGTCTCTGCCAGCGAGCAGACCAAAGCGAGGATCGAAGGTTACGCAGCCGCACGAAGGCGAGAGCAGGAAGAGGCAGACAGAAAGCGTCCCGCAGGCCAGCCGCTAACTGCGTTTTCGTTCCCAAGCAATCGTCCTGGCCCCACTGTTCTTGACGCGCCTTCGGCCCCGCGAGCCAGGAGCGTGCCGAAGCAGCCGAGGTACGGTTGCGCTGAGAAGGGTTCGTGCTACGGTGACTACAGTTGGCGCACACGATTGCCAAAGCACCATCACGTTCGCGGCTATACTAGGAGTGACGGCAAGTACGTGCGAGGGCACTACCGGAGCCGCCGCTGACCCACGGCGGGATCGATTTAAGGTCCATACTTTGCCAAATAGTCCCTAGCCCCGTCCGCCAGAATTTCTCTCAGGATCGATCGATAGCAATCGATGTGCGCCGGGTCTTCCGTCATCGTCCAGTTATTCTTGGCGCTCATACTTTCCTTCTTTGACTTGCCACAGCGCGAATACGTCATCTCTTCGACGTAGGGTGTACTCTGCATCAGTTCCATTTCTGGCCACGTCAAGTGATACATGGAATGGCTGTCGGTCGCGAACAGCCTTTCGATTATTGTTTGAGGCACGTCGAGTTTCTTGAGATAGGCCGTGAACGCGTCCTGGGCCTGCTGGTAGCGTGCTTTGGCGCTCGCAGGGGATAGGTTGCCGAACTCAGAACCTGGCCAATAGAGCCGGTGGATACCGACGTGGCCGCCTTCTCGGACGACACCACTCGACCAGACCAGAAAACAAGCGCTCGCGCAGTCGCACCATGATTTTCCGATCATGATCGTCGGAACAATCATGTACTC
>Ga0299912_10002978_pt1 | contig 13897 bp, 9 predicted proteins | sample RVTome_2_FD_207667 | JGI IMG/M metagenome (GOLD analysis project Ga0299912, IMG submission 207667) | Soil microbial communities from uranium-contaminated site in the Upper Colorado River Basin, Wyoming, United States - RVT95D214 (version 2) ...
ACATCGAATCCAGCAACGAGCGCGAGCACCCTTCGGACGTATATCTCTGTCGGCTCCAGGAGCTCCAGGCCGATCGATCGGCGGAGCCCTCTGACGTTGTCCCTGTATCCGAGGCGGTTCTTGTCAACTATCTTCCTCGCGAGGGTCAAGCCGTTCGAGTGGATGCCCGAGCTGGGCAGGCCGATGAGTGCATCCCCGGCCCTGATCCCGTCTCCCGTGACAATCCTGTCCTTCTTTACCATGCCGAGGCATGTTCCCGCCAGGTCGAACCCTTTGACGAGTTCCGGGAGCACCGCGATCTCCCCTCCGACGATGGTCATGTTGGACATCGCTGCCCCCGCCTCGAGTCCCATTCCTATCTGTGATGTGACCTTCTCGTCCGGCTTGTCTATCGCGATGTAGTCGACGAACGCAATCGGCTCCGAGCCGACGCAAATTGTGTCGTTGACGTTCATCGCGATGCAGTCGATGCCGACAGTGTCCCACTTCTTGAGAGCGTCCGCAACGAGCAGCTTCGTGCCCACGCCATCAGTGCAGAGCGTGAGAGCGTAATCGCCGAAGTCTATCAGGCCTGTGAAATGGCCGGGCAGGTCGATGGGCTTCCCGAACCCCTTCCTCTGGTATTTCAGGTGCTCCACGAGCGCAGCTATGCTGCTTGATTTCTTGTCGATGTCGACTCCGGCCTTAGCATAAGTCATGCCCTTTGGCAAGGTTCTCCCCTACTGTGCGGTCAGGCGATTGCGTCCGCCGCCTAAACCTTTTGCGTCGTGGCGCAGGAAACAATATCTCGGCGTACGGGTTTCCGAAGCCTGTGACGAAGCAGTGGAGGACCAACCGCAAGAAGGACAAGTACTACCGCAAGGCGAAGCGGGAGCATTACAGGAGTCGGGCGGTATACAAGCTGAAACAGTTGGACTTCAAGTACGACATCATCAGGCCGGGGGATGTCATCGTGGACCTAGGTGCATCGCCTGGAGGATGGTCTCAGGTGGCGGTCGAGCTCGGAGGGCCACAATCCAGAATCTTCGCCGTCGATCTCGATCGGATGATCCCAATAGACGGGGTCACATTCATCCGGGGCGACATCAAGGACCAGAAGATCGTCGACAAACTGCTGGAAATGGTTCCAGACGGGGCCGACGTGGTCATATCCGACATGTCCCCCGACATCAGTGGGAACTACTCATACGACCACGCTCGCTCAATTGAGCTCTGCGAACACGCCCTCGCCTTCGCTTCCAAGGTGCTCAGGGAAAACGGCAACTTCGTCTGCAAGATGTTCTCCGGGGACATGAGCGGCGGCTTCGTCAGAAAGGTGAAGCCCTCGTTCAGCGAGGTCCACTTGGACCATCCCAAGGCGTCTCGGTCGAGCAGCTCCGAGGTCTACGTCGTCGCCCTGGAGTTCCGTCTCTATTGAGTCTAGACCAAAATCTAGTCCCAGAAACGCTTCGTCCGGGCGTACATTATCTCGGCCGAGAGGATGTCCCGAAGGAACTCATCCTCTTCCGTCTGGTACCTTGCGAGGATTCTTGCGGCCGTGTCGGGCCCCACCCCACGTCCAACGAGGGCCAAGACGGCCCGTTTCCCGTGAGCCATGACCAAATTCGCGTTCTTGTAGATCCTCTTCATCTCCTTCTTCTGTTCCTCGGTCGACGCACCCTTCTTCAGTATCTCGAGCTGTGATTTGACGTAAGGTTGGACCGCGGCGAGCAGAACGCCGCCACACTTGGCGCACTTCACCCGCTCAGGCAGGTTGGCAATCGAAGAGCGTCTCTGAGTCCTGCAGTTCATGCATACGAGCACGACGTCCTCGCTCATGAGCCGTTCCTTGAGGGCGTTGAGGACCGCCTTGTCTGCCCTCCGCGGCTGCATCAGCTCCTTCCGGTCGCCTATCATCTCTGTCCCGATGTGCGACAGCGGCCCGATCTGAAGCTCTATGCTACCTTCTTGCATCCTTCTTAGGACGGCCTCTGCTGTGTCAACGTCCATGTTCTCGTGCAAGGTCTTCGACAGCGCCTCCTCGTAGATCGGGCTGTTCTCGAACACGTCGACTAGTTTCGAGAGGTTGAGCATCTTGTAGTCGGCTCCTTTGCTTATCGCCCCGAACTTCTTGGCCACGTGCACGAACTGCCACTTTAGCAGCGAGGAGTTTCTGAGGAGGAGTCTCATGAGCTGGTGGAGGGACGACGGGTCCGTTTCCCGGAGGACCTTCACTACGTCCGAGGCCTTGACGTTCCTCGGGGTTTCGAGCACTATCGAATAGACATCCGATTGCACTCCGAAGCTTTCGCCGAACCGAGCGGTCAAGAGACCCGCGATGAGCTTCGAAAGGGTCTCGTTGACCTTGCTCCCGAAGCAACAGTTGATCACGATGACGCCGTCTCCCTGTTCGACGGTCACGAGCTTGTCGGTCGGGAGCGGTCGGTCTCCCTGTTTGGCTATCCAGTCAAGGAGCTCGGCCTTTGCGTTCGCATCACCCGGATAGATGTCCAGAGCGCGCATACGCCTGATCGCCCCAACCTCCTGGCCCACCTCGAAAGGTACAGGTATCTCCTCGCCCACCCAGGAAGGCGTCCCGGCAAGCTCGTGGATCTGTTCCACAATGATCTCGTCCTCGCCGACTTCGATGACACGCCACGCCCTTCCCCTGGCGACGAAGGTCGAGTACGGCTCTGCATATGTGGCAACGAATCCCTCGTCGAGGGTTCCAATGATGCTCCTCGAGGAGACCTCCCTGATCCTGTAGGTCTTCTCGTCCGGTATCATGGAGATGTTGTCGAAGAAATGCCTCATGCCCGTCTGCTTCTTCCGGAAGGCCGTCTCGTCGTTCCAGAGTATGTGCAGTTCGCTCAGGAGCCGCAGGACGTCCTCGAAGTCCTTCCTCAGCAGGTTCCTGAAAGGATACGATCTCTTGACCGTGGCGAAGGCCCAATCCTTGTCCACCTTCCCCTGGGTCAGCGTCATCGCCACGACTTGGTTCGCCAGGACGCTGAGAGGGTTCTCTCTGATGGCGAACCTCTCGAGCTCTTCAATCATGGCTCTTCGCGCGATGACGAGGCTCTCGGCGACCTCCGACGGCTCGGTCGCGATGATAGCGCCAATCGAGATCTCCCCAACCCTGTGGCCAGATCTGCCGATTCTCTGTATCAGCCTCGTCACCTGCCTGGGCGAGTTGAACTGGATTGCGAAGTCTGCAGAACCCACATCGATCCCGAGTTCGAGCGACGATGTGCAGATGAGGGCCTGAACCTTCTCCGACTTGAAGTCATCCTCCATCTGCACCCGCACGTCCTTCGACAGGGAGCCGTGGTGGACGCCGATCCTCAGCGATGAATCCCAAAGATGGTACCTTACGCCCAAAGCCTCGGCGTTGTCCCTAGTGTTGACGAAGAAGAGCGTCGACCGGTGCCCTTCGATGAGTTCCCTGCACCGTTTCATAGAGGCTATGTGCTTGAGGTCCGTCTGCAACGTGTTTGCGAGAGTTTTGTCCGAAGGGCTCTCTGGAGGGCTCTCGACGGAGATCCTCATGTCCTTCACTGCCGAGACTCTGAGGACTTCTACGCTCCTGCCCACGCCCGCGAGGAAATTGGAGATCTCTTCCACCGAACCGACTGTCGCGGACAGGCCTATTCTCTGGAATTCCCCGGCCAGTCCGGCCAGTCGCTCGAGTGCAACTGCCAGCTGTGCCCCGCGTTCGTCATCTGCGAGCTCGTGAATCTCGTCGATGACGACGAACCTGACGTGCGCTAGATGTTGTCTGAGGATCCTGCCAATGAACAGCAACTGCAGCGTCTCAGGCGTGGTGATTAGAACGTCTGGAGGACGCTTGGCCTGCGCAGTCCTCTCGGACTGAGGTGTGTCTCCGTGCCTGACTGCTATGTTGACCCCGACTGCCTCCCCGAACTCCTTGAGTCGTTTCAGGAGATCCCTGTTCAACGCTCGCAGAGGTGTGACGTATATGCATCGTATGCCCTTTCCCGAGGTGCCCGCCAACTTGTGCAGGATCGGAAGCATCGCCGCCTCGGTCTTCCCAATCCCCGTTGGTGCGACGAGAAGCAAGTGATTCCCCGACATAACGGCGGGAATTGCCTTCCTTTGAGGCTCTGTTGGTACGGTGATTCCTCTTGAGGTCAGTAACGACTGCAGTCTCGCATCCAGAAGGTTGAATTCGTTCATTCTCGGTTCGAAGAGTCGGGGCTCAATATATAGCCTTTTCAGGGGTATCGAAGGATGTCGGTCCGCCTGCTGGCCCCTCTTCGAATGTTTTTCGAGGCTAGCCAGGACTCTTCTAAGCTTGTACCAAAAGCCGTATTTAGCAAAGTGCTCAATCGGCGAATTTGGGGAATTCAATGAGGAGAACTTTGGTTCTGACAACAGCCATTGGGCTAGCATTGATCGTCTCGATGTCCGCTCTTGGCGTGTTAACCTTGGCGGACTCTGACAGATCTGGAGGTCTGACTCAGCCCGCGCCAGTCCTGAGGGAAGCCGTCGAGGATTCGCCGATACCCGATGCTGACTGGACTGTGATCGTCTATCTTGATGGTGACAACAACCTGCAGCTCAGCGCAATCGGTGACCTTGTGGAGATGGAGAAGATCGGTTCCAAGGCAGGCGTCAATGTAATTGTCCTGATGGATACTCTGGATCAGGTTGAGGGCACTCACTGGTACTACATCGGACAGGACACAGAACATGTGAACCTGACCGAGGGCTCGAACCACTGCGATTGCGAGACAATCACGGGCCAGGACTGCCCAGGCGAGCTCAACATGGGAGACGGCGCGTCGCTGACCTACTGTATCGAGACTGCCGTGGCCTTTGCGCCCGCTAAGAACTACATGCTCGTGCTCTGGGACCACGGCGGAGGCTGGTACGGCGTCTGCTGGGATGACAGCTCAGAACTCCCCGATGGCAGATCTGACAGGTTGACCGTAGACGAGACCGGAAACGCAATCGCGGCGGCCGGAGCGGACCTTCAGGTCATAGCGTTCGACGCGTGCTTCAGCGGATGCGTCGAATACGCATATGAGCTCAAGGATCTCGCAGACTACATGGCAGCCTCAATCACTACCGTTCCAGGCGCTGGCTTCGCATATGATAACCTGATCGCGGGCTTGACAGAGAACTCAGCGATGGGTGCATATGATGCGGCCAAACTCGTCACTGACACGTATGTCCAGTCGTATGCGTGCTCAGGGAGTGGCATCGGTGGATTCCCGTACGTGGAGATGTCAGTGATCGACCTCTCAAAGGCAGGCGACCTTGTCACGGGTGACGGCGGGATAGACGATCTCGCAGAGGCCCTATTGCCATTGACCGAGGACGCGACCTACAGAGGTATGATCGAGTCCTCGGAGGCGATGACGCCACAGATTCAGTTCAGCGGCGAGCAGTTCCCGTTCATGGATCTCGGGATGTTCGCGGTCAAGCTCGGGCAGAACATCCCTGAATTGAGCGAGCTCACTGAGAAGCTGCTCGCTCACGTCCAGGAGACGGTGGTCTACATCGACTTCGTCGCAACCGCGACGGACGCCTGCATAAGAACATACGGCATCTCGCTCTACTTCACATGCAGCTGGAACTACCTGTACGAGGACTACGGCTACGAGACCTATGAAGAAGCAGAGGCGGCTGGAGCGCTGCCTTACTACGGCATGGACATCGCGATAGACTCCGTTTGGGACGAGTTCCTGGAGGCCTTCGCGATGGCTCAGGCGGAGGTTCAGCCCGGGGGATGAAGGTCCAGGGTGCATTCAAGATCAACCTATATGTCTAGGGAGCCCAGGGGGATGGTTCCAAATTCCTCTTCCTTGGCCACCATGGGTCCCCGTCGAGATGCGTTCTCCGCCTTTTCCCAACCCTCGGTCCGCATCTCGACCACTTTTTCTACATTTTCCACAATTCCTTTTATCGTGAGTAGTGATTCTCTCGAGCGATAGAATGGCGAAAATCAAGTCCGTGAGGGCGCGCGAGATCCTCGACTCTAGAGGCAACCCAACGGTCGAGGTGGACATAGTCCTAAGCAGCGGCAAGGTGGGCCGCGCCGCGGTTCCCTCAGGGGCCTCCACTGGCTCCAGGGAATGCGTCGAGCTGAGGGACGGCGACAAGGACAGGTTCCTGGGAAGAGGCGTCCAGAAGGCCATCGAGAATGTCAACAAGACACTCGGCCCACGGGTTGTCGGTATGGACCCATTCGACCAGAAGGGGATCGACCAGCTCATGATCAAGATGGATGGCACCGAGAGCAAGTCGCGGCTGGGCGCGAACGCCATCCTAGGAATCTCACTTGCGGTTGCTCACGCGGCCGCCGCGGAAGACGAGGTTCCGCTCTATCGTCATATTGGAGGCGCCCGCGCGCGCGTGCTTCCTGTTCCGATGATGAATATCCTCAACGGAGGAGCCCACGCCGACAACAATCTCGACTTCCAGGAGTTCATGATCGTCCCCATGGGAGACTGTTTCGGGGAGGCACTGCGCCGCGGCGCAGAGGTGTTCCATTCACTGAAGGCCAAGCTGAAAAAGCTCGGCCTGACCACTGCAGTGGGAGACGAAGGCGGATTCGCGCCGAAGCTGGGGTCGCACCAGCAGGCCCTGGACCTCATCGTGAAATCCGCTGAGGACGTAGGCCTGGCCCCGGGCAGAGACTTCTTCCTCGCGATTGATGCGGCTGCCAGCGAGTTCTTCGACGAGGGAAGATACGTGATGAAGAAGAGCACGCTGGATTCGTTCGCTCCAGACGCGATGGTGGATCTGTACGCCGACCTTTGCAAGCACTTCCCGATCATCTCGCTCGAGGACCCGATGTCGGAGGACGATTGGCCCGGGTGGAAGGGCATCACGACCAGGCTGGGGAAGAAGGTCCAGCTCGTCGGAGACGACATCTTCGTGACTAACAAGAAGATTCTCGCGGAAGGGGTCAAAGAGGGTCTCGCGAACGCTGTGCTCATCAAGGTGAATCAGATCGGAACCCTGACCGAGACCATGGAGACGATGAGGTTCGCCGACCGGTCTCACTACAAGTGCGTCGTGTCGCACAGGTCGGGCGAGACCGAGGACACCTCGATAAGCGACATCAGCGTCGCGATGAACGCGGGGCAGATCAAGACCGGCGCCCCCTCGCGGGGAGAGCGTACCGCGAAGTACAACAGGCTTCTCAGGATCGAGGAGGAGCTGGGAGCGCGAGCCTACTTCCCAGGGAAGCGGGCCTTTGCAGGTCGCTAGGCCGATCCTATTCCGAGCCAGCAGTTCGACATGGCTGTTCCGTCAGTCAGTTGTCCATCCCTGAAGAGAATCCGCTCGGATTCCAGGGTCAATTGAACATTTATTGGTTTGTCTAATGGTCATTTGACCATCATATCGGCCACTATACGCGACATATGGCGCCCCCAAAGTCCGAAAATAGACACAATGATGATTAGACCCCTCTCCATTCTCTTTCCCGGAAGGCAGGGAGAAGCGATGAGGACCAGTCAGTTCGGAACCCGATATTGTCCATCACCCTCCTCAAAGCACCTCTGTGCCTCGGATCTCTCGTGCGCTTGGCCAGTTTCGGCCCATAAACTTAGGGGTCCGTGATAGCGACCTGGTCTAGCTGTTCGCGGACTGGGTCGATGGAAATGGAAGGGATAATGTGTCAGTGAGCACGAAGGAGAGTTGTGACAGGAAGCCAGTTGGATGTGCCGCCTCCGGGGTCGACGCCCGTTTCACCACCCACTTGGATGCACATAACCCTGCGTTGGGCAATATCGCGATAGTCGACACCACGTGCAGGGATGGCGAGCAGATGCCTAGCATATCCTTCACTATGGAAGAGAAGGTCGAGATCGCGAAGAAGCTGGAGCTGATGGGGGTGGAGCAGCTCGAGACCTTCGCCACCTACAATGACAGCGACAGGAAGTGCGCCATTAGGTTGAAGGAGATCGCAAACGCGATTTCCATAATGGGCTGGAACAGGATGGTCAAAGCCGATGTCATCGACTCGATCGCACACGGAGTCGACGCGGTGTCGGTGTCCACGGAGACGTCCGACATGGCACTTCAGCACAAGTTCAAGATATCGAGAAAGGAGCAGCTCGAGAAGATGGCTGACTGCGTCTCCTTCGCCAAGGGCAAGGGAGTCTATGTCTGCTTCAACGCTGGCGATGCGACCAGGACATCGATAGACTACCTGATCGAGTTCGCCTCCGTGGGCAAGGACGCGGGCGCGGACAGGTTCAGGATATGCGACACGATAGGTGTTCTGACCCCTGCGACATCGAAGAAACTGATTCATGAGGTCATGTCAGCGGTCGACATCGACGTGGAGTTCCACGCCCACAACGATTTCGGATTGGCCGTCGCGAATGCGCTCGCCGCGGCAGAGGCGGCCGCCCCGTTCGGGAAGAGAAGGCTTTGGGTCTCGACCACAGTCAACGGCCTAGGCGAGAGGGCAGGCAACGTATCCCTTGAGGTGTTCGTGATGAACCTGCACAGCCACTACGGGATAGACTGCTACAGGACGGAGCACATACTGCCGCTGTGCAAACACGTTGAGAAAGCCTCGGGCCTCATGATCCCTCTCAACCACCCCATCGTTGGGGAGAACATGTTCACCCACAAGTCAGGCATACACGTCGATGGCATTCTCAAGAACCCGAGCCTCTACGAGGCCTTCGACCCTTCGAAGCTCGGCATATCCAGGAAGATAGTCCTCGGGAAGCACTCGGGGAAATCGTCGATCAAGCACAAGCTGGAGCAGCTGGGTCTATCCGCAGCGCCTGACGCCGTGGAGGCAATCAGGCACGAGGTCGGCAGGGCGGGCGAGTCCAAGAAGAGGAACATCACCGACGATGAATTCGTCGCGATATACAATGCGGTCATGTCGGCTAGAACTCCATCAGGCAAAGGCCTGTCCCACAACCTGACAAGGAGTTGAAGAATGGGCAAGACGATAGCCGAGAAGGTTCTGGCCGCGCACTCTAACAGCGACTGTGCCGCCGGTGAGATCGTCGTGGCATCCGTGGACTTCTGCATGGCCCAAGACGGGACCTCAACGATGATGATACGCGAGCTAGAGAACCTTGGGTTCGAGCATCCGAAGACCAAGCGCGGCATGGCCCTTGTCCTCGACCACAACGCGCCATGCCCGTCGGTCGAAGTGTCTAGAATCCATCTTAGGATTCGCGATTTCGCAGGAAGCAGGCGCATACCGCTGCATGAGACTGGGCAGGGCGTCTGCCACCAAGTCGTTCCTGAGAGCGGACGAGTGCTTCCGGGCGACCTCGTGGTGGGGGCTGACTCCCACACATGCACCTACGGTGCACTGAACGCCTGCTCCACAGGCCTTGGTTCCGCTGATGTTGCCGCGGCTGCGTATGCAGGCAAGCTGTGGTTCAAGGTTCCCGAAACCTACTCTATTCGAGTGAGCGGTTCGCTGTCTACTAGGGTAAGCGCAAAAGACCTGATTCTCAGGATCATCGGCCAGTTGACCGCAGACGGTGCGACCTACAAATCAATCGAGTTCTCTGGTGACACGACTGACTCCATGGAGATGGATGGCCGGTTCACGATGGCAAACATGGCAGTCGAAATGGGTGCGAAATTCTGCCCTTTCAATTGTGACGAGAAGACCGTGTCCTGGCTCGCTAACAGGGGATTCGACAGCGGGACCCCTGTCTCGAGCGATATGGATGCGCATTACGAGAAGCAGTTCGAGATTGATGCCTCTGACGTCGTGCCTCAGGTGGCCTGTCCCCACTCCGTCGACAGGGTCTGCGACGTATCGAACTTGCGCGGCACGAAAATCCAACAGGCCTTCCTCGGGACTTGCACGAACGGGAGACTGAGCGATCTTGAGGCGGCGGCGAGGCTGATGAACGGCAGGTCGGTCAACAGAGATGTGAGGCTCATCGTCGCTCCATCGTCGAGGACGGTCCTTGTGGAAGCGATGGAGAAAGGGGTCGTCACACAGCTCCTCAAAGCAGGGGCGATCTTCGTTGCGCCTGGCTGCGGCCCGTGCGTGGGCACCCATGCCGGCATTCCTTCCGATGGGGAGACGGTCGTGTCCACCGCGAACAGGAACTTCAAGGGCAGGATGGGCAACAACAAGGACGTGGGGATATACCTCGCATCTCCGGAGACGGTTGCGGCCTCGGCTATTGCCGGAGAGATCACCGATCCCAGGGAGATTTGATGGAGGATTCGCATGAGATACTCTGGATGCGCGCGCAGATTCGTGCCGAATGACGACATCAACACCGACTACATCATCTCAGGAAGGTACAAGTTCAAGATTGACGACATCAACGAGCTCGCGAAGCACGTCATGGAGGACATCGACCCGGGTTTCGCATCCAAGGTTCGGAATGGAGACCTGATCGTCGCAGGCAGGAACTTCGGCTGCGGGTCAAGCCGCGAACAAGCGCCTCGCGCACTCAAGGCCGCAGGCGTTTCCGTTGTGCTCGCAAAATCCTTCGCGCGAATCTTCTACCGGAGTTCGTTCAACATCGGGCTTCCTTTGATTGAATGCGACACTGACTCAATCAGACAGAATGACCAGATCGTGGTCGATTTGGATAGCGGAACGTTCACGAACACCACGACTGGTGAAACCATGCACATCAACCCGCTTCCGAGGACTATGCAGATCCTGCTTGAGGATGGAGGGTTGGTACCTCACCTGAAGAAACACGGTGATTTCGCGCTGAAATGATACTGGACGGAGATGATATGTTGGCAAACGCGCTGAAGGAGATTCGGATTCCGTACATTCCTGGCGACGGGATAGGGCCTGAGATAATGGCCGCAGCCCGTACTGTCATGGATGCAGCCGTGATTCTCTCTACGGATGGACGGTCATCGATCCTCTGGGAACACCTTGAAGCAGGTGAGGAGGCATTCAAGAACCACGGTGTCTGGCTACCGGATACCACTCTGCGAACGATCAAAGCGAGAGGGGTCGCGTTGAAGGGCCCATTGACCACGCCGGTCGGCGGTGGCATTAGAAGCCTGAACGTCGCGATACGCCAGTCGCTTGACCTCTACTCGTCAATCCGGCCGGTGCGATACTTCAAGGGCGTTCCTAGCCCGATGAGGTGGCCTGACAAGATGAATGTCGTTATCTTCAGGGAGAACACGGAGGATGTGTACAAAGGGATTGAATGGAAGCGCGGCTCCAAAGAGGCCAACGAGATCATCGAAACGCTCCGAGCGAGATTCGGGACTGAGATACCCTTGGACAGCGGCATCGGGATAAAACCGATCTCGGAATTCGCGTCGAAGCGGCTTGTGCGAGCGGCAATCAGATACGCGGCCAGCAAATCACTCAGGAGCGTCACGCTTGTGCATAAAGGGAACATCATGAAGTTCACGGAGGGTGCGTTCAGGGACTGGGGCTATGAGCTAGCCAGAGACGAGTTCCCCGGGACCATCGTGACAGAGGATGACCTCCGCCTGTCCAACCAGTCGCAGTTGTCACGGGGCAAGGTATTGCTCAACGACAGAATCGCGGACAACATGTTCCAGCAAGTCATAACGAGGCCCGAGGACTATTCAGTTCTCGCCACACCGAATCTCAATGGAGACTATCTGGCAGATGCCTGCGCCGCCCAGGTGGGCGGTCTGGGGATCGCCCCTGGGGCAAATGTCGGGGACGGGGTCGCCACATTCGAGGCGGTTCATGGTAGCGCCCCGAAATATGCGGGCAAGAACGTCGCCAACCCGTGCTCGCTGATTCTTTCGGGTGCGATGTTGCTGGAGCACTTGGGCCTGGGGGAGGCGGCCAAGATGACAGTGCGTGGCGTCGAGAGGACGCTGCTTGACGGCATCATGACCAAAGATCTAGCAAGAGCAGGCGAGGGTTTGTCCGTCGTGGGGACTTCGCAGTTCGGCGATGCGGTTCTGCATCGCATGAAGTGAGTCAGTACTCGTCGGCAGCCAGTCTCTTTCTAAGTTGCTTTCGGTTTTTCGAGTCGACGTTCCTCTCGACTGCGAAACTTATGATTGTTGCCAGAATCGTTGTCCCTATGATCACGATCAATGAGATATTCAGTATGAATGATTCGAACCCAGGGTCCTGATCCCACATGACTGTCCCCGCGAGAATGGCAGCTGGCGCAGTCGCGAGTACTGCCGTGGCGAGCCCCCTCGGCATCATGGACCAGATTGCATCCGCGTCCTCCTTGTCCAGGTCTCCCAGGCTCATGGCGAGTCGGGAGGTCAGTCTTCGGACGACCAGGATCACGACGATTATGCCCACGCCGACTGCGAGCTGCAGAGGAGTGAACGAGTCGAACCTGATAAGGACCCCGAGGTACACGAAGAAGAATGTCCTGACGAAGAACGCGATCTCGGAATGGAAGTCCTGGATGTGGTTGTCCGTCGAAAGGCGCAGGGTGAGAGAGGTCAACCATCTCTTGACGACGCGCCTGTTCCCAATCGCGAGACCGAAAGCCAACGCCGCCACAGCTCCGGAGCTTCCAATCGGGGCCATCTCGACGAAGCCAGCCACCAAGAATAGGGCCCCAACTGTCAGCATGTACGAGAGGGGTTGCTGCTGCAGCCTCTGAAGCACAAACAGCCAGGTGATTCCGCTCACGAATCCGATGCCTGCTCCAACAAGGAAATTGACCGCGATTTCCCGTCCGAGAGACATCAAGCTCAGGCTGCCTGTGGCAATCAGCGACATTAGAGTTATGGCAATCGTGATTGTGAGAACGTCGGTCACCATGCTCTCCATGACCAACATGGACTTGGTTTTCGAGTTGATCCTCATCCGATTGGCGACTGGGATGACCACGGCCTCGCTCGTGCCTCCGATTATCGTTGCGAAGACCACAGCCAGGACGATATCGATGTCGAGCACCAGGACCATTATGAGGGTGCAGGCGAGGATCTCGACGAAGAGCGTCAGTAGCATGATGAGTGTCCCGAGCTTCATACTCTCCGCGAGAGCCCGGATGTCGAGATAGAGTCCGCCCTCGAAGAGGATGAGCACGAGTGCGGCAGAGAGCAGGAAATCTCTGTACTGGCCTATGCCATCTAGAGTGTCCAACGACACCAGACCAAGCAAATCGGGGCCAATGAGTATGCCCAGCAGGATTGTGATGAGAACATCTGGGATTCTGAACTTCTGGAAGACCATGTTGCCGAAAAAGCCGATGAATATGGCCGCACCTATCGCGAGAAAGGCAGTGATCGTTCCACTATCCATCAGGCTTCAACCCGGTGCGTTGGCCGACAGAGTTCGAATCCACTATGAGCCGGACCCAACATTCCGAACCTTCTAACTCCGTGGACGGTATTTGATTTTATTGGATTGGATATCTGGTCTGAGAAGCTGAGCTGACTGTCAGTTCAGCTTGGGCAACCAGTTTAATACGATGTCCGCAGATTCACCGGTCAGATGACCATAGAAGGCATCTCCGCTGACGCCCCGGAGGCTTTGCTCGGAGACTACGACGTCATAATCATAGGCGCGGGCCCTGCAGGGCTCGCTGCCGGCATATACGCCGCGCGCGCGGGCTTGCAGTGCGTCATACTGGAGAAGGGCGTGGCAGGAGGCCAGGTCCTGACCAGCCCGAGCATCGAGAACTACCCTGGATTCCCCGAGGTCTCCGGGATGAAGCTCATGGAGATCATGGCGGAACACGCTCGGAAATATGCTGACATCAAGGAGGGCGAGGAGGTCTTGAGGGTGAGGGGCGGGGAGAGATTCGAACTCATGACCGTCTCTGGCAGGTACACGTGCAGGTCACTCATACTCTCCACCGGAGCCTACCATCGCAAGCTCGAAGTGCCAGGCGAGGAAGGCATGACTGGCAAGGGCGTCAGCTACTGTGCGACTTGCGACGGCTTCTTCTACAAGGGCAGGGAGGTGGTGGTCGTTGGCGGGGGCAACACGGCGCTCACTGACGCCCTC
>Ga0299912_10002979_pt1 | contig 13892 bp, 14 predicted proteins | sample RVTome_2_FD_207667 | JGI IMG/M metagenome (GOLD analysis project Ga0299912, IMG submission 207667) | Soil microbial communities from uranium-contaminated site in the Upper Colorado River Basin, Wyoming, United States - RVT95D214 (version 2) ...
GGCATTCTGCTTCGCCATCTGATGCATACCAATAGCAAGGGCACCTGTGACAATAGCCGCCAATGCCTCGGGAACGGCTGCAACGGCAAGGGCTATGGCAAACATCACCACGGTAACGATGAAGCCAAGATCGAGCTTTCCGCCTAATAGCTCCCTGACCACACTGACCGCAGCCACGAGGAAACAGATCGAGAAGGCGATGATGCCAAGCCATTTACCTATCTCTTCAGTCCTTTTCTCAAGGGGGGTCTTCTCAACATCAACGGTAGTTACCTCCTCGGCAATCTTCCCAAACTCTGTATTCATACCCGTCGAGGTGACGACCGCTTTCCCTCTACCGTAGGAGATGATGGTCCCTGTGAAAACCATATTTCTTCGATCGCTGACGCGTACATCCACGGGCAATGTTTTTATGTCCTTACCTACTGGGACAGACTCCCCTGTCAGGGGAGCCTCATCGCATTTCAGAGAATGGACTTCGATCAAACGAGCATCTGCAGGGACTTTATCTCCTGCCTCCAGAAGTAAAATATCCCCAGGAACGAGTTCTGTAGATGGCACCTCCTCTTCTTTGCTGCTCCTCAATACAGTGATGGTAGGGGAAAGCATCTTCTTTAATGCCTCCAGTGCTCGCTCTGCACGAAACTCCTGAACGAATCCGAGAACCGCACAGAAGACAACAATGACACCGATGATGGCCGCATCCACCACTTCACCCACTAATGCAGAAAGAACGATTGCGACCAGAAGGATGATGATCAGGATATTTTTAAACTGGTTGATGAAGAGGGTGAAGGAAGAAGTTTTATCTTCCTTTTTCAGCTCATTATAACCGTATTGTTCAAGCCGCCTTCTAGCCTCTTCTTCGCTTAAACCATGGTGATGATCTGTATCCAGATCCTTTATAATCTTTACTGTTTCAATGGAGTGCCAGGGTGACTCTGCCATATAGACGAACCTCCCCCAAGGATGATTTGATAAACCATCTAAAATGATCATCTTTTATATTATATTTTTTAAGATCAAACAAGAATTTTCAATCAGGCTGATCAATATATGTTAGTCGGTCTATAGTGAACGACATAAATATGTTGACATCCACAACATGTCATTGTGAACGAAGTGAAGCAATCTCACGAAATTGCCACGCTTGCGCGCCAAAGCGCTTCAGCGCGCAGGCACGTCGCTTCGTTCCTCGCAATGACTACTTTTCGGTGTCATTCACTATAGTTATTTGAGAATTGTTGAGCTTCGCAAAAGTAATGGATTTTTGTTCTGGGCTTTTTATTCTCTTGTGAATTTTGTAGCAATTATTTAAGATAATTACGGGCTAATTTCAAATGTCAAAGCTCAAAGTCCAAAAAAGCCCAACGTCCAAATATTCATAAGTGAAATTTATTCATGTGTCATTGATTTGACATTTGGATTTTGAAATTTGAATTTATTTAGGAGAGGGGATTATGAAAAAGCCTTTGGTTGGAATTCTAATGGGAAGCGAGAGTGATCTGCCGATCATGGAGAAGGCAGCAGAGGTTTTGAAAGAGATGGGAATTTCTTATGAAATAGAAATCAGCTCAGCCCATCGATCGCCTGAAAAAACCGCCCATTATGCAAAAACAGCAAGGAAGCGAGGTATGGAAGCTTTGATTGCAGGGGCTGGGATGGCGGCCCATCTTGCGGGGGTTTTAGCCAGCCATACCACTCTCCCTGTGATCGGTGTCCCGATAAAGTCAGGGGCCCTCAATGGCGCAGATGCCCTCTATTCCACCGTTCAAATGCCCCCTGGGGTTCCAGTCGCCACAGTAGGAATTGATGGTTCAAAGAATGCTGCCTATCTGGCCTGTGAAATCCTTTCAATCAAATACCCAGAGATTGCTAAAAAATTAGAAGCTTTCAGATCCAAAATGAAGAAATCTTTGGAGAAAAAATCAAAGGCCCTCAAAAATTCCCCCTCACCCTAACCCTCTCCCGTAAGGGGAGAGGGAATTTATTATTCTCTCTGTTCTATAATGGATTATCCCCTCCTTTGACGGGAAGGGACTAAGGGGAGGGTGATACGGATCCCAATGAAGAATGATGAGGCAATCCATCAAGCTGCAGAGATCATCAGAAGGGGAGGAATCGTTGCCTTTCCAACCGAGACGGTTTATGGATTGGGAGGAAATGCCTTATCTTCGCTTGCCGTGGCTCGGATCTTCGAGGTAAAAAAGAGACCCTATTTTGATCCGTTGATTGTTCATGTCTCTAGCCCTAGCGATCTAGAGAGGTTGATCACAGAAATTCCGAAGAATGCAAAGAAATTGATAGACAGATTCTGGCCGGGGCCACTGACGGTTGTCCTCTTAAAGAAAGAGGAGGTTCCTGATATTGTGACCGCAGGTCTCCCAACGGTCGCACTTCGGATGCCGAAACATACGATGGCCCTAAGTCTCATTGAGCTGGCGGGTTGCCCCATTGCTGCACCGAGCGCAAATCTTTTTGGCTCTTTGAGCCCGACCACTGCCGAGGCCGTCCGGGAACAATTGGATGACCAAATCGACTTCATTCTCGATGGAGGGCCGTGTGAAGTTGGAGTGGAGTCCAGTATTGTTTCTTTTTTGGAAAAAAGGCCCAGGCTTCTAAGACCCGGTGGAGTGACGCTCGAGGAGATCGAATCGATCATCGGGTCTGTGGAGATCAGTTCAAACGAAGAAAACAAGCCTTCTGCTCCAGGAATGCTACCAAGACACTATGCTCCACGAACGCCGATGATACTCAATTGGTCGATGAAAAACCTCGATTCCCATAAGGGCAAAAAGATTGGATTGCTTGCTTTTCGGAAACCTGAGAAGTCTTTAAAATTTGATCATACTGAGGTTCTTTCGAAAAAGGGTGACTTGAGAGAGGCGGCAGCAAACCTCTTTGGAGCTATTCGACGACTAGATGCTTTGAACTTAGATTTGATCCTGGCCGAAACTTTCCCTGAGATTGGATTGGGACGGGCTATCATGGACCGCCTCCGTCGAGCCAGTGGGACAATCTCTCAATCATAGATCACATGGAGTGGAATACAATTTACAGACTCTTCGCTCCACTCAGAGTGACAGACCAGATTGTCATTCTGAGGAGCGAAGCGACGAAGAATCTCAGAACAGATGTAAATCAATGAAAAAAATTATCGTAAGCATTCTATTCTTCTTTTTACTCTCCACTTTCCACCTTCCACTTTCCTATTCACTTCCTACAGAAGATGTTCAGTTGGTGACCGATGCCCAGTACTTTCCAGTCGCGAAGAAAATGATTCAGGAAGCGAAGCGTTCGATTCAGGTAATGATGTTTGAAATGGGTTACTATGATGAGTATCCGAATACCCCTTCCAATCTCCTCATCCAAGAGCTGATCAAGGCGAAGAAGAGGGGAGTGAAAGTTGAGGTGATTTTAGAGGTAAGAGAGGGAGAAGATCGGACGACCAAGCGAAATCGCCATACTGGAAAGATCTTATCAGGGGGTGGTGTTGATGTGATTTATGATTCCCTCTCTAAAACGACCCACGCCAAAGGGATGGTGGTTGATGGCCAGCTCACCCTGCTCGGCAGTACGAATTGGACTTACCATGCCTTGACGGAAAACCATGAGGTCTCGGTCCTCATTCGATCGAAAGAAATAGCCAGGGAGTTAATAGACTATTTCAATAAGGTGAAGACCAGCAGCAAGAAATAGAATCTAGCGATACAAGGTTAAGGTTGAGTAAATTCCAAACAAATCTTAAATGTTAGAGATAAATTCTCAGACCTAAATATGTAAGAATCTATGCCTCGTCCGGGAATTTACCCTGAACCAGTAAGGTTCAGGGCTTCGCCCGGAATCCCGCCTTTGGCGGGACTTGGGGGCAACCTAATGGTTAACATTTTTTGTAGGGCCTGATCCCCGATCAGGCCTAAACGGTGCGTTCGGGGAACGCACCCTACAGTCCACATCAATCCAAATATTCCCCATATCGACAATCTTTTGTCGATATCAATTCCCTAAGGGCCTAGAGATCCAGATTCTGAGAGGATCGAAGTGGATATGAAACGATATGTCGATCAGGGGACTGAGAGAATCTTGAAAATGGGAATAGCCCTAATAGGAGTAATGCCATTAAGGCTATTGCATGTGGCAGGGATAAGGTTGGCACTGATCCTATTCTTCATGTGGAGAAAGAGGAGAGGGGTCATCATCGAAAACCTCAAATTGGCTTTCGGCCCTCGTTTGGATAAGAGAGAGATGAAAAGGCTCTATCGTGGGATTGTGACCAATATTGGCAAAGGGGTTATGGAAGACCTAAAATCGCCTTCTCTATCGGACCGGCACTTTAGTGACATCGAAGTAATGGGGCTGAATCATCTTAAGGATGCCGCCGATCAGGGCAAGGGGGTGATCGCTGTGAGTGCCCATCTTGGTAACTTCCCCCTGATCGGGAGGAAATTGTCTCTATTAGGGTATCGATTTAACTATATTATTAGAGATCCCCACAATCGATTGGGTGTAAAACTATTTGAGTGGATAGTAGAGCGAGAGGGGGTAAACCTTATCCCCGATAAACCCAAAAATCTATGCTTAAAGAGATCGATGGAATGTTTAAAGAACGGAGAGATACTGTTCATTCTAAGCGATATCAGCGCTGTCTCCGGAGGGATATATGTCGACTTTTTTGGCCATGAGGTTCCCACATTTAAGGGCCCTGTAACGCTCTCCTTAAGAAGTGGAGCCCCGATCCTACCGATGTTTATTGTTTGGGATGCTGATGGCCGTCAGAGAATCATCATCGAGGCTCCTCTTTCACTTATAAGGGAAGGTCGCATAGAGGATATTATTTACAAAAATACATCTCACATTGTGAAAATAATAGAGGGTTATATCAGGAGATACCCTACCCAGTGGTGGTGGGTCCATAGACGATGGAAGAGAAGAAGAGAAAAGAGAATTAACCAGATTGATAGAATGTAAATATTTAGCTATTTGAAAAACCACCCCATTGGGATACCAGTCAGGGATGCTGGAAAAGCTTTAGAGCGGAAACCTTTTTATGAATCATTCAGATAGGTTAAAAGGTATCGCAGCGTCTATTTAACTTGCTCCCTCTCAATGCAATAAAATAAAAAGTCCGCATTCTAAGGCTTTGGAAACATTCCTGACTGGTATCCTAGTTCTATTCCATTTCAAAGAGCTAAAGTGTTACGATATAACCAATCGTGAGGAAATCTGCATGCTCATTGATTCGCATTCCCATTTGGAAATGCCAGACTATAAAAAAGATTTGGAAGAGGTGATCTATCGGGCGAAGGCATCGGGGGTCGGATACATCTTCACGGTCGGAACGGAGAAGAAGGACTGGAAGAGGACTCTTGAGATTGTCAATTCACATCCTTCAGTCTATGCCATTCTGGGTGTTCATCCCCACAACGCAACGGAGATCGATCACGAGACCTATTCGACCTTAAGGCAATTGTGCCGGGATGAAAAGGTAAAGGCTTATGGCGAAATTGGTCTGGACTTCTTCAGAAACCTCTCTCCCCAAGATGTCCAGTTGAAGAGATTTCGAGAACAGATTGGATTGGCTAAGGAACTTCGACTTCCCATTGTGGTCCACGACCGAGAAGCCCATCATGAAACACTAGAGGTCTTGAAATCTGAAAAGGCAGTGGAATGCGGAGGGATTATCCACTGCTTTTCAGGAGATTATGATATGGCGAAGGCATGCATGGATATGGGGTTTTTCATCTCGGTTCCAGGAAGTATCACCTATAAGAATTCGGAGGACTACAGAGAGATCATTAGAAGAATTCCTTTGGAGTCACTTCTTATAGAGACGGATGCTCCCTTCCTCACCCCTGTTCCGTTCAGGGGAAAAAGGAATGAGCCGAGTTATGTTCGATATACTGCACAAAAAGTAGCGGAGATTAAAAAGGTTCCTTTTGAAAAGGTGGCTGAAGTGACAACGGAGAATGCATTGAATGTTTATAGGCTGAAATCTGGGTAAGGGCTAGGAAGCCAGTTTAGTTTATATAACCTTACCCCTAACCTAAACGGGCATCGTTACCTTAACCTTAAGACGACTGACGTTTTTCCCAACCAAGAAGGAGAGTCCATGAAACCGGCAATCATTGTCGTGGATATGTTAAAAGATAATTTAAAGGAAAGTTCTCGGAATCCATATTTTCAAGCAGGAAAAACCATTATACCCAATCTTCAAAGACTCTTAGGGGAGGGCCGTAAAAGCGGATTTCCAATCGTCTTTGCCTGCGATAGTTTTTTGCAAGGAGATTTTATCTTTGGAGGAAAGATGAAAGTCCATTCCCTTCGGGGAACGAAAGGTGCGGAGGTCATAGATGATTTAAAGCCAGGGCCGACAGATATCATTCTGCCCAAAAGGCGATTTAGCGCCTTCTTCAAAACCGATCTTGATCAAACACTTCGTACTCTTGATGTAGATACGATCGTTGTCACGGGCATTACGACTGAGGTCTGTGTATTGATGACGGTCATGGACGGCCTCAGTAACGATTTCTCGGCCATCCTTTTGGAAGACTGCTCTGCTAGCCGAGACAAGGAATTTCATCAAGGATGTCTCCATCTCTATCGGGATTTCGCCCTCTCTCCTTTATTAAGAATTACGACCCTTGATGAATTCCTGAAAGAAGTGTCGTCGTAAGAAAGGGTTCGAGGGGCCAAGGATTCAATGAGTCTAGTTAATTAAATCTAAATTGAGCGATTTTTTATTAAAGGAATAGGAGAGGTTCTTTCCTTGTCATTCTGAGTGAAAGCGAAGAATCTCTCATTAGGTGAATCGAACCTTTGAGATTCTTCGTCGCCTATCGGCTCCTCAGAATGACAGCATTAAAGAATCGCTCAATTTAGGTATAACGAATTAAGATGAACTATTGCGGAAAAGATTCCATGGATCAAATACGAAACATTCTTTCCTCAAGAGAGAGAAAGGTTATTGACAATCCCTCCTTTGCTCGTGCGGCAGTTCTTGTTCCACTTTATAAGAAAGGAGGGGATTGTCACCTCCTTTTTACCAAACGGACTGATAAAGTCAAATATCACAAAGGCGAAATCTCTTTTCCAGGAGGAGTCTTTGACGAAGCGGATTCTGAATTGGAGAAGACCGCACTTCGGGAGGCTTTTGAAGAGGTTGGGCTTAAAGAAAAAGATGTCCAGATCATTGGAGCACTTGATGATATTGTGACCATCACTGGATTTATCATCGCCCCATTTGTTGGACTTTTTCCCTATCCTTATCCTTTTAAGGTAAGCGAAATTGAGATTGCGGAATTGATCGAGGTACCTCTTTTTTTCTTTTTAAGAGGGGATTGTTACAGTGAGCAAGTGATTTTTCGAATGGATCGAGAAGAAATGGTTGATGTCTTTCAATATGAAAATCATATCATTTGGGGAGCCACAGCCCGAATCTTAAAGCAGTTTCTAGATTTAATTTCTTCCACAAGGATAACCTGAATCTCTTAATATTGTCTTATTTGAGACTTTAGAAAACAATTCATCTCTCCAAAGAATTTTCTTTTCTTCATCTCTATAGTGTCCTATAATTTTTTTATGAAGAGAGATGCACTAAGGAGATTTAAGAAATTGGCTGAGCGGGGATATAGTAAAAAACAACGGTAAAATGAAGATCCAAGATATTATTAAACTGGTAGCAAGTATATTCCTCTGTCAGTTAGCGGGTTTTATAGGTTCTCTTTTTACCACCCCGGCCATCTCGACTTGGTATGAGACATTAAGGAAGCCATTCTTCACTCCGCCCAATTGGATATTTGGTCCAGTCTGGATCAGTCTATATGTGTTAATGGGAATTTCCCTATTTGTGGTTTGGCGAAGGAATGATCATCCAGAGTTCAAAACCGCTTTGATCTTTTTCTTTGTTCAGTTGATCTTTAATATCCTTTGGTCCATGAGCTTTTTCGGACTCCGCTCACCTCTTCTCGGACTCATTGATATCATTCTTCTCTGGATTGCCATCCTGTTAACGATTCAAAATTTCCTAAAGGTTTCAAGAATTGCAGGACTCCTTCTCTTCCCTTATTTCTTATGGGTCAGTTTTGCTGCCCTATTAAACCTCTTTCTATGGATGATGAATTTACCTTAACGTTGCATTGAAAAGGCAGTTGGGTATGCTTCCAAACCTTTACCAAGCGGGTCTTTTACATTTTAATAGGTAACATACGATATCCCCTAAGGTGACATCTGGGATACGCTTGGAAAAACGGTAGCAAAACGCTTAAGGGTTCCACTGTAAATTTTTCCAGCATATCCAACCGCTTATCTGAACAATAAATATGAGCTGGACGGCAGAGATCCAAATGGGTTTACGGGTGTTGCATGGGGTTTTGGGAAGCATGACCGTCCCTGGGCAGAAAGGACAATTTTTGGCAACGTGAGATACATGAATGATAAGGGCTTGAAGCGTAAATTCAATGCCGACGAATATGCTGAGTTGATGAGCCAAATCGATAAAAAGAGTAGATATAGTGAATGCCATAAATAAGTTGACATTTGCGTCTTGTCATTGCAAACGAAGTGAAGCAATCTCATAGGATTGCCACGCCTGCGCGCCAAAGCGCTTCAGCGCGCAGGCACGTCGCTTCGCTCCTCGCAATGACTCCTTTATTAAGGCGTTCACTATAGATTCCTTGTAGGCTTCAGAATACAGTGATTTTTTCTTAAAAATACGGAACTTACCTTATTAACTTTTCAGATCAAATTTATTAAATTTCTAAAGATTTTAAATACATCTTAGGAGGAATCAAGATGAAACTGAGCGAATATTTCGAAAAGACAAAAGGTCGAGGGGTAATTGCAACTGCAGATTTAAAAGGGAAAGTAGGTACAGCTGTGTATGGGAGACCCCATTTCATTAATGAAAAAATCGCGGCTTTTATCATGGCAGATCGTTTGATGCATAAGAATCTTCAGTCTAACCCTCATGCCGCCTATCTTTTCATGGAATCCAAGGAGAGATATGTTGGCAAGAGGCTTTATCTAACAAAAATCAAGGAGGAAAAGGATATCGCCCTCATTGACAAAATCCGTCGAAAAGAGAGCTGCCCTGTTTATACCGTATATAAAGACCAGATCAAATACCTTGTCTATTTTCGTATTGATAAGGTATTACCATTGATCGGGGATAAGAAATAATCTTTTTAAGAATTCGGATTTCCCGAGATGGGTGGGGTGGAATAAAAATGAAAATCCTGATCACGGGTGGAACAGGTTTTGTAGGGACGCAACTGACCTCTCGATTAATCCAGGATAATCATGAGGTGACCATCCTGACCCGTTCTCGGAAGGGAACGGAAAAGGTGTCCACTGAAATTTCCTACTTAGAAGGTGACCCGACAAAGAAAGGTTCCTGGCAGGAAGCAATTAAAAACCATGGTGCTGTGATCAATCTCGCAGGCGCTTCTATCTTCAGCAAATGGACAGAAGAACATAAGAAGGCAATCCGAGAGAGCCGAGTTAATACCACCCGAAATATTGTTGAAGGGACACCGTCTCATCCTGAAAGCCCATTTACTCTCTTAAGCACCTCTGCCGTTGGCTATTATGGTTTTTGTGGGGATGAGGAACTGACAGAAGAGTCTCCTTATTGAAATAACTTTTTAGCCAGGATTGCGAAGGTTATTAAATTTATCGAAACCGAAATGCGTTCTAAAGGTGTAACCTCTATTCATACCGAGGTTAAAAGAAATAATTATAGTGCACAGACTTTCTGGGAAAAAGCTGGATTTCAAAAATACGATCGTTTTCCAATGAAAAAAATGATAGGTAACACATAACCATTCGCTCTAGCTGATTTTGTTCCGCGGCTTCTCCGCTCCACAAAACCACTAAGCTCAAATAAATATTTACATCGGTAATGTTGCTTCGAAGCGGCTTTACGAAAAACAAGGTTTCAAAATTCTTGATGAAATTCGTGATCCCTATTTCGAGGCTCAAATAGGTTCTCCCGGGATGAAGCTCCGAACCCAGGAAGCCAAGCTTGGTGGAAGAAACCGAAATCCATCGACCCTCTTTTGTCCCTGTTCCACAAGATTCTCCTGAACCCGCCCACCCACCATTTATAGTGAACGCCATAAATAGGTTGACGTTTGCGTAGTATCATTGCGAACCCGAACTCGTTTCGGGGGAAGCCATCTCATGAGATTGCCACGCTTGCGCGCCAAAGCGCTTCAGCGCGCAGGCACGTCGCTTCGCTCCTCGCAATGAGTACTTTATTAAATCGCTCACTATAGTAAGGTGAGGTTGGCGGGATTACGAATTATATTGTATACAAATGACTACCGCACCGCTGGAAATTCTGTAATGAAATTTTGGAATCGCTCTACTATATATATAAACGCTGTAAAATAATCAATGAGAAAGAACTCCCGCCCCAGGAAAACTTCAAAGTCAGCCTTATCTTGTTAAATAGATTTTGGAAATAGATTGATCGGGAAATCCCTCTGCACCCCGCACTATACGGTGTAGGGTTCATTCCTGTTCCAATAAGGAGCTGATGCAATTTATCATTCCCGTCATAAATGATGGGCTTTCTTGCAAAGGGTAAATTGATACGAGAAATGCACTATTTTGATCTCAATTCGCATTCAATGGCTCTCTTTACCAGTTTTCCAGAAATATATAACCCGCTCACTAACTCAGTAAATTCAATAAGTTATTAATATTTTGAAAAAATTTTATCCATTGGTATGGAAATTGCTGATAAATATATTATAATGTAAGTTTTAGGGGGGTTTCAATGAAGTGTCTGCGATGCGGTGGTGTAATGGTCTTAGAAAAATTCTATGGAACATCCGAAGTGTTTTTTGGATGGAGATGCATTACCTGCGGAGAAATTGTTGACCAGGTGATTCTTGAGAATCGACTCGCTCAGAAATGATCATATCCCAATTCCAAAGGATTGATTCAGGAAGTAGATCCTAGCGTAGCCAGCCGAGAATGTGCGTGATGACCGGAAGATTTGATCCGGTAGACGGGAAGTAGAAGGAGTCGTTTCATCTATGGAGGAGGGATGGAGAGGTGTTCCAGTATTTCCTCAGTTCAAAGACTTATCCCTCGAAGAGAAACCCCTTTTCGATGAGCTTTTCTCCCGATTCCCCCCTATTATTTCGGAATTTACCTTTACGAACCTCTTCATCTGGCGACATGCCTATCAGATAAAGATCAGCCGTTTTCAAAACTTTCTTTGTCTCTTATCAGCGCAAGAAAGTAACTCCTTTTTCTTCCCTCCGATCGGGGAAGGAGATGTGGTAGAATGTTCTAGGATGCTGCTTCAATACCTTGAAGGGAATGGATTTCCCCCCAGAATTGCGCGGGTTCCTGAATCTCTGGTGGCGGGGATTGATTGGAGCAGCGAAGGTTTTATGGCTGAGCTTGATCGAGCCCAAAGCGACTATGTTTACCTGACCGAAGATTTGATTCACTTGAATGGGAGGAAGTATCATCGGAAGAGAAACCATATTAAACAGTTTAAAGAGAAATATGCTTATCGATATATCCTATTAACGCCCGAGTCGATTCCAGAATGTCTTCGATTGGAGACCGAGTGGTGCGATCTCCGCCATTGTGAGGACATCCCAGGTTTGGCCAATGAATCTCTTGCCATTAAAGAGATCTTTTCACATTTTGAGGAACTGAAGGTCAAGGGAGCAGCCATCCTGATCGATGGGAAAGTGGAGGCCTTCACATTTGGAGAGCCACTCAATCTAGAAACCGTCGTCATCCATATTGAAAAGGCCAATCCGATCTATGAAGGTCTCTATTCCTTGATCAATCAGGCCTTTTTGGAAAACGAGTTGTCGAGATTCCCCTATGTCAACCGGGAGCAGGATTTGGGTGAAGAGGGTTTAAGAAAAGCAAAGGAATCCTACTTTCCTCATCATATGGTCAATAAGTATACCTTAATGTTGCATTAAATTAGCAGTTGAGTGTGCCTTTAAACATTTCCTCAGCCCCGCCATTGGCAGGATTAAAACTCCGAATTCCAGATCCCTTGAACCCTTCATCTATTTTCACACTGATTGGTCTTGGACAGACCGAGCAAATCGTTTTATCATTGAGATAAGGCAAGTCTTAGCTTAACCCGCCAGTTCCATGAAAAACATTTCAAAGGGCGGTTTTCTGAACAATCATTCATAATGGATTAATTACCCATAAACAATGGAAATGAGTCTATAGAAACTTTTCGTGAACTTAAGCGAAAGACTCGAATGAAACCGAATTTGACGGGAAACATAGAATTCCATCAAAAAATTCGATTCATTCACTGCGATTCGGTCTATTTATTTGGTATTTTTTAGGAGGAAAAAGGATGAATATTTCGAAATGGGAATACCAGATTACGCTTCATCAGCTTCCACCTCGATGCGAAGAAGAGAACATCATCGAATGCGATCAGGCAGGACGCTGTTTTGTCCACGATGCATGCCAGGGAGGAGTTGGATGGTTAGAAGACCTCTTTCGTGCCAAAGGGAAGGAAGGTTGGGAACTGGTTCAATTTGGATACCATAACAGGGAACTCCTTTGTATATGGAAAAAGAGAACCGGAGTCAGGAAGTAGGGCTGAAAAGGTTCATTCTCCTACAGATCGAAAAGAGGGGCCCTGTCCCTTTTTCTCAGTTCATGGAGTGGTGTCTCTATCATCTAGATTATGGTTACTACCAATCCGGAAGGGCAAAGATCGGTAAGGATGGCGACTTTTATACCAGCCCATCCGTCCATCCTCTCTATGGCCATTTAATCGCCAAACAGCTCTCTCAGATGGCGGAGATATTGGGGGGTGAGACCTTTGATGTGGTTGAAATGGGAGGAGACAAAGGCTTTCTCTGCGAGGATATTTTAAACTGGACAAAGAGAAATAAACCCACGTTCTATCACCATCTCAAGTATCACCTGATCGAAACTTCTCCTTCTTTTTTACAAGAGCAGAAGGAGAGACTCACTGAACAAGAGATCGAGGGTAAGGTCGATTGGATAGATTCCGAAGAATTTGTAGATGGGAAGATTCAGATCGCAGGTTGTTTCCTCGCCAATGAACTCGTTGACGCCTTTCCTGTTCATCGGGTGATCTTCGATCAGGGGAGTTTAAAAGAGATCTACGTCACCCAGGAAAACGGCAACTTTAAGGAGCAATGGGGGGAGCTCTCTGATCGAAGAATTCCTGACTATTTCAGATCGATGGAGATTACTTTACAGGAAGGCCAGAAGGCAGAGGTGAATTTGGAAGCCCTGAAATGGGTAGAAAGAGTAAGTCGGTGCTTGAAGCGAGGATTCGTCCTGACGATCGATTATGGTTATCTCGCTCGCGAATTCTTTGCTCCCTATCGAAGAGAAGGAACACTGCTCTGCTATTACCAACATCGGGCATCAGAAAATCCCTATGAGAGATTGGGAGAACAGGACATTACCTCCCATGTCAACTTCACGAGCCTGATTCAAAAGGGAGAAGAAAAGGGCCTCAAGTTCACCGGCCTTGTTCCGCAGTATCGTTTTCTCATGGGGTTGGGTATTCTTCAGGAGATGGAATCATTAGAAAAAGGGATGTCTGAAGTGGAGGGGCTTAAATCGAGGCTCTCATTGAAGCATCTGATCGACACGGAAGTAGGAATGGGTGAGATATTTAAGGTGTTGGTTCAGCATAAAGGGATCGAGAACCCTCAATTGGATGGGTTGAGAGATCTTCATTCGATCCCCTGGTCTATTCCGCCTATTATCTCTTCTCCCCTGAGGGGAGGAAAGGTGTGAAAAAATTGGTCTCTATGTTTTTTGGGCCCAACAAGGGTGGGCCGCTTTCCAAACTTTAGAATTGCGAGCTCTTAATCAGGGCAACCAACTCTATTGGTAAGCTTAGG
>Ga0299912_10002981_pt1 | contig 13889 bp, 16 predicted proteins | sample RVTome_2_FD_207667 | JGI IMG/M metagenome (GOLD analysis project Ga0299912, IMG submission 207667) | Soil microbial communities from uranium-contaminated site in the Upper Colorado River Basin, Wyoming, United States - RVT95D214 (version 2) ...
CTTTTGCCGGAGCCGGTATGGCCCGTTACGAGAACCAAGCCTCTCGGCAGGTCTGTCAAATCTTTAGCTATCGGCGGCAAGTGCAAATCGTCTATCGAAGGAATCTGGTTTGGAATCACTCTAAACTATATAGCTATTGATTCACGCTGATAGTGAGCGTTAACGCGGAAGCGATGGCCGTCATCGACGCTTGTCGAGAAATCAAGGTCTCTTTTTTCCTTTAACTCTTTGAATCTGTCCGGCCCAACCATAGCAACGACCATTTCTTTTGCGTCTTCACCACTGACAACAGGGAGGTCCATATCGAGCAGTTCTGTGTTCTTTCGCAGCACCGGGGGCATTCCAACATTGATATGCACATCGCTTGCGTCCACCTCTATCGCTTTTTCCAATATTTTTTTTATATCTGCCATATTTCAATCTCTTTAAATTCGCATTTTCAGTTTTTCTTATCGGTACCCATGCGATTTGCTTAGCTCTAAATGTCACTTAAGAAGCGTTTCAAGCTGCTTTCAAGTTCAGCAACGGGACCAAAATATTCTCTGCAAGTCGTATTGCGGATTTCGTCCCGCGCCAAATGGTGCGGGATTCTGCTTTTTGTTGAATCCAAAGGTCGGTTCATTGTGATAACTTCAAAACTATTTCCCCACTCTCCGGATGGGCTGCCAAATTTTCTTCATTACTTTGGGGAATATGTTTAAGCTTAACGAAACAATCACCGATTTCGAGAACCTCAAAACCTTTTATTGAATCCCCTTTATAGAGGATTTTATCATTAATCATGCAGCAATTGCCCTGTTCCGATTGCATAATGCTCCAAAGCTGCATATCCTTTGTTTGCTGTTTTATTATCATTTCAGCATTAATATTAAAGTTCTTTCCTTCGGACTGAGCTTTTCCCCTTAAACTGGCCAGGAACAGTTCAAGCTCAAAGGGATTTTTTACGAGTTCGTTGACCTGCACCTGCAGCACGTTAGAAAACTCATAAAATTTCTTAACTATCTCATCCATGCTGCTAAACATTTCTGATTTAACACCGGTAAGACGGGTGATAGCCATTTCAATTTTCGTCTCTTCCATGTTGATAATCTCTGCTGATGCTGATTGAGGCGAGCTCTTTTTTATCATAAACATAAGGCACAACAGACCTATACCAAACAAAACAGCAAGCAACATCGTGCTTTTTCGCACATCTTTGCTCTTAGAAGCTACAGTAAGATATTCCTGGGTTTGGCTCTGAGCATGTCCTTCTTCGGTTTGGCCTGGATTGACGGGTTGCTGCACCGAATCTTCAATTTCCTGCTCGCGTAAAAAAGACAACATAGCTAAGCTCCATTAAATCTGGTGATAAGTAATTGGTGACTACTTAGCCAATCACTATTAACTGGGTTTATTCTGGAAAAATATACTCACTATAAAGTCGGCTGCTATTTGACCTTCGTTTTGCTCTTGTTTTTGCAGCTGAAGCTCTCGGATTTTCATTATTCGAGGCAGCTTTTCAAGCTCCAGGAGGAATGAATAAAAGGAATTAAAGTTTCCCTCTAACTGCATTTTTAACGGCTGTTCTATGTATCCGCTATTATCCTTTTTGTTAAGCGTTCGAATTGTTTTGGGCTTTAAGCCTTGTTCCTGGGCGATTACAGTTACCTGCTCGAGCACTTTGTGTATTTCACTGGTGGGTGGTAGTTTGCTTTCGAAAAATTTGATTGCCTCCTGCAATTGCTCGAGCTGCTTTGTGAGATTTTCTGCCGCCGCAGTTGTTTTTTCAAATTCGGCTAATTTGTCCAATTTTGCCTGGACGCGCGCTTTTGCCTCAACCAAATGTTTATTTGCCGGTTTAATCATATATTGATAGCCGATTACAGCTACTCCTAAGAGCAAGACGAAAAACACCGCTTTTCTAAAACCACTTGTCATAATTTGTCCTCGTATTTCGTATTTTGTATAACCATTCACGCACAACGATTTATTTAATTGATACTAAAAATTCCATACCGTAGTCTCAGCTTTGATCCTGATTTGCTCAACGTCATCCTTGGTAAGATGAACGTCTTTTTTCAATGTTGCATTTAGCTTAAATTGTCTAAAAGATGTGCCTTCGATAGCGTGTTCTTTTGATTCCACCAGCGCAACGTTGTTCATTAGAGTCGAATTGCTTAGCCGTTCAATATAGGCCGCAACCTGAAGGTCGCTGGGGGCTATGCCTTCAATATCTATACGAGTCTCTAAGAATTTTTCTGTTGAGCTCTGCGGCTGAGCATCTGCTTTTTTCGCTTGTGCTGCATGGTATTGATTCGTTACCGCAGCACCGCTGGTTTGCTTTGGTTCGGACTGAACCAGGTTCAGTTTTAACAGCGAGACGCCCGCCGGCAGGTTATTCGTCAAAGTCGCCAATAAAACACTTCTCGGAACCGGTTCAAGCAGTTCCGCGGTAGTAAGAGCCGTCTTCATCATCTCTTTTCGTTTTGCCTGAAGGTCTTCAAACTGCTTTATGGACTGCTGTATCTGGGACATTTTTTTATTTACAAGATTTTCCCTGATACTGCAGGCGTGCTGGCGTATTTTGATAGTCATAAATGAACCACCGAGAGCTGCCATTACTAATGCAAGCAGCGCGAGATACATCAGGTTTGTTCTTCGTGACTCGTTGCTTTGAACGTAATCATCGGGAACAAAATTTATATTAAGCATTTTTTCCTTGCCTCCTTTTGTCGGGACTACGGCGGGGCCTACGCCCTGACGAGTCGATTATCAAACGCTCTTTATTTCGTTAAGGTTTAATTGCTACGATAAACTAAGGCCAAAGGCAGTAGCCCAATTAACGTGCTTTTTCTGCAGAGGCGTCTCTATATGAGCCGGAGCCCTTCTATCTATCCCCAGGCGACGGGGGTCGGTTATTTCTACAGCTGCCAAACAATCTCCTATCTGCGCCGGCGTTTCCAACTGCATTGCTATTGTCGTGCACAAATCTTTGTCAACCGGCTGGCTCGAAAGGAAAACCAAGCGTTCTATTCGGGCATTTCGATGCATTGAGCAAAATTGCGTTTTGCAGGCAGTCAACTCCATCGCCAGTCTTGTCACTATCTTCTCATCATCGTGTTGTTTTGTTCCTATTGATATCGAACGAGCAAAAAGCAGATTCTTATGTCGACAAATTACAACATTCGTGCAGTTTGCCTCTATACAAATGAGCATCACAATAGCTTTGATATCATCTTTGCGCCTGCCAAAAAACCTGACATAGGTGTTTGTCAAGGCCACTGGCCAGACACCAATAGACTTAATTTTTAGGTCGGCGTTTTCATATATCGCCAGGTGCCTGTCAATAATCTTACGCTCAGTTGCCATGACAAGAACATTATCATCCTCCGTTGGAATATACTTTATCAATGTGTTTTCTTTGACGGATTCGAATGGCAGTTTATGTTTTACCTTCGAAAAGATAGTATCGGTCAGTTTGTCACCCGGACCCCCAACACTTTTTTTGGTGTTTTGCAAGCCGTCATTTATCCCGGACATTCTTATATGGTCAATAAACACTTCGCCAGCAGGAATCGCGGCTATAATGTCTCTGCCCTGAAAATTACCGGTTGCCATCAATCGATGTATAGCATCAATGGCCCATTTTTGCCAATCAACGCTGCCGGGTTTGACATACTCAGGCCGAGTTTCAATACCACCGTCGATTAAGCTTATTCCATTTCCGTTATTTCCAAGCTGGACCACCTTCAGATTGTCATCTGATATATCCACACCAATCGAGTATATGTGGTTTTTAGTAAGCCCGAACATATCAATCTCATCTACAAAAGCGCATTGTTACCAGGTTTGACGTTTTCGAACACTTGCACGGGCCACCCGTTCTCCATGCCCTGTAAAATTGGTCTTGTGCAGCTAATCATCAGGATTTATCGGGTTTTTAGGGCACTGGCTGCATTAAATTACGCAGACTTCGGCGAGTCAGGACTTCGTGCAATTACAGCTTGCCAACTAAAATATATGAAACAGAACACCAGTGAGGCAAACGACAACAAAAATATAAGGACCTTATTTTGTGAAGTGCCACGAAAGTTGATTTTACTTCCTATAAAATGTATGGCCTTGATTCATCGGGGCAGGCCCGGCTGATAGATAACGCAAGTTTTTTTTGAAAGCCCAGTCATAATTAAAATTTTCTGAGAACAAAAATTTCCCATATAAAGAAACTTTAACTATGTGGAACGGAGAAAATACCTGAAATTTTTGTCAAAGGTGTAATAAAGCAAGGTTTATGGGACGGGGTGGAATAGGCATCGAGCGGCTTATTCGGCTTTTAGTTGGCGGGTCATTAAATCGGTAATGGCGGCTTGAACGGGCTTATTCTCAAACAACACTTCATAAACCGCCTGCGTGATTGGCATTTCAACATTATATCGGCCCGCAAGAGCAACAACAGATTCGCACGTAGCAATACCCTCCACAACAGATTCGGTAGCTGCTTTGGCCTGTTCTACGGTCTGGCCTTTGCCAATCCTTTCACCAAAGGAGCGGTTTCGTCCTTTTGGAGAGATACAGGTTGTTACCAGATCACCCAGCCCTGCCAGGCCGGCAAAGGTCTGCAGCCTGGCACCCATAGCAACGCCGAGGCGTGTTATCTCGGCAAGGCCTCTGGTTAGAAGAGCCGCCTTGGTGTTATCGCCGGCACCGATGCCATCTATTATTCCCGCAGCTATGGCGATGATATTTTTGCAGGCAGCAGCTAACTCGACGCCGATAACGTCGGTATTGGTATAAACGCGCAGCCAGTGACAAGTGAAAGTGTGCTGGATTTTTTTTGCCAACGACTCATTGCTGCAAGCGGCGCAGGCAGTAGCAGGGAGCTTTCTGGCCAATTCATCAGCAATAGTCGGGCCTGAAAGAACAGCATACCTCGTCTCTCGCTTTTCTCCCAGCACGTCGGCGATTATCTGTGTCGGACGCAGCAGCGTATCATTTTCTACACCCTTGGTAACCGAGACGATGGGGACATCATCAGGGACATAATTTTTAAGCCGGCTCCAGACACTTCGCATATACTGACAGGGCACAGCAGAGACAATCAAGTCGGCGCCAGCCATTATATGCTCGTCCTCAGGTTCAAAAATAAGTGCTTCGGGCAGTTTATAGCCGGGCAGAAATTTTTTGTTTTCGCGTCTCTTTTCAATATCAGCCAGCTGCCGGCTGTCATAACCCCACATCTGCGTAGCTATGCCTTTGTCACACAGCAGCATAGCCATAACGGTGGCCATCCCGCCATCGCCGATTATGGCAATACGTTTGTATCCCGTCGCTTCCGCCTTCGCTGACCCGTCCTCCGCAGTAGCTTTGCTACGGAGGGTGGAAGCTACGGCGGACAAGTGTTGCGGCTCGACTGAGCTCGCCGAAGTCTTGTCGCTTGTATTTCGTATTTTATTTGGATTACAACCCATAACGTGAGAATTAGAACAGACATACGCGGGAAAGTCAATCTTGATGGTTGAATTTTAAGCGCAGATTCAGAGGTCGTGACTGGAGATGTGATTATTTATGAAGGTTTTTGGCGATATAACATCGAAGTTGACACTTACAAAAAGTCCTGTCCATAAAAGATATTCTAAATTCACAATCTTGTTGATTTTCAGGCGAGCATTCGACTAATCCTGTGTCTGCGACTAATTTTGCCTTGCAGAGGTTCATAAATCCCGATTTGCAACATTGAAAATCTTTGGCACATTTCATTGCAGCGATTATATTTTCTATTTGCCGTTGTTGCTGCTGTTTTTGCCCGGGGGCAGTCGTAGGTTTTTTTTCGCGGGTTCTTTTCGGAATCCAGACGCCATCGAAAATTTCTGAAAAATCCTTTTGTAGCCCTACCCTATATTTTGGCATTGGTAAGCTCCTCAGCCCAGACGGTGTCATTAAGTATCTCCTCAGCCAGAGACATATAGTCGGCAGCTCCTCTGCTTTGCGGCGCATAGGTAAAGATAGATTCACCGGAACTAGGTGCTTCAGCCAACCTGAGAGACTTGTGAATAACCGTATCGAAAACCAAATCTCCAAAAAGCTTACGCATCCGCTGTTGAATTTGTCTGCTGAAGACGGTTCTTTCTTCGACGAAAGTCAACAGTAGTCCAAGCACCTCCAATGAACAGGATGGGAGACGCCCTCTAATAATACGCATAGTTTCGAGCAATCGTTTCAGGCCTTCCAGGGCGTAGTAATGCACTTGAACAGGGACAATGACATCCGTACTTGCGGCAAGTGCATTGAGGGTCAGGATTCCAAGCGCCGGCGGACAGTCGATAACGCACACGTTATATCTGTCACTTACCGTTCTAATCTTCCTGGTTAAAAGTGACTCTTTTTGAAGAATATTGCGCATTTCCATTTCTGCACCTGCGAGCAAGATATTACATGGTGCCAGGTCAAGCCATTCGATGTTCGTCCCTATTACCACGGAGGAAAGCGGGACTTGGCCATTGGTTATAACGTCATAAATGGTTTTACCTAAGGCGTCTGGATTGCAGCCCAAACCCATCGTGGCGTGCGCCTGGGGGTCGAGGTCAATCAGCAAGACGCGTTTTGCCAGTGCAGCAAAAGCCGCTGCAGTATTTATGGCGGTAGTTGTTTTTCCACAGCCGCCTTTTTGATTCACTATTGCTATTGTTCTCATTCTACTTAGGATTATCCACAGTCATTACAACAAAAAATATCTCTTACAGAAGAGAAAGCTATACAGGAAATCAAAAGGAGCATTTTGATGCTCCACCTTCTTAAATACAAAAATAAAACAATACCTGCTCAAGAAAAAATTGTCAAGAAAAAAACGATAAAAAGAAAACTCAAAAACTTATTTACAGAAATTAAAGGTAAACTCACAAAGTGGTTTTACAGTCAATAGAGCGAAAATGGGCTATATGGGTGATTTATTTCTAATAAGTCACCGGGTGGTTTTCTACTGGTTGTGTCCACCTCTGACCGTTCTTTTCAAATTCTACCTTGTCTTTGTATATCTTGACTACGTTGATTCCATGAAGAGTGTCTCCTTCGTAAACGATTCGGTTACCAATTACAGCAGATGGTTTGTCTTCGCTGTAGAGGATGCCGGTTACGAGTCGATACACCGGTGTCGTTGTAGTGGCGAAGGAGGATAAAAGATTTCGTCCTAATCCTTGTCCACCACTTGATTCTTTTATCAGGAATTTCAATGATACTGTCAAAGCAATGACGATAAGAAGCGGCAGGGCTATGGTCTGGTAAGGTTTGTTACCCCAGTATAACCAGGTGGTCCAACTCAAGACGAGTGCACCAAGTGCCAGCATAACCATCCGTAATAAGCAACCATTGGTATTTTCTATTGCGTGTAAACTCAGAGGCAGTTTCGTTCCGTAATCTAAATTGCCCAGCACCGCCAATATATTCAGAGCAAGAAGAATCCAGCCGATAATGACCAGCACTTTGCTACCAGTTTTTTTAGTGGTCTTTTTCACTAAGGGGATGTTTTTTCTCTGCCACTCTGTCCGTTGCTGGCTGAACTGTCCAGCAGCTTTTTTAGGTATTTTGGCATAGTTAGGTGGTTTTTGCGTGGTGGGTTGAAGCACCTTTAGAATAGCACAGTTTTTAGGCACACCCGCGTTTTGAGAATCAAGAAGCTTTGATATCGCCTGTTTCATTAATATGCAATCCTTTTGACGATTTGCCATTGCCATCTCCTTTGACTAATTGGGCATTTCGCACTTCACACTACGAAACAGCAGTTTTTATGGAGTGGATTTGGCAGGAGTCAGAAATATGCCTTCTCACCACCATCCTTAAAAGCAGGCCCACGGCCAATCCATGTTGTAAATATATACAACTGCTTTATTTATGGAGGAAAGCTTGGCAGGAAATAATGGGCTTCCTTACCGCTACCACTCCTCCTTGGTTTACTGTAAATATACATATTAAGATCGAGATGTCAAGAAAAAAGTCCTATAAAAAAATAATTTTTTATGGGTTAAAGAGTAATCTAAATTGTTTTTTTTCTCTGGATTTGCCAATCTACGGCCCAATTATTAGGCCGGTGATTAGCCGACAATTCGTTTCTATGGGAGGGATTAAATTTCCTTAATGCTTCCACATTGAGGGCACTCAGCAAAAGCTTTGTAGTTCTGTGCGGACCAGTCAAAAAACGGCCTGATGTCTAAACCTTTATGGCCACACATCTGACAAGTGCTATTGGTGCAAAGTTCAGCGTCACCGTCATAGTCTCCGGTTACGCCCCAGGCCGGAACCCCTGGAATATAGCCCTCCTGAGCCATTATGTTATCCAGGTCAAAGTCGGTCATTTCCTGCCTCCTGCAAGAATGATTAATGCCTCCTGCATAAACCAACCATACTCAAGCCAAGTAGCAAAAAACAGCTAATAATCTATAGTTTTCTGCGTCTGCGTAGCAGAATATCAAATTCAGCTGCCGTACTGCCAAGAAGCATAGCAATTTGATTGGGACCAAATTCCCATTCTTTTACGACTTGAAAGTGTTATCACTAACAATGTTATCAGGAATTGGTTGATGTCATAAACAAATGCGCCTCCTGCTACTTTCAAATGGGCCTCCTGCCACTTCCCTATTTGGTTTGACTGTAACTTATTCAGTGAATAATGTCAAGAAAAACTTCTGAAAAATTATTTATTGTATTTGGTTCTCACCGTTTTGTTGAACCGGCCTATGAGCTTTCTTTTACGAAAGTCAATAGGTCACATATAGAAAATACAGACCGTAACCTAAAGCAGCAAGAGCCGAAAGAACAAGGCAAGAAAGCACAACAAAAACAAAAATTCCGACCGGGTTGTCTTCCGTTAGACTATAAAAGAGCCACTGCCCAAAAGACAATCTTCGCGATTTGCCTGATTGTTTTATTTTCGGGTTGGGTATGAAAGGTGGTTTCTTCGCTGCTTGTCGGGGTATAGCAGCAGGAGCTTCTATGGTAGTTACCGCTTCGGCAGCGGGTATCTCTTTCACCAGGTTCTCCATATCTGCTATATCAAACTCTTCTTCGGGTACCTGCGGTTCTGTTTCTTCGAGTTCTGGCATTTTAGTTTCCTCCTCTTCAAATTCAGGTGATGGTAGTAGCTCCTGTTCCTCTGGCTGGAGGGGCTCAGGTTCTACAGATATTGGTGCGGGTTCAGGTTCTTTAACCTGCGGCTCCTCCGGGGCTACCGAAACGCTTTCTTCGGATGCGAAGGCCTCAACTTCATCGATCTTAAGGAAGATGGATGGGCCATCGCGAAATCCGCGTAATTTACCTTGTTCTATTATCTGCTTTAATTCTTCTTCAGTTTTGTTGAGCTTTTCTGCAGCTTCTTGTAATGTATAGAACATACCGGCCATAATTATTTTTTCCCGTAAGGATAGTGACACAGCTCAATAAGATTACTTATTTCTCAACCACCTTACAATATTGTACCTTAAGCAGGTTTTTATACAGTCCGGTATTATACCATATTTATGTGGAGAATACAAGACCCATTTCATACAATAATTGTCCCAGATATTGTATTGCGAGGGTTTTTTGACAATATAGCGTAAGTCCTTACTGCTAAACGACTTTCTGCAAATTGCTTTATTTGTTATTATGCTTTTTGAGCTCAATTGAAGCAAGAATTTTCCTGCATGTGCAGTGATTTCCTAAATGACATAAAGCAAGTTTTGAAGCAGTGAATTTTATTGGAAACCCCTGCTCTTGTGCTTGGCCATATCCGATTGTTATATGAGGGAAAAATCTTGTAAAGCCGGCTTTTTCTCGATAGCTCTTGATCCATTCCAGTGTAGTTTCTGCGACCTCATCATCGCCGTATATCATATCGCTGGTTACAATACTGCTGAAATGTGGCTGGATTTTTTCCATTACTTTTTCGTGAAGTGCTTGAAGTTCCTTTGTTTTCTCCACTTCAAAAACCGACACCGTTTCGCCTCTCGAATTTGTTGAAGTCTGGATGCCGAGAATTTGTAACTCGCCTATAGCACATTGTTCTGCGATTGCTGTTAATACCTTCTCAATAGCAGCTACATCTCTTTCATCGATACAGCCCATAGCCAAAGAAATATGCGGCAGGCAATTATCATTATTGAGAACTATTTTCCTGTCGAACGGTTCGACAAGCTCACCGTGGCGAGCAAAGTCGAGCCATTGTTTAACCAACATAGCGTTCACTTCAATCGCTTTATTTGTCATTGCCTCATCCGGCAATAGCACAACATCAACCGCTATCCTGCCCATATTTGTTTACCCCTGTTGTCATTCCTGCGAAACCTGTCCCGAGCAGGGTCGAGGGAGCAGGAATCCAAATCTCTAATAAACAGTATTAATCCCTATAAATCTATGTCTAAAATAGAATCATTAGCTCTGAGCTAAAAGTATTTCTGCTATTTTAAGAGCTGCATCTTTTCTCGCAATTGCTGCGCACTTATCCTTCATCTCTCGTCGCTTTTCATCGTCTTTCATCAATTCTTGAAGCTCTTGCCACAGCCATTCTGCTCTGTCTTTTTCATCCGGTAAATCATCAACTATAACCGCTGCCCCGGCCTCAACTAACTTTCCTGCGTTTAGATACTGGTGTCTATCCTTATGATACGGATAAGGAATACAGATACTTGGGACGCCTGCCGCTGCATATTCAGCGACACTGACCGCACCGCTTCTGCCGACTACCAAATCCGAGGCAGTTAACAAGTCAGGCATATCATCAAAATATCCTAAAACTTTGTGTCTAATTTTGATGCCGTTGTATTTACTGTTGACCTTATCGTAATTCTTTTCTCCTGTCAGATGAACTATCTGCCAATCATCCGCAAAACTATCTAACTTTTCCAGCAGAGAGCAAACCGTTCGGTTAATATTTTCCGAGCCGCTCGATGCGCCGGTTATAAGCAGTGTCTTTCTATTTTCATCGAGACCTAATTCTTTTATTGCTTTATATGGCTGCGGATTTTCAAAGCCGCTTCGCAGGGGACAGCCAACAACATTGATTTTTGCTTTGGTTTTAACAAAGTTTCGTGCCGTTTCCTCGAACTGCACAAAAATCTCATTTGCCCAGCGGGCAATTATTTTGTTTGCCCGGCCGGGCAATATATCAACATTCAAAAGCACTACAGGCACATTTAATCTGTGTGCGGCGAGGCAAGCCGGCCCTGCAACAAATCCGCCGACACCAATAACCTTTGTATTGGGATTTTCAGCGATTACTTCTTTTGCGATTTTGTAACTTTTTAAAAACGAAGTGCAAAAACCAATTAGTCCACCCAATCCTGCGGAAAGACCTCTGGCAGGCAATCTCGTATATTCAAAGCCGGCTTGCTTAAGGATTCTCGAATCGATGTCACGGGTGCTGCAGAAAAAATGTATCTTCGCTGTCGGCTCGAGCTTAACTATCTGCTCTGCGATAGCGATGGCGGGATATATATGTCCACCCGTCCCGCCGCCAGCAAAGAAAAAACACTTATCGTCCATCGTTTCGGCCCCTGTATGATTGCGCATTGAAAGTCTGCCCGAAGCCGACGATAAATGCAAGCGTTTTTTCCGTGCCTGAGCGCCTTTACAAAAACAAACCCGCGACTATAAGGAAGCGTTAATCTCTCCTTATTAAAATCGCTGGATAGTTTTACCTTGAGATAGTATAAATTTTAATCGTCTGAGAGGTTGTTGTCGCACCATCATCATCGGTTGCTTCCACAGTAAGGAGGGGGTCACTAACCGTATAGTTCTGCCAGTTAGTCTTCCAACCATCGGTACCATCACTATCCTCACCTATCTTACTTCCATCGGCCAAAAATTCCACCCATTCCACCGAACCGTCAGAATCCCACGCATTGGCTTCGATTTCAATCGCTCCGGGTCTATTGAACCTATCTCCATCCTTTGGCTTTATAATACTTACCTCAGGTGGCAGGTTCGATGTGCCCGGCTCGTATTTCAGCCAATTTTCTGCCAGAGTTGCGAAATCCATCATATTTACCCAGCCATCATGGTTGACATCACTATCAAGCCATCGCATTTCTTTCCTACTGGCATAGGCGGTCCCGCCATAAGCACCCATATTTATTCTGCCGCCGTTTGGCTCAGGTTCGTCGGAATAATCATCATTCGGGTCGCCGCCATCGATGCAGGGACTGATAACTTTGTCGAGGACCCATATATCGTATTGCGGCCAATATCGGCCATACTTACTTTGTAAATGATAGTCGCCATTGTCAGGGTCTGCAAACAGTGGGTCGATGTCGAGATTGCCCGGGCCTAAACACCCCTGCTGGATGCAACTATATCTCGCCTGGCATCCAAACAAATCTCCGTAGATATTATTCCAGAAGATACTGTTGCTGATATCCGGCTGAGCGCCGGCGTAAGCCGCAACGCCAAATCCATTATCTACTACCGTTACGTTAGTGAGGGTAGGCGAGCTGCCATTAACAAAGATTGCCATAAAGCTATCTCTTATAACAAAATTTCTCAGGATGCTGTCAGGACCTTCTCCATTATAGAATAAAACTGCAAAATAATCTTGTGCCTGCAGCACCGCTGGATATTCGGCACTTTGAACGGTTATTGCCTTACCTATGAAATTGATTGTTTCCTGATATACTCCGGGATAAACTGAAATTATATCCCAGTCCTCTGCCGAATTGATTCCTTTTTGAATCGTTGCAAAAGCCGTTTCCGGACTCCGGCCGTCGTTATTATCATCACCATTGACCCCATCGACATACCAATCAGGCCCGAATTCGTATGCTCCCATATCCACAACCCCGTTTATAATACGCGGCTTGCCGTCAAGGTCCGTCTCCGGCAGACCTCCTGGAGGACTATTCGTACCAGCATTAATATAGGGCGAACCATACCTTAAACGGAAGTCACCACCATTGGCATCTACAAACATAGGGTCGGTGTCAATGTTGCCTTCTCCCGGCCATCCACCTTGCACGTTGCAATAGGTTATCACAGGTGGGTGCCCGAATATTTCTTCAGGATTATCACCCCAGAGAATGCAGTTAGTAAGAGTCGGGGTCCTCCATGCCTCATTCATTATCCCGCCACCCTCCTGCTCCGCCGAGTTTCCACTGAAAATGCAGTTAATTAGCACTGGACTTCCCGGCGAGTGATTATGCATCCCTCCACCGTATCTAGCCGAATTATCACTAAAAATACAGTTGGTCAACGTTGGGTTACCTGTATTATTATACATTCCTCCACCGTATTCAGCCGAGTTACCGCTGAAGGTGCAATTCATAATAGTAGGGCTGCTTCCGTAACAACATATGCCGGCGCCATAATAAGCATATCCACCCTTGATTGTAAAACCTTCAATTACAGATGCCTCACGCTCACCTTTATGCATGTAGAATCCAATATGTTTATCCGCTTGCGATGCTCCGATGTCAATAATACATTTCTTTGGTCCGTTTACGGATTTAACAGTAATGGCTTTTCCAAGAAATTCGATGTCGCGGTTGCCTTCTCCGGTATAGATTCCATCAGCAATTATAATGGTATCGCCATTATTAGCAGCATCAATCGCCGATTGAATCGTGGGGTACTCGTCCGGAACCAGGCGGGTTGCTGCTGGTGCTGACGATGCGATTACCAGCAAGACAACAAGATTTAGAAGGATTAGCTTTTTCATTTTCCTGCCCTTTCAAAATGTATGATGAAAATATTACGAGGGCGCAGGCGACGCACCTGCAACCGATTTACACAATCTGATTCTGATTTGAATTCTGTGCCCATTTTGCTTCTCCTCTTGTAACAGAAAACACTTGCTCATTAACAAAGATGCGCAAAACATTGTTTCTGTTCCCTAAGCCTTATCTTTTTTTATAGGCCGGACAGCGAGCACAATGCGTTAAAAATACAAAAAG
>Ga0299912_10002983_pt1 | contig 13888 bp, 16 predicted proteins | sample RVTome_2_FD_207667 | JGI IMG/M metagenome (GOLD analysis project Ga0299912, IMG submission 207667) | Soil microbial communities from uranium-contaminated site in the Upper Colorado River Basin, Wyoming, United States - RVT95D214 (version 2) ...
AAGGTGAAGTCCCCTATTTTTGGGCCTCCTTTTCCCGCTTACGGGACCCTCCGTGAAACTAGATCACTCCGTAACTTTGAAATCTTCGTAGAACTTGATTTCTCAGATACTCTCGTGCTCTGCGACCGCTTCGTGGACTAAAAAACCCCCTTGCGGGGGTTCGGTCTTGCTTAAATTTATTAAAAAAGCCTACAGCGCTTCCCCCGCAACAGTCTTTTGCTCCTTAATAAGGAGTGAAAAGACCATATTGGCGATTAGGAAGCGGTAATAATTCATTCTACTAAGGTAGATTTTATAAACGTGAGTGACCTCTGTCAAGAGGTTACTTAATTGTTATTGAGCCGGCTACTGCCTCGATTTGAATATCAAGACGGGTGAAAGCCTTGTCAAAATCCTTGGTTTTATACTCACTGTTTACTTTTTTAAAACGGTTAGCGATAGAAGTATTTTTTACTTTTGAATCTATCTTCACCCTAGCATCGATTTCCTTCGGAATTTTAATTACTAAAGAAGAAGCGCTAGTTTTTATTTTTGCGCGTGAGGAATAAAGATCGCCAAAAGTAATATCTAGGTCTGAAGCCTGGGAATTAATCTCTAAATAATCGATCCTCAGGTCCCTTAAGTCGATTTTCTCTTTCGATGCCCCGGTATTTATTTGAATTTCTAGAGGGATTTGTCCTGTTAGGAGAAGGTTTGTATTATTTCTAAGGCTAGATAGGAATGGTATTCCGGCTTGGGCATCCTGGGTTATTTTCACTATTTTCTGGCCGAAGCTTTCCTCAGTAGAAATTTTTGGTTTATTTGCTGCTTTACTAAAAGATATTTTTCCTTCAATTAATTCTGCAGAAGCAGTTGACGCTTTAATATTCAAATTTGTGGCGGGTAGGTCAACAATGATTTTAGCTTTTATTAGGGAACCTAGTGGTTCTGAGATGGTCAACTCATTGGTAGCAAGCGGGTTTCTGGTGAATGGATTAACGGCAAAAATCACAGGTATAAGGAAAATCAAAAGTAATAAAATAAGTGTTGTCTTCAGAGAAATCGGTTGACCAATCAAGTATTCGACACCAATCAAGATAAGAATCACTGGCCAAAATTTCCAAAGGTTTGTCCAAATTGACCAAGGTAAGATGCCGAAATTATTAAGAAGAAAGATTCCCCCCAAAATTATTAAAATAATTGGCGCAACTTTAAATTTCTTAATCATCGTTTCCTTTTATTTGGGTTTATTTTAACCTTTCTTTATTTACTGTCAATTTTGAAGTTTTGTATTGGTTTGCTTTGTAAGGCTTCAGTCTTACTATTTTAATATTTCCCAATCTGTGTCTGCGCAAATCTCTCTTTAGGTTTTTTACTGGTGGTTTTTGATCGTGTCCCAAGGCAATTATATCGGCTTTGTGCGTCCTGATAGTTCTGAAAAAATTGTGAGTTCGCGATCCTAATATTGCTTTATCGACCAAATCTAATTTTCGTACGTTCCTAAGTCGGGATTTTTCATTATTTGTCGGGAACTTTCCTTTTGCCCCTTTAACAAACTTGTCCCTGGCTACAACAGCCATGAGACAGTCGCCAAGCCTTTTTGCTTGTCGAAAGAAACTCAAATGGCCCTTGTGAACCAGGTCAAAGGTGCCAAACACTATTACCTTTTTCATTCAGGTTTATATTTTCTTAAATAACTAGCTAATTTCTGTAACGCTTGGGCTCGGTGGGAAATTTGATTTTTCTCTGGAAGGGTAATTTGTGCCATGGTACGTTTCTTCAAGGGGACGTAAAATATTGGATCGTATCCAAAACCCATAACGCCTTCAGGCTTTATAGCGATCTCTCCAGAGACCTGGCCCTCAAAAGATAAACACATCTTCTTATGCAAGTAGACTAAGACGGCCTTGAATATTGCTTTTCTGTCTGGAATACCTCCCATTTTTTTAATAATAGAAAGGTTCTTTTCTGATGCGTCTCCTTCCATCCAACGATCGCTTAATACTCCCGGAAAGCCGTGCAAAGCATGGATTTCTAAACCCGAATCTTCGGCGACAATGGGGAGTTTAGAAAATTTTGAATAGAACAATGCTTTGTTTTGAGCAACTTCTAAAAAAGTGTCTCCTTCTTCGGGGCTAACATCTTTTACACCCAAATCAGCCAGACTAACAATCTCATAATTAAGTTGGCCTAAATAGCTTTTGTATTCTTGCAATTTCCCTTCGCTGTGGGTCGCAATTAATATTTTTTTCATATCTTAACTAAATTTCTACTTCTAGACCATCATAAGCGATATTGAAGTGGTCCCCACCTCTTTCTTTCACAAAAGTTTCTAACTTGGTATGAGGAAGAATACGATGGCCGAGATGGATAAAGTAGGCCATTTTTGGTCCTATTTGCCTCGCCAGTTCTATTCCCTCTTCGATTGTCTGATGACTAGGCGTTCGAACTTGCAGTTCTGATCCATCTACAGCAATTAAGTTGGAGCCTTTGATGATTTTTATTGTTTCAGCCGGTAAACTCTTGAAATCAGGTGCCCAAAATAATTTCCTTGAGCCCTCTTCGACAAAAATGCCAAAGGAAGAATCTTTCGTGTGGTTGACAGGTAGTAGTGATATTTTAAGACCGTCAACCACCATTTTTTGGTCAGGATTAGTTTTCAAGACTATGTATTCATTTGGGAAAAACATAAAACGAATTTTAGATAAAGTCCTAGGGCTGACAATGACTTTGATTTTGGTTCGTTTCCCATTCAAATAAGTATGGGAAAGGTCCCACAAACCCAAAGTGTGATCTGGATGTTCGTGGGTAATTGCGGCATATTTTATTTTAGTCGGATCAACTTTGGGGTTTTTAAGATGCGTGTAGGTATCTGGTCCTAGGTCTAGTAGCAGAATATCATTTACCAATGCCTGGCTGCGCGTGCGGATGTCTTTGTTATCAGTAGAAGAACAAATCTTATCTTTACAGCCCAACCTAGGCAGAGGCCAGCCAGCACTTGTACCCAAAAATTTAATTTTCATTAGGATGGTGCCGAGGAGGAGACTCGAACTCCTACGTCTTGTTGAAGGACACATGGTCCTAAGCCATGCGCGTCTGCCAATTCCGCCACCTCGGCTGTCGTTTCTAGCTTAATAATTATAGGTAAAACAGCTTCAAAAGGCAACTAACGGTTATTTTTTGCTCTTTCAATTGCAACCTCGTGAGTCTTTTTTTCTAAATCATCATCCAATGTAGATAGCTCAATTTTACCGTAACGACGTTCAAGTGCTTTTTCAAGCAACAAATCAGTAAAGGAGGGGTTTTTCGGTAAAACTGGTCCATGTAAGTAGCAACCAAAGACATTGCCTTGAAAAGCTCCTTCAGTTCTATCCTGACCATTATTACCGTAACCAACAACTACCCTTCCCATAGGAAGTACTTTCTTACCTAGAAAGGTTTTGCCGCTGTGGTTTTCAAACCCGACCATCAATTTTTCGCTTGCCGCGTCCAATTTTTTATTTACTTCAACTACAATGTTCCCAATCATCCGATCATTACTAGCTACTGTGACCACATCCAAAATTCCTAGACCAGGCAGTTCTTTTTCTGTCGCGGGTCGGTAATACTTCCCTAAAAGTTGGTAACCTCCACAAATTCCCAAAAAGACAGATCCAATTCGAGCTGCTTTACGAAGATCCTCCTTTTTACTAGATTGTAAGTCTTCTGAGACTATTTTCTGGGATTGATCTTGCCCCCCACCAAAAAAATACAGATCAAACCTGGTAGGATCGATTCTTTCCTTCAAATCTATTTCTCTAACTGTTACAGCTATTCCGCGCCACTTTGCCCTTTTCCAGATCGTTAGCACATTGCCTCGATCACCATATGTGCTCATTTGCCGGGGATACAGCCAACCAATATTTAATTTAAGAGATCCGAAGTTAGAGAGCTGGGATTCGTCATTTATGTGGTTTTGTTGTCTGATCGCTGATCGTTGATTACCAATCTCCGCCATTAATCCTCCCAAAATGGTTTACCGAATCCTTTTTCTGCTAAAATCTTTTTCAAGCTTAGCAAGGCTGTATAAGTTGGTAGAACATAGAGAGTTTCACCCTTTGGTACTTCCTCAATTGATACTTCTAAAGCTTGTTCTAAATTCTCTTCTATACGAGGTACGGCCTTGGTGCTAGCGTATTTAAGCCGCAAAGCCATGTCAGCCGCTCTGGTACCAGCCACTCTAATCCTCCTCACTTCTTTTTTGGAAAAAAGCTCTTCAAAATCAACATCCCACAACCACGATACATCTCTACCGTCAGCAATTAGATCATTGATAATAATGAGCAGGTATTTATCATTGTGCCCAGATAAAAGTAATCTTAAAATTTCATTAAATCCCGAAGGGTTTTTGACTAAACCGAGGAATAATTTCTTGCCGTCTAGATTTATTTTTTCAGTTCGGCCAAAAGCCGCGGGAGAACCTTCAAGGCCTTTTTTTATCGTAGTTAGGTTTATATTTAATGCAAGAGCGGCTGAAACTGCAGCTAGGCTGTTATAGACATTGTAAATACCCGGAAGGCCAATTTTTAAGTCAAAACTTCCCTTTGGTGTCGCAACCTTTGCGCTAAACCCATTTTCTTCATCAAGTAAAATATTTTCTGCGTAAATATCGGGTTTTGGCCGTTTTAGGCCGCACGTAGCGCACTTATATTTGCCTAAATGTGAAAGGTATACCCGGTCAAAACGAAGCTGTCCTCCACAAGCAATGCAGTTTGTAAAATCAGAAGCGTGAGGCAGTTTCTTTAAAGAGAAAGTATCGTCTTCGATGCCAAAGTAAATAACCCTAGCTTTCGAGGAAGAGCCAAGATGAGCTACAGAATGATCATCCGAATTCAAAACTAAGGTAGTAGCAGGGTCTAGTTGTAGTAGGGCTTTTTGCCAGATTTTCCGGATTTTATCAACTTCTCCATAACGATCAAGTTGATCACGAAAAAGATTGTTAAATACGATTGCTCTTGGTTCGATGCTATTAGTAGCAGCAGGTATAGTTAGTTCATCAGTTTCGAGCAGCGCTAATTTTTTTGTTTTGTTAGACAAAGTTACATTCTCGGCTAGAGCACCAATTAAACCACGTAGTAAGTTGGACCCCTCTCTGTTATGAATGTAAGCGATTTTTGCCTCCTTTAAAATATTTCCTATTAATCTTGCGGTAGTTGTTTTCCCGTTTGTGCCGGTGACTAAGAGAGCCCCATCGTAATATCTCCCAAGCTTCTTTAAGGCTTTTGGATCAATATATTCGGCTAACAAGCCTGGAGCCGCAGTAGCACCGCCGCCCGAAATTCTAATTATTGTTTTTAGGAATTTAGTTGATATGACGGCTGCTAGAAGTCGGATGTCCACGGGTATGATTATATCATTCTTCATATCTGAAAATTTCGCTTTGCTCAATTTATCAGGTATTCTCGAATGATGCGACCACTTCGTGGACTAATCACCTAGAAAGATAATCTTGTTAAAAGTGTAAGGAATATAGTTAGTAGCCTTTATTATTTATAATTATCGATAAGAGTCATGTAGAGATTTACTTCCGAGGCCCAGTTAGGATTTCCGGCGTAATATGGTCCGATTTTCCAGGGGGTAATTTCACCCATATAACTCCAACGGGATTTGATTTGGTTTAATACATACTCGGAGGCTGCTGTCCAGTTTCCAAAATAAAAAGACCCGTTATTCCAACCATATGGGTTGTAAGATCCAGTCGGAACACAGGTTCCCCAAATAGATTCCACTCCGGCTATAGCTGGGAGGAGCTTCCAGTCCAAATCGTATTTATCAGCAATTTTTACTAAAGAATTTGCCTCCGAAGCCATTGGTGAGCCACGGCTGCTCAAAAATTCGGCTAATCTCTTCGACCGATCGTCTTTCTCAGCTTTGATTTCGGCAATGATGAAATCGGGTTGGTCTTTTTGATCAACAAAGATAGAGGCTTCTTTCACATAAGCCTCCGAATTATTTGGCTGGGTTACAATTGTGGGGCTGGCCAAAATACCAATTGAAGCAGTGATGACCATGACAGCTGCCCTAAGAATTGTTTTTAACATGATCGCCCCGAGTGTATCGGGGCAATTTAGAACAAAAAAACTTTCGCGAAGATTGCGAAAGTGAGGATATTTTAACAAAACTGCAAGTAGAAGTCAACCCTTAGGGCTTTAGTATTCGAGGTTTGCGATTTCTTCCATCGCGCTCCTCACCGAGAAGATCCAATCGGGATCTCCCATTGAGGTGTATTTCGTGAAGATTGATTCAGGAGTAATCAAGCCATGGTTGATGTAATCTTCCTTTATTTTAGCAGCGACGACATTGATACCTTCCTCCCAACTACCAAAATACACCGACGCCCAACCAAATGGATTGTGAGAATCTTTTGGGGTATTTTTACCTAGATTTGATTCCTGAAATGCGATAGCCGGAAGTAGTCGCCAGTCCAACCCGTATCGATCCGCTGAATCTACGAACTCCTCACCTAAACCGGTCATTGGCGAATTATGACGTCTTAGAAACTTTTCGACCAAAGCAGCCTTTGAATCCCCACCTTTTATCGATGTTAATAAACCTCCAGCCTTGAGTGGGTTATATTCAAGATTTGTTGATGGTACGAAAACATTACGGGAAGAGCTGGCTAAAAGTAGATTAAAACCTCCTGGTGAGTTAAGACTCGAATAGACAAATAAACAACTAAGCAAAAAAATTAATGCCGTCGCTATCCATATAAAAACAATGGAAAAAATAAAGATAGCCCTCTTACCCATATTTTGGAGCGGGTGGACCCGCAAAATCTGGAGCGCGAGAGGGGACTTGAACCCCCGGCCTCTTCCTTGGCAAGGAAGCGTTCTACCACTGAACTACTCGCGCAGGCTTTTGTTTGCGGGGCAACCTTCTCCTTGGCAAGGAGACACTCTAACGCTTCATCTACACTCACAAATCGTGCATATTATAACATAATTATTAATCTTCCCAATACCCTAGTCTTATCCTTCGGTATAGTCTTCTGAGCCTCTCAGCGGCTCTGTAAGCGTAATATTTAGTGTTTAGTGGGTAATCTTGTGCCCTAATATAAGAATGTTTAAAGCCTCCAAACCCCCGTTTAAATAGACTGAATCCATACCAAGGGTGGTCTGGGTGAAAATTTTTGTCCTTCACTACCCCCCAAAAATTGTAATATTTACAACCTCGCCTCCTCGCTTCCTTTATAGCTTCCCATTGTAGGGCGTAACCAACTGATTGTGCTTGTTTTGGGTTCGAAGCAGCGTGGAGGTAATAGCCCATCTCACCATAAAATGCAATCATCGCCATTGAAAATATTTGGCCTCTTTTTTTAGCAATGAAAAGTTTTTGTTGGTTGTCTTTTGACAATATTTCGAATTGTTTGACGTAGTAGTCTTTTGGATGATTGGTAAATCCTTTTCTAGACGCTGTTGAGTAAAGCAGATCAACGAATCTTTTAGCATCCTTAATCTCAGAAGAAACTTCGATTTCTACTCCCTGCATTGGTTCGTGGCGGACTAAATATCTTGTGGTTTTACGCATACCGGCAAGCAACTCATCCTCAGTTTTGTCAAGCGGCAGGAGCCACGCATCTTCTACCTGTACGAACGTAACCGCTGGTTTGAAACCTAGGGTTTTAAAAATATTTCTATTTTCGTTCGTGTCTTCAAGTAAAGGGTCAAGCTTTATGAATAGAGAGTTTTCTTCCCCTGCAATTTTTTTAAGTTCTTCAACTAAAATCTTAAATGGGGATTTATCTTTCCAATTCAAAATAGGGCCGCGAGGGCAATAGATATAATTCCCCAACCTAGTTTTGTGACTAGTTGCTAAACAGATTCCTTCCAGTTTATTGCCTGAATAAATCCCCAATCTCCAGATTTTTCTTCCTAAAGCAACGTTGAATTCTCCCCAGTTCCATGACTGCAAGAACGTGTTAGGACTTGAACCTAAAGAAAACTGCTCCCATACTTCCTTGTCGTTGATTTCTCTAATTTCATATTTTCCCATAAGTTTATAAATTTAAAATCGAAAATTCTTAATGAAAGTTATTAACAAAATCGACTATTTCTTGTGCTTGGTCAAGGTTCATACCCAAAAAATTAGGTAAGTTGATTGTTTCTTCCGCGCACTTTTCTGCTTTTGGGCAGGAGCCACGCTCGTAACCAAGCTTTTTCTCATCTACCCCTTTCGGATAAACTGAAGTATTGTACCAATTTCCAAACCAAAACCTCCTTTTTCGTGCCTGTGCATATACTCCGTTCGCTTCTTTGTGTAAAGCAACAAAGCGAAGATAAATTCCTTCGTGATCTGGAAGCAATTTAAAATCTGGATTTTTAATATTGTTTAAATAAAACTCAGCAATTTCTCGGCGAGCTTTGTTATATTTTTCAAGTTCCTCACATTCCTCTAGTGCGATTTGTGCTAGAACATTCGGCATTGCAGATGGATACCAGGCAGGTTTTTCACCTATTTTTTCTTTCTGAGCAGTCACAACATTGAAAAAATCGTGTTTGTTAAGCTGTTTTATAAACTTAAGACCGGTACCGCTAAAGTAAATTTTCCTAAGAAGCAGACGCCAGGTAAAAAAATTTAGAAATTCCTGCGATATTCGTTTTAAAGGTATTGGTCTGAGTTGGGAGACGAGGTTGATGATTGGTTTTAACAGTTTTTCGTTGCGGACGATTATTGCACCACCAGCAAGAGAAGAAATTACTTTTTCCCGTCCAAACGATAAAATTGCCCCGTCACCAAACGTGCCTAGTTTTTTTCCTTTATACTTAGCTCCGAGGCAGTGTGCGCAATCTTCAATTAAAAGTATGTTATGCCTTTTGGCTATCTCTAAAAGCTCCTGTATTGGTCCAGGACGGCCAAACGTGTGTTGGATAACTATAGCCTTGGTTTTACTTGTAATCTTCTTTTCTACGTCATTAGGATCTACATTCAACGTTTCTGGAACAATATCAGCGTAAATTGGTTTTGCGTGAGTCCAAAGAATTGGGTTTGGTACTGCGTTGCAGGTGTAGGCCTGGATGATTACCTCGCTTCCCTTACCGATCTTTGCTGCTTTTAAAATTAAATAAATTGCGCTTCGGCCGGAATTCACCGGAAAAACTCTGAGCGAAAAATACTGTTCCAGCAGGCTTTTTAGCTCATCAACTGGTTCCAGAGCAGTTTCGTTTTTAGGTTTAAATATGCTACTAAGGATGGTTTTTACTACTTGAGTCTTAGCCATAATACAAGCCTTTGTTGTATAATATCATAATCGCAAGATTACATCGTGCAAGGCACGCCATACCGCAAGCATTGCCGGGTCGTCTAACGGTAGGACGCGGGACTCTGGATCCCGCTATCTAGGTTCGAATCCTAGCCCGGCAGCCATATTGGGGTTCGTAGTCCACGAAGTGGTCGCAGGATGCGCAGCATACTTATCCCTGCTCCCGAGCCAAGGGTGAAAACCCTTGGTCCACTGAGTTGTCGTAGGACGTGAAGCGGACTAGTCGGATAGCCAAACCCTCATTAAATTGAATTTACGTTTATTATTTGGTAAAATTTATGGGAAAAATATGCCGCGGTGGCGGAATGGCAGACGCGCTACGTTCAGAGCGTAGTAGCCGCAAGGCTGTGGGAGTTCAAATCTCCCCCGCGGCACCACTTCGGCTGATGTAATCAGCCTCAGTGTAAACATTTCGCCTGATGCGTTCAGGCTCAATGTAAACAAATGAGTTATTATGTATATATTTTGGAATGCAAGGACGGTTCTTTATACACGGGAATAACTTGGAATTTAAATAAACGTATTAAAGAGCATTTTAAGGGAGCGAGTAAATACACGAGGAGTAAACTGCCTGTTAAGTTGGTTTATTTTGAGAAATGTAACGATAAAATAGATGCAGCCAAGAGAGAAAGAGAAATTAAAGGTTGGTCTAGAAAGAAAAAGCTGATCTTAGTAAATAATTCGGGTTGGGTAAATAACAGTTTACGTCGAGCAGCTCGCAGTGAACTCGCTGTGAACTGATGCGAGACGGGGTGTAGCTCAGGGGAAGAGCGCGCGCTTTGGGAGCGTGAGGTCGCAGGTTCAAATCCTGTCACCCCGACCATTGGGGAATTGTGTAATGGTAGCACAGCGGCCTTTGAAGCCGTTAGTCCAGGTTCGAATCCTGGTTCCCCAGCCACCTTTGCATTATGACTTAAATCTATTTATGCCGTTTGCTAGCCTTTTTGGCTAACATTTCAAGCTTTATTGCAAGCCTTTTCTTGGTCTTTTTTGAATGAGATTTCTTTCCTTTTCCTACTCCTGTAGCTCTTTTTGCCATAGATATAACTATACACTATTTTCTCTCCGAATAGGACATGGAACTTTTAGAGATAAACAACACGTTATGTCCTAATTATAACAAGAAAAACAACACATTTCTGCGTCGCTTCTCTTCTATTTAAATATTAAATCGAAGGTCTTAGCCTCCGATCTTAAACATCTTAGTTCCACAATCTGGACAAGTACCTTTCAAGGCTTTTCTACCGTTTTTCATGGTAACTTGCTCTGGATTGGAAACTTCTTTCTTATCTTTACACTTTACGCAGTATGCAGTTGACATATTCCCGTCGGCACCTCCTTTCAAATTAAGGTTTTTTAACTCTTTGTCTATTATCTTTAATCTCAGCTCATGTGTCAAACCCACAAGTCTATTATACAGGTGATATAATTTTTCTTAAGAATAAAATCGACTAGTTTTTTGTTGGTAAAAGTTCCTAATTGCGTGTAACTTCCCCAGCCAGATTTTTTAGCCTCAAGTTTTGTCCAATAATTCTTTAGGGCGTTTAGAATTCGAACTTTTTGATATACTTTCGTCATGATGTCCAATGAAGGTTTAGTAAAAGTTAAAGGTGGGCGTATTTGGTACAAAATTTCGGGTAAGGAAAATGACAAACCTCCGCTACTCTTGGTGCACGGCGGCCCCGGGTTTCCTCACAACTCTTTGGAATCCTTAGAGATCTTGTCGAAAAAAAGACCGCTTATTTTTTACGACCAGCTAGGGTGCGGTAAGTCAGATAGGCCAAAAAACCCTCGTCTGTGGGTGGTAGATAGATTTATTGAGGAAATAGAAACAATCAGGAAATCTATAAGACTACAACCGTTTCACTTACTAGGACATTCTTGGGGTAGTTTGATTGCTGCGGAGTATGCAACAGTGAAGCCAAAAGGACTTCTAAGTCTTGTGCTATCAGGGCCGTTGTTAAGTGTGAATAAATGGGTTGATGATGCCAACAAGTTAAAAAAGAAACTTTCCCCAACTTTACAGAAGGCTATTACAAAGAACGAGAATAAAGGTCTAGTAAACACACAAGATTACAAAAAAGCGGCGCTTGAATTTTACAAAAGATTTTATTGTAGAGTATATCCTTTCCCCAAGCTAGTCGAAGAGACTAATAAGGGTGCAAATCTGGAAATTTACAACACAATGTGGGGACCTACAGAATTTACGTGCACGGGTAATTTGAGAGGTTACGACGTTACAGATAAGCTTGATAAAATTACTGTTCCTGTACTTTTAACTTGTGGGCGTTACGATGAAGCCGCACCTCAAACAGTAAGGTTTTTTAAATCTTTATTCAAGAACGCCGAAATGGTAGTTTTTGAGAATAGTGCCCATCTACCCTTTATTGAAGAACAAAAAAAGTATATTAAAATTCTGAATAATTTCCTTGTTGAAAACGAGTAGACAAAAATCGCTTGGTTTGTTGAAACACAAGCTTTGGGTAAGGGGTAATTTCTATCCAGTTAGCTGTTCGAAAATCATCAACTAGAGCCATCCACGTTATTTACTGATATAACAAGAAAAACGACCAGTGGTTAGGTCGCTTTTCCTTCTAAGAAAACTACTGCGAAGTAATTTGTTTAGTAGGTAGGACAGTCTGATTTTGGTCAGACTGTGGCAGAATCCCATACCTCTCTCCTTGCTCGACAGGTCAGTAGCGAAGGCATCTCTGTCTCGTTGGCCTATGTTACTGCTCCTATGTAGAATACGATCGCCCCAACCACTATGATAATGATGCCCGCTATGGCGAACCTCAGTTCCCCAGCGGCCATCTTGAAGGCCTCTGCCCTATCCGAAAGGTTTGTGTAGTCTACCTGCTCGGCCCTTAGCTTCTGGAGCCTAGACCGTACAACGGTAAGGGCTGCCAGGCTCATTATTATTCCTGAGGAACATATGACAATCCCTAGGATTGTGAGTATCATGCTCTACCTTCCTTGCCTTTCCTTACTGGCCACCTACGAACCTCTGTAGAAGCTCGATAGTAAGCTCCATGACCTTGCTCCTTTTACTCAACCTGCCATTATTAGCTTAGGGTTTACGATTATTTTTGTGCGGAAAGTGTAGCAAAAATCAAAGGAAATGTAAAGATTATGGGGTAAAGTTATGGGTCTTATTGGTTACGCCCTGAAATCGTTTCTATAGTGTTGTAGTTCCGATAGAAGTTCCTGATTGTGTGTAGCTTCCCCAGCGACGGTATTCCTATCCCTAATTCTTCAAACTTCAAATTTGCTATACTTAAATTACATTTTTACGACATGTTATTTAAAACAAAGTTTCCGTTATTTCTTTATGTTGCAGTATTTATCGTTCTAATATTTTCGTTTTTACTTTTAACTTATCTGGTTTCAAACGGTAAAACTATAGATTTAGATACTAGTTTGGCAACTAAAGTTCAAAACATTTCATTCCCCATTCTAACTTCAACTATGATTTTCGTTTCTACTTTCGGCGATGGTTTGTTTCCTCTAATAGTTTTTCTAGTCTTTGCACTAGGCTTCCTATTTGAGGGTTATAAAAAAGAGGCCTATTTTTCCATTCTAGTTTGGCTTGGTCCCGCATTAAGTTTTGCCGCAAAAAATTTAATCGCCAGGCCTCGTCCGGAATTTAATTTAGCCTCCGGGTATCCGCTGCCTACTGATTATAGTTTTCCTAGCGGCCATGCAATTTTTTACTCAGTTTTTTTTGGCTTGATGGGGTTTTACGCTTTAGTGATGCCAAAACTTAAGACAGCTGAGCGAGCGATTTTGCTGATAATTTCTTTTCCCTTAATTTTATTAATTGGTTCCTCTCGAGTTTATCTAGGTGTACATTGGCCAACTGACGTTATCGCTGGTTATTTACTTGGACTCGCTTTGTTGGAGCTGTTAATATTTGCGTATCTGGGATTTATTCATTTACCACAGATGCGGGATAAAAAGGATTAAGCCAACAACCACGGCAAAGATAGAAATTAAAAGTACTGCTGCTGCAGAAACATCTTTGGCAAGTTTTGCATCAGGCAGAAGTTTTTCTTTTACAGCAAGATCTACAACTATTTCAACCACCGTATTAAGAAGCTCCGCGGTCAAAACCAAAGTAACAGTAATGATAAGAATAAGCCATTCTGTACGACCAAAATTAAGTATCCATGCCGCTAATAGAACTAAAATTCCAATCACAACTTGAATTTGGAAATTTTTCTGGCTAACAAGGGCGTGTTTAAGTCCCTGGTGGGCAACTTTGAAGCTGTCAATCCGGCTCTTATGATTGTGCTCGTGATTCATTAAATAATATTAATAGTGGTGCCGGGAGGCGGAATCGAACCACCCACGCTCCGCTCTTCAGGCGGACGCTCTACCACTGAGCTATCCCGGCTGGTGGGCTCTAGAGGACTCGAACCTCTGACCTCTTCGGTGTAGTATGCTACATAGCCTCGGAATTTTTAATTCCTTAGCTATTCTCGTATCCTGCGCAAATTCTGGTGGGCACTGAGGGACTCGAACCCCCGACCTTCTCGGTGTAAACGAGACGCTCTAACCAACCTGAGCTAAGTGCCCAGAATTTGCTGAAACGAGGCGCTCTGGCCAACT
>Ga0299912_10002984_pt1 | contig 13888 bp, 12 predicted proteins | sample RVTome_2_FD_207667 | JGI IMG/M metagenome (GOLD analysis project Ga0299912, IMG submission 207667) | Soil microbial communities from uranium-contaminated site in the Upper Colorado River Basin, Wyoming, United States - RVT95D214 (version 2) ...
CACCACCTAAAATGATCCTGTCCCATGGAATGCCAACGCGCCCAGCAATTTCATTGATATAGGCAACAAATTGATCAGGCGTCATACCCGAATAACCCCCGAACTGGTTGACTTGATTGCAAGTCGATTCGATCAAAATCGGCAAATCATTCTTTAAAGCGTGCAAAAAACTGGCCTGGGCGACAAACCGATTGGAGGAACATATTGAAGTAATACCCAGGGCTTGACCGCTTTTTTGCGCCCGCACCACTTCATCCAGATAATTCTTGCCAGTAAATGCTGTAGGCATAGAAAGATTATTATCCTCCTTGAATTAATTTCATGGCTTCAAGCGCTTCAGCCAGGGTTGGCTGCGCTTGCGTGCCGCCCGCACCCTGAGTAGAAAGGGCACCGCAGGCAATGCCCAGCTTCAGGCTGTCCTCTAAAGACCAGCGATGAAGGAACCCGTAAAGGAAACCGGCATCGAAGCTATCGCCAGCGCCGACCGAATCGACCACTTCAACCCGGATTGAGGTTGCCTTAACCAGATCATCTCTGTGGCGAGCGATTGCCCCTTCTCTGCCCAATTTAACAGCGACATAGTCCAACTTAGAGGCCAGACTATCGATGGCCTCCTCTGTTGTGTTGAATTTCGAAATCGAACGCGCCTCCGCCGCGTTGGGCAGAAAGACCGTCGTTTGGGGCAGCAATTCCTGCACCCCAGCCCATTTCTCGGTTGGATCCCAATTGGTGTCCAGGGAGGTGGTTAAACCCAAAGCCCTGGCCCGGCGAAAAAGGTCAAGCAATCCGGGTTGCAGTGCAGTCAATAAAAAATAGCTTCCTATGTGCAAATGCTCTGTTTTCGAGAGCAACTCATCACCGATTTGTCCGGCGTGTAAGGTGTTGATTGCCCCCATAAAAGTGATGAGGGCGCGGTCCGTGATGCGATTTAGATGTACTGTCAAACCTGTCTGAAGGCGATTATCGCAGATGACCGGCGAGACATCGACCTGGCGCTGGGTCAGAGCGTCCAGCATAAAATTGCCAAACGTGTCCACCCCAACCACCCCGATAATTGCAACCTTCAAACCAAGCCGGGCTGCGCCGCAGGCGAAAATGGCTGCCGAAGATCCAATCGTTAATGTTGCCTGTTCAACCAGGATTTCTTGTTGCCCGAAACGCGGTTCCAGATTTGGATCGGTAAGGATCAGGTCCGGGTTGATCTCTCCCGCAACCAGAATGTCATTCTTTTTCGTCAATGCCAGCTTCCTATAAGGTATTGATGTAGAAATTACCTTTTTTACGCCGCTCAATAAAATACCTTCGATGACCTAATGATTTTCATCTAAGAAAACCGGAACAGTAATCCCTTGGTCGCATTTTAATCATATCACGGGCAGTTTAGAAACTGAAAGAAACCGTACGTGAAGGTTCAGATTATCGCGGTTGGTGAAAAAATTACAAATTCCAGCAACTTCCGAAATCCATCCTACCAGAAAATAGAGATTGACACGCCTGACCCTGCTAAGATAAACTATCCCTGTCATCATGTGTCGAGGATCGAAAATCAAGGATTAAGGAAGTCATCATGATCCGTTCTATCTTTCATCCAAATGACGGCAATCTAAGGTTGGATCTGGCTATCTCCGATTTTTCCGACGCGCTCAAGGATCCAGACGGATTGCTCTGGGTGGACTTCGAAAACACGCCAGCGGAGACCGACGAACCCCTATTGCGCGAGGTGTTCAATTTCCACCCACTGGCCATCGACGACGCTCTACAGGAAACTCACGTCCCCAAGATAGACGACTGGGAGGAATATCTCTACATTGTCCTTCACGCGGTAGTCTTTAACCGGGAAGAAGGCGATCACGTGGATACGCTGGAGCTGGATATCTTCCTGGGAAAGAACTTCATCGTCACTCATCACGACCAGAGCATCGCCGCAGTGGACCAGGTCTGGTCAACTTGCCAACGAGACGAGCGTTACTGGAAGAATGGGGTGGACCACCTGCTATATCGTCTTGCAGATGAAGTAGTCGCCAGCTATATGCCGGTCGTCGAGGCCTTGGATTTAGAGATCGATGAGGCGGAGGACCAGGTCTTCGATAACCCCACACCACGCATCCTGGAACGGATATTCAGGTTAAAACGGGCGGTATTGCACCTGCGCCGGGTGATCGGGCCACAGCGAGAAGTGCTCAATAAACTTGCGCGGGATGAATATATCGTGATTGGGACGAAGGAGCGGGTTTATTTTCGCGACATCTACGATCACCTGGTGCGTCTGTACGATATTACTGAGAGCATCCGCGACCTGGTGAGTGGCACGTTGGATACCTACCTATCGGTGATCAACAACCGGATGAATGACATCATGAAGACCCTCACCATTATCACCACACTGTTCATGCCGATTTCATTTGTGACCGGTTTCTTTGGGATGAACTTTTTTGGCCCGGTGGCTCCGCTTTTCGTGTGGACCGGACGAGTGGCCTTTGTATTTACCCTGATGTTGATGATTACAATTCCGGTCGGGATGTTCTTGTGGATCAGTCGGCGGGGGTGGAGCCGATTCGAGACAGGAAATAGAAGACCAGAGGTAAAAGAATAGGGCAAGGAGGTTTTCGATGACACAGGAGTTGAGCGCCAGCGCAAAAAAAGTTCAAGAAGCGCTCGAAAAACTTGGCCTTGTCTTGCAAGTGATTGAGCTGCCCGCTTCAACGCGCACTGCCGCCGAGGCAGCGCAGGCCATCGGCTGCCAGGTGGGGCAAATCGTCAAGTCGCTGGTCTTTAAAACAGGGTACACCGGACGACCGGTCCTGATCGTCGCCAGCGGCGCCAACCGGGTGAACGAGAAGATCATCGAGGCGTTGATCTCCGAGCCGTTGGGTAAAGCGGACGCCGACTTTGTACGCCAGCACACCGGCTTCGCCATCGGCGGCGTGCCACCAGTAGGCCACAGCCAACCGCTGGAAACTTATATCGATGAGGATCTGTTGCAGTTTGAGGAAATCTGGGCTGCGGCGGGCACGCCTCACGCCGTTTTTCGCCTGACGCCCCAAGACCTGGTCCAGATGACCCAAGGAGAAACAATCTCAATAACTTAATATCGGCGTAAATTACGGCGTCCGGTCATACAGCCGGCGATAGAGGCTGAAGATTTCGTAGACCCCGCGGATGTAGTTGCGCGTCTCCTCGAACCAGACCACCTCAAGAAGAACATCCAGATCGCCATTAGCCCGACTTTGCCACTCCGTGGCATTGCCTGGACCACCATTATAGGCGGCCAGCGCGGCGTAAAGGTCGCCGCCCAGGCGGTCACGCCAGTGAGCCAGGTAGTCCGTCCCCAAGGCGACGCTCACCATGGGGCGGTACAGGTCCTCATCTGAATAATCGGGCGGCCAATCCAGCCTGGCTGCTACCTCCTGGCCTGTGGAGGGGATGATTTGCATCAAGCCGCGAGCGCCGGCAGAGGAGCGCACGAATCCCTCGAATGCACTTTCCTGGCGCACCAGGCTAAACAGAAACAAGGGATGGAAGTTATACTTTTGGGCAGCTGGAATAATAAGATCGGAGAAATAGGCGCCAAAGCGGACGTGGTTGAAATACGCTGGCGCGCTCATCGTGCTGGCATCGTCCATGCCGGCCAGGGTGAGTACCTGCCGGGTAGAAAGGATAGCAGACCGATATAACCCTAATTGCAACAAGTGATTCGCCAGGCGAAAACTATCTGCCGGGCTGGCCTGGATGGAATTGCGCAATTCTTCAAATTCAAGCCGGGCTTCCTCATAAAGACCTAACTCCCATAATTCCGAACCCCGTTGAAAGCGAGGATCGCTTAGAAGTGAACCGAGCGAAGAAAGGTCCGTATCTTCCGGCAGGTTGAAAGTCGTGCGCAGCCAGGCCTCTGCCTGGGCGCGCTCGCTTATGATATCCATGGAAAGGTCGTAAGCTTGTGGCGGAGTGAATGGGGCTAGCCCACGCATCACATCGCGGGCGCGTTCGCTGTAATAACCGGTCGGGTCCGCATTTGCAGCCAGTTCCCAGGTGGTTTTCGCCGAGTTCGAGTCACCCATAGCAGTTTGGACCTTCCCCTCCCAGAAATAGGCGGCAGAACGCTCCTGGAGGGTGACTGCATTCGCCAAGGCCCGGGAGAAAAGGGCGTAAGCTTTGGGGTAATCCCCCTGGCGGTAGCGGGTGACGCCAGCCAGGTAAAGCGCCCGCCAGGCGTTTTCATAGCCAGGATATTCGGTTGAAATCCGTTCCCAGATCTCGGCAGCCCGGTCTAAGCGCCCATCCCGCTCCGCTACCAGGGCGGCATCATACAGAAACTCCCCGGCCCGTGGATGGCTCGGAGCGCTGGCGACGAAATCCAGCAATGTCTGGATGGCGGCATCAAACTGTTCAAGGAAGAACCATTGCGTGTAAGCCTTTTGTTCCCAGGCATCATCCCAAAAGCGGTTATCGGGAAAGTTCTGGATTATTTTGTCCCATTCCTTAATTGCGTCTTCATGGCCTCCCAGAGCGCGCAGGGTCAGTCCATTGTAATAGCGAGCGGTGGGAGCGTCGGCGGCGCCTGCCTGGAAGTAACGGTCAAAAGCAGCCAGGGCGACGCCGTATTGACCGGCGTGATAATCGACGATTCCCCGGGACAGGTCGTCTACCGGCACATCAGCGTCGACAAGAGCCAGTAACGCCTGGTAGGAATCATACGAAGTAGGGTAGTTATTGACAGCATCCAGATAAGCGGCGTAAGCGTTATCCATCTGACCGAGCTCCGTATACGCCTGGCCTTTAAATAAATCCAATTGAGCCTTGATGTAATCACTGGTGGAGCGACTATAGATATCATCATACAGGGCGATAGCTGTGTTGTAATCACCAGCCTGGGCGTGAACGCGGGCGATCTTAATTTCAATGGATAACCCATCCAGAAGGCTGGGTGATTGCAACGCCGCCCGGTAGTCATTCGTTGCGCCGGAAAAGTCGCCCGCCAGGCGCAGGGTGTCCCCACGAATATTAAGCACGTAGGCATCCACCACACCCGGTTTTAGAGCCACATAATTCAAGAAAGCCTCTCCGGCTTCAACATGCCGTCCCAAGGCGTTATACGCCTGACCGAGGCTGAAGTGGGCGTAGGGCAATTGGGCAGATTGAGGGTAATTTCGGATCAAGTCTTCCAGGGCTGCAGTGGATTCCTCGTAATTTCCAGCCAGATAACGCGCCTTCCCTATTCCCAACAATGCCGCGCTTTTGATTTCAGGGTCTTGACTGTCATTGAAAGCAGCCTGGTATTCCACCAGTGCATTTTCCCAGTCTCCCATAAAAAGGAAGTGGTCACCGCTGGTAACCCGCGCTGCCGGGACCGGGGTAGGTGGTGGCGGGATGGTAGGGGTTTCTGATGGTAGAGGAGATTCTGTGGGAAGGGGTAATGTCGCGCTGGGGAAAGGCGCTTGAGTCGAGTCCCATGGCAATAAGGGAGCGTTCCCGCTATAGTTGCACGCCAGAATCATGACCGACAGAACGAAAATCAATAATCCGATGTTTTTCATCATCCACGGGACTATAACCCAGGCAAAGGGGAGTGTCAATACACATTGCTGGAAATTCCAATACTTTGACAAAGGCTGCCCGGCGTGTTAAACTCACTGCGCCTATCAGGAAAACAAGGAAAATGCGTACGGTAGAATGGGATATCATCCACAGGCGGGTGAGAATGATCGACCAGCGGTGGCTGCCGGGCGAGTTCAAAGTTGTGACGTTCGACGATTATCGCCAAGTGGCAACCGCTATCCGAGAAATGGTCGTTCGCGGCGCGCCCGCAATCGGCGTGGCCGCGGCTTTCGGGCTGGCTCTGGCCGCGTCACAATCACCCGCCAACAAAGCGGGGCTCTTACGCCGCGACCTGGAGAAGGCTGCACAGGTTCTGGCAAATTCCAGGCCAACGGCTATCAACCTGACCTGGGCTTTAACGCGTATTCTTAAGATGGCGAGCCAGTTTGTTGGAGACACAGATTCCCTGCGCGCGGCGGTACTGGAGGAAGCGCAACGCATTTCCGATGAGGACGTTGAAATCAACCGGCGCATGGCCTGGCACGGAGCAGCACTGATCGATGATGGGGATACAATTCTTCACCATTGCAACACCGGCGCGTTAGCGACCGTCGATTGGGGTACCGCTTTGGGAGTTATCCGTATGGCGCATGAATCCGGCAAGCACCTTCACGTTCTCGTGGACGAGACGCGCCCGCGCCTCCAGGGGGCGCGCCTGACTGCCTGGGAGCTCGAACAATATAGAATCCCCTATGAAATTATCGTGGATGGAGCTGCGGGTTATTTCTTGCGTTCAGGCCAGGTGGACAAAGTACTCTTCGGAGCCGACCGGGTGGCAGCGAACGGCGATGTCGCCAACAAAATTGGCACTTATATGCTGGCGTTGGCTGCCCACACAAACGATGTACCGGTTTACCCAGTCGTCCCCACTTCTTCGATTGACCTGACGCTGGCTAAGGGGGATTTAATTCCCATTGAGGAGCGCGACCCTCAGGAAGTTTTAAGCCTACAAATCGATGGCAAATCGATCACTCCAGGGAATGCAATGGCTCGCAATCCGGCTTTCGACATCACACCCCATCACCTGCTTACGGCAATCGTTACCGAGAACGGTGTGGCTGATCCCCCCTTCAGTGCCAGCCTGCGGTCGGTAGTACAAAATTACGCTCAAAGCGATGAAACCAGCAACATCGTTGGTCTGGAGGAGGTCCACAGAAAATCAATATGAACATTGTGCTGACCGGTTCGGTTGCCTACGATTACCTGATGACATTTCCTGGTTATTTCCGGGATCATATCCTGCGTGACCATGTAGACACGATCAGTCTGTCGTTCTTGGTGGATAGCATGGTACGCAGGCGCGGAGGCGTCGCTCCAAATATCGCTTATACGATCTCGATGTTTGGAGAACGGCCGCGATTAATGGCAACTGTCGGCGAGGATTTTGAAGAATACCGCACCTGGCTGGAAAGCAAGGGTATCGACACCTCAGCGGTGCGGGTAATCCCAGGCATCTTTACGGCTTCGTTTTTTGCTAACACGGACCGGTCTAACGCTCAAATTGCCAGCTTCTACCCAGGAGCTATGGCCCACGCGGCTGAGCTATCACTCAAGGAATTGGAAGGCACCCGCCCGGATTTAGTGGTTATTTCCCCGAACGACCCAGGGGCAATGAAACGCTATGTACAGGAATGTAAAGAAATCGGTCTACCTTACCTGTACGATCCCAGCCAGCAAATTGTGCGGATTGATGCAGAGGAACTGAGCCAGGGGATCGAAGGAGCCTTGGCGCTCTTCACCAATGAGTATGAATTCGCTCTAGTGCAAAAAATAACCGGACTATCGCTGGACGAAATCCTGGCAAGAGTCCAGTTTGCGGTCGTCACGCGCGGCGAACGAGGCTCCAGCGTCTACAGCAGTAGCCAGGAATACCAGATCCCTGGCATTGCTCCCGATAAGGTCGCCGACCCTACCGGCGTGGGCGACGCTTTCCGAGGTGGGTTTTTGGTGGCTTACATGCACAGCCTGGACTGGGAAACTTGCGGCCGGGTTGGCGCGCTGGCAGCCACCTACTGTCTGGAAGAAAATGGCACCCAGGGATTCACCTACACCCCAGAAGAATTCCTGGCTCGCTACCGCAGATATTTCGACGACCAGGGAAAGCTGGACGTGCTGGTCAAATAGGCAATCGCGTTTGGACAATTGCCTCACACCTAAGGAGGAAATTTGGGTTGTGTTAGTTGGGCTTCGCCCCACCAACACAACCCAAACCCCCAACAGATAAAAAAAATTGGAGTAACAAATGGAAAAATACGATATCAAGGATACCGAACTTGCAGAAGGAGGGCGGCGGCGCATCGAATGGGCGCAACATGAAATGCCGGTCTTGTCCCTGATCAGAGAGCGCTTCGCCCGCGAGCGACCGCTCCAGGGATTGCGTGTCTCCGCCTGTCTGCACGTGACCACAGAGACAGCCAACCTGATGGATACATTGCACGCTGGCGGAGCCGATGTGGTTTTGACCGCCTCCAACCCGCTTTCGACTCAAGATGACGTAGCCGCCTCGCTGGTGACTCACTTTGAAATCCCGGTCTTTGCCATCAAAGGCGAGGACAACGCTACCTACTACAAACATATCGATGCTGCCCTGGATCACCAGCCACACGTCACCATGGACGATGGCGCCGACCTGGTGAGCACGCTGCACAAGAGCCGGCGCGAACTGCTGCCGAATATGCTGGGAGGCACTGAGGAGACCACCACCGGCGTGATCCGCTTACGGGCGATGGCAGCCGATGGAGCCCTGGCCTTTCCTGTGATCGCAGTAAACGACGCTATGACCAAGCACTTATTCGACAACCGCTATGGTACAGGCCAATCCACTATCGATGGGATCGTCCGAGCGACGAATATCTTGCTTGCAGGGAAAACGTTTGTCGTTGCTGGTTATGGTTGGTGCGGGCGCGGGTTAGCCATGCGGGCGCGCGGCATGGGCGCCAATGTTGTTGTCACCGAAGTAGATCCGCTACCGGCGCTGGAAGCCGTAATGGATGGCTACCGGGTGATGCTTATGGACGAGGCTGCATATATCGGCGATATCTTCGTCACCCTGACCGGGGACATCAACGTGCTGGATCGTAAGCACTTCAATGTCATGAAGGATGGGGCAATTGTGGCAAACTCCGGACACTTCAACGTGGAGATCAACATCCCCGCCCTGGAAGAGATGTCCGTGGGCAAACGGTTGGTGCGGCCATTTGTAGAGCAATACGAGCTGCCCGATGGGCGCAGGATCAATTTGTTGTGTGAGGGACGCCTGGTCAATCTGGCGGCCGCCGAGGGTCACCCCGCCAGCGTGATGGATATGTCCTTTGCCAACCAGGCCTTGTGCGTAGAGTACATAAAGAAAAACTCGGGGAAGCTGGAAAAGAAAGTATACCGGGTGCCGGACGAGATCGACAGCGAGATAGCCCGGATCAAACTGGAAGGGATGGGCATAAAGATCGATGCTCTCAGCAAGGAACAAATCGCTTACCTGAATTCCTGGGAGGAAGGGACCTAGCCCACTTTAGAGTTTTCATCCCGAGATACCAAAAATGAGAAAAACAAAACATTAATAATTGATTAGGAAAAAACCCTTGACTCTCATAATCAATTAAGTTATAATACTGCCCAATCGACATTAATCTTTCCTTAGGAAGGAATCTCGCAAAGGAGGTACACCCTATCGAGGATTAACTGAAGTTGAAAAGAAAAAGACTTGAAAGACTTTTCGTAAGCAAACTAAACAAAAATTTTCAGGAGGTTAATTGTGAATAAGCGTTTGATCATCTTCGTAATTTTGATTGCGGCCCTTGCACTTTCCGCAGTCAACCCGTGGCCGTCCATTCTCGTAATCAGAAACTGGAGTGGCTCAAATGTATACATTCGCCTGACCTATCGCGGCGAGCAGAAGTACTTCTTGACCGCCACGCCCGAGGGCAACAGCGATGTCTACTACGAGAGCCGCTTCGACGTCGTTCGCCGCCGCTACAATGCCGAGCTCACCGCATGCGACACCACCACCAAGTGGGCGCGACTGGACATGGACCACAACATGCGACTGTCCTTCACCGCCTGCGAATCAATGAAGCAGTACTGGACCCCCAAGTACTGGGGCGAGCCCTCCATGGAGAAGCCGAACATGTGGACCCCCGGCTCCACCTTTGGCCAGCACGTTCCTGAGAACGACCCCTGGAATGGATGGCTCTACGATAATATTCGCTTCCATTTCATCTATGACCTGGTACCAGGCCGCTGCTGGAACGACTCCAAGGACTACGTCCCCGTTCCAGATCTATGCCCGTAGTTTAGTAATCTAGTACTTCAAGAGGCTTTGCCTAAAAGCAAAGCCTCTCTTTTTTTTTAATTCTCTACACCGATATATACCCGAAAGAGGCAGTATAATTGGGGGCTGACGTGCTGCTACTTGGCACAGAAACATTCCACTAGAAACGGAGCTGATTGATATGTCAACCCACCAGAGGAGTTTTTGTTTAAACCACATGAAGGGAGCAACCCTCTTGCTCTTTTTCCTGGGCGCTGCCTGCACAACTCAACCCGCCCAAACCGAATCGCCGACTTCACCGAACCTCCAGCCAACAGAGGTTGTTTCAACGCCCGAGACCGGGGGTCCAATCAATACCCCGCTGCCCAGTTCTCCAACTGTGGCTCTGGCAGAGGATGCAATTAACCGGGCTCTATCGCTTGCGGAGAACGGCGACGACTCAGGCGCTCTTACGGCGCTCAATGAAGCGATCAGTATCGATCCCAACAACGCACAGGCTTATTACCAGCGCGGGTTAGTGAATACACGAATGGATCAAATAGACGCCGCTTTGGCTGATTTCAATCAAGCCATCACCCTGGATCCAAATAATGCATTATTCTATAACGGGCGCGGCGGAACCTACGCCAAACAAGGCGACCTCGATAAAGCCATTGCTGACTTCACCCAGGCAATTACTGTGGACCCGAATTACAACCGATCTTACAATAACCGGGGCAGCGCTTACGCACAGAAGGGGGAGTACGATAACGCACTGGCAGATTTGACCAAATACATCGAAATGAATCCAGATGATCCTCAGGGCTACCTTAATCGTGGAAATGCTTATTTGGATATGAGCCAGATTGACGCCGCTATCACCGATTTCAACCAGGCAATTGAGTTGTATCCAACGAGCTGGTATTTCTATTTCACCAGAGGCTTAGCCTACGCACAAAAAGGCGACATGGATAACACCCTTGCTAACTTCAACAAGGCTATCGAACTCAACCCGGAAGAGCCTTCTATTTATTATTTCCGAGCCCAGGCTTATATGCAAAGTGAACAAAAGGACAAGGCTATCACCGATTTCCAGAAAATCCTTCAATTAACCCAGGATGAAGAAATGCGCGCCCAGGTTACCGAATGGTTAAAATCGCTCGGCGTTAATCCGTAAATGACCCCATGACGGAACGTAAAATGACCCAAAGTATGACCTGGGGAAACTATAAATTTTTAGCAGGTATTGCAGGATTTGTTATCGTCCTGGATCAGGCGACCAAAGCCATGGTGCGCGCCAACCTGGCTCTGGAGGAGGTGTGGGTGCCGTTCCCCTGGTTGGAGCCCTACGCCCGCATCGTCCACTGGAAGAACGAAGGCGCCTCTTTTGGCTTTCTCGGCGAGAACAACTCGTTGATTATAATGATTAGCCTGGCTGTAATTGGTGCGATCGTATACTACTTCCCCAAAATCTCCCTGAATGACTGGTCTATGCGCCTGGCCCTGGCTTTACTCATGGGAGGCGTTACAGGAAACCTGATCGACCGCCTGATCCAGGGACACGTCACTGATTTTCTCTCCATCATCAGCTACAACATTTTCAACCTGGCAGACGTAGCGAATTTTGCTGGTGTAATCGTTTTGCTAATCGGCATCGTTCAAGAAGAATGGGAGAAGCTCAAATCGAAAGATAAAGCCCCTGGAAATCCTTGAAATTTACTATCACGCCGATCGTCTAACAATCTTGGGGTTGAGATTCTCGAATCTCAACCCCAAGATTGTTTATCATCAAATTCAAGCTAAGGTGAAGGAGATTGCACCTCGATCTCAACAAAGAACGTGTCGCCGAAGGGCTGGTCGTCAGGGTCGAAGGCTTGCCAGGCGCTGCGGTATGTCCCAGGTTCCAGAGGAGCAATCAACCGGACACGGATGGCGGCACGCGCCCCATTCCGCGCTGGGAAAAGGGCCTGCTCCGGCGCAGTCCCCATCTGCGGACCGGTAACAAGCTTGACGCGGTAATGCTCATCCCAATTGCACGAGCCTCGATTTTCTACAACCCAGATTTTATCCAGGGGTTCTCCGGGCGATACCAGCATGCCATCAGGGATGGTCTGGTCTTCGATGAAAGCGAGGTTATTCACACATGGGCTAGCGGTGAAAGCTTCGATATCTTCAGCTCCCTCAATTACCGAGGTAACTTCCGGCAAGGTTATCAAGGTAGCAGCTAGCGGCAAATAAATCTCATTGCGATATATTTTCCTATCGGCTGTGCTCCCCCATCCCGAACAAGCAGCCAGGGCGATAAAGAAAACCACCAGGGTAATAGCCCACATAAACAAGGCTCTGGTGGATTCTGCGTAGCGTTTCACCTTACCTCGATCGGATCATAAAACTAAACTTCTTCTTCCAGTTTGGGCTCTTCTTCATCGCTGCCCTCATACGGTAAGGGTAAGACTCCCGTCAGAGCCCGCTGCCGGACTGCCAGCTCAATCTCCTCAGCCAGGGCAGGGTTTTGGCCAAGGTATTCTTTGGAATTTTCGCGCCCCTGGCCGAGACGAAGCTCACCGTATGAATAGAACGACCCACGCTTATTGACGATATCCAACTCGGTGGCCAGATCCAAAATGTCTCCAGCTTTTGAAATCCCTTCGTTATACATGATATCAAACTCGGCGGTACGGAAGGGAGCAGCGACTTTATTCTTCACCACTCTTACTCTCGTGCGATTCCCGACGATTTCCGAGCCCACCTTGATCGACTGGATACGGCGTACATCTAAACGGATCGAGGCGTAAAACTTCAATGCCATGCCACCCGTGGTCGTCTCAGGGTTGCCAAAGACCACACCGATTTTCTGACGTAACTGGTTGGTGAAGATCACAGCCGTGTTGGTCTGCTTGATCGCCCCAGATAGCTTTCGCAACGCCTGCGACATCAAGCGGGCTTGCATCCCCATGGGTGAATCGCCCATGTCGCCCTCGATTTCGGCGCGAGGCACCAAGGCAGCGACCGAATCGATCACCACCACCTCCACGGCGCCGGAACGCACCAGCGTCTCGGTGATTTCCAGGGCCTGCTCTCCCATATCCGGCTGCGAGATGAGCAGGCTATCCACATCTACCCCACATCGCGCAGCATAACTTGGATCCAGGGCATGCTCCATATCGATATAGGCGCAGGTGCCGCCCAGCTTTTGCGCTTCCGAGACAATGTGCTGGCATATCGTCGTCTTGCCGGAGGCTTCCGGCCCATAGATTTCCGTTATCCGGCCACGCGGGATCCCACCCACTCCCAGGGCAATATCCAGGGATAGAGACCCGGTCGGAATGGCTTCGACCTCCAGGTGATGCGCTTCTCCCAGACGCATGATCGCTCCTTCTCCATAACGCTTGGCGATATCTCCCAGCGCCTTTTCCAGGGCAATGCTGCGAGAATCGTTGCTCTCAGAAGGCGCTAGAGGGGGATTCGAGGGATGAATGGTAACTTTACGAGCCATAGCTGAATTACTCCTTAAAAATCATCGGTTATACCAAGTTTAGCACAAACGTTCTGGATGTCAAGGGGTTAGAAAATCGGTTATCCGGGGGGGGATAAAATCTGTCCCGGGTGTGGGTGGAAGGTTAGGATTAAAGCCATACCCCTGTTGGAAGGAAAAGAAACTAACCCTTCCAGGTAATATTTCTAAATCCAGATGATCGCTGGTCTGTTTCGGTAGCCAGATGGAATAATTCCCAGCCGGCAAGTCTCCAATAACGACGTTCTCGTTATAGTAGAAATCTTTATTAGCAGCCCCCTCCCCGTAAGATATTACCGTCCATTTCTGGCCGGTATCCTCAGAGCGGATGATGACCTGTTCTCTGGGTAGATACAAACCGGTAACATCCGTGAGACTTCCCGCCAAAACGCCCCACCCTTGAGGGGGAGCCATCCAAAGCTCGGGATTCCTGCTGCGGGAAAAGCTGTTTCCGCCAATTCGCACCTCAAAATGCAGATGAGGCCCGGTGACGTTTCCCGTCGCTCCTGAAAGGCCGAGCATATTCCCGGTCT
>Ga0299912_10002985_pt1 | contig 13881 bp, 8 predicted proteins | sample RVTome_2_FD_207667 | JGI IMG/M metagenome (GOLD analysis project Ga0299912, IMG submission 207667) | Soil microbial communities from uranium-contaminated site in the Upper Colorado River Basin, Wyoming, United States - RVT95D214 (version 2) ...
CGAAAGCGGGAACCCAGCAACAACAGCCGAACTGGGTTCCCGCTTTCGCGGGAATGACGACATAGGAAAGGTAAGCTTCAGGTGTCTGCAATCGGCCGCACTTGTTTCAGTGCAACTGGAACAGAATTTCCTAGTGGCTCCCGCCGTTCTTCTTCAGGCTTTCCTCCATCCGGGCCAGTTGTTCGGGCGTGGCCTCGGTCTGGTATTTCGCTTTCCATTCCTCGAAGGGCATGCCGTGGATCAGAGCACGCGCCGCCGCCTTGTCCAGACCGGCGCCGGCATCGTTGATCCAGTCGGCCAGGCAATTGCGGCAGAAGCCGGCCAGCCCCATCAGATCGATATTCTGGGCATCGTGGCGATTGCGCAGATGCCGCACCAGCCGGCGGAAAGCGGCGGCGGCAATGGTATCGTCCAGTGTGTCGAGCGGGTCTGCGGCGCTTATGTCCATGTTGATATCGTCCTTGGTCTTTGCTCGCTGCTTTGCCATAGGACGGCGCGTATCGAAAAGGGGAATAGTCGCGTGGCGAAATTGGATCAGCGTGGGCGTAAGGTGAAGATCCTGGCTACGCTGGGGCCTGCCAGCCGGGATCCGGAAATGATCGGCAAGCTGATTCACGCCGGCGCCGATGCCTTCCGCGTGAATATGAGCCATGGGGACCACCAGACCCATGCCGAGACCATCGCCGCCGTCCGCGCAGCGGAAAAGCAGTTTGGCCGGCATATTGCCATCCTGTGCGACTTGCAGGGGCCGAAGCTGCGCGTTGGCACGTTCAAGGAGGGGCGGGCGCTGCTGCGCCATGGCGCCCATTTCACGCTGGACAGCAATCCCGAACCCGGTGACGAAAACCGCGTCTGCCTGCCGCATCCCGAGTTGTTCGGCATCCTGAACGCCGGCCAGCGCCTGCTGATCGACGATGGCAAGCTGCGGCTGAAAGTGCTGCGGGCGAGCGAGGGGGAAATCCTCTGTTCAGCCGAAGTGGGCGGCATCATTTCCGATCGCAAGGGCGTCAATGTGCCTGACACCGTGGTTCCCGTGCCCGCGCTGACCGAGAAGGACCGGCGCGACCTGGCTTTCGCCATACAGCATGGCGCAGACTGGATCGCCCTGTCCTTCGTCCAGCGACCCGAAGACGTTGCGGAAGCACGGCGGTTGATGGGCGGCTATGGCGCGCTGATGGCCAAGATCGAAAAGCCCTCGGCGATTACCCGGCTTGATGAGATCATCGAACTGGCGGATGGCATCATGATCGCGCGCGGCGATCTGGGCGTGGAGCTCAATCCCGAGGAAGTGCCCCCGTTGCAGAAGCGCATCGTCGAAGCGGCGCGCGCCACCGGCAAGCCGGTGGTCGTGGCGACCCAGATGCTCGAATCCATGATCGAAAGCCCCACGCCGACGCGCGCCGAAGTGTCTGACGTCGCCAATGCCGTCTATGACGGGGCCGATGCGGTGATGCTTTCCGCCGAAACGGCATCGGGGCAATGGCCGCTGGAGGCGGTTTCCATCATGCACCGCATCGCGGGCCAGGTGGAAAGGGATGCCACTTATGGCCAGCGCATCCACATCGCCGAAACCCTGCCCGATGCGACGCTGGCGGATGCGCTGGCGCAGGCTTGCGCCAGCATTGCCGATACGCTGCCGATCGACGGGATCATCGTCTTTACCGGCACCGGTTCCACGGCGCGCCGCGTCGCGAGGGAACGGCCTTCCGCGCCGATGCTGGTGATGACCCCCCTGATAAAGACCGCGCGGCGCCTGGCACTGCTGTGGGGGGCGCATGCCGTCCATACCAAGGATATCGGCAGCTTCGAGGAAATGATCGCCAAGGGCAAGCGCATGGCGCTGCGCCACGGTTTTGGCGGTGTGGGTTCGCGATTGATCACGCTGGCTGGCGTGCCGTTCGGCACGCCGGGCGCCACGAATCTGCTGCATGTGGTGACGCTTTCCGGCGATGAACTGAAGCGCTGAAGCGCGATAGCGTGGCCGGCTGAAACCAGCCGTCAGGCCGGATAATCGCGCGAACCGAACAGGGCGCTGCCCACCCGCACATGGGTGGCGCCCAGCATGATCGCGGTTTCGAAATCCTCGCTCATGCCCATCGACAGGCCCGGCAGGCCGTTGTCGTCGGCCAGCTTCGCCAGCAGCGCGAAGAAGGGGGCGGGCTCCACGCCGAAAGGCGGCACGCACATCAGCCCGATCACCGGCAGTTCCGCGCCGCGCGCTTCGGCCAGCAGCGCGGGCAGATCGGCAATGGCGCAGCCGCCCTTCCGCTCTTCCGCGCCGATATTGACCTGCACGAAGCAGGGTACCCGCTTGCCCGCCTTGTCCATGGCCTTTGCCAGTGCTTTCACCAGCGAAGGCCGGTCCAGCGAATGGATGCAGTCGAACAGCGCGACCGCTTCCTCTGCCTTGTTCGATTGCAGCTGGCCGACCAGATGCAGCTCGATACCGGGGTCGGCCTCCAGCAGCGCGGGCCACTTCGCCTGCGCTTCCTGCACCCGGTTTTCACCGAAAACACGCTGTCCCGCCGCGATCAGCGGTGCGATGTGTTCAACTGGATGAGTCTTGGAAATGGCGACAAGTGTCACATCCGCCGGATCGCGCCGGGCGATCCCGGCGGCATGGGCAATACGGGTGCGGATGTCTGCAAGGGCGGCGAGCTGGTCCATGGAGGGCAGCTATAGCGATTGCCCGCCAGTCTGCCAGCCGTCCCGAGGCCCGGACAGTTCGTGGAAGTCTTTTCCTGGCCACTGCCGGGAAGACCGTGCGCCTCCCTTCTGGCATGGACTCTGTTTCAGTTACACTGAAACAGGTTCGGCACCGGCCCGCTCCCGCTTCCACGTAAGTGGAACAAACTCCAGTCGTGGTAGTACTCGACTAAACAGTCGCTCGTGAATAGGGGCAGGAGAGAAAGAAAAGACAGGTGCGGGGAAGCGGGATGGCGGATGAGTTTAACGAAATTTTCCGGTTGAGCTTCCTGATCCACGATGTGGCCAGGTTGCAGCGCGTGGTGCAGGATCGCTTGCTGAAACCGCTTGGTCTGACCCGTTCGCAATGGGGCGTGCTGATTTTCCTGTCCCGTAGCGACGGGATGACTCAGACCGTGCTCGCCGATGCTCTTGACCTGACCAAGCCCGCGATAGGCGGTTTGCTCGAACGTATGGAGACCTCTGGCATCATCGAACGCAGGCCTGACGAATCCGATGCCCGAATCAGGCGCGTCCATCTCACCTCTGCAGGCCATGGGCTGCTCGGACAGATTCGCGAGATAGTGGCGCCTTACGGCATCAGGGCGGCTGCTTCGAACAACCGGGATGAAGTCGCGAGCGCGATCCAGGTGCTACGCCGCTTGCGGGAAAGTCAGCTGGCGATGCTTGAGGAAGTGGGCCTGGATCCCGAAACGAAATAAGTGCTTGCCGGGATCGACGGACGTCGCCGGATGGTCTCGATCATCGAATATTGGTCAAGCCCGTGCGGCGCCCCAGCATTTCCAAAGTGTGATGCGTCAGCATCCCGGCACTTTGGTAGAAGCCGTGGCCATGATCCGGGCGGCTGGCCGATCCATGGCGCGCTGCTATAGCATGGGTGTGCCGATCCGCCCTTCATCCCTGCCGTCTGTCTGGCTTGTCAGCGATGCGCGCAACGATGCGAAGCTGGAAACAGTGTTGGCGCGCCTGCCGCGCGGTTCGGGCCTGATCTTCCGCCATTACCATCTGGACGAAGCGGCGCGGCGTGCGCGGTTCAGGGCATTGGCCCGGATCGCGCGCAAAGGCGGGCATCGGGTCGTGCTGTCGGGCGATGCGCGCCAGGCGCGGCGCTGGGGCGCGGACGGCGCCTATGGCGCGCTGCGGCTTTTGGCGAAGGGGCCCGCGGGCCTTCGGATCGTCACCGCCCATTCGTTGCGTGAAATCGGCGAAGCACACCGGAGCAGGGCCGATGCGGTGTTGCTTTCGCCCGTTTTCCCGACTCGCTCGCATCCCGGCGCGCCTGCGCTCGGACCGGTCCGCTTTCGCCTGCTGGCAGCGCGCGCGGGCCTGCCGGTGATCGCGCTGGGCGGCATGGATCGGCACCGCGCGCAGTGGCTCAAAGCGGGGAAATGGGCCGCAATCGATGGTATTTGCGGCAGGGCGACTCGAAGGATTCCCGTGGATTCTTGACGTGGAGTCACCACTGGGCGCATTATCCCCTTCGCGAATGGGGGCGTTTTTTATGGCGATACAGGCAATGGCATCGGGCGGAAGGCATGCCGCCAAGCCGAACTGGCGCGACGTGCTCAAGCACAGCCTGCGCCGGGCCGCGGAACTTGGCGGCGCGGTGCTGCTGTTTGGCGCCATGGTCTTTCTGGCGCTGGCGCTGCTCAGCTATCACCAGACCGATCCCTCCGTTTCCACCGCCGCCGGCGGCGAGGTGAAGAACTGGATGGGCGCGGTCGGCGCCTGGGTGGCGGAACGCGCGCTGTTCCTGTTCGGGCCGGTTTCCGGGCTGTTCCTGCCGCTGCTCTATGTCTTTGCTCGCAAGCTCTGGCGGCTGGTCGAGGAAGAGGATGGCACCGCGCCGGCGTCGAACCAGCGCTGGTGGCGCCCGGTCGGCCTGCTGCTGTTCGCCATGGCGCTGCTTTCCACCGTGTTGTCGCTCGCCTTCACCCAGCCGGGCGGGTCGCTCCCCGCTTCCATGGGCGGGATTTCCGGGTTGTTGGGCGCCAAGGGCATCCGCGCGATCGCCGCGCTGGCGCCGGAAGCGGGACAGGGCTGGGCGATCCTGGGCATGGCCCTGCTGTGCCTTGGCGGTGGCGCGGTGCTGGCGAGCCGGGTCTTCGCGCTGGATTGGGGTATGCTGCTGACATTGCCCGGCCGCCTGAAAGGCATGCCGGAACTGCCTGCGCCGACCGATTTTCCCTTTGCCCTCACGCGGGAAAAGCATTCGCGCGAGGCGCGCCTGGCACCGCCGGTCGAAGCCCCGCGCAAGCCGCCCGAGATCACCGACCCGACCAGGCAGGCCAAGCCCGCGCAGTTCAGCGCGAAAAGCCGGCAGGGTGATCTGTTCGACGAATATGAACTGCCCGCGCTGGACCTGCTGGCCGATCCGCCGGTCCATTCGCAGCAGAAGGTGGACAAGCTGTCGCTGGAACGCAACGCGCGGCTGCTGGAAACCGTGCTCGACGATTTCAACGTCAAGGGCGAGATCATGGCGGTGCGCACCGGTCCGGTCGTCACCATGTATGAGCTGGAGCCGGCACCCGGCATCAAGGCCAGCCGGGTGATCGGCCTGGCCGACGACATTGCCCGCAACATGAGCGCGATTTCCGCGCGCGTTTCCTCCATCCCCGGCCGCACCGTGATGGGCATAGAACTGCCCAATACCGACCGGCAGATGGTGGTGCTCAAGGAACTCGTCGCCTGCGAGGCATTCGCCCATCACAAGGGCATGCTGCCGATCATCCTGGGCAAGGACATTTCCGGCGAGCCGGTGATCGCCGATCTTGCCGCCATGCCGCACCTGCTGGTGGCCGGCACCACCGGTTCGGGCAAGTCGGTGGGGCTGAATTGCATCCTGCTTTCGCTGCTTTACCGGCTCACGCCCGCGCAGTGCCGCATGATCCTGATCGATCCCAAGGTGCTGGAACTCAAGAGCTACGACGAAATCCCGCACCTTCTATCGCCGGTCGTCACCGAACCGGCCAAGGCCGTGCGCGCGCTGAAATGGGCGGTCGAGGAGATGGAGCGGCGCTATCGCATGATGAGCGAGATCGGCGTGCGTAACCTGGCCAGTTTCAACGAGAAGGTGCGCGCCGCCGCCGCCAGGGGCAAGCCGCTGGGACGGCGCATCCAGGTGGGCTTCGACCCCGAAACCGGCGAAGAACTGTATGAGGATCACCAGCTCGATTACCAGACGCTGCCGCAGATCGTGCTGATCGTCGACGAGCTGGCCGACCTGATGGTCACGGTCGGCAAGGAAATCGAAGTGCTGATCCAGCGGCTTTCGCAGAAAAGCCGTGCCGCCGGCATCCACCTGATCATGGCGACGCAGCGCCCCTCGGTGGACGTCATCACCGGCGTCATCAAGGCGAACCTGCCCACCCGCATCAGCTTTGCCGTCACCAGCCGGATCGACAGCCGCACGATCCTGGGCGAACAGGGCGCGGAGCAGCTGCTGGGCAAGGGCGATATGCTCTACAAGCCCAACACCGATCCGATCAAGCGCGTGCACGGCCCCTTCGTGTCCGACGAGGAAGTGGAACGCATCGCCGATTTCTGGCGCACGCAGGGCAAGCCCGAATATGTCGATTCCGTCACCGAAGAGCCGGAAGACAGCGGTTTCGGCTTCGACGATTTCGATACCGCTTCGGATAGCCCGGAAGAGCGCAAATACCGCCAGGTCTGCCAGCTGGTGTTCGAAAACCAGAAGGCGTCCGCCAGCTGGATCCAGCGCCAGATGGGCGTGGGTTACAACACGGCTTCCAAGTGGATCGAGCGCATGGAGGCCGATGGGCTGGTGAGCCCGGCAAACCATGTCGGCCGACGCGAGATCTACCGCGATCGGGATGGCAACTCGCTTTAGAGGCAGGCTGCTTTCGCCCCGCTGCCGCCCAGGCCTTGAGCTTGCGTTTGGACATCAGGGCATCCTACGGGCTGCGGAAACGAAAGAATGGATATAATTTCCCTATAATTCCATATAATATCAATGGGAAAGGCGGGCTGGCATCTGGCGCCAAACAGCGGATATTTGTTTTGCGATGCAGCATGGACATGCTTGTTGCGAGAGTCATTCGCATTTAGCATCCCTGCCAGACACAGGAGGCTCCCATGCGAGTCGGCACCGTTCGCGAAGTCAAGAACCACGAATACCGTGTCGGGCTGACGCCCGAAAGCGTGCGGGAGCTGCATGCACATGGCCACGAAGTCTGGGTGGAAAGCGAAGCGGGTCTCGGCATCGGCGCCAGCGACCGCGATTACGAAGCGGCCGGCGGGATCATCAAGGCTGGCCCGGAAGACATCTTCGCCGGCTGCGAGTTGATCGTGAAAGTGAAGGAACCGCAAGCCGAGGAGCGGGCGCGGCTGCACGCAGGGCAGGTGCTGTTCACTTATCTTCACCTCGCGCCCGATCCCGAGCAGGCGGCCGATCTCGTCCGCTCGGGCGTGACCGCGATCGCCTATGAAACCGTGACGGGGCCGAACCGCACGCTGCCGCTGCTGAAGCCCATGAGCCAGGTCGCGGGAAGGATGTCGGTGCAGGCCGGGGCGACGGCGCTGGAAAAGGAACATGGCGGGCGCGGCGTGCTGCTGGGCGGGGTGCCCGGCGTCATGCCGGCCAGGGTGATCGTGATCGGCGGCGGCGTGGTCGGCTTCAACGCCGCGCAGGTTGCCGTCGGCATGGGTGCGGATGTCACGATCCTCGATCGCGATCCGGAGGTTCTGGAACGGCTGGGCATTCATTTCGAAGCCCGCGCGAAAACGCGCTTTTCCAACCGGGCGAATATCGCGGAAAGCGTGGCCGAGGCGGATCTCGTGATCGGCGCGGTGCTGGTGCCGGGGGCGGCTGCGCCCAAACTGGTGACGCGCGAAATGCTCGGGACGATGAAACCGGGCGCGGTTCTGGTCGATGTCGCCATCGATCAGGGCGGTTGCTTCGAAACCTCGCATCCGACCACGCACAGCAACCCGACTTTCGTGGTGGATGGCATCGTTCATTATTGCGTTGCCAACATGCCGGGCGCGGTGGCGCGCACCAGCACTTATGCGCTGAACAACGTGACCTTGCCGCATGCGCTCAGGATCGCGGACAAGGGTTGGAAAGCGGCACTGGCCGACGATCCCTGCCTGGCCGACGGCCTGAACGTCCATGCCGGCCAGGTGACCTGCGAGGCGGTGGCGCGCGAACTGGGCTATGCCCATGTTCCGGCAGTGAACATTCTCGTATAAATTTTTCATGGCGATTTAACTCTATTTTCAATCGCCTGTACCATGGCCAAGGCATGAGCCGCCGCCCGCTTTCCTGCCTGTTTCTGTTATGGGCCTGCGTCATGTTCCTGACCGGGGCCCGGCCAGCGACGGCCGGCGATTCCGCCGTCCCGCCCGTCTGTCATGCCAATGTCGCCGCGAATGTCACCTATGCCGAAATCGCAGACCGGCCGGAGCGCTGGGCCTGCGCGGCCGAAGACTGGTCGATCAGGCTACCCCGGAATTTCCTGCGTTTCGATCTGCGCGGCTCCGGCGGGGATGTGCCCACTGGGTTGACTACAAGGCTGACCCGATTCGACACGATGCGCATCATCGTGATCGGCGCGGATGGTGCAAGCGCCAGCCGCGATGTGGCCGGGGTGGAAATGACACCGGCGAAGCTCGACTGGCTCATGACCACGGATCTGCCGCGACTGGCCGGCAGGCCGGAGACGGTCATCCTGCGCATTGACGGTGCACGGCATGTCGGCATGCTCTCTGATACACGGCTGATCGCCGGTCCGGACGATGGCGCGGGCATTCGTCGCCAGGAATTGCTGCTCGCGGCCTTGTGCGGGATGCTGTGTCTGCCCCTGCTGTTCAATATCGCCTTTTTCCGCGTCCTGCGTGAGCGTTTCCTGCTCTGGCATGCGCTGGCAACCGCCTTTATGCTGGCGCATACGCTGGTTACAGCGGGGTTGATCAACCATTTCGTCACGCTCGATATCGGTCAGCTGAGCATTATCTCCGCCATTACGGTCGGCGGCGGGATCGTCTCCGCCTCGCTGTTTTCGGCGGACCTCATCGAAGCGGGCAAGCTTGATCCGGTTCACCGCAAGCTGCTGCGGGCGGTGGCTTTGTGGCTGCCCCCCTGGACCTTGTTCTACCTCTTCGCCGGGGGGAGCCTGCGGCCCTATTCCGCGCCGCTCTATCTGGCGTCGTTCCTGCCGCTGATGGCGCTTTTCATCTGGGTCATGATCGTGGCGAAGCGGCGGGGCAGCCGGGCCGTGAATTTCCAGATAGCCGCCTGGCTGCCGGTGATGCTGACTGCGCTCGTGCGGATCGTCTCCGCGCTGGGCGCCACCGATGCGCCGCTGGAAATGCTGCTGGAACAGCACTACGCGATGGGTCTTGAAGTGATCATTACCTCGCTGGGCATGATCGACAGACTGATGATGATCCGGCACCAGCGCGACATGGTTATGGATGAAATCCGGATCATCGAGGATCGCTCCGAACGCGATCCGCTGACCGGGCTGTTCAACCGGCGCGCGGTGGAGCCGCGTTTCGCCGAATTGCAGGCCAAGGGTTTCCGCACCATGGCGATCGTCGATCTCGATCACTTCAAGCGCGTGAATGACAGCTATGGCCATACCGTAGGCGATGAGGTTCTGCGCGCGGCGGCAGAAGCGCTGGCGCCGGATGAAAACACGCTGGTCGTGCGCATGGGCGGGGAGGAGTTCCTGATGCTGCTGCGGGGTGGTGATGCGGTCGAGCGCGCGGAACGCAGGCGTCTGGCCATTTCGGGGCGGGTCGCCGCGGATGTGCCGGGGCTGGATCGCATCGTTACGGCCAGCATGGGCGTTGTCGAACATCGCGGCACCGGCACGCATGACAACGATTTCACCCGGCTTTATGCCCATTGCGACAAGGTGCTCTACGAAGCCAAGTCCGCAGGGCGCAACCGCACCAAGCGCGAAAGGATCCAGGCCTTCGCCGGGAACAGCCGCCTGCGCGGCAAGGGCGATACGAAAAAGGCGTTCTTTCCGCCTTCCGGTTAACGCCTGCGCTCTTGCGCTGTCCTATTCTTCCACGCCCAGCTGCCACAGGATGAAGGCGAACTCCTCCGCCGTTTCCCGCAAGCTCTCGAACCGGCCGGACTTGCCGCCGTGGCCAGCGCCCATGTTGGTCTTGAGCAGCAGCTCGTTGCCGTCCGTCTTGAGTTCGCGCAGGCGCGCCACCCATTTCGCCGGTTCCCAATAGGTAACGCGCGGATCGTTGAGCCCGGCGGTGACCAACAGCGGCGGATAGGCCTGCGCCCGCACATTGTCATAGGGGCTATAGCTGCGGATCAGCTCGAAGGCGGCCTTGTCCTCGATCGGGTTGCCCCATTCGGGCCATTCGCCGGGCGTCAGCGGCAGGCTGGCATCCAGCATGGTCGCCAGCACGTCAACGAAGGGAACATGGGCCGCCACCGCGCCGAACAGATCGGGATCGGAATTCACCACCGCGCCCATCAGCTCGCCGCCCGCCGAGCCGCCGGAAATGCTGATCCTGCCAGGCTTGGTATGGCCGCGTTCGATCAGGCCTTTCGCAACATCGACGAAATCGGTGAAAGTGTTGGTGCGCCGCTCCAGCTTGCCGGCCTTGTACCAGGCGCGGCCGAGATCGTCGCCGCCGCGGATATGGGCGATGGCATAGGCGAAGCCGCGATCGACAAGGCTGAGCCGCGCAGTCGAGAAGCCCGGCTCGACGGCCATGCCATAGGCGCCATAGCCATAGAGATGCAGTGGCCCGCCCGCCCCCTTGTTCAGTCCGTCCCGGTCCTTGCGCATGACGATGCTGACCGGAATCCTCGTGCCGTCGCGCGCGGGAATTTCGAGGCGCTCGGTGACATAGAGCGATGCGTCGTAGCCCGAGGGGATTTCCTGCACTTTCAGCACTTCGAGCCGCCGCTCGGCGAGATGATAGTCATAGGCCGTGGCTGGGCTGACCATGGACTCATAGGACAGGCGCAGCTTCGTCACCGCCCATTCGGGATTGTCGGAAAGCCCGGCGGTATAGCTGGCTTCTGGGAAGACGATCGGTTCGACGCGCCCGGAATTGACAGGATCATCGTCGTAATAGCGGACTTCGATCTGATCGAGGCCGCCGCGCCGCCCTTCGATCACGTAGAAATCGCGGAACAGGTCAAAGCCGGTCAGGTAGAAGGCGTCTGTGCCTTCGATCAGCGTCGTCCATTCGCCGGGCCGCTCCAGCGGCGCGATGGCAAGGCGGAAATTCTCATGCGTGTCGTTGGTATGGATGAACAGCGTGCCTTCGCGCTCATCGACGTCATATTCCACGCCTTTCCGGCGGGGTTTGACAAGGATCGGCGGAGCCAGCGGATCGGCGACCGGGATCAGGCGGACTTCGCTGGTTTCATGGTCGCTGGTGCCGACGATCAGCCATTTCTCGTTGGCGGAAAGCGAAGAGCCGACGCGGAATCCCTCGTCGTCCTCGTGATAGAGTTCCACGTCTTCGCTCACGGGCTGGCCCAGCCAGTGCAGCCGGGCATTGTCCGTGCGCCATTGTTCGTTGGCGAGCGAATAGACGATGCCCCTGTCGCCCGCGACCCAGACGAGGGAAGAGAGCGTGCCGGGGATTTCGTCGGGCAGCACTTCGCCGGTGGCGAGGACTTTCACCCGCGCGGTGAAGCGTTCGGAGCCGTTGTCGTCCGCGGCCCATGCCAGCAGCTTGCCGTCACTGCTGACGGAGATCGCGCCGAGCCGGAAATACTCCTTGCCCTTTGCCAGCGCGACTTCGTCGAGGATCAGTTCATCCGGCCCGCCTGCAACTGGCCTGCGCCACCATTTCTGGTATTCGGCGCCTTCCTCGAACTCGATCCAGTAGAGCCAGTCGCCGTCCTTCTGCGGCACCGACTTGTCGGCTTCCTTGATGCGGCCGCGCATTTCCCTGAACAGCTTTTCGATCAGCGGCTTGCGGCCTGCCATGCGCGCTTCGAACCAGGCGTTCTCCGCTTCCAGATAGGCAAGAACCTCCTTGTCCGTCACTTCCGGATAGCCGGGATCGCGCAACCAGGCATAATCGTCGGCCACGGTGATGCCGTGACGGGTGAAGCTGTGGGGCTTTTTCGCCGCGACGGGCGGTGCAAGACTTGTGGTATCGGCCATCGCTCGCATCTATGGTGTGCATTCAAGGACCGCAACCATGCTGATGAAGACTCAGGAAACCCGTCTCGATGCCCTGCGCAAGGAATTGAAAGCGCGCGGGCTGGATGGTTTCGTGGTGCCGATCTCTGACGAGCATATGAGCGAATATGTCGGCGCTTATGCCCAGCGCCTGCAATGGCTCACGGGGTTCAACGGATCGGCGGGGACGGCAGTGGTGCTGGTGGAGCGGGCGGCGATCTTCGTGGACGGGCGCTATACGCTGCAAGTGCGCGATCAGGTGGACGAACGCTTCTGGTCCCATGAAAGCGTGCCGCGGACCAGCCCCGCCAAGTGGCTGGGCGAACATGCCTTTGAAGGGGCGAAGATCGGTTACGACCCCTGGTTGCACGGCAAGAAATGGGTGGAAGCCACCGCCAGGGCGCTGGAAAGCTGCAAAGCGGAACTGGTGGCGGTGGAAGGCAATCCGGTCGATGCCATCTGGACGGACCGGCCCGCGCCTTCCTCCGCTCCGGCGCTGGTGCATGAGGAGCGCTTCGCGGGCGAGGCAAGCGAAGCCAAGCGCGCGAAGGTTTCGGAATGGCTGGCGGCAAGGAAGCTGGATGCCGCGGTGATCGCCGCGCTCGATTCCATTGCCTGGCTGCTCAATATCCGCGGCGCCGATGTGGAGCGCACGCCGGTGGCGCTCGGCTTCGTCATTGCCCATGCCGATGGCACGGCCGATCTGTTCATCTCCGAAGACAAGGTAACGCCCGAATTGCGCGCGCATCTCGGCAATGCGGTGCGGATCGCCCCGCGTGAGGCTTTCGTGCCCGCGTTGCAGGCGCTGGCGGGCAAGGCGGTGGCGGTCGATCCCGAACGCTGCGTGCAGGCTGTATTCTCGCAATTGCAGGCGGCGGGCGCCACGATCACGGAAGAGCATGATCCCACCGTGTTGCCCCGGGCCTGCAAGAACGCGGTCGAACAGGCTGGCCACCGCGCCGCCCAGGCCCGCGATGCCGGAGCCATGGCGCGCTTTCTCCACTGGCTGTCCGTGGAGGGACCGAAAGGCACGGTCGATGAAATCGACGCCGCCGAACAGCTGCACCGGCTGCGCCACGAAACCGGCGCGCTGCGTGATCTGTCCTTTGATACGATTTCGGGCGCTGGCCCCAACGGCGCCATCGTCCATTACCGGGTGAGCGAGGAAACCAACCGCAAGCTGGAGCCCGGGTCGGTCTATCTCGTGGATTCCGGCGGGCAATATCCGGACGGCACGACGGATATCACCCGCACCGTGTGGATCGGGCCGGATGCACCGCCCGCCGAGGTGAAGGACCGTTTCACCCGCGTGCTCAAGGGCAATATCGCGCTGTCGCGCGCCGTGTTTCCCAAAGGTACGGTAGGCAGCCAGCTCGATGTGCTGGCCCGCCAGTTCCTGTGGGCGAGCGGCATCGATTATGCCCATGGCACCGGCCATGGTGTCGGCAGCTTCCTTTCGGTCCACGAAGGGCCGCAGCGCATCGGCAAGGCGGCAGGCGGGCAAGGCGGCACCGAGCAGGAACTTCTGCCGGGCATGATCCTTTCCAACGAGCCGGGTTACTACAAGGCCGGTGCTTATGGCATCCGCATAGAAAACCTGCTGCTGGTGGAAGAACGGCCGATCGCAGGCGCGGAAGGCACGTTCCATGGTTTCGAGGTGCTCACTCTGGCGCCGATCGAACGCGCGCTGGTCGATTGCTCGCTGCTGACGCGCGACGAAGTGGCATGGTGGAACGCCTATCACGCCCGCGTGATGGAAATTGTCGGGCCGCAACTGGATGGGCCTGAAGCGGCCGGCGTGCTGGAATGGCTCAAGGCGCAATGCGCGCCCTTGTGATGGAAAGCAGTGGGAAAAGGAGTAGTATCGGCTGTCGGTTGTCCATGGCACGTCCGGCGCCCGTGATTCCGACGGTAACGGCCCGGCGGTAACGGCCCGGCGGTAACGGGATGAACTGCATCCGCGTGCCGCAGCCGTAACGCCGGCAGCTTATTTGCTGCCGGATGAACGAGGCACAGTTTTTGCGACAATTGGCGC
>Ga0299912_10002986_pt1 | contig 13880 bp, 10 predicted proteins | sample RVTome_2_FD_207667 | JGI IMG/M metagenome (GOLD analysis project Ga0299912, IMG submission 207667) | Soil microbial communities from uranium-contaminated site in the Upper Colorado River Basin, Wyoming, United States - RVT95D214 (version 2) ...
TCTCGGTCCGCGGCATCATTCCCTGAGAGAGGACGCCCATGGCCAAGAGAAGGATCCACCTCGTTTCGAACGCCCACCTCGATCCGGTCTGGCTCTGGGAGTGGCAGGAAGGCGCCGGAGAAGCCCTGTCCACGTTCCGCCAGGCGGCCGAATTCTGCGAGAAGCACGAGGGTTTCGTCTTCTGCCACAACGAAGCCGTGCTCTACCAATGGGTCGAGGAGTACGAGCCGGCCCTTTTCCGGAGGATCCGCAAGCTCGTCCGGGAGAAAAAGTGGCACGTCATGGGCGGCTGGTATGTCCAGCCCGACTGCAACATGCCGAGCGGCGAGTCGTTCGTCCGCCAGGTCCTCCTCGGCCGGCGCTATTTCTCCGAAAAGTTCGGCGTCGAGCCGCGGACGGCGGTCAACCTCGATCCCTTCGGCCACACCCGGGGCCTCGTCCAGATCCTGGCCAAGAGCGGCTACAGCGCCTATCTCTGCTGCCGTCCCGGCAACAAGGAATGTCCGCTTCCTCGCGACGAATTCGTCTGGGTCGGCTACGACGGCTCCGAGGTCCTGGCCAACCGCGCTTCGGCCCATTACTGCTCGGCCGGCGGCAAGGAGCGGGAGCGGCTCGAAAACTGGCTCGCGGCGAACCCGGAAGGCGGCCTGGTCATCCATCTCTGGGGCATCGGCAACCACGGCGGCGGACCGTCGCGGAAGGACCTCGACGACCTGGCCGCCCTGATGAAAGAGCGCCCGGACCTCGAGCTCGTCCACTCGACGCCGGACGCCTACTTCCGGGAGCTCGAAGCGGAGCGCGCGACGCTCCCCCGCCGTGACAAGGACCTTAACCCCTGGGCCGTCGGCTGTTATACGTCGATGTCCAGGGTCAAGCAGGGCCACCGCCGGCTTGAGAACGAGCTTTATTCGGCCGAGAAAATGGTCACGACGGCCTGGCTCCAGGGCCTCATGCCCTATCCGCGGGCCGCCTTCGAAGAGGTCATGCGCGACCTGGCCTTCACCGAGTTCCACGACATCCTGCCGGGCTCGGCCATCCCGGCCGGCGAGGAGGGCGCCGTTCGCATGATCGGTCACGGCCTCGAGATCCTGGCCCGGCTCAAGGCCCGGGCCTTTTTCGCCCTGGCCGCGGGCGAGCCCAAAGCGGCCGCGGACGAGATCCCCATCTTCGCCTTCAATCCCCATCCGTACCCCGTCCGGACGCTCGTCGAGTGCGAATTCGAGCCCTGGGAGCCGAACTTCGAGAAGACAGTCTGGAAGCCGCGGGTTTACGCGCGGGGGAAAGCGCTCCCCTCGCAGGCCGAGAAAGAGGACAGCAACCTCAGCGTCGAGTGGCGCAAGCGCGTCGTCTTCGAGGCCGAGCTCGCTCCCGGCCGGCTGAACAGGTTCGCCTGCCGCCTCGAAAAAGCGCCGGAAAAGCCGAAGGCGGCGGTCGCAGAGAAGGACGGCGCCGTCACCGTGACGACGGCCGGCCTCACGGCCTCGGTCAACGCCCGCACGGGTCTCCTCGACGTCTATCGGGCGGGGAACATCGAATTCCTCAAGCCGGGCGCGTTCGCGCCCCTCGTCATCCGGGATGACGCCGACCCCTGGGGCATGAAAGTCCGGAGCTTTCGGGCGCTCGAGGGAGCGTTCGCCCCGGCCTCGCCCGAAGAGGCCGCCCGCTTTGCCGGGATCCGGGAAGGCGGCCTCGCCCCGGTCCGCGTCATCGAGGACGGCGAGGTCCGGACCGTCGTCGAATCGATCCTTTCGTACGGGGCCTCGCGCCTCGCCCTCCGCTACAAGATCCCCAAGAGGGGGACGGAGATCGAGGTCGACGTCCGCGTGTTCTGGGCCGAGCGCGACACGATGCTGAAGCTCGGCCTGGCGCCGAAGCTCAGGGCGCCGCGCTTCATGGGCCAGGTCGCCTACGGCGCCGACGAGCTGCCTTCGAACGGCGATGAGGCCGTCGCCCAGAAATGGCTGGCCATCGTATCGGAGAAGGACGGGGCCGCGTTGACCGTCGTCAACGACGGCGTCTACGGTTCGGATTGGAACGGCACGGAGCTCCGCCTGTCCCTCCTGCGTTCCCCCGCCTACGCCGCGGACACCTGGGAGGACAATCTCGCCGTCGCCCGGGACCGGTTCATCCCCCGCCAGGACACGGGCGAGCGGACGTTCCGCTTCTGGCTCGACGGCGGCCCGCTCGGAGAGCGCATGGAGAAGATCGACCGCGAGGCCCTCGTCCACAACGAAGCGCCCTACGTCCTCGCCTACTTCCCGCCGGGCGGAGGGAAGCGGGCGCTCCCGGGAGTCGTCGTCGAAGGCGGCGCGGTCGAGGTCACGGCCTTCAAGAGATCCGAGGACGGCCGGGACGTCGTCGTCCGGCTGTTCGAGCCGACCGGCGCCGCGCGCAAGGCCGTCGTCAAGCTGCCGGCCTTCGGGGCCGTCACGAGGGTCGGTCTCAAGGGCTTCGAGCTCCGGACGCTCCGCTACAACAGGCGGACGGGGAAATTCGCCGAAACCGACCTTCTCGAGCGGAGAACGGGGAAGACTTGACTTCCAAGGAAAGGGTCTACGCGGCTCTCGAAGGGAAGATCCCCGACCGGGTTCCCTATGGGGAATTCGCCGTCGACTTCGACACGGTCGAGCGCGTCCTCGGCCACGAGACGTTCCTCCGGGCCAAGGCCAAGTCCCAGATCGCCTTCTGGGAGGGACGGCACGACGAGGTCGCCGCGAGCTGGCTCGAGGACCATATCGCGCTCCATCGGAAGCTGCCGCTCGACATCGTCACCTTCCCCATGGCGACGTGGGAGATGCCGCCCCCCGGCGAAGGACCGCCGCCGCGGCGGATCGACGCCAACACGTGGGAGGACCGGGAAGGCCGTGTCTACAAGCGGTCGGAGGCGACCCAGGACATCACCTGTGTCCACGACCCGGTCCGGGACGCCCGGGTCTTCACCGCGGCCGAGTTCGAGAAGGAGCCCGAGCCGCCGCGGCGCGACGAGCGGTCCTGGCGGATCCTCGACGCGGTCGTCCGGGAATATCGGGACGAGAAGTTCATTTGCGGGCCGTCGGGAGGCTCGGTCGGCATCGTCTTGTTGGGCGGCATGGAGCGGGGGCTTCTCGAGCTCGCCGCGAACCCTGAGGCCGTCCGGGCGGCCACGCGGTGCCTCGTGCGCCGGCAGGACCTGGCCGACGAGGTCTTCATCCACCCCGACTCCGACGCCGTGATGTGGGCCGAGGACCTCGGCTACAAGACGGGGCCGCTCATCGGGCCGGCCATGTTCAAGGATTTTTTCCTCGAAGCCAACAAGCAGCGGGCCCGGAACGTCAAGGGCAAGTACGGCAAGAAGATCCTCAAGCACTGCTGCGGCAACATCAACATGCTGCTCGATTTCTTTGTCGAGATCGGCTTCGACGCCTACCAGTCCATCCAGCCGACGGCCGGAATGGACATCTGCCGCTTGAAGAAGGATTACGGCGACAGGATCGCGCTCTGGGGCGGCGTCGCCGTCGAGAACCTCGTCGGCGGGACGCCGGAGGACGTCCGCGCCGACGTCCGCCGGGCCATGGAATGCGCCAAGCCGGGCGGCCGCTTCATCCTCGGCGCGAGCCACAGCATCGCCGTGGGCACGCGATACGACAACTACATGGCCATGCTGGACGAACACGGGAAACTGTGCCAGTATTGACGCGGAGGAGCGGATCATGCCTGAGCCCGTATCGTTGGTGATGGTCGGGGTCGGCGGCATGGGCGCGGTCTATGTCAAAGAGCTCCTCGAAAATAAGGATGCCGGGCTCTTCCGCATCGCCGGCGCCGTCGACCCTATGCCCAACCGCTGCCGGCAATATGTCGAGATGCGGGCCATGGGCGTGCCGTGCTTCGTCAGCCTCCAGGATTTCTACAGGAACCGGACGGCCGAGCTGGCCGTCCTCTCCTCCCCCATCCAGTGGCACAAGCCCCAGACCTCGTTCGCCCTGGCCAAGGGCAGTCACGTCCTCTGCGAAAAGCCCGCGGCGGCGACGATCCAGGACGTTCGCGAGATGATCGGGGCGGAGAAGGCCTCGTCCCGTTTCGTCGCCGTCGGCTATCAGTGGTCTTTCAGCTCGGCCGTCCAGGCGCTGAAAGACGACATCCGGTCGGGGCATTTCGGCGCGGCAAAAAGATTCAAGTGCCTCTACCTCTGGCCGAGGGACGAGGCCTACTACCGGAGGAACGACTGGGCGGGAAAGAAACGCGACGCCGAGGGCGCCTGGGTCCTCGACAGCCCGGCCCAGAACGCCATGGCCCACGACCTTCACAACATGTTCTACCTCCTGGGACAGGGGACGGACGCAGGCGCCAGGCCCGTCGAGGTCGAGGCCGAGCTCTACCGGGCCAATGCCATCGAGAATTTCGATACGGCCGCCGCGCGCGTCCGGACGGCGGAGGGCGTCGAGATCCTCTTCCTCGCGAGCCACGCCTCGAGCGAGGACAGGGGGCCGGTCGCGCGCTACGAATTCGACAAGGCTGTCGTTCGCTGCGACAGCCGGACCTCGGGCCTGTGGGCCGAATTCGCCGACGGGACGCGCAAGGACTACGGCGTCCCCGACGCCGAGCCCATGAACAAGCTTTGGCGGTCGATCGCCGGCGTCCGTGACGGGACGCGGCCGCTCTGCGGGCTGGAGGCGGCCTCGAGCCAGATCCTGTGCATGAACGGCATGCAGGAGTCCATGCCGGAGATCCGCGATTTCCCGGCCGGGCTCGTCCGCGCCGTCGAAGCGGAGGGCAAACGCCGGATGGTCGTGGAGGGGCTCGACGAGGCGCTGGGGAGCTGTTACGAAGCCGGCCGGCTCCCGTCCGAGTTGGGCGTTCCGTGGAGCGCGAAAGGGACGGCTATCGACCTCAGGGAATACGCGGCCTTCCCCTCGCATTGAGCGGCATGCGGATCGAGATCCAGAAGATCGTCTACCCCGGCCGCCGTCTGGGCCTGGCCGAAGGGAAGGTCGTCTTCACGGATCGGGGGCTTCCCGGCGAAGCCGTCGAAGTCGAGGTTTTCAAAGACCGGAGAAGCTACGCCGAGGCGCGGACGGTCCGGATCGTCGAGCCCTCGCCGTCGCGGGTCGAACCGCGCTGCGCCCATTATCTCGCCTGCTCGCCCTACCAGGACATGGATTACGCCCTCGAGCTCGAGGTGAAGAGGGCCCAGGTCGCGGAGATCATGTCCCGCGAGCTCAAGCGCCCCTTCGAGAACCTGAGCGTGACGCCGTCACCCGAGATCTGGGGCTACAGGAACAGGATCCGGCTGGGGGTCCTGAGGGAGGGCGGCGCGGCCAGGTTCGTCTACAACGAGCCCGGAGAGCGGGCCTCGTTCGTGGCCGTCGACAGGTGCCATCTCGTCCCGGACAGGGTGAACGACCTGCTGGCCCGCATCCTCGAGATCATCGAGGGCGGGCCGTTCGCCTCCGTCGAGGGCGTCGAGGTCAGGACGAGCCGGTCGAGCGGCGAGTCCCTCATCGTCTGCGACCTCGCCGCGGGAGCCGAGGCGGCGGGGCTGGGAGAGGCCTTGGCCGGGATCAAGAAGGAATTCGTCCTGGCGGGGGCGGTCGCCTCGATCTACGATGGGAAAAAGTTCCGGGACGAGCGGCTCTTCGGGCGGGACTTCATCGAGGAGAGCGTCCGCGGCCTGACGTTCCGGATCGGCGCCCGGTCCTTTTTCCAGGCCAATATCGGCATCCTCGAGCGGGTATTCGACGACATCGCGGCCGCCGTAGCCCCTCAAGCCGAGGCGGTCGTCGCCGATCTCTACTGCGGCCTGGGGACGTTCGGCATCTTTCTGGCGAAAAAGGCCCGGGAGGTCTTCGGCGTCGAGTCGGAGGCCGGGAACATCGCCTTCCTGAAGAAGAACCTGGCTCTCAACCGCGTCGGGAACTTCGCCGTCTGCGAAGGAACGAGCGAGGACTGGCTCCCGGAGATCCTGGAGAGGACGCCCGGCGTCGTCATCCTCGACCCGCCGCGCAAGGGTGTCGATCCGGGGATCGTCCGGGGACTCGTCGAGGACCCGGTGCCGCTCCTTCTCTACCTGTCGTGCAATCCGACGACGCTGGCCCGTGATCTCAAGGGGCTCCTCGAGGCGTACGCCGTCGCCGACCTGCGCGTCTACGACTTCTTCCCCCACACCCCCCACATCGAGACGCTGGCGATCCTCGAACGCCGTGGGTCCCTCTCCTGAATCGGGGCCACCAGAGCCCCTCATCAGCCGGGCGGCGGTGCCGGCTATTCCTTGAAACGCCCGGCCAGCTGACCACAGGCCGCGGCGATGTCGCTGCCCTTGGACAGGCGCAGGATGGTGTTGACTTTCCGTTCCTCGAGCCAGCGCTTGAAGCGGGCGACGTCGGCCTCGGTCGGCGTCTCGAACTCCCGGCCTTCTACGGGGCTGTAGGCGATCAGGTTGACCTTGGCCCGGAGCCGGCGGGCGATCGCGGCCAGGCCGTCGGCGTCGTCGAGGGAATCGTTGAGGCCGCGGATGACGATATACTCGAGCGTGATCATGCGGCCGCCGGAATGGACGTACTCCTCGGCCGCCCGGACGACCTCCTCGAGGGGGAAGCGGCGGTTGATGGGCATGAGCCGGTCGCGGAGCCTGTCGGTCACGGCGTGGAGGGAGAGCGACAGGTTGACCTGGAGGTCGAGGGCCGCGAGCCGCTTGAACGAGTCGACGAAACCCGCCGTCGAGACGGTCAGGCGCCGGGCGGCGATGCCCAGCCCTTCGGGCGCGTTCATGATGCGCAGGGCTTTCTCGACGTTGGCCCAGTTGTCGAGGGGTTCGCCCATGCCCATGAAGACGAAGTTCGTCGGCGCCAACCCGAGCGAGTGCTGGAGATAGAGGACCTGGCCGGTGATCTCGGACGGGGCGAGGTTGCGCTTGAAGCCGTGGAGGCCGCTGGCGCAGAAGGCGCAGGCGAACTTGCAGCCGACCTGGGTCGAGAGGCAGACCGTCAAGCGCTTCCGCGCCGCGATGAGGACGGTTTCGATGTGCTCGCCGTCGCGGAGCCGGAAGAGGAATTTCGTCGTCCCGTCGGAGGACTCGCGCTTGTCGGCGAGCTCGAGGGCGACGATGCGGAAGCGGGAGGCGAGCTTCTCGCGCAGATCTTTGGATAGGCTGGTGAAATCCTCAAACTTCGCCGCCCTCTTCTTGTAAAGCCAATCGAAGATCTGGGACGCCCGGAACGGTCTCTCCCCCATCCGCTCGAGCTCCGCGCGCAGCTCCTCGAACGTCAAGTCGCGGATGTCCTTCTTCTGCGGCGCTTCCATCTTTTGCCGCTCATTATACCTCCCTCCCCAATTGAAAAGAATAGGCCGAGGGACGTTGCCCGGGCAGCGTCCCCTCGGCTCTACCGGATGTTCACCATGAGCCAGAGGAGGAGGATGATGACGCCGACGAGGAGCCAGCAGCCGCCGAAGCCGATGACGTCGATGAGCTTCGGCTTCATGATCTCCCAGTTCGAGCCCGGCTTGAGCTTCCGTTTTTCGACCTCCTCGTAGTGTTCGACGGCGTGCCGCAGGGCCCGCTCCTCCTCCTCGGGCGTCGGCTGGACCGGCGTGTGGACCCGGGCGAAGAAGCGGTCGAGGTCGGACTTGGGCACCGGTTTCGTCACGGCGCTCAGCAGGAAGAGCAGGAGGAACGGGAACAGGGCGTCGAAGCCGAAGCGGACCGCGCTCAGCTGGGCCTTTGAGGAACCCGAGAAGTCGGCGCCGAACCAGCTCAGGACCCAGAGCTCGGCGTGGAAGCGGCCGATGCCGATGCGCGGCGAGGCCGGGTCCGTCGCGTCGCGGCGGGCGACCTTCTCGTAGAAAATGCCCTCGGGCGGGCTGGTGTGCTCCTTGCGGATGACCTCGCCGACCTTGGCCGCCCGGCCCGCTTCGACGTCCTCCCGCACGGCCTGCGTCGTGATGGTGACCGTTTGCGCCCGGGTTTCGCGGAGGAAGCCCGGCCGCGTCCTCGCCCACTCGAGCGACTGGAAGACATTGGGGACGAAGGCGTAGATCGCGAAGCAGATGAAGACCTGGGCGATGACGGCCGTCCTGGTCACCCGCCGCCAGAGGAAGCCCAGCCAGATGGCCGCGCCGAAGATGGCCGGGAGCGAGATGAAATACTTGAAGAGGTCGAGGAGGTTGCCGATGAAGAGGGCCACGCCCACGCCCCCGAGGAGGGTCGCGCCGATGGCGACGCGGCCGACGTTGATGAGGTGGCGGTCGGACTTGGGTTTGACGAAGGGCTGGTAGAGGTTGCGGATGAAAAGCGCCGAATACGCGACGCTCGACCCGGCCAGACTCGACATTTTCGCCGACAGGACGCCGGCCATCATCAGCCCGATGGCCCCCGGGAAGAGCAGGTCCATCGTCATGTGGCCCCAGATGAGGTCGGGGTCGTGGAGCTTGCCGGAGTAGAGGGCGATGGCCAGGAGACCGGTCAGGGCCCAGAAGATCATGATGAAGCGCTTGAAGAACATGCCGCCGATCATGCCGACGCGGGCCGTCATCTCGTTCTTGGCCGAGCCGGCCGTCTGCATGCCCGAGGCGACGGCGATGATGGAGACGAGGTTGGCCAGGACCATGGCCAGGATGGTGTACCAGGCGTATTCGCTCGTCGCCGCCGACCCGAAGAGCCGGAACATGAAGTCCGGGACCGAAGCGTGGAGGCCGGCGAAGCCGCCGACCCGGTGGAGGGCAATGGGAATGAGCATCAACGAGAACGTCGTCAGGAGGAACCCCTGGATGACGTCGGTGATGGCCGCGGCGAGAAAGCCGCCCATCATCGTGTAAACGGCGACGATCACGGTGTAGACGAGGTAGATCCCCACCGAATCGGTGTAGGAGATGAAGGCCTTGAGCTCGCCCTTCTTCTGGCGCTCGCCGAGCTCGGTCAGGCGTTCCTCGTCGGCCGGGGCCAGATCGGACTTCTCCGCTTTCGCCTTGAGCGCCTGATATTCGTTGAACAGGTCGACGCTTTGTCTCTCCTGGAGGGTGTATTTCTCGACCGGCTTGGGCGTCAGGGCCATCATCGTCTTGGCCGCGACCATGTAGCCGACGCCGTTGCCGAGGAAAGCCATGAACAGGGTGAAGACGGCGAAGGCGGCGCCCAGGAACCGGCTCTTGAAGCGCTCGGCGAAGAAATCGCCGATGGTCACCAGCCGGACGCGGCGGAAGAAGGCCGTGGTGAACCAATAGAACGGCGTCAGGAAGAGGACGAGGTACTGGATCCACATGCCCCCGATGCCCTGACGGTAGACCTCGCGGGAGACGATGATGGCCTGGTCGGCGTTGGTCGACGTCCCCAGGTTGAGGAAGAACTGGTAGAACTTGCCCAGGCGGCGGCCGGCGACGTAGAAGTCCTCGGTCGTCTTCGTCCTGCGCGAGGCCCGCCAGCCGAGCCCGAGGACGATGAGGATGAAGACGAGGACGATGGCGAAATCGAGGACGTGCAATCCGACGATCGTCATGTTAATTCGGGGACACAATACTCAAGGCCCGTTTATAGCACGCCCTTGATATCATGGTCAATCATACGGGAACAGAGCGCGGCTGTATGGGATTGACGTGCGAGGGCGTCTCTGCTATACGATGACATCCATGTTCGAATCCCTCGCGGCGTCCCGCTCGCTCGGCGAGATCCTCGCCCTCGCCTCGGGATTCGTCTGGGCCGTGGCCGTCATCCTGTTCCGCATCAGCGGCCGACGCGTCCATCCCATCGGGCTCAACCTGTTCAAAACGTCCCTGGCCCTCGTCATCATGGCCCCGACCCTGCTCGTCCTGGGCGAGCCGCTCTTCCCGGACGTCCCGGCCGCGACCACGGGCCTCCTCCTCCTCAGCGGCATCCTGGGCATCGCCGTATCCGACACGCTTTTCTTTCACGCCCTCAACAGGCTCGGGGCGAGCCTTACGGCCATCGTCGACTGCTTCTACAGCCCGTTCGTCATCGGCCTGTCCTTCCTTTTCCTCGGCGAACGGCTGACGGTCTGGCAGCTCGTCGGCGCGGCGCTCGTCGTCTCCGCGGTCCTGACGATCTCGAGAGAAAAGAGCGCGGAGAAGCTGGACGGGAAAAACCTCGTCGTCGGCATCCTCTACGGCGTCCTGGCCATGTTCTTCGTCGCCTTCGGCATCGTCATGGTCAAGCCCGTCCTGGGGACGGTTTCGGTCTTCTGGGCGACCCTCGTCCGGCTCGCCGGCGGCTCGATGGCGCTCGTCCTCATCGTCCCCTTCCTCAGGAACCGGCGGGCCATTTTCGCCCCCCTGGCCGAGCGCCGCAACTGGAAAGCCCTCATCCCGGCGGCCTTCTTCGGTTCCTACCTGTCGCTCGTCCTGTGGATGGGCGGCATGAAATACGCCAAGGTTTCGGTCGCGGCCGTCCTCAACCAGCTCAACACGATCTTCATCGTCATTATCGCCGCCGTTTTCTTGAAGGAACGCCTGACGGGATGGAAGATCGCCGCGGTCATCATGGCTTTAGTCGGGGCCTATTTGGCCTCGATGCCCTTTTAGCCGGGACTCTTCATCAGCCCGGACTGGGCGAAGAACATCACGCTTTGCGCCGCGCCTCCGGCGCCGTCTCGGCTCGCGAATTCTCCAGGCCGAGGCCGGCCGATAAAAGGATCAGCTCTTGGTCGCCAGCTTGGCCTGGATCCAGAAGGAGCGTATCATGTAGCGAGGGTCGCGGTTGTATTCGCTGGCCGGGATCTGGCCGGGCCGGGATCCGACGCCGCCGCTGTCATCGCCCGATTCGTCGGAGAAGCCTCTGTCCGAGGATACGCCTCGCTCGCTGGAAGTGACGCTCCTGTCGGACCGGCCGGCCATCATGTCCCTCAGGATCTGGTTGGTCATGCCGCCCCATTCAAAACCGAGCAGGATCGATTGGCCCGGTTCGGCGCCGATCCCGCCCAGCTGGTTGACCCGGCTGAGGGGGATCCTGAATTCACAAACCGACAGGCGTCCCTTCTCGATCGTCCGGAAGATCGGAGGATCGGTCTCGACCGCCGGGTCGGCCGGCGCGACGGCCTTTTTCGGCTTGATGATCTCTTCCGAGAAGACGATATGGGTGGCTTTCTTGCGGATCTCGGCCTTCTGCTCCTCGGTCAGGACCTGCCCCCGTTGTTGCAGGTTGGCGATCAGGCCTTCCGCCGTCAGCTGCTTCTTCTGGAACAGGATGCCGAAGTCCTTGCTCTTCTTCGCCCCCGTCGTGAAGTAGATCTTCATGCCCGTGTAATCGAGCGTGGACTTGTACAGCGGGTTCTTGAAGACCATGATGATGTAGAGGTTCCGCTCGTCGTTCCTGAGGGCGTACTCGACTTTCGACTTATCGTCGATGACGGGCGTCGATTCGTCCCATTCCTGGGCGACGCCGTCGATGGTCACGGGGACGGGCGCCCAGAGGCTTTCGACGGCCTGCCCGGCGGCCGGGCCGGCAGCCGCGAGAACCGTAAAAGCGGCCAGAGCCAGGGTGAATGCCGTTCGTTTTCCAAACATACCGACCTCCTCGGGCTCGTCGAGCCCATTCGATGCAAAGTCCACTACATGACAATTATAACATATTCCGCGTCAAGGCGAACGGTCCCAGGCCTCGAAAACGGCGGCCACGTTCTCGGGCCGGGCGCCGACGCCGAACTCGCACTGGGCGATGACCCCGCCGTGCCGGTCGAAGGCCCGCTTCGCTCGCCGGACCGCCGCCCGGACGTCGTCGGGCGTCCCGTAAGGAAGGAGGTGCTGGCGGTCGACCTCCCCCCAGAACGTGATCTTGCCGGCGAAGCGGCGGCCGAGGTCCTCGACGTCCATGCAAAAGACCTGGGAATTGATCGCGTCGACGCCGATCTCGACGATGTCCGGGAATATCGCGGCGATGTGCCCGTCGGAGTGCATGAAGATGTACTTGCCGTGCTTGCGGGCGATCTTCGCGTAATCGCGGTAGAGGGGCTTGAAGACCTCGCGCCAGAGGCCGGGCGAGATGAGGAGCGCATTCTGGCTGCCCCAGTCGTCGGCGAAAACGAGGGCGTCGACCTCGGTCGAGGCCCAGATCTCGAGCTCTTCCTTGAAGAAGCCGTGGATTTTCTCGAGGAGCCGGACGAGTCCTTCGGGGCGCTCGGCCAGGTCGGCGTAGAGGTTTTCCGAACCGCGGAGGAACTGGAGCTCCTCGAAGGGCCGGACCGAAGTTTTGGAAAGGACGAAAGCGCCGGAGGCCGCGCAGAAGTCATCGACCTTTTTGACGTCGACGCTCAGCTTCTCCCGGGGGACGCGGACCGCGTCGAGGTCGGCCCAGGTCTTGAGGATGGGGTCCTTGACCTGGCCGATGATGCCGGCCTGCTTGTTCTCGAAGCGGCAGCCCCACTCGTCGATGTAGACGCCGGGCTCGTATTCCTGTCCCGACGTCCTCAACGGTTCCCTTAGAAAGGCCGGGCATTGGACGATGTCGTCAGGGTACTTTTTCCGTATGGCGGCCAGCTCCGCCGGCCAGGTCATCTCGGCCCAGGGCAGGACCCAGAGCTGGCGGGGGATCCTCGCCGGCGAACGGAATTCGAGGCTGTCAGCGACGAGTTCGCGCGAGGTCATGTCCATGGGGGCGGCGGCCTTGGTCCGGGGCGACAGCGCCGGGCGCCGTCAGGCGGCGATGAGCCGGCCGATCTCCTCGACGGCCGACGCGGCGTCGGGGGCGTAGCCGCGGGCCCTGATCTGGCTGGCGTAGTCTCGGGTGACGGGCGCGCCGCCGATGACGACGGGGATCGTGAGGCCGGCCTTTTCGACGGCCTCGACGACGCTCTTCATCTGGACCATCGTCGTCGTCAGCAGGGCGGAGAGGGCGATGGCCCCGGCCCCGCTGGCCTTGGCCGCTTCGAGGTACTTCTCGGGCGCCACGTCGACGCCGAGGTCGACGATCTTGTAGCCGTTGCCGCGGAGCATCATGGCCACGAGGTTCTTGCCGATGTCGTGGAGGTCGCCCTTGACCGTCCCGATGACGACGATGCCCCGGGGCTTGACGCCGGCCCTGACGAGATGGGGCTCGAGCTTGGCCAGCCCCGCGTTCATGGCCCGGGCGGCGACGAGGACCTCGGGGATGAAGACCTCGTTGTTCTTGAACTGGACGCCGAGACGTTCCATCCCGGGGATGAGGCCTTCGTTCAGGATCTTGGCGGCCGGCAGTCCGGCGGCCAGGGCTTGGTCGACGAGCGACTCGACCTCGGCTTTTTTCCCTACGATCAGGGCTTCCTGCATCTCCTTGAGCATCTCGACTCTCCTCTCCGGCGAACGAAGGTGGTTATCTATTTTTCCCCGTAGATGAACGGAAAGCTGACGAAGATCTGAAGGTTCGATGTCCGGACGGCAACAACCGCGGCGGGGTCCTTGAGAATGTCGGCCAGCCCCGCCTGATAGCGGACGTGGAAGACGAGCCCCTCGCCCCGGCGCGGCTTGGTCATGACCCAGGAGGCCTCGAAGACGAGCCCGTAGTCGAGCGACCGGTATTCGTCGGAGACGTCCCTCTTGTAGCGCAGTTCTTCGCCGGTCGCGAGATCCGCCCGGAAACGCTCTTCGGCGGAGGTCCGGAACCCGACGAAGGGACCGGCGGCCAGGTGGATTCGACCGCCCAGCCGGTATTTCGCGAGGACGGGGATGTCCACGTAGTTCAGGACGAGCGCGCTCCCGTCGGGCGGATCGAAAAAGGGGTCGAGCCCGGGGTCGCCGGTCGTGAGCAGGGGGATCCCGGTGACGCCCTTCCGGGAGACGGGCGTGACCTCGGGGACGAGAAAGAGCTTGCCGCTGAGCTTTATCGTGGCGAAGAGGCCGAGGTTGGCCCCGCCCAGCCGCTCCGTGTCCTCGGTCCCTTTCAAGGTGCCGCAGCTCATGCCGAGCTTCAGACTGAAGTAGAGCCTTTC
>Ga0299912_10002987_pt1 | contig 13879 bp, 11 predicted proteins | sample RVTome_2_FD_207667 | JGI IMG/M metagenome (GOLD analysis project Ga0299912, IMG submission 207667) | Soil microbial communities from uranium-contaminated site in the Upper Colorado River Basin, Wyoming, United States - RVT95D214 (version 2) ...
GTTGAGATCCGTTTAGAAAAAGTACTTTTAAAAAATCAATCACTTGAACCCTTGAATCCTCGAATCCTTGACCCCTTTCTCCCAACTAATTGGGAGAAGAACCGAATTTCACAACTCCCTTCTTAATCTCTTCAATCTTTTTTCTGATTGACCCGTTCTGTGGGTCGCTCGGGTTTAGCGCTAAATATCTCTCCCAATATTTTTGAGCTTTTGGGTAATCCTTCAGCTTGTCAAAATAGAGAAGACCAAGATTCTTATGGACTTCTGCATTTTCCGGATCCAGATCCAGGACTTTCTGATACTCTTCAACGGCCTTCTTCAGGAGGTTCCGCTTGCTGTAAAGATAACCCAGATTATTATGTAGGCCAGGGTGGTAGGGATTGATTTCGATTGCCGCCTTGAACTCTTCAATGGCCTCATCGATCGATCCCAATTTAATGTAGACAGCTCCGAGATTATTCCTTGCCTCAATAAAATAGGGATGCAAGGCAATGCATCTTTGGTAAGACTGCACTGCTCCCTCATGATCCTTCAGCTGCTCTTTTGTCTGACCCAAATGAAAATAGACGTCAAAATGATATGGAGAAAAAACTTTCGCCCTTTCAAAACTCCATAAGGCCTCTTCCCAATCCTTATACTCCAAAAAAAGCCTTCCCCATTTTAGATAGTAGTCCCCAATGGCCGGCCTCACCGAATAGAAGATCCCTGTAACAAGACACACCAAGATCCCAAATCCGATGAGCCCCCGCAATAATTTCGATCTTATCGAAAAAGCGATCGGGGTATCGGTCATCTGACTCTTTGTTTCCTTCACGGATTGATAGATGACCTCCAGGAAGCCGACAGCCATCCAGAAAGTGACCCCGGAGGCGGGATTTTGTAGATTAAAATCGAAAAGAGATTGCACAAGGGTAGCAACAATCCCCATGGTCAAAGCTAAAGCGATAAGAAAATGCCGATCGAAATCCCCCTTTTGGATGATCCACAAGGACATTCTTCCGATCATCAATAGAATCCAGGCGAAGGCGAGAAAACCAACGATCCCGACCTCTGATAAAATCTGGAGGTACTCGTTATGGGCCTCTTCGACGCGGGTGTTCAACCCCGACAACGCCCACTCTCCCCGGTCTCGATAGCGGGGGTAGACATATTTAAAATTTCCAAACCCCGACCCCAGAAAGAGATTCTCCTTGATCATCTCAATCGTATTTCGGTACATATAGAGTCTCGCCTGCCCCGAGAACGTCTTATCGATCTCAGCCACTCCCAGTTTTGAAAAGAGTCGATTGAGGAACGAATCTTTGATTAGGTTTAGACCGCCCTTTGATTGCACGATGACATTCTTCAATCGGAGGGTAGAATTTTCACTCCCAGGCACCCATCTCAATTTAAGGTCCTCATCATATGGGGTCGATGAGAAATAGATATCCTCTCGTTTGAGATGATTCCATCCCCCTTTATTCTGCTTTAGATAAATGGGGGAAGAGTCTGTCCGTTCCCCATGAAGATTCACATACCCTGGTTTGTCAGGGCTTCCTTTGACGATCCTGAAGTCAAATTCAATTCGAATGGGTTGGTTGGCTGGGATTTTTGACCCATCAATCGAATGAATATAATAGCCGGCAGGGTTAATATATTTCACCCTTAGAGTGAGGGCCGTCGGAAAGATGAAGAAGATGAAAAACAAGAGAATGGGAAGGGAAAAGAGCGATATGAGGACGCCTCTTCTTTTCCCATAAAAGAAAGGATACCTTTCCAACCATTTATGGATCATGATGACAGCGACTAATAGGAAGGAGAGGATAAACCCTACAAGTCCACCGCGACTCTTTGTGAGGAAGAGGTGATAGATCATCAGGAGAGCACTCATACCAAAAACCAGTCTCCGGATTCGAGAACGAGAAAGAAGGGAGAAAACACCGGAGAGGGGAATCAATAAGATCAAATATTGGGCAGCCGGGTTTCGATGGCCGAGTGTCGAAAAGGGTATATAAGGGGTATAGTAGTAGCCCTTGAGTAAAGGCTCAAACCCAAAATACTGTAAGATTCCATAGCCGCTGACGATGATTCCGACCAGACAGATGGTGAAGACCCAGGCCTCGATCTTCTCTTCACGAATATGATGGATGACGATGAAATAAACCATGATGTAGGCGAAGATCTGCCATAGCAGGTTTACTCCTCCGGGCACGCTCAAAGCAAAGGTTAATGAAGAGATCGAGATGAGGAAATAGATGAAGATCGGATAGGCAAGCATCGATCGTTCAAATGAAAAACGTCCTTCCAAGCTCATCTTTAGGAGCCAGCAGGCCCATAAAACAGAAACAAGGATTTGAGCGATCACAACCTTGGGAAGGGTATAGGTCGTCAGTTGGAAACTGAAAAAGAGAGGAACCAGTATGAGGAGAAGGGAAAAAGCCCCACGAATAATGATGTCAAAAACAGATTTTTTCTCCATGGCATTATCAGTAGGCATGCCTGTTGACCAACCCTTTAAACATCGTCAGAAAGAGGATGCGAAGGTCGAAAGAGATGGACCAGTTTTCAATATAGTAGAGATCATGTTCAATCCTTTTCTCTAGGGAGGTATTCCCTCGCCACCCGTTGACCTGGGCCCATCCTGTCACTCCTGCTTTAATCTTATGGCGCAACATATATTTCGGGATCTTATGCTTGAATTGATCGATCAGCTCAGGCCGTTCCGGTCTGGGTCCCACCAAACTCATCTCTCCCTTTAGGACATTAAACAACTGGGGCAGCTCATCGAGGCTCGTCTCTCTCAAGATCTTCCCGATGGGTGTTCTTCGGGGATCATCAGATTTGGCCCACACAGAACCAGTCTCCTTCTCAGCGTCAACCACCATCGAGCGGAACTTCAGCATCTCAAAAATCTCGCCATCCAATCCCATCCTCTTCTGTTTATAAAAAACGGGACCAAGGGACGTCACTTTGATCACCGCTCCAATGACGAGCAATACGGGACCTAAGATAAGAATCCCTGCAAAAGCCAGAACAATATCGAGCGCCCTTTTTGCGATCTTTCCCCATCCATGAAGGGGAGTATCTTGAATATTGATAATGGGAAGACCATCCAAGTCATCGATCCCGCCCCCTAATCGGATGAAGTCATAAAGATCGCTCACCACTTTGATATCCACCAGCTCATTCTTAAGGGAGGACAGTATATGCATAATCTTCTCATGTTGATGAAAGGGGAGGGCAATATATACCTGATCGATCTTCTGCTGATTCAACACCTCGTGAAGTCCCTCAAAAGTCCCGATCACTCTGAGTCCGTTTGCGATCTGCCCCACCTTCTCCCCTGATTCACTGAGAAAACCAACGGCCTTTAACCCCAGTTCTGAATGGATATCGAATGAGCGAAGAAGTTTTTGACCAAGCTCTCCTTCTCCAATGATGAGGACATATCTCAAATTGTACTCTCTTCTTCGAAGGGCCTTCAATAGACTTCGAGAGAGAACCCTCAACAGGCCTACCAAGAAGATACTCAAGACCCAAAAGTATATAATGGTCAATCTTGAGTACCGGTACTCTTTGAAAAAATAGGTCAAAAAAACAAAAATCAGAAGGGAAATGGTGAGGGCTTTGATGATTTCACTGATCTCCTTTGGTATCGTGGAAAGTCTTCTGGGCCGATAAAGCCCAATGAGATGGAACACCACGCTACAAACGAGTAAGAGGATGACCATAAGCGGCAGGTGTTGACCCCAAGAAGGGACCCCCTTCGTCACTTCTATGATCCCTGCCTCAAACCTCAACAAATAAGCCAAAAGCCAAGATAGGGCGACGGCAAAAAGATCTGAGATAAATAGAAGTGAGATGAAAACTTGATTATACTTCTTAAGCAATCGGGCTGCCTCCCTGATCTGATCGAAATTCTCGATACTTCTCATCAATAAAGGAACGGATCTTATCCCTGAAGTTATTCTTGTGAAATTGTAATGCATTTCTTCTGATCCGCTGGCCATCAAATTGATCGATATTCCTTTCAAAAAGATCAATCGCTTGGATCAGGGATTCGGGAGTTGGAAAATCAAAGAAGACCCCGGTGGGGTTCTCCTTAGGAAACGGAATGACACTTTCTAAGACTCCTCCTCTCCCATAAGCGATCACGGGTTTTCCACAGGCCTGGGCTTCTACTGGGGCAATCCCGAAATCTTCCTCCCCCGGAAAGATGAACGCCTTGCACCCCCTGTAATAATCCCTTACCTCTTCATTGCCCTGCCACCCCAAAAATTCGATATTCTTCTTCGCCAACTTTTCCAATTTTTTCCTCTCCTGTCCATCTCCAATGATCAACAGAGGCTTCCCCAATCGATTAAAAGCCTGGATAACGAGATCAACCCTCTTATATGGAGCAAAGGCTGTGACCATCAAGAAATAATTACCCTTTTGATCGGGATTGGGCAATGGTTGAAAAAAATCACAATCCACAGGAGGATAGATCACGATCGATTCTCGACCGTAAAATTTTTTTATCCTTCTCTGGACATGTCTTGAAATGGCCACAAAAAAATCGACTCTGTGGCTCGATGTCACATCCCATATCCTCAAATAATTTGATAAAAATGGGACGCAAACCTTCTGAAATGCAAGGCCAGCCTTTTTAAAATATTCAAAATGCATATCCCACACGTATCTCATTGGAGTGAAGCAGTATGAGATATGAAGGGAATCTGGCATGGGAAGAATTCCTTTGGCAACGCAATGACTAGTGCTGACCACAAGGTCATATCCTTTGAGATCAAACTGTTCGATGGCTGTGGGGAAAAGAGGGAGGTAATATCGATAATATTTCGAAGCCATGGGAAATCTCTGAATAAAAGAGGTCTTGATGTTCATCCTCTCAATGACCGGGGATAATTGATTCTTGACATAGAGAAGCGTATAGAGGTCTGCCTCAGGGTAAAGTTCACAGAGGATTTCAAGGCACTTTTCCCCTCCTCGCATACCAGTAAGCCAGTCATGGACAAGAGCAACTTTCAATGGATGACCTCTTTAGCATATTTGTCAATGATTCGCGTCAAAATGAGCAAAATGAAATAAGAGCTTAGGGATCGATTTTTTCTGAAAAAATATAATCGGCTTTTACGAATCTCATTTTCTATGAACGAGCTCTGATCTGACATCGCATGAGGGCTGAGGTGATAAGCCTTGATTTCCGGGTAAAAATAGACCTCCCATCCTTTTTTGTGAGCTTGAAGACAGAAGTCCATGTCCTCGTAGTACATAAAATACTTCTCATCTAAACGGCCAATGTCTCCAATTAATCGATCCCGAATAAGCATGAAAGCGCCCGTCACCCAATTGCATTTCCCAGTCTTATCATAGCCCCACAAATCGTATTTTCGCATTCGCCGAGGGAGAACCATTCTGTATAGTATCGAGAATAATGTGGGGAAAGATCCTTTCGAATATTGAAGGGAGCCGTCTCGATTCAGCAACTTGCAACCGCATATGCCCATCTCAGGGTGATCTCTCATGAAATCGATCATGGGGTGAAGGGAGCCGGACTGGATCATGACATCGGGGTTAAGGAGTAGGATGAAGTCTCCCGAGCTTCTCTCCAGCCCCATATTGACGGCCTTGGCAAACCCATAGTTTTCAGAATTCTCTAACAAGGTGACGGCATTTTTAAATCCCTTCACGACCGTTTTTGTTTGGTCCGTCGATTTGTTGTCAATTAAGAAAATCTCGTGTCTTAACTCTCTCGCTGCCTTCTCAACGGAATTCAAACAATCTAAAATGTACTGTTCAGAGTTGCAAGTGACGATAACGATGGACAAGTCCATAAATCAGACCACACTCACGATGTGTTTGAAAAGGGAGCGTTTATTCATGATTGTTTCCAAGTAACTTGAAGATACCCTTCTTTTCCTTTGAATCTCCTTCCTTTTCTGAAGAGTTAATCTGATCTGTTTAAATGCATCCATTTTCGAACGGAGATATATCCCTCCTTGATTTTTCAGCAGGTAGTAAAGGAAAGCCAAGACGACATACACCATATGGGAGGGGAGGTACTTCACGAGGAGAGGAAGGGGCATATTCTTTAGAAAGACAAGCTCCATGTTTCGTTGTCCATAATAAAGAGTGAAATCATTTTTCGTCCCAGCCGTCCCCCCGACATAGTGGGTGACGATGGCCGTAGGGACATACAGACACTTAAAACCCATTAACTGAGCCCTAAAACTCATATCCACATCTTCGTATACACAGAAAAAATCTTCATCGAAAGAACCTACTTCGTCCAGCATGGATCGGCGGTAAAGGGCGGCCCCGCCACAAGCGCCAAAAACCAGCTCTTCTTGAAGAAATCTCTTCGTCTCAACATCATGCCCCCTTTTGATGGCCACTCCGTATCGTGTGTAGGTATCTCCGACTGTATCGATCGCCGTTCCCATGGAGCACAATATCCTGGACGCACAACACCCTATCGCTTTAGAAGAATGGATACCTTTTACAAGCTCCTCTATCCACTTGGAGTCCGCGATGGTATCGTTATTCAATAGAGCAATGAATTCGCCCTTTGCCTTCTTTATTCCTTCATTCACGGCCCCTGAAAATCCTTTGTTATAGGTTAGGGATATAACCTTGACTTCAGGAAATGATCCTTTGACCAATTCTATTGAGCCATCGGATGAACCATTATCTATCATGATGATCTCAAGGTCCTGAAACGTTTGAGCCCTCAAAGACCTCAAACATCCTTCTATGAAATCTTTTCCGTTCCAATTGGGTATGATGACAGAAACCATTCTCAATCCACCCCAAAACCATTGCTCACAGTGACGAAAGCATCCTAAGCAATCAGGCTCAAGGGAACCCTCCACTGATCCCTTCAACCATCAGCTGTCAGTATTCCACTTTTAGCTTCTGAATGACGACCTAGGAATGTGTCAAGAATATGTACCATGGATTCAACGCGGTGATCCCAAGTATTTTCACTGGCAATCCTTTTCCTTTCAAAAGCCTTTTTTTCTGAATCTTCAAACAGAGACTGCTGGATTTTCATCTCCATCTCTTTCGCATTGGTATAAAACTCCACCCACGAGCTGAAGGGCTCCAGCTCCGGCAGGGGGGATGAAACCACGGGTTTCCCCGCAGCTAAATATTGATGAAATTTTGTAGGGTAAATCCTTTTGGTAAATTCATTTACTTTGAAAGGGATCAGACAGACATCGAAGATCCTCAAGTATTTCGGGAGTTCTTTATACTCTTTCTCTCCCAGCCAATGGATACTGGGAGCGCTTTTCATGATCGGAGAAAAGCGCTTTGATGTTAGGGGGCCAATGATAACAATTGACCAATCCGGTCTTGCCCGGGCCAAATCGATCAACGTATTGAAATCCAACCATTCTCCGACCGTGCCGACATAGCCCAAGACGGGCTTTTTGATCATTGCAATATCAGAGGGGATCTCCGGATTCAAATGCTCGCTGAGAAATAATCCGATATCCACTCCATTTGATATTAGAAAACAGTTTTTATTAATAGCGTTCTTGGCTTCCTTAAGCCCTTTGGAGGAACAAAAAACAATATCAACCGCTTTAAGAAGTTCCTCTTCGGACTTTCTCAAAATCTCTTTATCCGCCTTGAACCCTGGGAATCTCAAATAGTCATCCGAACAATCATAATAGGACAACATGGGGGCGAGTTCCTTTATTGTCTGAGCAACGAAAGGTCTTCCCATCCCCAAGATTATATTCTTAAAGGACAGTCTTTTCAGCAGCCTTCGCGTCAATAGGATCAAAAGGCGCGTATGAAACGAATTCATCCACTGGAAATATTGACTGAATGGGGGAAAGGCAGGGGGAGTATAGACAAGGAGTTTTTCGTTGATCCTTTGGAGGGAGCTCTTAAATCCCCATTTCTTCCCTTGAATTCTTCCAGAAAGAATGGTCAGGAACGAAAGTGGAGGATCGATGAAGAGGATGCGATAAGTGTTGCTCAGTCCCATCATCAGAAGCTGCTCCCGTTGGACTATACTATCCCATCGGTTCACTGCAAAATAGACGAGTTCAATTGGAATTTTATTCATTGGATATTCGTTGAATAAATTCGGAATAGTATCTGGGAGATTCGTTCTGCAGATTTCCCATTCCCATAAGGGTTTTGAATGTTGGCCATCCCCTTGTATTCCTCTGGATGATCTAACAATGTCTGAGTTTCACAAACAATATTTTCCATCTCAGTCCCAACCAGTTTTGCAGTCCCTGCCTCTACTGCTTCGGGTCTTTCTGTAACCTCCCTCATCACCAGGACAGGTTTTCCCAGGGACGGAGCCTCCTCCTGAATTCCTCCTGAATCGGTCAGGATCAAAAAAGACTTATTCATAAGATAGACAAAAGGTTCATATTCAAGGGGCTCGATGAGATCAATTTGATCCATCTTTCCAATAATCCGATGGACAGGCTCTTGGACATTGGGATTGAGATGAACAGGATAAATAATCCTTACGTCTGGATTTCTTAAGGCAATCTCCTTTAAGGCCTGGCAAATATTTTCAAAACCTTTCCCGAAGCTTTCACGGCGGTGAGCCGTCACCAGGATCAATCTTCGGTCATCCATTGATATCCCGAATTTTTCGGAAAAATAGTCTCCCATTCTCTTTTGCGTTTCAGGATTGGATTGTCTGCCCAGTATCCAGAAAAGGGCATCGATCACGGTATTGCCAGTGACATAGATGCAATCGTTTGGTATCCCCTCTTTCAATAGATTGAGCTTGGCCTTCTCAGTAGGAGCAAAATGAAAGTCAGCCATGACAGAGGTTAAGTGGCGATTGATCTCCTCTGGAAAGGGTCTGTGTTTATCGTTCGTCCTAAGTCCTGCTTCGACGTGGCCAATTCTTATCTTTTGATAAAAGGCAGCAAGGCTTGCCGCAAAGGTGGTGGTCGTGTCCCCTTGAACGAGAATGAGATCGGGTTTGATTTCTCGCAGGAGGTCTCTGAGCTTCAATAATACCTCTGAAGTTATTCCAAAGAGATCTTGCCTCGGTTTCATGATATTAAGGTCATGATCTGGCCGGATATCAAAGATGCGGAGAACCTGATCCAGCATCTCTCGGTGCTGGGCTGTCACGCAGACCAATGAACGGAATTGATCTGGATGATTTTCCAGGGCCTTAACAACCGGAGCCAGTTTGATCGCCTCCGGCCGTGTTCCAAAAATGGTCATCACCTTCACTTTAAATAACTCCTGATCATTTTCTTTCTATAGACTCGAGAATATATTTTGCAAAAGTCAAGAGAGAAGAAGGCTTAGCGGCAAAGCCCACATTTTCTCTCCAAGCTTAACTGATTCCGCTCCATTATAACCAAGAATAGCAGCCTTACATTGGGGTGTTGTGGACAAGAAGGTTCTCAGACCCGCTAAATCTCTATCCTGCCATCTGACTCCAGCTTTAATTTCCAAGGCAATACAATGGTTCCCAGCCTCTATGATAAAATCCACTTCATGCCTTCCCTGGAGGCTCCAGAAGTAGAGGTGTGCTTCTGTCCATTTTGCGTCGATGATGCTTAAAAGGTTCTGAGCTATGTATGTTTCAAACATCCTTCCCATCAATGGTTCGTTTGAAGATGAATCAATCTTTTCTATCCCGGCAAGGTAGCATGCAAGACCTGAATCACTGATGTAGAGTTTTGGGGATTTTATCAGTCGACTTGCTCTATTCCTCAAATACGGCGTCACTCTGGTAATGAGAAATGACGTCTCAAAAAGGGAAAGGTATCTCGAGGTCGTCGCTGCCGTCAATTTTGCATCTCTGCCGATCTGACTCGGGCTCAGCAGTTGCCCCGTTCTCAGGGCCGTTAAGTGCAGGAGGGTTCGAAATGCCATGATGTTCTCTATTTGGCTTATCTCCCGAACATCTCTTTCGAGGTAGGTTTGCTCATATCCTTTGAACCAAAGAGATCGGTTTTTGACTTCGCCAAGGCAAACGGTAGGCATTCCACCGTTCAGTATATCCTCCGGTTGAATCGGTTTTAGGCCTTTGACTTTTGGAATCTCTTGTGTTCTAAAAAACCTTTCCAGGAATGATTTTTCTCTTGTCTGTTGCGCAATCTCTCTCCGATCAAAAGGATGCATCTCAAAATAGAGGGAACGGCCGGCAAGGCTTTCAGTGACTCCCTTCAGGAGTGCGAAGTTGGCAGAACCGGAAAGCAGGAACTGACCCGGTTTTCTTCTTTTATCCACTGCTACCTTAATGGCTGTTAAAATCTCGGGACATTTTTGCGCTTCATCGATTGTGAGAGGTTCACTTGAATTGACAAAGCCATCAGGGTCTGATTTTGCTGCCTCGCGTTGTGAAAAATCATCAAACGTCACATACCGTCTTCCTTCAAAACCAGATTGCCTTTGGAGGAAAGTCGTTTTCCCAGTCTGGCGCATGCCTGTGATAACAACAACAGGCATCTCCTCGAGCGCTGAAACAACAGTTGAAGCTAATGCCCGTTCCAGGTATTCTGTCATAATTTAACACGATATACTGCCAAAATGACAATGTCAAGTGAAATAAGATGACAAACGAAGTGACATAACTCTACCCTCCCTCTCTCCCTCAAACCCAAAAACCCCAACTGTTGGCAACAATCGAGAGGAGCCACCACTTATAAAGATCACTCAGAAGCCTTCAATGAATTGAATCGGTTCACAAAATCAGCCGCTGATCGAGAACGTACTCTTCAATCTCTATTATTTGTACCCCCTTCATCTCTGCGTGCGTCGGGTTGATGAGGACGTTGCGTTCGGGTGGCATGACCGCCGAGGGAACACGGAGAAGGAGACTCTCCTTGGACCTGACCCATTCTGCGCCTATGGCCGCAAGTTCGGGAGGAGCAGGATAGGTGCGCCAGTCCTTCGGCAAGTCCACTGCGGCTATCTCCTTCGTGGATACCCCGTCAGGAATCTCGATAGATACCACGCTGAGGCCTGGCAGAATAACCGTACGGCTCAGGTGAACATAGAGCTCAAGAGCAGCCAAGGCCCTGCTCTCCGAGGTATAGATAACACTAACGCCCTTGGGGTTCCAGCGCCCGCCGTATAGCCGCGGCCCGGTACCCGAAAGATCACGGGTGTAGGTACCCTTTACGATCCGGTAGACAACCATCAGGAGATGATCCCGTGCTCAATCCTTCCGAGTTCATCGAGTATTATATCAATTCCGAAGTCGGAAGCCAGGAGACTGAGAGGTGTTTGGCCTGCCATGGCCTTATTCGGTTCTTTCAGCCACATATTGAATCGTTCACGGTCTCCGAATACCTCTTCGCCCCTCGCCACCACCAGGGCTATCCGCAGTATCCGTTCGGAGACAGTGCGACTGAAGACCTTCCCCGCACTCAATCTCTGAATCGTCCGTTGGTTCACAGATAGGAGCGGAGCTATCCCCTTGAGCCCAATAGAGAGATGTTTTGCCAGTCGGACCACAGTCCCCTTTGATACCCCTTTCCCGCCCAACTTAATCAAATCGAGCTGGGACCTGATCTTTTCCTTCAGTCCCAGCACCTGTTCAACATTTGAAAGCGTCATACCGCCTCCTTGCCATGTGACGACATTTATACAATATAATAGCGCCAATTGTCGCACATGTCAAGCAGATAAAAATATCGTCTGAATTACCTCAGCGCAATGTGGCAAAAAACATTTCCAACTCTTTCGAATTCCTTCGCCATACTCTTATTGTATTCCTTCCTTCATCCCGTCTTCCGTAGGCGGGCTTCCGGTCTCCATGGTGTGGAGTCACCTCGACGGAGTCAACACTGGAGGGCGGGGGCCAGGTGAGTTGTGAGGCCCAATAGGATCTCACCATTTTGCTCCAGTGCCAACCGTTAAATTTTTTCCATCAAAACCCAGTCACAAATTGAAACCTATCGTTTTTCAGTTTCTAATAATTGCCACAAACTGAGATTCTTTTTGATCAGAATAATAAGGCCGAGGAGTGTTTGAGTGACATACCAAAGGGCATGAAAGACAAGTGGGGTCACATGGGGTCCATGGGGTCACAGAAATTTCAACTGAAAACTTGACAATCTCTATGACTAAACAATACAATTAAAGTTTCAGAAGAAATCTTACCCCTTCTTAAAAGTGCAAGGTATTATTTAGGAGGTAAACATGAAAAAGGCCGCTTGTATTGTCACCATCCTGTTAGTACTGCTGCTATCCTTCTCAGAAGTTCCCGCGATAATGGTTGGTCTGAGCACCGAACAGCTCACGAAGAGATCCGATTTGGTTATCATAGGAAGAATTGAAAACGTGGTGTCGATGTGGAGCGATGATGCCAAGCACATTATCTCCAGGGCTACTGTGATCGTTCGTGAGGTTGTTAGGGGAGAATTGGATGAAGATATAATCGTTGTCGAATATTTAGGTGGTGAAGTTGGGGGCATCGGGTTGCGGGTCTCTGGCGTCAGGCCCCTTAAGAGTGGAGAAGAGTTGCTATTTTTTCTAAAGCTCAAGTTGGATCCGGCGAAGACAAGGGAACTCTCTTCATCTGAGGTGGGAGGAAAAATTTATTACATAGTTGGAGGTGCCCAAGGCCAATATGTGATTGATCCCGCAGGCATTGCAAGAAAAGATGGGTTTTCAATAATAGGGGGACAAGAGGTGATTGAGAATAATATCCCGGTAAGGACTTTAATAGACAAGATTCAAGGAGTAGAGAAATGAAAAGAGCTGGTCTAATTGCATGCATAGCTGTAACTGCCATCTTAGCTTTCACCGCATTTAGTGTACTCGCATTCGAAGTTTGTAAGACGAGCTCCGGAGCCGAAATCAAATGGAATGGAACCTCTGTGACATTCGGGGCAAATCCGGCCGGAGGTCCTTCAGGGAGTTTGTCTGCAATTTGTTCGGCGGCCGACACATGGTCAAACGTCGCCACTTCAACGTTTACTTTCTACTGCAGCTCTACCTCTCAGAATACAGTAATTGGTTCGAGCGACGGCATGAATGTAATCGGTTTCGATTCTTTACCGGAGGGGCATGAAGGAACACTAGCGATAAACTATTATTGGTTCTATTCGGGAAACGGTCAGATGGTTGAAAGCGACATCATAATTAATCTTGCTTATCCTTGGGCAACTGACGGATCATTGGATGCTTATGACGTTCAGAACGTAGCCACACATGAATTTGGGCACTCGCTTTGTCTCAAGGACCTTTACAACAGTAGTAATGATTCAGAAAAAACAATGTATGGATTTTCCAGCATGGGAGAGACAAAACAGAGGACTCTGCATCAAGACGATATCGATGGGATTACCTATCTTTATCCTGAAGGTCCGCTTCCGCAGACGGGATCTCTTCAGGTGACCATTGAGCCGGCTGGGGCACGCAGTGCCGGTGCAAGGTGGAGCGTAGATAGCAGTTCGTGGCACCAAAGCGGCGAAACGCAATCAGATCTTTCTGCTGGTTGGCATACGATCGAATTCAATGACATCTCAAATTGGATAAAGCCGAACAGCATTTCAACCTATATCAACGCAAACCAAACCACCTTTGAGACAGGAACCTATTCGCCCACCTGCGCCTATTCTATCTCTCCCACCAGCCAGTCCTTTGGTCCGGAGGGAGGGACGGGCAGTGTGAGTGTGACCGCAGGTCCTAATTGCTCCTGGACGGCTTCGACCAACAGCGGGAGCTGGGACTGGATAGGGATAACCTCAGGGGGGAGTGGAACCGGCAATGGGACGGTGAATTATTTTGTGCTGGCCAATAACAGCGGAAGTACACGGACCGGGACGCTGACCATCGCTGGGAAGACCTTTACGATAACTCAAACTTCTGGCTGTTCTTATTCTATTTCCCCCACCAGCCAGTCCTTTGGTCCGGAGGGAGGGACTGGCAGTGTGAGTGTGACGGC
>Ga0299912_10002988_pt1 | contig 13879 bp, 23 predicted proteins | sample RVTome_2_FD_207667 | JGI IMG/M metagenome (GOLD analysis project Ga0299912, IMG submission 207667) | Soil microbial communities from uranium-contaminated site in the Upper Colorado River Basin, Wyoming, United States - RVT95D214 (version 2) ...
GTGCTCATGCTTACTAACAAAGCTGTTGGCTTACCATTGACTATATTAATAGGTGGTTTGTCCCTATCTGCTATAATATAGCCTAGTTTCTTAGTCTTCCATATACAGTCTTGTTTTGAATACTTATCATATTTCCAAGAAACTATTTGCCAAAGTTCTACTAATTGTCCTTTCCACATATAGTCTCTTAATCGCTTTGAAGCATTCATAAACTTTCACCCACTTTCAACTTAATTATAATGCCAAAGAATGTAGGCTTGTTTGTCCTACATGCTATAGTATAATTAGTAGGCTTTGTTAATCCTACTCATAATCTAATCCTCCAATATGTTTAGTTCATAACATTTTTTTACTAAACAAAATCATTTTATCACAGGTTCAATCAAATGTCAAGAGGATTAATCAATTATTTTTAAGGATAATTAATTAGTCTGAGTAAAATTTACTCAATCCTTAATAATCTTCCCTAACTTTCTAAGTTCCTCAATTTGTTCCTTAGGATCTTTGTTTAATTCCTTAAAATATTCCTTATCTCTTTTTCTAATTTCCTCTGCATAATCTTCAAGTTCCTTCTTGATTCTTCTTCCTGGTATTCCTCTAGCCATTATTTTTCTCCTTACTATTTGCAATCATTCCCATACTTCTTGCCATTTCCATATTATCTGCCTTAATCTCAGTTAAACTTTTAACTCCAGCCTTTTTAGCTTTTTCTGATACTTCCTTCATCATTTCCTCATTTCCTTCCATATATAAATATTCCGGGTATTCAGGTATAGGTATCCACTTGGGAGCCTCCTTACCTCTAATAGTTGGTCCAAATGGTTGTATATTTTCCCTATTATTAATATTTAATTCTTTCCTTTCCTCGCTAAGTATTTGGTTATGTAATTGATTCCTTATTCCCCTTCCTCCCCTACTAAGGTCAACTCTAAATCTCCTTTGCAAATGTTCCCTAGCCTCTATAGTATCCTCCACCATTTCAATATGTCCATTATCTACCAATGTTTCCACCAATATCCTCAATGGTTCCCTAACCACCTCGCTCATAGACCTAGGATAATAATCATTTTTCTCCAACCACCTACTCAATGTTGCCAATATCCTTCCATCCACCCATACCTGAGTTAGCACATCTCCTTTATAATTCAACGGTTGCATCCTCGCTCCTCCCTTAGTACTATCCTCCTTATAAAGTGCCATTCTATTTCCTTCATTATCATATCCTCTTTTATTAACCATTGATTATTACTCCTTATTGTTTAACATTACACTCATTACATTCATTACATTCATTGTTATTTTCTAGTGCTAATATCTCCCCTCTCACATTTGTAATGTACTTAATGTCCTTAATGAACGTTCTTAATGTATTTTATTATTTTTTTTATTACCAATTTGTTAGTGGCGATATTAGCACTACAGTATAAAATACATTAAATGTAATAATTACATTATACGCAAGGAATACATTAAATGTAAAGTACAAACTTCGTACAATTGAAGAAGGTAAGGTCAACCTATTAATAGGCCAACCTTACCTTAATTGAAAGGTTTATTTGCAGGTTAGGTTGCGGATAAGGTTAATAACTAGGATTAAGTCTAGGATGATTAATCCTATAGTAACCCAGTATACAATATAGTTCATACATAATCCTCCCATAGTATTACCTCATCTATAGATACATCATATATGAGTTCACCTTTCCAGATATAGGATAAGGTTAACTTATCATCTTTGATGTCAATAACCCTAAACATTTTACCGGAGTTTAATCCAGTAAAAAAGGTGATAATAGAACCAAATTTAATCATTGAGATTGTCCTCCATTTAAATGTACGGAGCTGTGAGTCAGTTGTTACCTATTCCCACCATTCATAAGTGGAATAGTCAATGGCCTTTTCAATTATGGATATTTCCTCACCATTCAATGTCAATGATTGGTCACTGTTGGAAATAGCCTCTTTGATTTTGCCTTTGATTCTCATAAGGATTTTGAAGTTTTCATCTATAGTTATATCGGAGTTTTCATTCATAGTTATTCCTTTCAATAGTCTGATTAATAATTAATCAAACTAATGTTCAAGGTACTGATTAAAAGCACTAAGATATAGCCTAAATATACGCCACTGTTGATTACTCATAGGACGATCGTCCCATGAACTGATAATTTTAGCTAAAACCTTTAATATTATTAAAGTGTACATAGTCTCCCCCCCTCATCTAACACTTCAATACCATGCCCATAGTAATCATTAACTACTTTTTTGGTTGCATAGCTTCTAACTTAGCAATAAGATCAGCCCTTTCAGCGTCGGTCATCCCTTGTGCTGCATTAGCGCACTTGTCTACTGAATCAAGAACTTCCCTTTTGCCGGTAGTCACGTAAGCCACGGTAATAACCGAGTTATCAACAATGGATTCGAACTTAGCTCTGGACTTATTTCTCCAAGCTATTCGTCTAGTTCTAAACCCATCATAAAGTATGCTTTCTACAGGCTGCTGATTAAGAACAAACTGCAAAGTCACTTTCTTAGCAGTATCCTTGCTATCCTCATCTTTTTTTATGCCCGCAGGAACAGCAAACTTCCCAGTTATGACATAGTTGCCCAGCTCTTCTGCTTTTATTTCTATCATAGTATACTCCCTTTCATATTGGATTATACTATGGGCATGTTATTCAAATGTCAAAGAACTATTAATCTAAATGATAGTCTAACACATAGCACCCTAAATGTCAAGCGTTATTTTTCAAGGCTACAAGATAAGCTATTAACTCTTCTTGCATATTCTCATACTTTATCCCATGATTCTTATCTGTATATCCACAGATCCACCCTTCCAACCATGGTACTGCTTCTAATCCGTCTTCAGTGAATACATCTAGGATATAATCTTTTGCTTCTTTCATAGTTCCCTTTCATTGTTAGGTGCTATGAATTAGACTATCATCAGTTCAAAGATCAAGAGTGATATTTTCTCACCCAATGCAGCAAGTCTATCACATCATTTTGCATTTGTCAAGGAAATTCCATCTATCATCTATTTGCCACTAGTCAAGGGGGATTTTTATTTCCTATCGCTGCTGCGTTGACCTCCCCCCATTTTGTGCCAACTTTTAACACTTGTACGAAGTCGTGCGAGCAACGCTAGCCTAAGTAATATTAGATTGAATGAAAATTATTCGAACTAAATAGTTGGTAGGAAAAATAAAAGGATAGATCAAATACACGAAGTTTGTTCTTGACTTTGTTCCAGTTCGGTGTCATACTCATGCTATGAGCACAGAACTACGTGAAGGACTTTATGGATTTGAATTTAGAAGTGAGGACCTCCGTAGAGTTGCTAGAGAGGATAAGAAAACCTATGACATTAAGCAGCTTTGGCAAGTTCATCATGAGATAATTAATCTGAGGGCACAAGGATATAAAGAACATGAAATTGCTGAGGTTCTTAACATAACACCTCAGACTGTAAGTAACACACTTAATTCAACAATCGGCGAAGAAAAACTAAGTGTTATTCGCCAGGAACGTGACGAGGATGCTAAGAAAACAGTTGAGAAAATAAGAATCCTCACAAACAAAGCAATTAAAACTTACCATGAAATATTTGATGGTAGGAATAGTGACGGCGATCCTATAGATGTTTCCATAAAAGATAAGTTACATTGTGCGGATGTGGTAATGTTAGAACTTAGCGGTTATAAGGTACCCACTAGAATACAACAAACTACTACCACTATGACTGCCATTGAATTAGAGGAGTTCAAACAACGTGGGCTAAAGACAGCCCGTGAATCTGGCCTAATAATTAATACCAATCCTAAACAACTTGAGGAATCCAATGAACCAACAAAACCTGAACAGCTTAGTGGAGATGCTTAAACGTCATGAAGGATTCCGAAGTGAGCTTTATAAATGTCCAACTGGCCATCTTACTATTGGTTATGGCCACAATTGTGATGCACATGGTGATATTGTTAAGTTCCAAAACCGAACAGTTTCCATTGATGAGGCAACCAACATCCTCCTTAATGACATGGCTGAAGCAAGATTAGACTGCTTAAAATTTATTCGATCTTTTGAAAATGTCTCCGAAGTACAGCAAGCCATTTTAATTGATATGGCATTTAACATGGGAATAGCAAAGCTTACTAAATTTAAAGATACTCTTAAAGCTTTTTCCCTTGATAATCGTAAAGGTATTGCCAAAGGAATGATTGATTCAGATTGGTGTTCTCAGGTAGGCAAACGTGCCACAGAATTAGTTTATATGGCCTTAACCAATGAATTTATTTAGGAGCTATTATGAAATCTTGGAAATCAACCTTGTTAGGATTTGTAATAGGCCTTATCCCAGTAGGTCAGCAAATCCTTAATGCATTTAGCCAAGGCCAACATGTTGATTTTACACAGTTAGGTTTAGGTATAGGCATAATGGCATTAGGCTATGTAGTCAAAGATAAAGATGTAACTGGTGGAACTAGGAGACAGTAAGGAGATATGAAAAAATTACTTAATTTTACTTTGCTTTTCCTTCTTTTTTCTTCTATTGCTTATGCTGGCACAGTAACCCTTGCATGGGATACTATGCCTGCTGGACAAGTTTGGACTAAAGTAATTGCCTATGAACGAATTGGAACATCTCCTTATACTTATACTAAGGTAGGTGAAACTCCAACTGTAGTTCCTCCTGTTGCTCCAGTAAGTACTTTATCCTTTCAAGCAGCCATAGGAACTCACACCTACATTGTTCGTAGCTCCAATAGTCAATCTGAATCTCCTGATTCAAACTCAGTACAAGGTATCATCCTAGCTGTTCCATCATCTCCAACAACTATTACTATTACTATAACAGTTCCATGATAGCCTTTAGATACCTTCATAAGAAGGATAAAATCATAGAAAGCAGGATGATTTGGTCCAGGAAGCAACGTGCTAAAGCAAGAGTCAAAAAAGGTCAAATCCATACATTTGATAGTATAGATATTCAGGCTCTTACATCAAGTTTTTTAATGTTTCCTTCTTATGACAAAGAAACCAAGAAATTAAAGGAATACCTCGTTGGACCCGGAAACTAAAGACATTCTCTCAGCCTGCTCAGTCTCAACAAGGATGGTTGCTAAAACCTTCTTTCCTGAGCGTTTTTTCATGCCTTTTGCTGAAAATGTCCATGGAACAATCTTCAACATAATTGACTCACCTTCCAACAAGGATGCCATTGGTGCCCCACGTGGTTGGGGTAAGACCTCCATAGTTGCCTTAGCTTTAATGGCTCGTTATATCCTATTCAAACATTGTAAGTTCATAGTTTACATTAACAAGTCTGAAACAGCTGCCTTAATGCAAACAGATAACCTTAAACGTGAATTAATGTCAAACAGGGTTATCAAACATTTCTTTGGTTCCATTCATACTAGGGCAACTACTGAAGAAGATATGGAAGAACAATTCTCCCGCAAAGCCTGGGTTGCTTGGGATACATTAATATTACCTAGAGGTGCTGGTCAACAAGTCAGAGGAGTCCTATTCAAGAATGACCGTCCAGGTCTTATAGTAATCGACGACCTTGAAGATAAAGACCTGGTAATGCAAGAGGAGAATCGAAAGAAATTAAAGACTTGGCTTTATTCCGATGTTCTAGAAGCTATTCCCCAAATCCACATGAATTGGAAAATAGTCTACATTGATACCCTCAAACATGAAGATAGCCTTCTCCAACACCTTCTAACCGTTCCAGGTTGGAATTCCACCCGCCTAGAAGCCTGCGACGACAACTTTAAATCAGTAGCGCCAGAGTTTGTCTCCAATGAAATAATGGCCAAAAAATGGCAAACTGCTCAAGAGGCAGGTGAAACCGATACATTCTATCAGGAAAATCGAAACTTACCAGTAAGTAGGAAAGATGCAACCTTTAGAACTGAGTATTTTAAGTACTATAACCTTCCTCTTGAGCGGATGCCTAGACAAGGAATTGACTTAGCCAAATTCGACCATGAACTCCAAAATGATGAAAATGTGGAAACAATAGTAATACTTGATCCAGCTAAAACAGTAAAGGTTCATTCAGCCGAATCAGCAATTATAGGAATAGGAATTGACACTATCAATGGTAGGTTCTACATCCGTGATGCCATAGCTGAGAAAATGTATCCTGAAGAAATCTACGATGCTTTATTTGGAATGGCTGATCGTCTAGGTGCTAAAGTCATAGGAGTTGAAGAAACCTCCCTAAACGAGTTCATAAAGCAACCCATTAAAAACTACATGCTTCGTCGTGGAACTTTCTACGAATTAGTCTGGCTCAATGCTCGTGGAGGAATGAAGAAAGAACTCCGTGTTAAAGAATTAGTCCCTTACTATCGTCTAGGTTACATCTACCACAATGCATCTTGTCCATATACCCAACGACTTGAATCCCAGCTTCTCATGTATCCACGTTCTGCCCTCTGGGACATGATGGATTGTGAAGCCTACCTAATAGAAATGTTATCCATGGGTGATCGTTATTTTTCTCCTCAATCTACTGGAGAACCTATCAATTCTGAGTCCGAATACATTGACCTCAAATACGATGTACCACTTGAAGGTTGGAGAGTAGCATGACAATGGTTGAATCTATTTTAATTGGCCTTGTTATCTCAGTATTTACTTGTCTAGTAACCTTAGTTTCAGTTGGTAAAGGTAAAGTATCAGTTGAAGATTTAAATCTACATAAAAAAGATCCTAGTCCTCATGTAGCATGCCCTGTCCATACTACACAACTTAAAAATATTGAAGAGGTCTTATCCAGAATTGATAGAAGAGTTTATCAGTTAATTGGCAGTAAGGATGATGAATAGTCTGATTAATTTTTACTCAATCTTATGACAACGGTAATTGATAGGTTAATTCCTAACTTAGGTCCTAATGTTCCAGTCTGTGCCAGCCGTGTCAACATTGAGCAACTTGATACCATTGATGAACTCCAAGATGGTGACCTTTTACTAGCCCATGATATTTCAGAGGATGTAAATAAAAAGTTTACAGCTAACACCGTTAAATTTCCAGTAGGTTACATATTCCTTTCAATGGTAAATACAAATCCTAATACTTTACTAGGTTATGGTACATGGACCTATCTAGGTCAAGGAAAGATTGAGCTAATCTAATGCAATTCCTTTGCTGGACAAAACACGAATGGCAAGCAACCAGATGAAATCCATTCGTCTAAACGTACCACTGAAATTCGATCACTTTGAGGTGCCCAAGGGGACGGTATTGACATTTGAATACGTCCCCCTGGGAAATCCTCAAGAACTCACCCAGCAAGCAGTTCAGCGCGGGATAGCAACTATGGCCGAACCCGAACGCGCCGTGATCGAGCCGCAGGAAACCAGAATGAGAACTAAGAGGCGCTAATGTCCTTCACCTGCATCGACACAACCTATTACGCAACGCCGAAGGATAATTTGTAATGGCCTACACGCTTAAATTCGTTTCAGGTGGCGGAGTAGCAACGCGAGGAGCTATCACCGGAGGCTCAGGCTACACGAATGCCAGTGGCCTTTCTACTAGCGCCACGACTGGAATGGGATGTACGGTCAACATCACGACATCAGGAGGAGCAATAACAGGAGTTACCATTGCGTCAGGCGGTGGCGGATATTTAGTTGGCGATTCCCTGACAGTAATTCAAGGGGTCAACACGACGGGAAGTTTTATAGTAGCTACGACAAACGATAACACCTATGCGGATACGCTTAATCCCGATGCCAGTTCACGCTATTATTCCGCCTCAATTCTTCCTAATGTTACATTTGATTGTAGCCGAGTAGATATAATACTACGCAAACTCGGCGCTCCAACATTTTCCATTTATGGTAAATTGTTCAGCTCAACCGGGACCCATCCGAATTCAAAACCCAATACGCTACTAGGCACTAGTGATGCAATAACACATTCTAGCATTAGTACCTCGCTAAGTTATATTAGTTTTATATTTTCTACTCCGGTAACTCTGACAAACGGAACGCGCTACCATTTCGCATTGTACGGCAATCCAGTGGGATCGTGGGACGATAATTATATTTACATAGAGGGGGACAGCACAACATCTGAAACAGTAAATTACGCTGACAATACCCCTACGTGGTCACAGCTTTATACTGATGATACATACATGATGAGGTTCTATGAGACGGCGGGCGGGGAGGCGACAATTTATCCAGATATGTGGCATCCTAAGATTGAACAACCTTTACTAACTAAAAATGAAGTAATTCCTTACTAAGGAGGAAGATTAAATGTCAAGAACCTATTCAGTTGTTGCTGGTGTAACTTCTAATGCAGGTACTGGACTTCCATTACTTTGCACGTGGCAAACTGCGGCTACTGTTAGACCTAAATGGTTTGATATTTTAGTGGGCGCATCTGGAGTTCCTGCTGATTATTATGTAACCTGTAGTGTTAATAGAATGACTGCTGCTCCAACAGGACATTCTGTTTTAACTCCTAGTCCAATAGATCCTGCCGATGGTGCTGCTGTTGCTACAGCAGGGAAACTCGCAACTGGTGCAGGTACTATTGGTGTAGCCTTGATGAATTGGGCCCAGAATCAAAGAGCGACTTTTAGATGGGTAGCTGCTCCAGGAAAGGAGTTAGTTTCTTTAATTACTACAGTATGTGGTATAGGTATTTATACCTTAGCCCATACAGCTGCAATGATTTTGGAAATGACTGTGTTTTTTGAGGAGTAATCATGCCTATAGATAGAGAAGGAGTATTGCTTCCTGGAGAGCCTCAATTTGAAAGGCACGCTCATGGTGCAATGATATCTAATGGAGTGGAAATAGGACACACCCTTCAATGTCCCCACTGTGGAGCACATTTTCTTAGCATTAAAGGTAGTGGTGCTAGAAGAGGTTACTGTTATCACTGTAATGCTGTTCTATGTGGAAAATTAGTATGCATGACTTGTGTTCCATTTGAGAAGATGCAAGAATTACTTGAGAAAGGTTAGTAATGTCAAGGTGGCAGTATCAAGGATGGAGTAAATCTCCTTATACAGAACCAATTAGGACTAATTGGATGCCTAGTTATCCATCTTTGGTCTTTGGTAGGAGAATTCTATCTACTGCCATCCTTGCTGGTGCTTGCTTTTTTACTCCATTAGTAGAGACTATTACTTTAGATAAATGGTCTCCCTCTTATCCAATTAAAGTTGATGGTAAAGTTCCTAGACAACCTCATTTGAACTCTTGTATGGGTTCATTTGTTCCTTTAGCTGAGACGATAAAGGTTGATAAGTGGTCTCCTTCTTATCAGTCTATAGTAAAGGGGAAAGAACCTAGAAGACCTTATCTTGATTCCTGTTTAACTTTTACTCATCAACCTGAGGCAATAACCTCTGATAAATGGCAGCCTAGTTATCCTAGTATAGTAAAAGGAAGAGATTTTTCACAGCCTCATTTACTTAAAGCTACGTCAGAGTTACTTTTACCTGAAGATGTTACATTAGATAAGTGGCAAGCTGAATATCCAGACCAAATAAGTAGCTTAAAATATTTAGTGGCTAAAGGATGGAGTGTAGTAAGTCCTCTTCCACCAGTAACTGCTGAAGTAATTACTTCTGATAAATGGTACCCTTCATATCCCTCAATAGTTTTAGGGAAAGGATTTAGAAAACCTTGGTTAGACAAATGTTCTACTGATTTTCAGGTAGAAGATATAACCTGCAATAAGTGGTTACCTTCCTATCCTTATAAAGCAGAGAGTAAAGGTTCTAGAAAACCCTACCTTGAAAGTTGTATTTATCAGCCCGAAGGTACTATTGAAGTTATTACCTTAGATAAGTGGTACATGCCTCCTCCAGGACCAATAATTGATAAACAAAGATGGCAACATTTATATCCAAGTTTTACTGCTGATGCTCAACTATTCCAAATTCCTGTTCCTCCTACTACAGTTTTAGTCTATATATGGAAAAGGACAGCATAATGAGATCGAATAAAATTTATTCAAACTTGAGACGACTATGCCATATATAATAACAGGTGATCCAAGTTCCTGGACAACATTTGCAGGAAGTTACCAAGATGATTTAGGATATAAATATCCTAACAACCTAGACCTTCGTCCATCTAGTGATTTCCATACTAAAATCCGTTCTCATATTTGGCGGCGTGCTCAAGCTTCAAGAAATGAGATCCAAAAGCGATTTCATTCTTGGCGTGAAATAGATAGGAATCTTACAGTTTATGTTCCACCTGAAGAAGAACACCTAACTCATCACCACCATGACCATGACCATGAGGACCATAACCACCACAGGCATAGTGATAAGCCAACCACGATAGTATTTCCTTACAGTTATTCAATGATGGAATCTGTTCTTACCTACATGTACATGGCCTTTATACAAGATCCTATGTTCAAGTACCAAGGTATTGATTCTAGTGATAATCTTGGTGCAATGTTAATGGAATTAGTAATCAAGTTACATTGCCTAAAGAACAAAGTTCCACTAAATGCCCACACAGTTCTTCGTGATTCAATGGCTTATGGTGTAGGCATAGCAATTCCGGAATGGATTAAAAAGTTTGGTAGGAAGGTAGTAAAGAATCAATCAATTGTTGAATCGCCTTTAGGATCATCAGAGGATAATAGAATATCTTGGTCAGATCGAACCTTGCTATTTGAAGGTAATTCCCTAAGCAACATTGATCCTTACATGTGGTTACCTGATCCCACTGTCAGCTCCAGTGATATTCAAAAAGGTGAATTTAACGGTTGGGTTGACCGTACCAATTACATGAATTTGCTTACTGAGGAGGTTGACGGTGCCCAAGGCTACTTCAATGTTAAGTACCTAAAACCTCGTCAGAACAAAAGGTCAATTCTAGCCTTAGACCAAAGTGACCGACTTGAGCGCCACAAAGGTTCAACAAATCCTATTGCTGATGCGGATGTTACTACACCTATTGATGTAATTAAAATGTATGTGAATATTATACCTAAAGACTGGAAACTTTCACCAAGTGAAATTCCAGAAAAATGGTACTTTGAACTAGCCTGTGATGATGTAATAATAAGGTGTGAACGAGCAGATCATAACCATGGAATGTTTCCTACCGCAGTTGCCTCGCCGGAGTTTGACGGTTATCAGATTACTCCAATAGGGAGGCTTGAGATACTTTATGGGCTACAACATACATTAGACTTCCTTTTTAACAGCCATATTTCTAACGTGAAAAAGGCCATCAACGACATGCTTATTGTTGACCCTTATCTAGTCAACATAGACGATCTTAGGGACCCAGAACCTGGGAAACTTGTAAGGCTTCGTCGTCCTGCATGGGGTAGAGGAGTTGATAAGGTTGTTCAGCAATTACAGGTTAATGATATTACCAGACTAAACATAGCCGATTCCCAATACATTACACAAGCTATGGATAGAGTGATTGGTGCCGATCAATCGATGTCAGGTTCATTACGTCAAGGTGGTCCTGAGCGTTTAACTGGGGCAGAATTTCAAGGAACTCGAGGTTCAGCAGTTAGCCGTTTACAACGAATAGCTCAAATCATAGGTATGCAATTCTTCCAAGATGTAGGTACCATGTTTGCAGTACATACTCAACAATATATGAAGATGGAAACCTATGTAAAAATAGCCGGAAGATATTCTGAGCAGTTGAAGGCAATCTTTCCTAACAAGGAAAATGTTAAAGTTACTCCTTTTGATCTATCCATTGACTACGACCTTATAGTAAATGATGGGTCAATTCCAGGAGGTAATTTCTCCAGTGCTTGGATGGATTTATTTAAGACAATAGGTACCAGTCCAGAACTAACACAACAGTTTGATGTGGTTAGAATTTTCATGTATATTGCTCATCAACTAGGTGCTAATAATGTTGAGGACTTTAAACGTGTAGTGAATAACATTAATCCTCAAACCATTCCAGATCAACAAGTTCAACAACAAGTTCAGCAGGGTAACTTAATTCCTGCTAACAACATAGGTATGCAATAATGAGTGAACGAATAGAGATTAATTCAACCAAACTTCAGCTTGAGGATTTCAAAGAATCCATAATTTGGAAAGACATAACCAATGAACTAGAGGCTTGGATAGAAGGCTTCAAACGTGAGCAGGATTCCATAGTTGAAGATGCAGCTAATAACAATCCATCCACGGCAAGCGTACTTTTACATCTAGGTGATTTAAATGGTAGGCGAAAAGCAATCCTTTACGTACTTGGTATACCTGACCTATTTATTGAACTTTTAGAGGAGAGAACCAAGGATAAATTTAATGAAATGGAAAATGGAGGTTAGCAATGAAGATATTTTATACTGAGACAGAGGGAGGATCCTGGAAACCTTTTGAAATTAATGCATTTGCAATAGGTTTACCAGATGGAACTATATGGGATCCTATAGTAGGAATAGATAAAATGTTCTCTTTTACTATTGATAAAGATGGTAATCCAATAATCAAATATAAAAAAGAGGTTAGCAAATGAGTACCCAAGATATAGCAAAAGAATTAAAGGAAATGTCTAAGTCATTGGTGGAGAATAATCCACCTGAGGTTAAAGAGGAAATTAAAGTTGATCCAATAGTTGAAGATGAAGAAAAAGAAGAGCCTGGAGTTGAAGAAGAGGTTAAGGAAGAAGCTAAGGAAGCTCCAGTTGTTGAAGTGAAAGAAGAGGTAAAAGAAGACCTATCCAAAACAGTAGCTGATCTTAGAGCCAAACTAGCTGAACTTGAAGTTACTAAGGTTGAACCAAAAGTAGAAACTAAGATTGAAGAACTCAAAGTAGAGGATCAAGATTTCCTAAAAGACCTAGATTTTGATGATGTAACTAGATCACCTGAGGAACTTAACAAAGTCTTAAATATGGTCCATAGTCGTTCAGTTATTAGTACCCAAAAAGCAATAATGGATAAGATCCCTTCCCTGGTTAGCAAGCAGTTGGAGGCAGTTCAATTAATTAATAAGATTAGTGAGGATTTTTACAAAGACAACCCCGACCTAGTTGAATTCAAAAAGGTTGTATCCCTTGTATGGAAAGAAATGGCAGAAAAAGAACCTGACAAGAGTATGGCAGATGCAGTTAAAGCTATTGCTCCTGAAGTTAGAAAGCGTCTTGGATTAGCTGAGCCTAAATCTAAACCAGAAGTAAAACCTGAACTTAAGAAGAAGGACAAAGTTCCTACTCTTCCTAAAAAAGGTTCTAGTTCTGGTAAGATTGAAGCCAGCGGTGAAAAGTCAGGTACTTTATCGGCCCAGATCTCCGATATGAATAAGGCTCTGGGATAACCATTAACAATTAGTTTGAGTAAATTTTATTCAAACTATTAACTTTGAGGTAACAAAATGACTACAGGGTTTTTAGGGATGCGTGGCGACGGAGATTGGGTTGCAGATCAAAGACCTCTTAACTGGCGCCAGCAGATTTTGTATCTTTATCCTAATGGTATGGCACCGTTAACAGCCATTCTTTCTATGATGGACAGTGAAAGTGTAGATGATCCTACGTCAATTATGGGCGTTGCATAAAGGTAACTTTATGATAGAAACAGTGAGAATTGCTGGAACCTCCTTAGAGCCTCTACTACCAGAGAGTGAAAATGTAGAGGATTGGACAATCAGCAGCGAAAACTTACTGCAAAGGTATATAGACAAAACTGCTTACACAATTGGGGCTATTTTAGGTGATGGACATATGAGATATGTCCCTAGTTATGGAAATGGTTCCTACTATCTAACTGAAGTTGCCGGTATGGATGAGGAGATTATCAAAAGAGTGCAGTATGAGTGGTATATAACTTTTGGTAAATCCTACAAGATACAATTTAGGAAGTTAGATAGTGGTATAGACTTTTTTACTAT